>Ga0208916_10001310_pt1 | contig 10751 bp, 7 predicted proteins | sample DEB19_08_DNA_5_FD_184523 | JGI IMG/M metagenome (GOLD analysis project Ga0208916, IMG submission 184523) | Aqueous microbial communities from the Delaware River and Bay under freshwater to marine salinity gradient to study organic matter... | ecosystem: Environmental > Aquatic > Marine > Coastal... | reverse complement strand
CTCACTGAATGCGCAACTGGGCGGGGGCCGACTGCAAGCCAGCGGCGAATGGACTGACACCACCGAGACACAAGCCGCCAATGACTGGCGGGTTAATTTGCAGCTTCAACAAATCAACCCCGCCGCCCTGCACTCACAGCTGACCACGCAGCGCATGAATGCCAGCGCAGCGTTACGGTCAACCGGCGACACGCTCGAACTCGCAGCACTTCAGCTGCGCACCCGTGATGCTGAAGTCAAAGCCAGCGGCCAATACCAGCCCAAAACCTTGGGCGGCCAAGGCCAGTTGTCGCTGACCGCACCCGGCATTCAGCTTCAAACCCAAGGCGAATTAAGGCCCAATACCGGCAGCGGAAAACTTGCCTTGACGGCCTCGGACATGCAGCAAGCCTTGCGCTGGCTGCGCGTGCTGCCGGGTCTGGCTGCGCCACTGGAGGCCGCCGCAGCCAAAGGGCGTGGCCAAGTGACTGTCGACTGGCAAGGCGGTTGGCGCGACCCGCAGCTCAGCGCAGTGCTGAACGTGCCGACGCTCGACTGGCAACCGGCTTCAACCAAACTGCGCCTGCGCGATGTGCAAGCCAGTCTGAATGGCCGCCTCAGCCAAATGCAAGTGGCGGCGAAGGGCCGAGCCGACATCGGTACGCGGCGCATTTCCCTTGAGCTGGGCGCAGAAGGCGGCAGCAACGCCAAGCCGCTGTCGTCTTCGCCGACCTCCTGGCAAGCCATCGTCAAGCAACTCAAACTCTCGGTAGAAGACCCAGCGTTGGGCAGCGGTGCTTGGCGTCTTGAAGCGCAGCGCCCGTTTAGCGTGAAAGGTGCCACCGACTTGGTTGAAGTCGGCGCAGGGCAAGCCAGTTTGACCGCACCCGCCGCCAAGAATGCTGAACGCAGCGCAAGCCCCAGCCAAGCGTTGCTGGCTTGGCAGCCAACACGCTGGCAACCCAATGAAGTTGTCACGGCAGGCTCGCTCGAAGGCTTGCCGCTGGCCTGGATTGAGCTGCTGCTGGGGCCCCAAGTCACCAACGCTGGCTTGGTCGGCAACCTGCTGTTTGACGGTGAGTGGGATGTCGTGATGGGACCCACGCTCAAGCTGAATGCACAACTTGCGCGCAGCAGCGGCGACCTCACCTTGCAAGCTGAAAGCACCGACGGTGTATCAGCGCGTGTGGCGGCCGGCATTCGTGAAGCCAGCCTCAGCCTTGCTGTCAACAACAACAGCAGCGACGGCGCTGCGCTGACCGCCCAATTGCGCTGGGACAGCGCACGTGCCGGCATGGCTGATGGGCAGTTGCGCACGCAACTTCGGCGCGCATCCGACAGTGAAGCCAATGAACAAGACGGGCCGACCATCGCCGGCTGGTCTTGGCCCGCAGATGCAGCGCTCAGTGGTCAGCTGAGAGCGCAACTACCGCGTCTTGGCGCTTGGTCTGTGCTGGCACCGCCGGGCTGGCGGCTGCGTGGCTCGCTGGCTACCGACATGGCCATCAGCGGAAGCCGTTCTGCGCCGCAATTCAGTGGCAGTTTGCAGGCCGATGACTTGGCGCTGCGCTCCGTCGTCGATGGCTTTGAATTCGGCAACGGCCGACTGCGCGCCAACATCGATGGCACGCGCATGCGCATCAGCGAGTTCTCCTTGCGCGGAGCCGGCGCCAACGACGACGGTGGACAGCTTCGCGCCGAAGGGGAGGCCAGCTGGCTCAATGGTGCGCCACAGGTCACACTGACAGCACAGCTCGACCGCTTACGCGCCAGCATCCGCAGTGACCGCCAAATCACGCTGTCGGGAAAACTGCAAGCCTCGCTCACAGACCTTGCCGCCACCATCAGCGGTGCCCTCAGCGTCGACCAAGCCCGCATCGTCTTACCCGACGAAAGTACGCCGCAGTTGGGCGCTGATGTGCAGGTCAAAAAAGCACCAACGGCGAAAGTCAGCCAACCAGCAGCGAGCACAGCACCACCGAATAAACGTGCCACGAAGATCGATGTGCAGCTCAACCTTGGCAACGACTTTCGCATTCAAGGCAAAGGCATCAACACGCGTATGCGCGGCACACTGAATGTGATCGGCGACTCGGTCGCAGCGCCACGGTTGCTGGGCACCATCGCAACCGCTGGCGGTGAATACGCCGCTTACGGCCAGCGGCTGGACATCGAAACCGGCGTGCTGAGATTCACCGGCCCGATCGACAATCCGGCACTGAACATTCTGGCCATTCGACCCAACCTGACGCAGCGTGTTGGCGTCGAGATCACCGGCACGGCCTTGTTGCCAACGGTGCGCCTTTATGCCCAACCCGACTTGCCCGATGCCGAAAAATTATCTTGGCTGGTGCTAGGCCGATCGTCTGCCTCAGGCGGTGCCGAAGCCGCCCTGCTGCAACAAGCCGCCCTTGCTTTGCTAGGCAGCAAAAGCGGCGGCATGTCGGGCGGACTCGCCTCGGCGCTAGGCTTGGACGAATTGTCTATTCGCGCACCCTCCAGCAGCGCCAGCGCCAGCAGCAGCGACACCGCCGCTGGGGGCGCCATCACGCTGGGCAAGCGTTTTTCACGAAATTTTTATGCGGCGTATGAGCGTTCGCTGTCGGGAACGGTGGGAACACTCTTCATGTTTTACGAGCTGTCGCGGCGCTTCACCGTGCGCGCCCAAGCCGGGGAACAAACCGCTATCGATCTGATATTCACCGTGCCTTACGAGTGAAGAGGACCCATTCAAAGACCCGCCACCGAATATAATTGCGTGTCAGCCGCCATAGTTCAACGGATAGAACGAGTGCCTCCTAAGCGCTAGATACAGGTTCGATTCCTGTTGGTGGCACCACATCAATTCAGGCTGGCCCCACGTCCAGAAGACTCATTCAGCTGAGAGTCCAATTGCCCATAGAACTGGCGCATTTCTTCAACTGTTTGAGGCTTGGCTGGTTCCCTTGAACTGTCGCTTCTGACGATGTCAAACTTCACATCCGCCCGGAGCTGGCTGTCTTTGGCAACATGCTCAAAGCCGCCATTGGCCGCGGTCACAATACCGCTTTGCTGCGCGGCCTTAAAAAGATGTTCTCGCTTGAGCCTGTATTTATGCATCAGCGTCGCAATTTCTGTCAGCCCTTTGGCCACTTCCGCCTCGCGCGCTTTGGCCAATTGCAGCACCCGCTCGCGCTGCTTGGCGGCCTCAGCGAGAGTCTCTTCAGCTAGCTTTTGTTGCAAGACGGCCATCTGGTGTTGCAGCTCTTGTAGGGCGGTCATGGCGTTCTCCGAGACAAAGTTAAAGTGAAAATAGTCAGCGCAGTGCTTGTATTTATTGTTGGCGATCGTAGCCACCCGAGATCCGCCAACGACCACAAATCCCCGCAAAAACTCACAATTCCTCTCTGTTTTCAACGCTACAGGTGATAAATTCCTGCCCACTGGTTTCAAGAACGCACACTGCGTTGGCCGGGCTTGAATTTATGCTGCGTCTGGTTTTTTTATGGCTTGTCACGCTTTTCCAAATGCCCGCTTATGCGGCAGAGCTGAGCTATTCAGTCTCACAGGCGTATCACCTCGATGTGGCGGCAGAAGTGTCGATAGACACCATTGGCACGCGCCACTTCAGTCACTATGCTGGCCCTTTGCGCCTAGGGTTTCAGTCTGATCCGGTCTGGGTTGAGCTGACGCTAACCCCTTCAAAAACCGTCGTCGCCGATTTTGTCGACGCGAAAAACCCACTCATTCTCCGTGTCGGACCCTATGCTCTGGACCGCATTGAGGTTTATGAGTTCGTCGCCGGCCAGTGGACAAGGCAAGTTGGCGGCGACCAGCAAGCAGATAAATCCAATATATGCCCTGACGACCACCACTGTTTTGTCTTGAGCCAAGCCAGGGCGACCAACAAGCCCATTTATTTGAGAGTGACCACTCAAAATGTGATGCTCGTTGAAGTTGATGTCTTGCGCACAGACGCCTTGACGGCGGTTGTCGCCAAGCGAGTTAGCCAAATCACTTTTTCAACGACGCTTGCAGTCGTCTTGCTTGTCCTAGGTTTGGCTTTACTCGCGTTCGAACGCTCAATCCTGCTGCTGACGTACAGCGTCTTTCAGTTGACAGTCGTCCTTTTTGTGGTCGCCAACACTGGCCAACTGGCCCTCCTTCTGCCAGGGTTGCAGGCAGATAGCATGGACAAAATTAGCATCAGTATTTTTTGCGTCAGGGTGGGGATGACCGCCCTGCTGGGCTGGGCACTGCTGGCGTCACACCGGCCTTCGCGCGCTTACAAAAAAATGATCCTCGCGATGCTTGCGCTCTGCATCGTCAACCTAGGTTTGATTTTTTCAGGGCATGTCCAGATCGCCAGCAAACTCAATTTCTGTCTGTTCTTCATCAACCCACTTATACAAATTCACGGCCTTTTTTCAACCGTGAATCTGTCCCAAGCGCGACGCCATCTTTATGTTTTTTGTTATAGCGTCAACATTGTGCTGATCGCTATGGGGTCCTTGTTCGTTTTTTCAAATATGTCGATCGCTGGCCCCGTTGGCTTCTTCCATAGCGGAAATGACTGGCGACTCAATGGCGTGATTTTCGGATTGATCGTATTTGTGATAGTTCTGAGCGAGCAGCGCTTTAGCAATGCCGCCAAATTGGCAGAACTGGGAGCACTGCGTTCAAGTTCAGAACAAGCGCGAGCCAATGAAGAAAAACTCAGCGAACGGCGGGCGCTGATCGACATGCTGACGCACGAACTGAAAAATCCGTTGGGCACCATCCGCTTTGCGCTGGCTTCTCTCAAGCGCCAGGTCAGTGACGAAGGCGATTCACGGCAACGCATTCAGCGCATTGATGCGTCGGTGAACCGCATGGATGAATTGATTGAACACGTGGCACGCTCCAACAAGATCGAGCGCACAGGCGTCGTAGAGCACCCCGTATCGATTCCTGCCAGTGAATTTATTCAAGAACTGATCCAAGAATATCCAGCCATCAATCGATTCGAAATCTTCGTCCAAGAAGGTGCCGCTTTCAAAGCTGACCGGCAAATGCTCATCGTGATATTGGAAAACCTCTTGAACAATGCGCACAAATACGCGGCAGTTGAAGAAAAAATAACCGTCAGCATCAGTACGCAAGCTGACGCTAACACCACGTGCTTTGAGATCAGCAACGCGGTCGCTGACAACCAAGAACCCGATGAATCGCGTTTGTTCGAGCGCTATTACCGACACCCCAGTGTGCAAAATCAACCCGGCATGGGAATTGGTTTGAGTTTGGTGCTGTCTGCTTCACAAAAAATTGGCGCCCACGTGCTTTACCGCAAAGAAAATCAGCGCGTTATTTTTACCGTCAGGATTCCCAATTGATCAAGTTAAACCCGCTCAAAACCAAAGACGCCTCACCAGCGCTGGTCGTTGCCTTGGTCGAAGACGATCGTTTGCTGCGAGAAGAAATCGTCATTCACTTGTCGGCCACAGGCTTTGTCGTGCATGCAGTCAACAGCGCGACGGCCTTGGATGACTTGTTGGCAAGGGAAGCGGTTGACCTGTTCATCATCGACCTGAACCTGCCCGGCGAAAGCGGCTTGAGCCTGTGCAAGCGGCTCAGGCAGACACTGCCCGCTGCAGGCATTGTGATCATGACGGCGCGGGTCGCGCTGCAAGACCGGATCTCTGGTTACCAAGACGGTGGCGCCGACATCTACCTGACCAAACCTATCGCACCCGATGAACTGGTGTTGGTGCTCATGAGCTTGGGGCGCCGGGTCAAAAAAATCATCACCAAGGATGAATGGGCGTTGAACTTGCGCGACCGTACCTTGCTGGGTCCACAACCGGGGCAAAAACTCAGGCTGACACACCGTGAAAAATCGCTGTTGGTCGCCTTGATTCAAGCCAAAGACAACACCTTGTCTTCTGGGGTGTTGTGCGACCTCTACGGCAATGACGACACCGATGACTTGTTGAGTAAACACGCTCTCGAAGAATTGGTGGCCCGCTTGCGCAAGAAATTCAAAACGGTGCAATTAGAAGGCGATGAGGCCGCAATCAAATCAGTTTGGGGCGTTGGCTATGAACTCTGCCTGCCGATCCATCTGGTCTAGCGCAGTCCAGCTTAAGCGAACAAATTGTCAAGGCAAAAATATTCATTTGCACATGCCAAAATAGTCGCCATGAAAAAGATTTTTCTGCCTTTTTTGGTGCTGCTCAGCATCCTCTTTTCAGGGACTCATGTGCACGCTATTGAAGAGCCATCTTTCACCGTCGCTCGTCAGTACAAGGACTTTGAGCTGCGAGAATATGCCCCTTATTTGGTGGCAGAAGTGACTGTGCCGGGTCCCGCTGCGGATGCCGGCAGCCAAGGCTTTCGCCTGCTGGCTGCCTATATTTTTGGGAAGAACAAAGGTGAGCGGAAAATCGACATGACGGCGCCGGTCACGCAGACGCCAACACAGCAAAAAATCGCCATGACAGCGCCCGTGACACAAAAGGCAGCCGAGGCTGGCTTCGTTATTCAATTCAAAATGCCCGCGGCTTACACCCTCGACACGCTGCCCGAACCCTTGGATCAAAGCGTCCGGCTGACACAGGTTCCGGGTGCTCGCTATGCCGTGATTCGATACAGCGGCTTTTGGACTGAGGACAACTACGAAAAACACCTCGCAAAGTTGAAAATGCTCATGGCGTCAAATCAGCTCGAACCCTTAGGCACTCCGGTCTACGCCCGATACGACGCCCCTTACGTGCCATGGTTCATGCGCCGCAACGAAATTTGGATTGCGACGCACTGAGTTTTTTTGCCGGCGCGCAACATGGCGCTCACTCAATCTAGCTTGATCCCAGCCTTGGTGATGATGCCGCCCCACTTGCGCGATTCGCTGTCAATGAATGACTTGAATGACGCCGCTGTACCACCGCCAATGATGAGACCCTGCTTGGCCATGGTCTGACGAAAAGCAGGGTCGGCCATGGCGGCGTTCACATCGGCGTTGATGCGGTTGACAACGTCAGCCTTGGTGCCTGCGGGCGCAAACAGACCGTTCCAAGCCAGTGCGTCAAAACCGGGGAATCCGGCTTCGGCCACCGTGGGCAATTCAGGGCGAGCAGCCAAGCGTTGCGGGCTGGTCACAGCCAGCAACTTCAGGCGACCACCTTGCACCAGCGCCAGCAAGGCAGGCTCCACCGTCATCAGGGCTTGGGTTTCACCTTGCGCAACAGACAGTGCTGCGGGTGGTGATCCATTGAAAGGCACATGCGTGGCCTCAAAACCGGCTGTGGTTTTCAGCAACTCCATCGACAGGTGCGAAGAACTGCCCAAGCCGACAGAGGCGTAGCTGACCTTGTTGCCCTGAGACTTAGCCCAAGCCAAAAACTCGCGCAAGTTGTTGGCCGGGTGATTGGCTGGCACCGCCAGCACGTTGGGCTGGGAAGTCGTCAAGATGATCGGAAGCAAGTCCTTGGCCGGGTCGTAAGGCAGCTTTTTGAACATGAACGGAGCGAAGGCAATCGGACCATTGAAGCCGATGCCCAAGGTGTAGCCGTCTGGCGCCGCTTTGGCCACGGCGTCCATGCCAATGGTGCCGCCAGCACCCGGTTTGTTCTCAACAATCAGCGGCTGACCCCAGCGAACCTTCAGCGTCTCGCCCAAGCTGCGCACAATCACGTCCAGCGAACTGCCAGCCGGGGCCGGAACGATCATGCGCACAGGCTTGTCGGGCCAGTTTTGCGCGGCGGCAGGCAAGGCCAAGGCACCCAGCGCGCCAAGGCTCAGCGTGGCGGCGAGTTGAGACAGATGGCGTCTTGAAATGAGAGGCTTCATGGGGTATCTCCAACTATTATGAAATCGAGGGTGCATTTTCAGCAGCTCCGCATCATAGGATGACATCCTGACTGACGCAGGCACACCGAACCACAGCAATCCATGCGCGGAGAGGCCTCAAGGGCTGAGGTAGCTCACCACTTCAAGACCGTAACCGGTCATGCTAGGCATTCGCCGCGGACTGCCCATCAAATGCATTTTTTGGACGCCACAGTCACGCAAAATTTGTGCGCCAATGCCGTAGTTTCGCAAGTCAATACGGCCTTGTTCTGGGCCGTGACTGGATCGCGCACTGCCGTCGAACTGACTCAGCAACTGGTCGGCGCTTTCACCACAGTTGAGCAACACCATCACGCCTTGGCCTTGGGTGCTGATGCGCTGTAGGGCTGCATCCAAACTCCATGAATGCATGGTTCGTCCCACCTCAAGAGCATCCAACACAGACAGCGGTTCATGCACCCGCGCCAACACTGTGTCGTCGGCCGTCCACTGCCCTTTGAGCAAGGCCAAATGAACCCCTTGCGTGATGTTGTCTTTGAAGGCGTGCGCGGTGAATTCACCAAACGCGGTGCTGATCACGCGGGAGCCCACTTTTTCAACCAGCGAATCCGCTTGGCTACGGTAAGCGATCAAATCGGCAATCGTGCCGATCTTCAGACCATGCTGCGCCGCAAATTTTTGCAGGTCAGGCAGGCGTGCCATGGTGCCGTCGTCGTTGATGATTTCGCAGATCACTGAGGTGGGCGTGTAACCGGCCATAGCCGCCAAATCGCAACCGGCTTCGGTGTGGCCAGCACGCATCAGCACGCCGCCGTCTACCGCCTGCAAGGGGAAAATATGACCGGGCTGAATCAGGTCGTCGGGCTTGGCGTTGGGTGCTACCGCCGCCTGCACCGTGCGCGACCGGTCGGCGGCAGAAATACCGGTGCTCACGCCTTCTGCGGCTTCAATTGACACCGTGAAAGCTGTGCCTTTCTTGTCACCATTGCGTAAAACCATGGGCGGCAATTCCAGTCGTTCACAGTGTGCACGCGTCAGCGTGAGGCAAATCAGACCGCGTCCAAAACGCGCCATGAAGTTGATCGCCTCAGGGCTGACGTGATCAGCCGCCAACACCAGATCGCCCTCGTTTTCGCGGTCTTCATCGTCCACCAAAATGACCATGCGGCCAGCCCGCATTTCGGCGACGATATCTTCAACAGATGAAATCACAGCCATGACTTCACAGACGCCACCACCGCATCGGTTGAGATGCCGTAGCGGTCATGCAAGGTCGGCAGCGCACCGGCATCCAAAAACTCATCCGGCAAACCGATTTGGCGAAACGCCGGATGCACACCAGCGCGCATCAACTCACAGGCCACGGCTTCGCCGAGACCACCAATCACGCTGTGATTTTCGGCCACCACCACCAACCGTCCTGGCCGCGCGGCTTCACGCAAGATGGTCGCTGCGTCTAGGGGTTTGAGGGTAGGCACGTGCAGCACGGCTGCGTCAATTTGGTCGCGCTGCAAAGCTTGTGCGGCTTCAAGCGCACGCATGGTCATGAGCCCGGTTGAGATGAACAGCACCTCGCGGCCATCACGGATCATTTTGGCTTTGCCGATTTCAAACTGGTAGCCGTATTCGTCGAGCACCAGCGGCACTTGACCGCGCAGCAAGCGCATGTAGACCGGTCCCTTGTGTGCAGCGATGGCCGGCACGGCCTGCTCAATTTCGTGTGCATCACACGGGTCAATGACCATCATGCCGGGCATGGCGCGCATCAGGGCGAGGTCTTCTGCGGCTTGATGGCTGGGGCCGTAGCCAGTGGTCAAACCGGGCAAGGCGCAGACGATTTTCACATTCAGGTTTTCTTCAGCAATCACTTGGTGCATGAAGTCGTAGGCCCGGCGCGTGGCAAAGACCGCGTAGGTGGTGGCAAAAGGAACAAAGCCTTCCTTGGCAAGCCCGCCAGCAGCGCCCATCAACAACTGTTCGGCCATGCCCATCTGGAAAAACCGTTCCGGGTAGGCTTGGGCAAACAAATGCAGGTCGGTGTACTTGGCCAAATCAGCCGTCATGCCGACGATCTCGGGGCGCTGCGCGCCCAGTTCGACCAGCGCCTTGCCAAACGGTGCGGCGCGCGTGCGCTGGCCTTCGCTGGCAATCGACGCGATCATGGCGGACGTGGTGAGTCGGGGTTTTTGGTTAGTCATGGTGTTCATTGCGCAGTGCCCGCGTGTTCGGCATCCAGATAAGCGATGGCTTGCTGCCATTCAGGCGGGTCGACCCGGATGAAGTGGTTCTTCTCGCGCTGCTCTAAAAACGGTACCCCTTTGCCCATCAAGGTGTCAAACAAAATCACGCGCGGCTTGGATACTGTGCAGTCACGGGCAGCATCAAAGGCGGCCAGCACAGCGGGCAAGTTGTTCCCGTCAACGCGCTGCACATGCCAGCCGAATGCAGCCCATTTGTCGACCACGGGCTCAAAGCGCATGACCTCGCTGGTGTTGCCGTCGGCTTGCTGCTTGTTCAGGTCCACCAGGCAAATCAGATTCGACAAACCGTGGTGTGCGGCTGAGGCAGCGGCCTCCCAGGTCGAGCCTTCGTCAAGCTCGCCATCGGACATCGAGTTGTAGACAAAGGCCGGGTTGTTCTTCAGCCGCAAACCCAAGGCCATGCCGACGCCGATGATCAAACCTTGGCCCAAGGAGCCGCCCGAGATTTCCATCCCCGGCGTGTAGGTGGCCATGCCCGACATTGGCAGTCGGCTGTCATCGCTACCGTAGCTGTCCAGTTCGTCTTCAGGCAGCACACCGGCTTCCATCAAGGCGGCGTAGTGGGCAATGGCGTAGTGGCCGTGTGACAGCAAAAACCGGTCACGCCCTTCCCACAGCGGTTCTGCCGGACGCAGCTTGAGCGCGTGCCCGTAAGCCACGGCGAGCACATCGGCCCAACCCAGCGCCTGGCCGATATAACCTTGACCC
>Ga0208916_10001308_pt1 | contig 10769 bp, 16 predicted proteins | sample DEB19_08_DNA_5_FD_184523 | JGI IMG/M metagenome (GOLD analysis project Ga0208916, IMG submission 184523) | Aqueous microbial communities from the Delaware River and Bay under freshwater to marine salinity gradient to study organic matter... | ecosystem: Environmental > Aquatic > Marine >... | reverse complement strand
ATTCCTCTTAAACGAGTTCTACCCGCAAAGAAAACACCGTTAGCTGTTAATGTGACCGGTTTGACGTCACCTTTATAATTTGGCATTCAAAACCTCTAGTTGTATTTTATAGGGACCCCGGAGAGTCCCTACAAAAGAATATTAATTATTTTATGATTCTTCACCAGGTTTACCTGTACCGTCATTAAATGTATATGTGAATATACCTGAAACGTTACCTGTACCTGCTGTAGATCCAACATTTGCTACAACTGTAGAATTAGCTGTAAGTCCTGCTGCAACAACTAAAGTTCCTGTAAGTGCATTAATACCTTTTGCTCCAGAAACTAAATTTTGTGCAAATCCAGTTGAGTTAGCTGCTGTTCCTAAATTAATAGTTGTAGTAGCTCCGCCAGCTGAAGTTGACAATACCGCAAAACTAAGTGGTATAGCTCCTTGTGGTAATACAAATGGAGCGTTAGCATTTACTGTTGCTCCAACTGATACTGCAGTTGCTGTTGCTGTTGATGATAAGAAAGTAATAAGTGTAGATGCAATTAAAACTCCTGGATCAACTCCAGAACTTTTATCTTGTCCACCATATGTTCTTACATATCCTTGAAACGTGCTTTTATTTGCCATGTGTTTATCCTCCTATTAATCTAATGTAGTCATTAGGCATGTCGACTATAGGCGTCTACATCAGATGTTAATCTATAGTGAGTAAAATATATATTAATTTATTAAATAGTGCAAGAGATCCCTGCATCAAAAATGATGTTTTTTACTGTGTATTTGTAACTAGTCTTTAACTAGCTACTGAAAAATCAGGAGCAGCTATCTCAATTTTAATCTGCCTATAAGCAATTTCTTGCTCAGCAGATTTAATTTGATTAATGATACTACGAATTTCTTCGTCTATCTTAACCATATCCAGAGAGTATCTACCCTCTTGGATGTGAGCCTGTTCCCAATCAAGTTCTAGAAGCTTCTTCTTTTTGTAAAGAGCTTGAACGTGATCCATCTACAACCTCCTCATAGGTTATCCAGCATTTAGACTTACTATAAGCCCTATCGCTGTCTTTAAATAATACCCCATTTTGTCCTATTTTGTCAAGGATTGCGTTCTCTATACTTTCTGCTTTATCCTCTGCTTCAATATTAAAATCAGCTACATGTCCATAAGCTCTAATTTTAACATTAAATAATTTTGTCATAATTCTATCTTTCTAACATATTAATGGGGTGGAATAAACCACCCCATTAAACAAAATGCTTTAATTAAGCACCCTGAGAACCATAAATACCTCTAGGGTCAGACCAGCCGAAGCTGTATCTTTCTCTAGCTTTGTATCTTACGTTACCAGTGTCGAAATCACCTTCCATCGATGTTCTGATAGGAGATCTTTCGAAGTACTTCATTCCATTTGGTACATCTGTCTTGATGAAAAACGCATCAGAGTCAGTTAGGAAGTGGTTAACCACATAACCTTGTGGCAACATTCCCATGTTTCTGATTGCATTGATATCATTGTCAGTTGTTCCAACTCTACCTTGAGATTTCATTAATCTCTCAGCTGTAAATTGACCTTGAACAGGAACGATTAATTTCACCCCTTGTCCAGCAATTTTTAAACCACGTTCATCAGTGAAGTTCGCAATATCAATTAGCGACTGCTCTAATGAAGTTTCGTTTAAGTCAGCTTGTGTAGACAACGTGTTCTGGAAAGTTCCAGCAAGCGTTGCGTGAGTTGTTGAGAATAATGGAGATCCGTCACCACCTGGGTAAGATGTGCTGAATCCATTATTTAGAACGTTAGCAGCTGTAATCTGCTTAGTATTCGCCATAGATCTAGCTAATGCTTTTGTATATCTAGACGCTAGTCTGTCATACAAGTTGTCCTCAATCGCTTCTTCAGTGATTGCGAACGCAAGAGCTATAGTATTGTGCGTATATCTAGCAGTGAAAGTTTCTTGAGCTTGGTCATAAGACACTCCAGATCCTTCAGCTTTAATAGCAGCATTACCGAAACCAGACAACATTACTTCTTCTTCGAATGCTCTCTCAGAAGTTTCTTTGTCAAAGATTTCCTCATGTTCCATTTCATAACGTTTATATTCAAGTCCAAACAGAGCGTTTAAACCTGGTTCTAGTTCTTTAACTAGTTGTGATCGTGATATAGCCATAGTTTATATACTCCTTACATTATTGATTGACCTGATTTGATCTTCACAACGAAGTCTTCACTAGCAACACCAACTTCATTACCGATGAAAGTAGAAGGTGATAATACTAATAATTGTCCGCTTGTAGATGAAGCTAGATCTAATAAGTCACCAGACACACCATTTGTAGATGTACCAGCAGCATATAAGATATCAAAGCTTACACCAACAGCACTTACTCCAAGAGCAGTTCCTGTTGATTTAATCAAGTATAGTTGATTTGGATCGTCTATTACATACGCCTGAATATTGCCTTGAGCAACATCAGTTTGTGTGTAGTAGTTTTGCCAAGTAGGTTTGTTTCTGTTATTAGGATTTACTTCGATTAAACAACCGTTGAATACTCCTAATACGCTACCAGTAGCAGACGAAGTCACTGGAACAACAGTTCCAGTAGCTGTAAGAGCCACTAAGTCACCTTGATAAATCGCTGTTGATTGATTATCAAGAATGAAAAATTGGTCTTGTCCACCGCTAGTATAACCACCACCTACTTTACCTAATGGTCTAAGACCAAAGGCTTTAGTTGTGTTTGCCATATTTTACTCCTTAAGTTTATATTTAAAACCTTGTTGGTTTAGGAATTGCTAAATAATTAGCTTTTCTTTGTACCACCAAAAGTTACACGAGTCTGCCTCTCTTTACTGATCGGCATACTTGGATGCTGTTCCCTTAGAGGATCGTTAGCTACTGCTTCTTCTCGATCTCGAGTCATTCTTGCGAAGTACTCTTCTCTTGATTTAGCGATCTCCTCAGGTACCCTAGCCAGCAATAGGCCGCCAACTCCAATCACTCCTGCGTATTTTCCGTCTTTGACAACTGGATAATTAGCTTCTGGATATTCATCAGATCTAACTAATTCATATCCTGATCTTAATCTGCCTGTGATATTTTTAGTATCATCAAAGCCTAAAGATTCAGCTCTTATCCATCTATGTCTAAAACCGTCTGGCGCAGGCGGTGCATCTAGAGATGATGGTGGAGTCCAAACTTGTGGTCTATTTGTTTTAGACCTAGTTTCGCTCGCACGGGAAGTCTTAATTGTATTTTTGTCGTTTACCATATGCCTATACCTCCTTCGTGGTTAAATGTTTCGCATATTCTTCAAGTGGCACACCTAATTTTTTAGCAATTGCTACCTGTGACGATGTGAGCTTCACAGTTTTGCGACCAGATGTTCTACCAGTACTACGACTAGCCGAAGCTACAGTTTGTGCTGGTTTTGCATTTTCGGTCGTTTGTGATGCAGTTGTAGCAAATTTGTGCGGAAATTCAAGTCTTATTCTTTTATCAATTTCTGCATAATATTCGTCACTTTGTGCATCATATCCCTCTTCTTCTACAAGTCTTTTATGTAAACTAAAAGCTGTATAAGTCATTGGTTCATCCTTACCAAACCATGTATTCTTAGAAGCCCAATCTTGAGCCTTAGGATCTGGATTGATAGGTTGTTCTTGTTGATATACAGGCTGTTCTCTATAATCTTGAACAGGTTTAGAATTATCTACTTTAACTTCTAAAGCTTGTTTAGATTTGATTTCAGCAAGTCTTGCTTCTTCATAACCTAATCTAGCAATTTCAGTTTGAGCAGCTATCTCTGCCTTAAGATCATTATTTTCTCTAGCTTGACCTAATCTAGATGCTGCAGCTTCCATAGAAGATTTAATTCTATTTTCCATTTCAGTTACATAACCTGCATCTAATTTATTTAGACGACCTGAAAGTGATTCTTTTTCAACTTGAATTTTACGTGCATACTCAATGGCAGCTTCACGCTGTCTTTCAGCTTCACGCATTTTCTTAGTTAATTTAGCAATTCTTTTTTGCACACCTTCACTGTAATCATCTAATTCTTTCTTTTGGTCATTCGCTGGAACTTCTTTTGTCTCTGTTCCTTGGTCCTTTATTTCTGTTTCTTTCTTAGTCTCAACTGCAGGCTGCTCATCAGATTTTTCAGCTGTGTCAGTGGACTTAGTATCGTCTGCACTAGTTTCATATTCCTTCTCCTGTTCAGGTTGTTTCGTTTTTAATTCGATCTCGGCACCTGGACCGGAAGTATCTATGTCAACCATTACATCGCTCTTTTTCTTTTCTTCTACTGGCATAGTTCCTCCTATGTTTAAATGTGATGAAGAACGTCTTCAGGATTTTTTATAGTCCCTAAAACTTCGTCATCGTTTAAAAGACGGACTTCGCCGCCTTCTATTGGTAGTCTTGATCCCGCATAACGGGCAAAGATCACCCAATCCTTTTCCTTGCACCATGGACCTGTTGGATAGCGTTCTTTATCATGATACGCTAATGGTCCCATCTTTATGACATAACCACAATTAGTTGCGATTCTTAATTTGTCTAAAGACTCCTGTGCTATTAAAATTCCACCTTTAGTTTTATCTTTTGGGGTAAATGGTAGTACTAATATTCTCCAACCCGTAGGGTTTGGTAGACTGTCAATAAGAGATTCAGATATATTATCTGCTCTTACTGTTTTTTCATTTTCTTCTTTATATTTTTCTTCAAGACCTAATACTGTTTTAGGTATTTCAGTCGAGTTTGATAACGTTTCCTTCATCTTGTCTTAGCTCCTTTTTGTTTAGCAGGTTAGAGATCTCCTGTAAGATATATTCGTATGTACGAATTTGACCTAAGATATACTTGTAGTCTTGCATATTGTCAACGCCTCCTGAAGTAACAATTGAAGTTAAATTACTTAGTTGATCCTTCATAAATCGTTGTAATTTACTTGCTATATCTACATCTTCCATGTTCTTTCTCCTTTGGTTATATTAACAATTCCACTTACGTAGAGATTTATTAATCCTTGAATTTGGGTCTCTTGCCGTTTTAGCGGATGTTAATCTTTTCTTCATTCCAGACATTCTGGCACAAAATGATTTTCTTCTATTAGCTGATTTAGATCCTGGCTTTAATTTAGAAGGCTTTGTTGTAACAGCCATAGATAATTTAGATCCTGGATTAGCACGTCTATAAGATGCAATACCTTTTTTGTTTAGCCCACCTGATTCTGATTTACCTTCTTTACGTTGCCAAGCTGGTGTAGCTCTACCACCTTCTGCTTTTTGAATTCTAGCAATTCCACAACCTCTGTTTTGAATGCCTAGTCCAGCCATTATTTCTTTTTTGGAAAGCCAGCTTTCATATTAGCGTAAGCTTTTTTAGAGATAGTAGTTTTAGATTTAGGTCTTGATATACCTAATTTTTTTCTACGATTTATATTTGCCCAAAGTCCTGGTTTAGCAGAACCACCTTTTTTAAATACACCTCTACCTTTTAAAACATCTGCTCTAGTAACTTTTCCATCACCTGTTAGATCTGGAAATGCACTACCACCTTTTTCAAGGTTTTGTCTTTGAATCTTAGCAATACCTGTTCCTTTAAATTGTTTTCCTAATCCTGACATTAATATAATTTAGTTGTTTTTATTTTAATTGCTTTTCCTTGGCCTCTACCTACTAATCCACCTTTAGCTTTTTTCTCTTTTGTTCCAAAGATATCTTCGTAATTTTTTCTATATTTTTCTGATGGAGTTAAATCATCCATCGTTAAACTTGGAACTGGATCTGGTATATCAATTACTTCTTCTGAAACTTTTCCTCTGCTAGCACCCTTAGCTTCTTTAGCAGCAATTTTAGCAGCTTTAGCCATATCTGCAGAACTAGTCAAACCTCTAGATCTAGCCATTTCAATAAAAGCTTTTCTTGTAGGTGAATAATTAGCTTCGTTATATTTACCTCTATTACTTCTAGGTTTTTCTTCAGCCATAGTTTTACTCCTTAAATAAGCCGGACTAGCCGGCTTTATTTAAATTTATTTTTTCTTCTTAGCTCTGCCGCCTTTTTTCATGTACTCAGCAGTTTCTTCTTTAGCATAAGACTCTGGAGATTTTTTTCCAGATTTAATAGCTTTAGCTTGTTTAGCTAAACCTTTTAATTCTTCGCCTTTATGCTTTTCAGCTTTTTCTTTTTTTACAAAAGCTTTAGGAGAAGTTTTTCCAGATTTAACTGATTTAGCTTCTGCTAATTCTTCACCATAAGTTTCTTTTCCACCAAAAGCTTTTCCGCCTTTAGCTAAAGCAGCTCCCATTCCTCTAAGAGCAATTCCGCCGCCTCTAAGTGCTGCACCTAATCCTCTAAGAGCAATTCCACCACCTCTAAATGCTGGTCTTGGTCTTTGTTTGTAATCGTTTCTCATTTTAACTCCTTATCCGTTTTCTTGTTCTTTGTTCACTACAGGTCTATTAGCCATTGTTCTAGCAACAGACTCCGCTGAGCGACCAACCACATAACCTCCGAGTCCAACATTTAATAATGTCCAAACATCGCCAGGTAATTCAAAGGAGATAACTGCTCCTGTGAATACTTTTATAACAGGTCCTATAACATAATTCCAGACCAAGATAAAGATTAAAACATACATTAAAAGAGGTCTCCAACTTGATGCAAACCAGCCTGCTTTAGCTTCTGCTTCGACTATTTTAGCTGCTGCTGTTAATTCAGCTGTATGAGATTGTAATAATTGTGTTTGTAAATCAGCTTTTAATTTAGCTTGAAGGTCTTTATCAGGAACTGCTTTTTCAATTGTATTAAAAAGAATTTTTGCAAGAGGGGCTACAGCATTTAGTACTGGTAGCATATTAGAACCACTTAACTTTAGTTCTTTTTTCTGGTAGCATTCTTCTCTGACCTTTTACTTGTTCAGTTTGTGTCTCTTGAGCTGAAGAAACTTCAACATCAATTCCACCTTTTTTATAACCGTCAGAATTTAAAAATTTATTATAATCTCCAACTTGAGTTCCGTAAGCAGATGATGAATCATCATTGCCCTTTACCATTCCGCCTTGTGCGTAACCTTTTTTTGACATGCCTGCCTCCGATAATGCAATTGCTATTGCTTGTTTAGGGTTCTTAACTATTTTGTCTGATTTACCACTGTGCAATTTGCCAGCTTTAAATTCACGCATTACAGTTTTAATTTTACCTGGTTTCTTTTCCATATCAAATAGTTATATAGTTTTTTAAATAATTGTACATACTAATTTGGCTTAGTAGATATCTTTTGTTTCATAAGGGAAGTGGCTGCTCTTAACTCAGCTAAATCCTCATTTTGTTGTATTTTTTCTTGTGTATTTGATTGGTTCATTAAAGCTTTCATCTTATCTAGGTTTAATCTAGATTCTGCTTCTTTAGCTCTTATAGCATTGTTTTGAGCTGTAATATCTAACTCACGTGCTTTTAATTTAGCAAGTGGATCATTATCAAATTGAGAAGTAATTTTCTTTTCTTCCTTCATAAACTCATCCATCATCTCAGCAATTAAAATTGCTTTTCTAGCTTCAATCTGCATTTGTAATTGTTGTACTTGCATTTGTGCTTGAGGGTTTTGTAGCATTTGAGGATTCTGTGTCATTTGTTGTATTTGCATTAATTGTTGACGGAACTCTAATTCAACTTGTTCCAAAGCCATTAAAGAAATATGTTCTAAAATATTTTTCTGTAATGCTCCAACAATCATAGGATTGTTTCTTGCAAAGTTAGTTTCCATAAAATTTAAATGTGCAGTCATGTGAGCTCTATGGTCCTGTCCTCTGAAAGCTTGGAAAGGTTGAGCCGCTAATGCATCAATATGTTCTTGTGCTGGATCTTTTGGCATTGGCTTAGGTGGAACATTTAAAATTCTATCAATGTCTCTTACACCTAATGCTTCATACATTTTTCTGTATGTTTCATATAAGTTATGAATCTGAGGATTAGATTGAGCTAATTGTAATTGAGTTTGTGCTAAACTAATCCTCTGAGTTTGAGAAAATATATTTGGATCTGCAACTGGAATAACATCTACTTTGTCATCAAAGTCTGCTTGTTTAATTACTCTAGCTCCACCTACAACATCATAAGGATATTCTGGTGGTAAGTATAAACTAAATACTCTAGATAATAATTTAAATTCTTGTTTTAGTGATGCATATAATCTTTTATGAATAGCTGACATTGTTCTGCTTCCTCTTTCAAGTAAAGCAACTGTAGTTCCAACTGCAGCTTGTTGATTACCATCACCAACATTTAAATCAGCAATCGATGCAAATCTTTGTCCAGCTTGAACAACAATACCCATTAATTGTAATAAAGTTGTAGAAGGTTCTTTGAATGGTAAAGGTAAAAATGCATCTCTTAGATTTCCTCCAGGAGCATCTACATCTCTAAACTCACCTGGCTGAATAGGTTGTGCATCATCTCTAACTCTAATACCTCTTTGTTTAAATCCTGCTGGTAAATTAGATAAAGTTCCTGCATCTAATAATTGTCTAAGAGCAGCTGTTGCTGTACGTGACAATCCACCAATCATATGGATTAAACCAAATCCATAAAAACCTAAACCAGGTAAAAATTTAAAGTGAACGAAATACTGTATCTTTTGCTTTAATGGATCATTAGCATTAAAGTTTCTACGTATAGAAAGAATTTGGCGAGAGTTTTCTTCGATCGTTACAATGTAAGGAAGTTTAATTCCAGTTATTTCCCCGTTGGGAGTGCGATCTTCAAAACCCTCAAGGTCGATATTGACATGACATTCAATTAAAGTAAATACATCTTCTTGCTTACCTTTACGAATACCTTCTAATTGTTTTTCTTTTGTTTCTAATTTACTCTCTTGAACATCGCCGGGCTCACCAAGATCTACGTCTTTATAAAAGCCTGCAACTTGTTGTTTGCGTAAATCATTTTCAGATATTCTAATAAGATGCATAATTGCTTCTGCATCATCTAGTGACGTTGCATTATATGGAACTACTAAATCTTCTGCTTGGATAAATTTAGATACTGCTCTTTGCATTAAAGAATCGTAGTAAACTTTTTTAAATGTAGATCCTGATAATGGAAGATAAAATAACATTTGATCAAACTCTGGTTCATATTCTTTCATGACATCCATTACTTGATAGTTCATAAAATCTTTAACACGATTTGCTTGATCTTCTTTTTCTCTTGTATTCAAACCAATCACCTGAGTTCTAACAGGTCCTTCGGCTGGTAATAATTCTTTGTAAGCTAAAGCTTGAAACTGTGTTACTGCTTCTGCAAGAACTGGATGAGTTACACCTGAAGCTCCTCTAAACGGTTGAGTTCTTCTTTCATACTTAAATCCTAAAAGATCTAAACCATCGGTATAAGCTTTTTCCCAATCTTGTCTTGATGATTTGTATTCAGAATAATTATCGTAAAGTTCTGCTCCTAATGGATCTAAAATATCGTCTGGTAATAATTCAGCTAAGTTATCAAAATGGTTTTCTGAATTAACTTGGTTAACGGCACCTGGTTCAAAATTAATTTCAACTCCACCATCTTCCGTTGGAGTTATTTCTGTACTACTAGGATCTGGTGCTGGAGTATTTATTTCCTGCTCAGTAGGATTACCACCAACTTCAATGGAGTTTCTAACTTCGTTTGGAAGTGCTTTGTCTATTGTTGCCATTTAAATTCCTTGAGTTTATTACCTTAACCTTTTTAGTGGGAACATTCAACCCCTGTGGATTAGGCCCTCTTAAAGGTGGTATAGTTGTTGTTAATTTTTTCATTAATAGTAAATCTTATTATCGTCTAAAGATGTTGGTGGATCTATATAGTCTTCTGGATGAGAAATCAAGCCACCTTGACGGAACCTCATAACAGCCTGGGTAGTAGAATCTACAAGGTCATCATTATCTCCAAAAGGAAAAGCAGCACATTCTTCAATCACTTCTTGTGCAAACTGTTTAGACTTTGGAGCCCATATCATACCCGATTCAAATAATGGAGATACAGAGTTAACACGTGAATGTTTATCATTACCTTTACTTGGTGAAAAATTTACAACAGGTATTCCCATTTGTCTAAGTTCATAAGTAAGGGGAAGTCCTGATGCTTTAGCTTCAATCAATACTGTATCTGGATTCCAATAAGTATATTGTTCGTGGGCCAGGCGCCTTAGATCAGGAAACTCTAATCGTTCTTTTCTAGCATCTAATAAAATCAAATGTTGTGGTGAATCTTCATTCAATCTAAACACACCCCAAGTCGTAATTGCAGAGTAATCCGCAGTTTCTTTTTTCATGAACGCCGTATCGTAAGATTGTATAACATGATCTAAAGGTGGAATATAATCTTCAGTCCAATCTCTCCACCATTCTCGTTTAATTAAAGATCCTTCTTCTGCAGTTGGATCTTGCATATACTGAGCATTCCATTTTGAGATACCTGCTGATGCTTTAACTGCTAGTAAATCTTCTAGCTTCCAATATTCTGGCCATACAGGTTTTCCACTTGGAAGTATTGCTGGAAATTCTACAACCTCCCATTGATCTGCTTTATCTTCTGCTGCTTGGGCCTTGATTAGTTGTGCAGTTAAATCTTTTGTACTCCATCTAGTCATAACTAAAACGATACGTCCACCAGGCTGCAAACGCTGACGTGGTCCTGAAGTATACCACTCGTATGCTTTATCAAATGCCGTTTGTGAATATGCATCTTGTTCTGAGTGTGGATCGTCAATGATGAGCAAGTCAGCAC
>Ga0208916_10001306_pt1 | contig 10770 bp, 14 predicted proteins | sample DEB19_08_DNA_5_FD_184523 | JGI IMG/M metagenome (GOLD analysis project Ga0208916, IMG submission 184523) | Aqueous microbial communities from the Delaware River and Bay under freshwater to marine salinity gradient to study organic matter... | ecosystem: Environmental > Aquatic > Marine >... | reverse complement strand
CGATGCCGACTCTTTCGCCGACTGGCAGCGATGCAAGAACCTTGGACATGGCGGTAAGTCTAACGGCTCAACAGGGCTGCTAGCGCAGGTTTAACTTTCCAGAGCGAGAGCATCTGCTCATAACGCTGCTGTTCTGCTGAATCAGCAGTAGCCCCTGTCTTTACCGCACGAATCATCAGATTTCGAGGTGTGTGTTCACCGCCAATGAATTCGATTGCCTCGACACGATATCCATGTAACTTCATAATCTGCATTCGCAAAGCATCCGTCAATAAATCACCAAGGCGCTCTTTCATAATGCCATTTCGCGTCAACATCGACCATGGCTCAGGGATCTCATTCATCTGCGCCTGTATGTCGTGGTGGCAGCAAGGAGCAATCAGCGCCAGCCCAGATCCTGCGTGAATTGCCCACGCAATTGCATCATCGGTGGCTGTGTCACAAGCATGAAGCGCAATAGCGACATCTGCCTTTGTCAGAGATGTATCTGCAATCTCTTCTGCTCGAAACTCAATACTGCCTGAAATCCCCAATTGCTTAGCAATCTCATTATTGCGATCTCGAGAAGCTGTTCTGACATCGATACCGATTACCGAAACCGGCAGACCTTGACCGCGTAGATATTGATGAGCGGCAAATGTCAGGTAGGCATGGCCGCATCCCAGATCAGCAATTGTGAGTGGCTTCTCTTGAGTTGGGGTTGGAATATGGCCAGCAGAAATTGCGCTCGTTAGCACAGGTGTTAGCAGACGTAAGAACTCTTCTACCTGGCGATACTTATCGGCCTTGCTTGGTTTGAGATTGCCGTCTTTATCTGAAATTCCCACAGCGATAAGAAAGGGGTCAGAAGGTTCAAGTAAACGTGACTTAGTACGGTCATGCTCAAGAACTTGTTCCTTCTTCTCGCTGGTGCGGTGAATAAGTGGTTCACCTTTCTTTGTAATACGAATACTGATTGAGCCAGAGGTCTGTTCTAGCAAAATATTGGCATAACCCGCGCGCAGAAGAGAAGGGAGCGGTGTATCGGCAGGTGCATAATTCTTTGTGGTCATGGCGCGACCATCGCTATAGGTAAGTTGAATCTGCATCGAGTTCTTGATCAGCACAGGTCGCATATCGATGCGCTCATGAGGTGTCTGCGTATTTCGGCGGCGACCTGAGAGAACTACGCGTACAAGTGATTGATGAGCGCTAAATAGTGATTCAATCTCACTAAAAATCTCTTCGAGTTGATCAGTGCTCACGATGGAGAATGCTAGTCTCCCGTAATGGTTTCGACTACTGAGTGGCTCATAACGGTCTCTGTTTTACTAGCCATCCTTGCCTTTGACTTTACCTGGGCGATAAAGAATCGGAACAAAGAGACCTCAATGCGCGAAGTCCTCATGTGGACCGGCTTCTACGTCAGCCTTGCAATTGGATTCGGTATTTCACTTGGTGGATGGGTTGATTCGCAAGCCCAACAGGAATTCTTTGCTGGCTGGCTCACTGAATATTCACTCTCTTTCGACAATCTCTTTGTCTTTGTCATCATTCTGACCAAGCTCAAGATTTCTAAAGAACGTCAACAACTTGCCTTGCTCATTGGAATCGTCATCGCACTTGTTCTACGAGTGATTGCGATCAGCGTAGGGGCTGCTGTAATTGCGCGATTTGAAGCGGTCTTCTTCGTCTTCGGTGCTTTCTTGCTCTACACAGCGATTCAGCTTTATGCCGAGAGTGCTACCCACGGAGAAGATGAGAAAGAGAGCGGAATTATTCGCGTATTACAAGAGCGCGGAATCAAGCCATTCACGATTGCGCTGATTGCACTCGGAATGACAGATCTGCTCTTTGCGCTCGATTCGATCCCAGCCATCTTTGGACTGACTCAGAATGTTTATATCGTCATCACTGCAAATGTCTTTGCCCTAATGGGTCTACGCCAGCTCTACTTCCTCATCGGTGGGTTGATGGAGAGACTCATCCATATTGGTCGTGGGCTCTCGGTTGTCCTCGGCTTTATTGGAGTCAAACTTATCTTCCACGCCTGCCACGCAGTTGGCTGGCACGAGATCGCCGGCATTCATATTCCAGAGATCACCATTACGCAGAGCTTGAGCGTCATTGTTTTATGTATCGGAACAGCCACTGTTACTAGCTTGATTGCTACCCGCAAAAAAGTTTAAGCAATCGGCAGTTCAGCAACTATCGCTAGCCCGCCCAGTTCACTCTTGCGCAGCGAAAACTTACCATCGAGCTTTTCAATAACAGCCGACATGATGCTCATCCCTAACCCTGAACCACCATTTTCGCGTGAACGTGATTTATCAAATCTTTTGAGCGAGCGAATATCCTCGCGGTAAGCGCTATCAGGTAGTCCAGGCCCTGAATCTTCAATCTTTAACTCAATCTGTTTTCCGCTCTTAACCAGCGTTATCCGCACCGCATCGTCCGCACCGGTATGGCGCACAATATTGGTCAGCGCATTCTGAATAAATCGTGAGATGTAATCGCGTGAGCCCACAATGAATAGTCCAGGTGTAACTTGCAGACCTACGGTGCGTTCTGGATTAAGCGTTGTGAAATCAGTTCCATGAGCCGTGACAATCTCACTTAAGTCAATGGTTTCAATATCGCGAGCTCCACTTTCGCCGAGTTCAGCAAGGAGCAGCAGGTCCTGAATCAAAGTCTCCATACGAGTAATTTCGCTACCGACGCGGTTAAAGGCACGAGACTTATCTGCCGGCGCAGTTAACTGATCTTTACTGAGCATTTCAACATAACCTTTGATGACAGTCAGTGGGGTGCGAAGTTCGTGCGAGGCATCCCCCAAAAATTCCTGCATACGGGCAAGGGATGCGGAATCTGCGGTACGACGTTCGCGACGGAAGTAGAGGAAGAGAAGGCCTGCTGCAAATGAGTTAAGAATCAGCGTAACTAGTGCCAAGTACTGTAGATCTGAAATGAAGTTGGCATCTATCTCGCTCGTCGAAAGAGCGATAATGATGAAATCTCCACCTTCAAGCGGAACTGTGCGGATGCGAAAGGGCGTTTCGGCAGATACTCGAACTGCGCTACGTACCGCTTTCTCTACCTCGGTAAGCGCTGGAGCGCCCGGATATTGCAGAGTCGATTCATTAATGAGCGTCTCTGAACCATCGCGTGCCAGCAAGGTTAGTGTTGCATCTAAATTTGATTGCTCGATGGCAAAGAGCGCAGCACCTACAGCCTGACCAGGATTCTCGTAGGCGCTAAGGGCTACAAAACCTAAGCTTTGATCGACTTTTTGTACTTCGACATCGAGTGAGTGCTTGACGGTAATTCCACCGATTCCAACGGTAAAGAGGGTAAGAAGTAATACAGTAAAGAAACTAACTCGAGAAGTTTGAGATAACTTCACTGCTTCTCCGGCTGCAGCTGAAATCCAACTCCTCGAATAGTCTTAATTCCTTCATATCCGTCGCGGTGAAGCTTCTTTCTTAAGTATGAAATGTAGGTATCGACCACAGTACTTTCAGATTCAAAGGTGATTCCCCATACTTCATCGAGGAGATAGGTCTTACTTAAGACTCGGCCTTTGCTCTCAAGCAGCACGTGCAGAAGTCGAAATTCTGTCGGCGATAAATCAACTACCTCGTCATTGAAGGTAACTTGGTGGGTGTCGCTATTTAAAGTGATAGGCCCACTGCTTAAATTTGTGGCCGTTTCTACAGTGAATTGCGAACGGCGGAGAATCGCCTTAATGCGTAAGACTAACTCTTCGAGCCCAAAGGGTTTAGTGACGTAATCATCTGCTCCTAGGGTCAAACCCTTAGTGATATCTGCGCGATCACCACGCGCACTGAGCATGAGCGCAGGGGTGTTGTCACCGTTACTGCGAATACGTTCAATAAATTCAAAACCATCCATCAGCGGCATATTGATATCTACAATCAGAAGATCGGGCTTGGTTGAACGCAAAAGAGTCTGAGCAATCATGGCATCGGCAGCCGTTACAGTTTCAAAGCCAGCCAGTTTTAGCGCATCCCCTAATAAATCGCGCATACCCGCTTCGTCATCAATAATCATTATTAGTTGGCTCATGGCTATACCCTGCCACGCTCTATGCGAGTTTGCTACCAAATCACACCCTTGCACATGGACTCATGAGCCCTTTCACAGAATATTCACACCCCTTCGCATCTACTATTTACCCATGCAGAAGCGTCGAGAGTTAACCGCAGCAACGCTGCTTCTCGTTACGCTCGTGGCTTCAACTCCAGCACAAGCGGAGCCAACCCCATCTCCAACTGCGACAGCTGAAGCTTACAAAACTCCACTAGAGCAGTACAAACTTGATCGCGATGAGTATCAGCAAGCTATAAAAGATCGAGATTCTAGGATGCGCGTAATTAATGCAATCTTTAAGAACTCAGTTGATAAGGCAAATGCAGATGCTAGAGCCGCCATGTTGAATGCAATAACTCCAGAACAGAAGACTTCTACTGCTTCCGCTCGACGAAACGCAATCGCACTTGCCATCACTCTGCGTGATGCGGCGATCCTTGCGCTAGGGCCTATGCCAACTCCCCCAGCAAAGCCAGAGAAATCAAGTATGGAAAAATCTGATCATAAGTCGGAGCAAAAAGGTAAAGCTAAGCGTTAACTATTCGCTGACATCTACTTCCATAGTCCGTAGCGTCTTTCGTCCATGGCTCTTAGTCTTCTCGTGAATACGGCGAATCTGTAGTTCGATACTTTTAATGGCGCCGTCAAATGCTGCCAGATCATTAAAGCCAGTCTCTTCAGCTCGCAGTAGCGGCCCTGATCCATGTGAGGTAATGATGACGCGATGAGAGTTCTTTCCTTGACGTGGGTTTGCCTCGTGCATCACTTCAACTTCTACACGGTCGATGGTGACGCTAAAGCGCTCCATTGAAAGGAGTTTCTCTTCAGCGATTGATTTAAAGTCACTTGCGAGTTCTGCATGCCGGGTGTGGATAATGATTTTCACAAGTACACAATGGCACTAAGTGACAGAAATTGTAAGAGCTAAGAAGTTAAGTGAGAGGTAGCAGATAAACAATGAGGGTCAGAATCGCCGCTAGTGATAGCGATTGCCCCAAGATTGAGAAGGCAGTTTTACGATCTGCCGCTAGCGAGCTCTTGTCAGCAACCTTAGAAAGCTCTCCCAACTTTCCAAAGTTAAAGGTGCCCATAAAGCCATAGGCTAAACAGAATTTCTTACGTGACTGCACCCAACCAATAGAGGCTACAGATAATGGGATAAAGATTCCTAGTCGAGCGCCAGGGGCTGCACTTGTTGAGATGAGGCCTACCAAAGTGAAAACGCTCAAGCCAGCTCCAATGAGCGCAACTACTTGGCGACGGCGAACTTCACCTTTGCCAATATTGCAGGTACCGGGGATATATGTATCAGCGCTCATTTCGCATCTTCAAATTCATCTTCATCGATCCAGGCATCAGTGTTGGAGTCATCTTGCTTCTCAACCCATGAAAGGAATGAACCAATGGCGCGAAAGGCCAGAATTGCCACAGTAACTGCGGCAATGAGTCTACGTAGCGCTTTCATGGGTATAAAAATACTCCAGTTTGCGCACTTTTGCGCGTTAAGACCTCAGCGAGGCGATACGTGTTATTGCTTCTCGAATAATTTCAGGGCTAGTTGCAAAGTTCAGGCGAACAAATTGCGATGATTGCTGACCGAAACGAACTCCTGGAACAAAGGCGACCTTTGCCTTCTCAACAAGAACGGCCGCTGGGTCATCACCTAAATTAAGGGCCGATAGATCAAGCCATGCCAGGTAAGAACAATGCGGAATGAGATAGCCAATTTCAGGGGCTAACTCTGCAATCAAATCTGCGACCAATTTTCGGTTGTGATCAAGGTTGAACATCAGGGCATCGAGCCAAGGCTCGCCTTCTTCAAATGCGGCAACAGATGCGAAACCGCCTAGAAGCGATGCCCGGTAGTGAGTAGCTGGCGCAATAGCGTTTAATTTCTCATGCAGCTTCTCGTTTTCAGTGACGATGATGGCGCACTTAAGGCCTGCGATATTCCATCCCTTACTTGAAGAAGTAATGGTGATTCCGACTTCGCGAGCTGCATCTGAGATTGCCAAGAATGGCGTGAAGGCTTGTTCGCTAAATGTGAGCGGTGCATGGATCTCATCGCTTAAGACATAAACGCCGTATTTCTTGGCAAGGTCGGCAAAGCGCGTTAGCTCTTGGCGGGTAAAGACTTTACCGAGCGGGTTATGTGGGTTGCTAATCAGATGTGCCTTGATGCCAGAGGCGTAAGCCTTTTCAATTCCATCCCAATCTAGAACCCAATTGCTGCCATCGACTTCCTCAGGCGCCTGCGAAAATGGAACATCTACTTGCTCTAGCTTTGTCTCAGCGCACCACGTCCAGAAATTTGGGTAGACCGGTGAGTTGATAAGAATCTTGTCACCAGGTTGGGTGATTACGCGAAGTACTTCAACCACGCCAACACCGACATCGGCGGCGATACGAATCTGCGCAGCATCTGCCTTCCAACCCCAGCGACGCTCGGCGAATCCGCTAAATGCTCTGCCAAGTTCAGGAATTGGACCAAGGTAACCAAGATCAGAAGTCTCGACCATCTCTCGCAAAATTCTTCGAATGGGCTCTGCTACCGGAAAATCCATTTCAGCAACGGGAAGCGGCAAGACATCTTCAGGAAAGGAGCGCCATTTTTCGCTGCGATGGGTTTTAAGTTCGCTCAAGTCGAGTGCGCGAAGTTCGAAACCGCTCTTCTCACTCATGGACTTAGTATGTCACCGACAATACGCTTTATCCATGACCGCGAATTTGACGATTACAGCTTCGCAGATGAAGAAGATCGTTGCGGATTTGGCCAGACGTGATGCGCGCTTTGCGAAGGTGATAGATGCACATCCACTCTGCACAATCGGTAGGAATCCAAAGCCGGTCAGCCATTTTGAGGCGCTCGTCGAATCTGTTATTTCACAGCAGCTGGCAGTCAAGGCAGCTGACACAATCTATGGCAGGGTCAAAGGGCTGGCGCAGGGTCGGGTAGTGCCTGCACGCATTGCTGCTATATCTGAGAAAGATATGCGCGCGGCAGGCGTTTCAGGAGCCAAGTTCAAAACTATTCAGGGGCTTGCGGATGCAGCTCTAACGAAAAAGATAAAGATTAATCAGCTCCATAAAGTTGATAGCGATGAAGAGATATTTCAACAGCTCACAAGTCTTTGGGGAATCGGGCCATGGACAGTTGACATGTTTATGATGTTTCAACTGGGGCGCTTAGATATCTGGCCTACTGGGGATCTCGGTGTGAGACGAGGATACGAAAAAATCTATCGCCTCAGCGAGGAAATCACTCCTGCGGCGTTAGAGAAGAAAGGCGAGAAGTTTCGTCCTTACCGGAGCGTGGTGGCCTGGTACTGCTGGCGAGCGCTGGGTTAAGAGTTACTCAACTGCGGAAAATTTACTCCCGTGCTGGAGTGGCAGTCGTAACCGTTGGGGTTCTTCTTTAAATACTTTTGGTGATACTCCTCAGCCAGGAAATATGGAACCCCTTCGGCGCTGGCAATTTCAGTGACAATCGGACCGATGCCATCGCGCGTAAGCGCTGCTTGATATACATCTCGAGTAACCTCTGCCTGTAACTGCTGCGCCGCAGTCGTTGTAAAGATCGCACTGCGATATTGAGTTCCGATATCTCCACCCTGGCGATTGAGCGATGTTGGATCATGCATGACCCAAAACTCTTCAAGTAAGCGGCGATAAGAAACTTTTGCTGGATCGAAATCAACTTCTACAGTCTCAGCATGTCCTGTGACACCGGTGCAGACTTGTTCATAGCTCGGATTAGGTCGAGCACCGCCCATATATCCAACGCTGGTTGCGATGACACCATCGAGATTCCAGAAACGACGCTCTGCGCCCCAGAAACAACCTGTCGCAAAAAAAGCTTTCTCAGAAGTACTCATAGTCATATAACCTACCCTTCTACCTGCGCCCCCGTAGCTCAGGGGATAGAGCACTGCCCTCCGGAGGCAGGTGCACAGGTTCGATTCCTGTCGGGGGCACCTCTCAATTCAAAAGATAAATTCACTAAAGGGATGCAAATCACCCTGATTAACGAAATCTTTTCTCGTACCTTCTTGTTTAACTTGAGAGTTACAGGGAGAATTACCCTCTTGTGCGCGTTCTTTGCGCAGTCACTAACTCGATTACAGGAAGGGGATAGCCATGGATTGGAGACATCAGTCGGCCTGCCGCGATGAAGATCCTGAGCTCTTCTTCCCCGTGGGCAATACCGGCCCCGCCATTACCCAGATCGAAGAGGCGAAGAAGGTCTGTAACCGCTGCATCGTTAAGGAGCCATGCCTGGCATGGGCTTTGGAATCTGGTCAAGATGCCGGAGTCTGGGGCGGACTCTCAGAAGATGAACGTCGCGCTTTGAAGCGTCGCGCTGCTCGTAACCGCGCCCGCCTAGCGGATCAAGCAAACTCCTAAAAATCTTTAGCTAGACCGGAAAAGTTAATATCGCTCTCGTCTGTTGATCATCAGTAATCAGTTGCAACTCACCGCGTAGCTCATTCTCAGTCAGCGTGCGCACAATCTGCAGACCGAGATTTGGTGAAGTCGCGATATCAAAACCTTCAGGAAAACCTACGCCATCATCGCTAATCGTTACTGCTAACTCTCGACCGTTGAGGGTGGCATGAATACCGAGCGCCGAACCTTCTTCAGCTAATCCATGCTCGAGGGCGTTATGGATTAGTTCTGTCACAACGAGCGCTAGCGGAGTTGCGATGCGCGGCTCAAGAGAACCAATAGTGCCGGTGCGATCAATATGAAGTTCGCCCATACGTGGGCTGAGCTCAAGGGCATGCGATACCAAGTTATCTAGTACATCATCAAAATCAACGGATGAGTCACGGCTACTAGAGAGAGTCTCGTGGACGAGCGCAATTGAGGCGATGCGACGTACTGCTTCATTGAGCGCTGCACTTGCACCAGGATCTTCGATGCGACGGGCCTGTAAACGTAAGAGCGCAGAAACAGTCTGCAGGTTGTTCTTTACTCGATGATGAATTTCGCGGATGGTTGCATCTTTTGTCACCAACTCGCGTTCGCGGCGGCGTAGTTCGGTGACGTTATTAAGAAGCACAATCGCACCTACGCGATCTGTTGCCTGTAGTAAAGGCAGGACAGTGAAATCAATCGTTCCGCCTGAATTTTCAATCTCTACTCGCTTCAGCGCTTTTCCAGTAAGGCCCATAGCGATTGTCTCTTCTTGTGCATCAGGCTTTACGCGCGCAAGTGATTGTGCGACTTCACCTAAATTATGTCCTTCTACTTCACTCATCCAACCAAGTCGGCTAAAGGCAGAGCGAGCATTAGGGCTGGCATATGAGACAACTCCGTTAACATCAAGTCGGATAAGGCCATCTCCTACGCGAGGCGCCGGATCAAAGAGTGAACCTGCATCTGGGTAAGGGAATGTTCCTTCAGAGATCATGCGATAGAGCTTGTGTGCAATTTCGCGATAGTTGAGTTCAAGGCGAGATGGTTGACGCATCAGCTCTGCATTTCGATGTCGTGAAATTACGCCAATGACATGTCCATCAAACATCACCGGGATGGTCTCCTCTTTAACGAGGTACTCCCCGATCTGTTCAGGTTGAGTATCACGAACGATTTCTGCACTAGAGAGCGCTTGATCAATATGAGGGCGCTTGCCATGTGAAATCTCATCACCGATGACATCGAGTGGGAAAAGTGTGGCCGCGGTTGTCGGGCGGATATGTGCCACTGCGACATAGCCTGTTGGCCAACTCTTGAAATCTTTTCGCAGCGGAACCCACAAGATGAGATCTGCGAAAGATAAATCAGAGAGCAGCTGCCAGTCAGCAATCAGTTCGCGTAAGCGGTGAATCTGATCTGGAGAGAGCGGGCTTCTGCCCTGTACATAATCTTCGATGGCAGCCATTTATGCCTGCTTCAACCAAGTGGAAAGATTCTGTGAAATCTCCTGAGTGGCAAACCAGGTGAGCTCTTGACCATCGGCAGATACTTCGAAGAGGCATTGCAGATCGCTCCAAGATAGTGCGCCAGAAAGAGAAACCGACATCTCATGGCTTTCAGAGATAAGTGATTGTGGAATTTCAAAGGCCAATACGCAGGCAGCGCCTGTTCCGGCGCTCTTCATCTCTTGCGCATCTTCGGCTGCCACCATAGAAAGTGTAAATTCGATCTCTTCTTCATCAAGATCTGGGTGTGCTGCTAAGAAACTTACAGTCGGTGCATAGATATCTGAAATATCGAGAGTCTCAGAGCTCGCAAAGTCTGAGACTTCTTGGGCTGTCATAGCCGCATATCCACGCATGCGCTAAGCCTATAAGAATTTAAGAGATGAGCTGACCTGCAATTTCTGCGAGGCAACGGCGTAAGTGGCTACGTTCATTGACTTCATAGAGGCTACTGCGCTCACCTTCAGCGCGTAAAACACTGCGACTGTCGGTAGGCAGGGCAATCACACGTGTGGGTTTTATCGCACTGATGCTCTGAGTAAAGGATTGATCAAGCGGTGAATTCTTCTTTCCCGGAGTCCGCATGCTATGCACCGCGACAAGTGCTGGTTTTATTGAGTTCTGTGCCAACTCACGTAAGAGTTCGCGTAATCGCTCGAGCGAAAGTTGATCGGTTTTCGATAACAACCAGAGCTCATCTGCAAATGTTGCGCTCCAGATAAATGCCTCACTCTCCCATCTTTTGCCGGTCAATTGA
>Ga0208916_10001305_pt1 | contig 10778 bp, 5 predicted proteins | sample DEB19_08_DNA_5_FD_184523 | JGI IMG/M metagenome (GOLD analysis project Ga0208916, IMG submission 184523) | Aqueous microbial communities from the Delaware River and Bay under freshwater to marine salinity gradient to study organic matter... | ecosystem: Environmental > Aquatic > Marine > Coastal... | reverse complement strand
CAGAATTAGATTTTTTAATTACTGAGAAAATTATTCGATATAAAAACACAATAGTTAATAGACCTCCTTATTTACAACCAAAAATTTATTTAAAATCATCACCTCTTTATCCAACACTTCTTGGATTAACAAGAGAAATTTCAGAACAAGTTTTTATTATTGATATTAATATTTTACCTAATAATCCTTCTATCGAAAGAACTATACTGCATGAACTTATACATGTAAGACAGATTAGTAGTGGTCAATTAGTTAATCTTTCAAATGGCTGGTTATGGGAATCTAAATTTTATGCATTTGATTCACCATATGAAACAAGACCTTGGGAATTACAAGCTAGATTACTCGCATCAGTTATTACACAATATTAATTTTTTATAATAGAGCTCATTACATTTTAATATATACTAAAAATATAATAATTAAAAGAATGGCAATACAATCAAGTTTTCCAAAGGTTGCGGATCAAATTATCACAATGAATAAGAATATGGTAGAAACTCTATCTAAAATTAGTTCATTGACTACTACCACAGACTCGTCAGTAAATATTCAAATATATGATGAAAATGGAGTTTTGAGAAATTTTACACTCCCATCATTTACATCACTGAAATCAGATATTGATAGATTAAATAATAATATCAATTCACTTTATGGTATAGATTCTACAGGTTCTATAATTCAAACAACAACTCAAAACAAATATAAAAAAATAATAACTGTTGATTTAAATAGAGATCCTACACCGATTAGTAGTATAGGTTCTATTACAAATTTTAAATCAAGTCCAAATTGGTTCTTTGATAGTTTATTAGATCCAATGATTTCGGTTGAATTGGACTTATCTAATAAGATTGAAGATAATGTTAGAAAATGTTTAATTAGAAGATATATTATAGATTTTGAAAAAAATACAGATGGTTCATTAACTACTAATGGTCAATCCGCATTAAATACATATAACCAATCTTTTAGAGGAAATGCAAGTATTATTATATCTGAATTTGAAAATTGGTATAAAACTACTAATGGTATTATCAATGCAACAAATCCTAAATTTGATGAACAAATATTTGATTTAGAACCTAATAATTTATTATATGATGGTCAATTTAGTGTATTAAGAATACAAGAAGATAGATTGAATAAAAAACTTTGGTATGTTTTAGATACACTTGATTATTTAGTTGTTGATGCGGGACAAACTAAACAGTTATCTATAAATGATGAGATTATTATAAATACTAAACAATCATCAACTAAGTATAAAGTTATTGAAATATCAACTGTTGAAAGTAATCCTAGAATTAGAGTAGAAAGATTGGAAGGTATCGAACCAATTCCAGTTGGAATAGGAACATTAAAAATATATTCTGATGTTATTTATACCAAAAAATGTCGTGTGAGTGTGGGTTATAATGAGAGAAATGTTCTTTTTATTAAACCAATAAATACTGATAATCACTTAGTTGCAAAAAAATGGAGTTTAGGTACTGGCTATTATACAAATGATTTAAGACTTGACTCTTCATCTACTGCAAATGGGTTATCAATGGAACAATTTTATATTGATTATGTTTATGATTATGGTGTTGTTTTACAAGATTTGGTTGCAAAGAAAACTCCTAATATATTAGGTGGTACTCCTTTATCACCAACACTAGGTATTGATAACTTTAAAGTTGTTCAAATAAATAAACACCTTACTGATTCACCAGACTCTAATTTGGTTAAACAAAAACATAATTATCAACTTTCACTTAAATCAGAAATTCAACAAATATCAGAGGCAATTCTTTCAAGAAATAAAACTTCGAAATTTACTAAATTCAAATCAGATTCTGCAAAAAAACAAGCAGATTTAGAAATCGAAGATTTAGTTAGAAAAAAAGACAGTAAAAGTAAATTATTAGGTTCAGTTACTCAAGAAATAATTGACCTTTCTAAAGATCCTAAAACAAAAGTAGAACCTAAATTTAGTGTAAGAGGGTTTTGGACTATACCTAGTGCGGTTATAACAACTGGTACTAGACCACAAGAAATTGTACAATTTAGAGTACAATATAGATATGTTAGTAAAGATGGTAAAGAAGCACCAGTTGAAACTTTTTCTATTACCGATTCTCAAAATAAAGCTAGTTTTTCTAACTGGACTGAATTTAAAACTGATGCAAGGAAAAGAGTTTATAATAGTTCAACAGGAGAATATACTTGGCAAATTGAAGATGTTCAAAATGCAGATACTCCAAATATAAATCAATTAGATATATCAATTAGATCAAATGAAAGAGTTGAATTTAGAATTAAGTCTATTTCAGAAGTTGGTTGGCCAGAAGCTGCAGTAGAATCTGATTGGTCTGATATATTAACAGTTGACTTCCCAGATGATTTAAATACAGTTCTTAATGAGAATGAATTTATATTAAGAGAAGCTACTAAAGAAGACTTAAAAACGAGTATGAATAGTGAATTGTCCGCAAAAGGATTAGATGAACATTTATCAGATACTGTAACAGTTAATAATCTAACATTTCATCATGAAAGTAAAAAGATATTATCTGGTTTTCAAGATGATAATGGGGTTTCATTGGATTTATTTTCATATATTCAAAAGTTAACTGATAGAATTACTGCACTTGAAGAGAAAATTAAAAGAGCTAAAGGTGAACTTGAAATTATTATTTTAAGAAATAATCAAGAATTTGTAGTTAGTAATGGTTCTGAAAATACATTCAATATTGAATGTGAGGATTATTTAGATTCATATACCGCAACTGGTGTACCAACAGGTAGAGTTTATCAGAATAATATTTATGTAATTAAAGATTTTGTTGTTAAATTTAAAAATAAATCTACAGAGTCTGTACTTGGTTTACTATCTAATAGAAACTATGTTGATGGTAGTGGAACTGTTTATAATTCAACCGCCCCTCAAAACTTCTGGGTAAATAATCAAGATGAAATATTAACAGTAGATACAACAGGTCAGACTAGATCACAATTGGATAATCAATTCATTTGGATGGTTAATTATGATTCGATAACAAAAACTACAGTTTCTAAATTGTCGGAGAATATTGGTAATTCTTTCAATGATACTACAGTAAATTCAAATACTATAACTGGTGTACTTTCGTCACCAGAGTATAATATTGGATATAATGAATCAAGTATTTTAAATTTTATAGGAAATAATAAATCATTATTAGATCCTTCTAAATGGATAGATAGTACATTATCTGTTGCATCGACAACTAAATTTTTAAGTACTATACATCCAGTTGTGAAAGATCTTGAGAATATACAAGAAATTAATAGTGATAAGATAAAAACTGTTAATGCAGGAGATAAAAACTCTATAATAGTACCTTTAAATATTTATTTTAAAATGAATTCATTGGACAATAGTCAGAGTGGATTAAACTATCAATATATTGATGTAAATAACTCAACCAAAACTATTAAACATGTTAAGAAATTAAAATTTTTCGTTGAAAATGAAGCAGAGAATAGACCATTTACATTTACTATTAAATTTAATTTAAATAGAAATAAAGTTATTGTTAGAAAATTCAATAATATTGGTGGTGGTCCTGCTTATGTTGATGATTGGTCATCAACATCAAAAAAATAATAATATACATTGAAGAGTTTCGCACTACTAAGAACAAATGTTGGTTTAACTACTAATATAAAAATAATGATTGATAGTAACTATAAACTTAGTTTAGATAGTATTGATTCAAATATGAATTTAACACTTGATAAATTTAAAAAAGTTTCATTTAATAAGAGTAATTATTATGATGAGTTAATACCTTATTTTTATAAAGATCTACCGGTAGAAACCGCATTTGGTATAAAATATGATAATGATGTTGATACAATGTCTAATGATTTTAGTTATCAATATGATGAATTATATCAATATGGTGCTAGAAATATTATTGATAATAAAAACTATACTGAAGAGTATGAATACTTTTCACCATTGTATATAACTAAAACAGGTTTACCTAAAAAGTTTATAATTTTTAGAGTAGATGGTCCAGGTATTGGAACTTTATCTAGTATTAACTTTAAAACTCAAATATCTAATAAATTAAAAACTGTTAAGATATTTGATTTAACAAAAGAAAGTATATTAGGTGAATGGTTAAATACTAATTTTACGGAAAATAAATATTTCCCAGATTCTCCATTAGAAATGGATTTTAGAAATCTAGAATTTTGTAGATGGAATGGAATTGATTATCAAAATGGTGGGTACACATCAAAATCATTATTCATTGATGATATTTTAGATGAGGAGAAAGAAATATTTGAACTTGAAAAATTTGTATTCGATTCGTATAAAAATAATAAAGTTGTATTTCCTAATATATTAAATTTATCATTTCTATTTGATGATACTCCTTCTACACCAGAACAAAAAAGAAAATGGTCTATTAATAGATATTATGGATTTTATTTAAATGATTTAGAACTGGTTACTACTATGTCACCTTACATACCAATACCATTGAAAAATGATATTATTATTGGTGAAATGAATAGTAATGGTAAATTGGTGGGTAATATACTTTATTCAAAAAGTGAATCTTATCCATTTACTGAAGCTTGGAGTGATAAAAAGCCTTTTTATGTTGAGTATAATGGTAATTACTATAAAGTAGAACAATTTACTGAAACTATAACTAATCAATTAACTAAAATTAAAAATATTAGTAGTAGTGAAGATAGAATGTCAAGAGATTTGGGATTTAGTTCATCTAAACCATCATCTAGTGTAAAAATGGTGAGTACTAAAGTGACAACCACTAATACAAAATCTGCAATTGAAAATTATAGTGATGTTATAATTACTAAATATAGAATAATATCCGATTTGGATTTAACTGGTAAACAGTTAGAATTGAATAAGAACAATGGTAAAGTAGAATTAGAATCAAATAGACTAATAGATTTTAATAATAATGATTTTTATATAGATGGGTTTTATACGGAAGAAACCAAAATCGCGGATATTTGGTTAATAGAAATTGATGGTATTTTACATAATTTAATAAAAGATGGTTTATCAACTAAAATTTATAGTGATTATTCATTTGACTTTTCAAATGTAAATAGTTTTACATATAAGGTTGCTGGTGTTAGTAAACAAATTGATACTATAGTTGATTTTAATAATTCACCTAAATTATTCAAAATATATAAGGCACAACTAACTGATATTAAAGATTTTGATGATAGAATAGTCGATACTGAATTTTCTAAATATGAATATGAAAATTCATCTGATATAACTAATACAGATGAAACCAAAATGTATTTTGAAGATTTAAGTAGTAAATCAGATCCGAGAGAATTGGATGATTTTATCTATAAAAATAATGTTATTAAAATTCCAGTATCTTCAGAATATACTGCAAACTACGAAACGTTTAAAATTGATGGTAATGATTTATCGGAGATTTGGAGAAAGAACTCATCTTATTGTAGATTTGGGTTTCAGAATTCATTATCAGGAAATGATGTTCCTTATTTATTAAATAACTCTCTGATTTTTGAAGATTATAATAGGACTTCTAATCCTTCTAATCCAGATCCAATAAGAGTTGAAAGAAATTTAGACTATTTTTACACGATAAATTCATCCACTGCATCATATATACATCATACATTACATATTGAAAAGTTAGATGATTTTAAGAATATAGATTTATCATTTAGATTTGAGTTGGATAAATATCTAAATATTGCAACTTATTCATATTTTAATGAGTTGACATCATCTACTCAATCTGCAACTTATTCATTTGATTATTTTAGTTATATTTTTGGAAAAGAAATTGAATTTTTTAATGGTAAAATTAAAAAGAATACCAATAAATACTCATACTTTAATGTAGGTGATGATTCAATACCAAATCATAGTTTATTTAGAGGAATAAAATTTGATATTTATAAAGTCGATAGTATCAATCTAAATAGTACTAATCAAATAGATAAAATTAATATTAGTACTAATAATGACTTTAATGATTATAAGTTATCTATATTATTAAGTGATAATGATAAATCAGTTACTAATACAGGGGATTTGATTTCATCTACTAATAGTTTATCTTGGGATATAATAGATGAATGGAAAATGAATAAAGAATACTTACCTAATTCATATGTTATATTTGATGATATATTATATAAAAATGGAAAGACTTCATCAGTATCTAATTTTTCAATTAATGAGGATGATAGTTGGTCATATATAAAAACTGGTGTAGATAATATTTTTTGGAATCCAACAATTGATTATCGTATAAATGATTTAAAAATTGTTTATAATTCGGGTGAATATTATTATTCAGATTCGACTCTTATTGTTAGGAATAGTATTGTGGATTTCTGGAATCCAACTATTGGAGTAGAATACATTCAAGGTAATTTTGTTATTTATAAAAATAAATATTATATATCATTAATTGATAATAATATTTATAATCCAACGAAATCAGGATGGTTAGAAACATCAAATATAAAACAGTGGAATATTAAAAATATATATTCTAAGTCGGATGTTGTTATATCAGATAGTATCTATTATATTGCTATGATGGATACTACGATTGATGACTTAATAACTAATGGAAAAGTATGGAAAAGTATTGCCAATTCAAATCCTTTTTATAAATGGAATCCAATCGAATTTTGGAATCCAAGTAAATCTTATGGGACTAATTATATTGTACATGATGATGTAGTTTATAAAGGAATTTCTGGATATATACCGGTAAATGAAGTTCCAAAAACTTCATCATTATGGAAAAAAATATATAGTTTATTACCTGATACCAATTTTAAATATAATGTAAATAATAATAGTATTATTGAAATGAATGATAAATATTATCATTGTAATAGTACTACTGTCGATTCTACTTTAGATAATGGAATTATAATTTATATTAATAAAAAGTGGAAAAATATATTGATCAATATCAATATTGCAGATAATACATATGGTAATGATATATCTGGAACTAATAGAGATAATTTATATAATGAATTATATAAAAAGATAACTGCTGCTAATTTTATGTCATCCGTAAATGATATAACTAGTAAATATGGATTTTCGGATTATATTTCATATGTTATAATAGAAGAAGATGGTACTTTAAATAAATATAGTTATGATAATAATATTAAAAACTTACCATATATTTTAAAATGTGAGGGTCCGGATAGTTTAGATGTTAAAGTACAATCTTTATTGAAAAGACCGGTATTATTACCTAATACATTAAATCCTACTAAAAAATTAGAAAATGGTAAAATATTAAATATAAATCAATTAAACTATTATAATAATAATCCTATTGCATCAAATATTATTGAAAATAAATATCCACCTAAAGTATTTGAAAATTATCATGGTGGTAAAAATATAATCGTTGATACTATTTATAGATTTAGTGGTTACTATACACCTCTTTTTTATAACATTGATATATTTAAAAGAGATTCTGAATTTAAAAAGAATGGAAATTATTTATTTGATACTACTTTAACCAATTTTGGTATAATGAAAGAAAGAAAAATTAGGAAAATAAATAGAAAAGGTAGTATTTTAAAATTAAAAGATGTTTCTGATGAAAAATCTATATATCCGATGTTGGATGAATTTGGTTATTCAGTTTATGATTTTTTTATATTTTCATCAACTTGGGATTTAAAATACTATTTAGAAACAGATTTATTAACTACAAATGGGAATAAAGATTACTTACAAAGATATACTATAGATGAGAATGTTATAAATAACTTTGATGATATTGAAATACCTATCACTATACCAAGTAATATAGGACCATCACAAAACTAATATAAATTAAAAAATGAGAAGAAGTTATATATCACCAGAGTATCAAACTAAGTCAGTATATGGTACATTAAATATGTTAGAAGAAAGTACATTTTTTGGTGCGAAAATGTTGGAAATAGAAGATAGTATTAATATAAATAACTTGGATATAATTTACTATCAAACATTAAATAATGAACAATTAGATTTATCAATTGAGTCATCACTAGTATCATATGTTTATTCTTCATCATTAGATAAACAGAATAATCATACCTTAGTTATTGACGAATCACAACCAAAATATCAATTAGATAATAATACAAAATGGTTACTAACTATCGATTTGAAAAGTATAATATCAAATTATTTATTTGCAACATTAAAAAAATATAGAACATTTGAAGGTATTAAAAATAATATGAATATCTATAATAATACAGATACTGCAATTAGAAGTTATATTAATTACAATATTCTAAATAGATATAGATATAAAGGTATTGAATTATATATTAATTATCAGGATTTGAGAAACCAAAATATATTAAAATATAATAATACTTGGAGTGCAAATAATGTAGATATTAAAAATCTTTTAACTAAAATTCAGACCGAAACTGAATTTGATGAGTCATCTATTAAAATATCTTTTAACCAAGAAAAACCAAGTTCTACTTATAAATTTAATTATTATTTTAATATTATATTTGAAAAAATATAAACTTACTACACCAAAATTCATAAAATACTATGAATAATAATGAAGATTTTCAAAATAATTTAGTTCTTTTTTTAAAATTATTTAAGAATAGACCTTATCATCTGGCTAAGTACTTAGTTGATAATTCCGCACTTAATAAAAATTTTATAGATAAAATAATGAAAAGTGATAAATTAGAAAAAGGTGATAAATACTTTTCTGATATATCACAAATGAATGACTTTTATAACTCATTACTTGATACTAAAGATTTAAAAAAATCAATAGAAGAAATTGTAAAAGAAACTAATGAAAAAATGGATGAACTTATTAAGACCGAAAAGTTTGAAGATGCTGCAAGACTTAGAGATTATATGAACAAACATAAAATAAAAAGAATAAAATAAACAACTTTTTCAATTTTATTCATAAAAATAAAACACTTAAAAAAATAAATATGATAAACGAAGAAATTTTAAACCCAGAATTAGGAAACCCAGACTTTGACACCTTATATGTAGATAATTCATATAGAAGAGGTCAACAGTTAGATGCGAAAAATCTTGATTCACTTTATGACGCACTTAAAATTGAGATACCTACTGCTGGTGCAGTAGTTAGATCTACATACTTAGGTATAATGTCAAATCAGTATGTTTTTAGTGTTGTTGGTTTTAAAGATGATGTTCGTATTGAAGACAAACCAGGTGAGGCAAAATACCTTAACTCCGTTGAAATTGGAGAAGAAGTAGATGTTTTAATTACCGAAGTTGCACAAGGTACGTATTTTATCAAAGGAAGTATTGCTTCTTTGTATGAATCAAGAGCACATGAAAACATGAAATCTTTAGAGGAAGGAGAATCAGTTACTGCATATGTTAGAGCACTTAATCCAGCAGGATACGATGTAGAATTGGTAAATGGTGGTGTTACACTTCCAGGATTTATGCCAAATACATTAGCGGGTATTAATAAGCTTTACGATCCAACATCAATTATTGGAGATACATTTGAAGTAATGATTGAATCATTCTCTGAGCACGAAGGAACTTACATTGTAAGTCGTAGAAAATATCTACAAAGTTTAATTCCTGATGAAATCAGTAACCTTGAGTTTAATACTTTATACAATGGTAGAGTAACTGGAACAACACCTTTCGGTATCTTTGTCGAATTCAATGAGTGTTTAACTGGTATGATTCACAAAGCGAATGTTGTGCCTGAGTGGCAAAACAGAATCTCTGAAATCAAACCTGGACACGAGATTGAATTCTATATCAAAGAAATCATTAGAGATAAAATTATCCTTACACAAGTTTTGAGAGAAACTCTATGGGACACTATCAAAAATGGTCAGATTATCGAAGGTAGAGTTAAAGATGTTAAACAGTTTGGAACTTTAGTTATCTTAGATGATGAAACAGTTGGATTAATCCACACATCAGAAATGGAGAAACTTGGTAAAAAGTTCTTATCTGGACAAGACATCAAAGTGAAAGTTCTTTCAGTTGACCGATCTTCAAGAAAAATATTCTTGACATTAGGTTAATCTTAATTCAAACAAAAAAGTCTCATAGAAATATGAGACTTTTTTTTTATTTTTTAACCATTATAAACCAATTTGAATTTGATTGTCCTTTGATTTCTTCTTCAACTTCTTTATATTCGGCCTGACCTTGTGTGATTAAGTTGGCGTGATTAATCTTAATACCACCTGGTAAAGAAAAATCATACATACCCAACATATTTCCAAGTTGAACTTTTGACCAACCCACTACATATTTAAAGAATAAATCATCTTTGAATAAATTTTCTTGTGGTATATTAGCATATGCTTCTATGATAACATCATAATTTATCTTTGTTAAGATGTTTAATCTATGATTCAACTGATTAAATGAATATTTAAGTGTATATTTGTTTAATTGATTTAACATATCAGACATACTATCCAACATTGTTTTATAAACTCCTAATTCACCAATTGTTGTAACATAAGAAGATAAATATGGTTGATTAGTAACCCCTAAGTTAACTGATAAGTTTGGTGTATTAATACCTAGTTGAAAAAGTGATGCACTTCTTACTTCATATAAATAAACAACCGATTGTATTTCACATGGAACACTAACATAATTATATTTAGTAAACTCTTCTGAAGAGAATGCTTCTTTTCTAATTAAATAGTATATTTTTTGAACTGCA
>Ga0208916_10001304_pt1 | contig 10778 bp, 10 predicted proteins | sample DEB19_08_DNA_5_FD_184523 | JGI IMG/M metagenome (GOLD analysis project Ga0208916, IMG submission 184523) | Aqueous microbial communities from the Delaware River and Bay under freshwater to marine salinity gradient to study organic matter... | ecosystem: Environmental > Aquatic > Marine >... | reverse complement strand
GCGTGGATCTCAGCATCTCGCTCGCCAATGCGGTCTAAGCAAGCCCGCACCAAGTCAAGCGACTGAATGTCGCGGCGGGCCAGCGCTTCGGCGGCTTGCCAAGCGTCGAGTTGATGCAGAGGGCGGGTGTGGAGGGTCATGCGGCTCAGTATCCCTGTTTTTAGCGGCTTGCCTCACCGGCCCCGGCTTGATTACTGCGTGTAAATCGTTTGCAGGTCGCGAAAGCCCTTGATCTCGAGCGGATTGCCGAAGGGGTCCATGAAGAACATCGTCCACTGCTCGCCCGGCTGTCCTTCGAATCGAGCCTGCGGCTCAAGTATGAACTCGGTCTTGGCTTGGGTCAGCCGGTCGGCCATGATCTGCCAGTCAGGCAGGTTCAGGATCAGCCCAAAATGAGGCATCGGCACGAGTTTGTCGCCGACGCGGCCGGTCAGCTCAGTCTTGAACGGTTCGCCCAAGTGAAGTGAGATTTGGTGACTGAAGAAATCAAAGTCCACCCAGGTGTCGGTGCTGCGGCCTTCGCGGCAGCCCAAGGTCTTGCCGTAGAAATCACGGGCGACGTCCAGGTCGGTGACGTTGAAAGCCAGGTGAAAAACGGATTGCATGAAGGAGTCCCTTGTTTTGTTTGGTTCCACGGTTGACGATCATCGCACTGATCTGACTGAGGCGAATGGCGTCAGTTTGTTCGAGGCCCCGACGCTGCTTGCAGCAGGCTTCACTTGCACCGCCAAGTGCTGTGCCGAACTCGCTATATCATTTCGATATACAAAAGGCCGGTATGAATCTTCGAACCCTTCGCTACTTCGTGGCCATCATTGACGCTGGCAGCTTCAGTGCTGCCGCGCATGCCATCTCGATTGCCCAACCTGCCTTGAGCCGGCAGATGCGCGAACTCGAAGCCGATCTTGGCACGCAGTTGTTGCATCGCACCCCCAAAGGTGTGCGCATGACGAATGCCGGCGCGCTGCTGTACGAGTCGGCGCAGCGCATGCTGGCCGAAGCGCAACGCGTCAGAAAGCAGTTGGAAGGGCCGAGTCATCCAGAAGGTGCGGCGGTGGCTTTGGGCGCATCGCCCACGTTGTCGCGGGTGCTGGTGCCGGGCGTTTTTGAACGCTGTCAACGCTCCATGAGCGACGTCCGCTTGTCAGTCCGCGAAGCCTTCACGCCGATGCTGTTGGACTGGCTTGAGAAGGGGGTGATCGACATCGCCATCATCACGGATACGCACAACAACAGCGGTCGCCCGATTGCCATGCAGCCTCTGCTGGGCGAGCCGTTTGCGCTGGTGGAACCGGCATCGCGGCCGTCCCGCCCGGTGGTGCCGGTCGCTCAGCTGGCACATATTCCGCTGCTGATGACCACCTTGCACCGCAACCTCGTCGAGCGGGAACTGATGCCGCTGGGCGTGCACCTCAACGTGTTGTCGGAGCTGGATTCGGTCGACTCGATCCGCGAACTGGTGCTGCAAGGGCGTTGGTCAACGTTGATGCCGATCTCAGTTTTTAAACAGCTGGGCTTTGACAACAAAATCACCTTGTCTGAAGTCTCTGGAGTTCAGCTGAACCGGCAGCTGATGATCGCCACGCGCATTGAGCACACACCCAATGCGGCCGTGGCCGTGCTGAAAGAATTGATCGTCGCGGAATTGACCCGCCTGACCCGCCTCGGCTTGTTCAGTTTCGGCAGTTCGGCGCATGAAAAATAATGCGCCTTGGTTTGTCAATCAGGGTTTGTTCGTGCTATCTTTGCTGCTTGGTTTTCTTTGATGAAAGCCTTGTATCAATCGGCCTTGTGCCAACTTGATATCGGAAGAGACTGTGGTGCCACTTGCGTAGCACCCAGCGCCGACGAAGGAGCAAACAACGCTCGCTGCTGCGAGTGCTTGTGAATCTCTCAGGTCCAGAACAGAGGGGGTGCCCGCTACGCCATTGCGTTCGGGCCCAACCCTTTGACGTTTTGGACTTTATGCATCATGAAAAATATCGCAGTTATCGGTGGCGGCATCACGGGCGTCACCACGGCTTATGCGCTGGTCAAGCGCGGCTTTTCAGTCACCTTGTTTGAAAAAAATCGCTATGCGGCGATGGAAACATCGTTTGCCAACGGCGGCCAACTCTCTGCCTCCAATGCCGAGGTTTGGAACAACATGTCGACCATCCTCAAAGGGCTCAAGTGGATGCTCAAGAGCGACGCACCGCTGCTGGTCAACCCCAAGCCGAGCTGGCACAAGATATCCTGGTTCGCTGAGTTTGTGGCCAACATTCCGAACTACCGCAGCAACACCATTGAAACCACGCGCTTGGCGATTGCTGCACGCGAACATCTGTTTGCTTGGGCTGAGCAAGAAGGCATTGAGTTTGACCTGAAGACCCAAGGCATTCTGCATATTTACCGCGACAAAGCCAGCTTCGACCATGCGGGTGAGGTGTCCAAACTGCTGGCCGCCGGCGGCCTCTCACGTCGGGCTGTGACGCCGCAAGAAATGCGTGCCATCGAGCCAACGCTGGCAGGGCAGTACCACGGTGGCTATTTCACTGAAAGCGATGCAACCGGCGACATTCACCGCTTCACCCGTGGCTTGGCCGACGCCGCTGTGCGCAAAGGCGTGAAGTGCCTGTACGAGCAAGACGTCAGCGCCGTCAGCACCAACGGTACGCAAGCCAGCGTGACCGTCGGTCAGGGTGCCAACAAGACAACCACAGCGTTTGACGCGGTGGTGGTTTGCGCCGGCACCGCCAGCCGAGCCCTTGCCGACAGCTTGGGCGACCGCGTGAATATTTACCCGGTCAAAGGCTACTCCATCACGGTGAATCTAACTGACGCGCAAAGCCAAGCCAGTGCACCCGAGGTCAGCTTGCTGGACGACGCCACCAAATTGGTCACCAGTCGTCTTGGCCAAGATCGTTTTCGAGTCGCCGGAACAGCGGAGTTCAACGGCTACAACCGCGATATTCGTGCCGACCGGATCAAACCACTTATTGACTGGGTGCAGCAATGCTTCCCCGGCGTCAGCACCCACAGCGTGGTGCCGTGGGCCGGTCTGCGGCCCATGATGCCGAACATGCTGCCGCGTGTTGGCCGAGGTAAATCGCCCTGCGTTTTTTACAACACAGGCCACGGTCATTTGGGCTGGACTTTGTCTGCTATGACCGCCGAGATGGTGGCGGGTGTGGTTGAGGAGGCTTACAAGCAGGTTAGGCCGGCTTTTGTGGCTTCTGAGGTTCGCGCCGCGTAACGCTGCAGGTCAAGGCTTGATGCCCCCCTACCTTTTGACAAGAGGGTAGGGGGCAACAACGCCCTCGGGCTCACACCAAAAAGCGTTGCGCCAGCAGCACCCAATACGCCGCGCCAATGGCTAAGTTGGCGTCGTTAAAGTCGTAGCCGGGGTTGTGCACCATGCAGGCGCCAGCGCTGTCGCCAGCGCCGTTGCCTATCAACAAATAACTGCCGGGCACGCGCTCCAGCATGAAGGCAAAGTCTTCACTGCCGGTCACGGCCGGGCCCTGCAAAGTCACTTGCTCTGCGCCGACCAGTTCCAAGGCGACCTCACGGGCGAAGGCGGTTTCTTCGGGCGTGTTGACCAGCACCGCATAGCCGGGTCGCCAGTCGATTTGCGCCGTGACACAGAAGCTGTCCGCCTGCGCGTTGATCAACGTTTTGATGCGTTGCTCCAGCTTGGCGCGGACGTCGCGGTCCAGCGCACGCACGCTGATCTCCAGTGTGGCGCTTTGCGGAATCACGTTGTTGGCTTTGCCGGCGTGCAGCGCGCCCACGGTGACCACGGCCATTTGCAATGGGTCGATATTGCGCGACACGATGCTTTGCAGCGCCATGACGATGCTGGCGGCCGCCACGATGGGGTCAACCGCGCGGTGCGGCATGGCGCCATGACCGCCCACGCCGGTGAGCGTGACGGTGGCGTAGTCTGACGAGGCCATGGCCGCACCTTCGCGCAGCACCAACCGGCCTTGGGGCACGCCGGGCATGTTGTGCATGGCAAAAATCGCGTCGCAGGGGTATTGCTCAAACAGGCCGTCGTCCATCATCTTCAGGGCGCCGCCACCGCCTTCTTCTGCTGGCTGGAAGATCAGGTTCAGCGTGCCGGAAAAGTCCCCGCGTTGTGCGAAGTGTTGGGCGGCGGCCAGCAGCATCGCTGTGTGGCCGTCATGGCCGCAGGCGTGCATCACCCCGGCGTGGCAACTGGCATAGTCCAGACCAGTGGCCTCATCAATTGGCAGTGCGTCCATGTCGGCACGCAGCCCGAGCCGGCGCTTGCCGTCGCCGCGCACCAGTTGCCCGACCACGCCAGTGCCGCCCAGACCGCGCTCGACCGCGTAGCCCCAGCTTTGCAACTTGTCGGCCACCAGCGCCGAGGTTCGGTGCTCATCGAACGCCAGCTCAGGATGGCGGTGGATGTCGTGGCGCAGGGCGATGAAGGTGTCGACCTGCGCGTTGAGTTCATCAAGAAGCGGGTTCATGGGCAAAGTCTCAGCGCGCATCACTGAGGTTGCAAGTTGATCGACTTGGCGATAGCGCGGTAGCGCAGGGTCTCGGCTTCGTAGAAATGGGTTGCATCGATGAGCGACATGGGCTCGGAAGCCAGTTGTGTCTGTGCGGCCAGTTGCGAGCGCACCGACGGGTCTTTCAGGGTCGCGCCAATCGCCTTGTGCAGCCGCTGCACCACATTTTCAGGCGTGCTTTTGGGCACCATGAGGCCGCTCCAAATTTTGTACGAGAAGTTTTTCAACTCTTTGCCTTCGCTGGCGGTGGGTACGTTTTTCAGCAAATCAGACCGCTGAGCGCCAAGCTGGCCAATCACTTTGAGCCGGCCTTGTTCAGCCAAAGCGCCCATGCCGGCGCTGTACACCAGCACAGCGAAGTCAACCTGTCCGCCGCCTAGGTCTTGCAGCAAGGGCGCATTGCCCTTGTAGGGTGCGTGCGTCAGCGTGATGCCCGTGCGCTGCTGCACGTCCTCGAGGATCAGGTGATAGAGCGAGCCGATGCCCACGCTGCCGTAGGTCAGCGGCTTGTCGGCCGACTTGCGTGCCAGCGCGATCAAGTCGTCGACATTGTTGACGGGCAAGTCCTTGCGCACGACGAACACCATCACCGCATCGGCCACCGGCTGAATCAGGCGGAAGTTTTCGGCCTTCACTTTGACCGCCGCATTGGCCAGCGCTGCAAGGATCACCTCGTTGGGCGAGCCTTGAAACAGGTAGTAGCCGTCGGCGGGCGCTGCCAGCACTTTCTGAGCGGCCAATGCACCGCTGACGCCGCCCAGGTTCTCCACGATGACCTGCTGCCCAAGTTCCTTGCTCAAGGGCACGGTGAAGATGCGTGCGATCGAATCGGACGGGCCACCCGCCGGATAAGGCACCATCAAGTTGACCTGCTTGCTGGGATAGGCCGCTTGGGTTTGGGCCAAAGCACCGCCGGTGACCAGTAAAAGGCCTGCCAGCAGGGCGCTGAGTGTCTTGAATGCGTTCATGAAATCACTTTCTGGGATGGGAATGTCGCGATGCTAAATAGCCAGAATCAATGTGTTCAATGCATTATTTTTGTGATTATTATGCGTATTACTCATTCAGTTCGCAGGAATCATGAACCTCAAACACTTGGAACACCTGCTGGCCGTGGCTGAGACCGGTTCGTTCAGTCGCGCCGCCGAGCAGCAGCATCTCACGCAGTCAGCCCTGAGCCGCAGCATTCAGACCTTGGAAGATGACTTGGGTGCGCGATTGATCGACCGGACAGGCAAGCGCAATGAGCTCACGCCGCTGGGCCAGGCTGTGGCGGTGCGCGCCCGGCGCATGGTGTTCGAGGCGGCCGAGCTGCGGCGCAGTGCCACACTTCTTAAGCGCGGGGACCTGGGCAGCATTCGTATCGGCCTGGGTTCTGGACCGGGCGCCATGCTGATGACGCCGTTTTTGATTCACATGGCGCGGCATCATCCGGGTGTGCACGTCAGCATGTCGCCCGGTGCGACCGAGTTGCAGCTGATGCAGCTGCGCCAGCGCTCGCTGGATGCACTGGTGATTGACGTTCGCCGCATTGCACCAGCCCCAGACCTGAGTATCGAAAACCTGACCGAGCTGCGCACCGGGTTTGTGTGCCGCAGCGGCCACCCCTTGTTGAAGACCGGCAAGCCCATGTTTTTTGACGACATACTGCGCTACCCGCTGGCCTCCACGCCCCTGAGTGCCGAAGTCGCTCACCTCTTGGTGAATCGCTTCGGGCCACGGGCTGACCCTCAACAAGCAGTGAGCCTGCGTTGCGACGACATCACCAGCCTCATAGAAACGGTGAAAGCCTCTGACGCCATTTATCTCGGTATTCTGGCCGCTGCACGGAGTGGCATTGCGTCGGGCGAGCTCGAAGAGTTGGTGGTCGAGCCCGCCTTGACCAGTGGCGCACGCTATGCGTTCGTCACACTGCTCAGGCGAACCGAGGCGCCGTCGATGGGTTTGTTTCGCCAGTTTGTGGCGGAGCAGCTGCGCGACTGAGGCGCTAACTGCGCGCAGAGCTGAAGTGCTGGCGCGGCTGGGCCGAAGTGCGGCCATGTGACAAATCGAAAAAGGGCTGTTGAAAGCAGGCGATTGCGACTTGCGCAGCAGTTTTATGCATAGATGGCAAATTTATTTGGCATGATGTCGACCTATGACTTCTCGACAACACCGAACACCGACAGTTTCCTGCGTGTTGCCCGCCTTCAATGAGGCCGGCAATCTTCCCAATGTGGTCCCCGATATTCTGAAGGCCTTGCACGGGCTTTTCTCGGCCGTTGAACTGATCATCATTGACGACGGCAGTCGCGACGACACGCTGAAGGTGGCACGTCGTTTGAGCGAGATTCACCCTGAAGTTGTGGTGCTGGAGTTGTCACGTAATTTCGGCAAGGAGTGTGCCTTGACAGCCGGTTTGCAGGCGACCCGCGGCGACGTCGTGGTCCTGATGGATGCCGATGGTCAGCATCCGGTGTCGTTGCTGCCAGAGATGCTGGCGCATTGGCAAAAGGGCATGGATGTGGTTTACGCTGTGCGCCGCTCGCGTCTTGATCAGTCACCCCTGCAGCGGCATCTGACGGGTTTGTTTTATGAGTTGGTGAACTTTGGCAACCGCGTGAAGATTCCAGCCCATGCCGGAGATTTCCGGCTGATGGACCGTGCAGTGGCGGATGCGTTGAATGCTTTGCCGGAGCGCAACCGCTTCATGAAGGGCTTGTATGCATGGGTCGGTTTCCCAAGCATCGCGATTGACTACGAACCGCTGCTGCGTCAAGCCGGCAAGAGTAATTTTGGGTTGATAGGGTCCGTGAAGCTGGCCTTGACCGGCTTCACTGCTTTCTCTATTGCGCCGCTGCGTTTGTTGACCTTGTTGGGCTTGACGATAGCGAGCTTGTCCGTGGCTTATGGCGTATGGATCACGATTGACTATGTCATCTGGGGCATCGATGTGCCGGGTTATGCCACGCTCGTGGTCAGCATGATGTTCTTGAGCGGCGTTCAAATGTTGGGCATTGGCGTGGTGGCCGAATACGTCGGACGCATTTATGAAGAAGCGAAACAGCGTCCGATCTTTGTGCTGCGCCAACGCGATGGCGCTGGGCTGCCAGTGCCATCGGTTCAGCCGGTGGGCGCGCCCACTGACAAGGCCTTCTCAGACGCCCCCTTGCTGTAACGCTGTCTGTGAAGTCACGTCTGGTTGGTGTTTGGTTTTTGGCGGTGGGCGGATCCGCCGCTTTAACCCATGTGCTTGTGTTTGCGTTGACCAAGGACTTGATGCTGCCGGAGTTGGCCAACGCTCTTGGTTTTGCGGTGGCTTTTTGTGTCAGCTTTGTCGGTCATCGCCGGCTGAGTTTTCAGGACACGACGACCAGCTTGCTGCAAAGCCTGCGGCGCTTTTCAGTCACGGCTGTGGCTGGTTTTATCTGCAACGAGTTGGTCTTTATGCTGATGCATCGCGGTTTTGGCTGGGCCGACATGCCGGCTCTGCTATTGGCCTTGGTGCTTGCAGCCGGCCAAACCTTTGTGCTGAGCCGCTTCTGGGCTTTCGCTCGGTGAGCGCAGCAGCGTCCAGCTGACGCCTTCTTGCACCAGCGTCCAGCCGGCAGGGCGTTGTTGCTGTGCCATGGTGCTGGGTAGCAGCAACCAGTTGCCGGGGTGTTGTTGTGCGGCTGTCAGCGCGTCTAGCCCTTGCAAGACGCGTCCGGCTCGCGCATCAAAATCAGCACCTTCATAGAGCTCGCGTTGCCAGCTGTCCCCCGCGCTACGGCGTAGTTGAGTCCAATCTTGAATGACCCGCATGGGTTTTTTGGCGCCCGTGTAAAACGGCAAATCGTATGGATAACCGTCCAGTGCATAGACCGTGTCGTCCGGGGATGCTTCACAGGCCAAGGTTTGCGCCACGTCGACGGTGGCTTGGGTCAGACTGAAGCGCCCGCCCAGCAGCGTCGTCGCCATCGCGATCAGCACGGTCAACAGCGCCAATGTGGGCAACAACCAGCGGCTCACCTGTGGCCGCTGGTCAAGCCACTCACCGTAGCCAATCGCCGCCAGCAGCGCCAAGGCCGGCATGACCGGCAGCACGTAGCCAATCAGTTTGGAGTGGGGAATTGAGAAAAATCCGACGATGGCGATGACCCAGATCCAGAGCAAAGACAGCCACGCTTTTTGTCGTGTGTCAAGTGCTGCGTAGGGCGTTGGGCGAACGAAAAAAGTCCATGGAAACAACAACAGAACCAAGCAAAAAAGGTAAAACCACCAGGCTCTGGCATTGTTGAAGCTCGTGCCGGTGAATCGACTGAACTGGTGTGTGCCGAACATGTAGTTCAACATGCTTGGGAACTGTTGATGCACCAGTACAAACCACGGCAGGGCCAGTAGGCTGAACAGAGCCAGCCCGCGAAGCCAAGGCAGGCGGATGATTTTTCGCAACTGACGCGTCCAGATCAGCCACAGCAGCAACACCAGTCCGGGCAGGGCGATGCCAATCAGGCCCTTGGTCAGCACACCCAAGGCGCAGGCCGCAAAGCCGATCAGCGCCAGACGTACATCCGGCCTTTCGCCCTGCATGAACGACGCAGCAAAAGACCAGATGGCAACGCCGATCCAGCAGGCCACCAGCATGTCGTGGTTGATGTATTGCCCGCCGATCAAAAACGACAAACTGCAGCCCAGCATCAAGGCTGCGCGCCGCGCCAAGCGCTCGCCACCGATGTGTCGCGACGCGAGATACAGGCAGATCAACATCAGGCCGGCATGCAGCGCCGGTACCAATCGCACCGCCCAAGCATGAACACCGAAGATGCTGATGGAAACGGCTTCAAGCCAGTAAAGAAGCGGCGGTTTGTGAAAAAAGGGGATACCGTTCAAGCGCGGCGTGAGCCAGTCGCCAGAGACCAGCATCCAGCGACCGATCTCGCTGTAGCGACCCTCGTCGGGCAGCGCCAAAGGGCGCCAAGACGCTAAAAGCAGCAACGCGCCCCACAAGACGGCGAGCAAAAGCCAAGATGACGTGGGTGTAGACGAAGAGGAAGAGGAGGACGAAGACGAAGAGGAGCTTGGCTTTTCCACGTGATTTATGCTTTGTAAAGGCTCGAGCCGCGAACCAGTTGGATGCCGCGGGCTTTCAGTTGTTGTTGGAATTCGCCACCGGCCAGGTAGCGGTATTCGCGCTCGCGGGCTGGGCCAATCGCGTCATGGGCCTCGACGCCTTGCGCTGGGTGGCACATTAAAAGGGTGCCTTCGGGACTGGTTCGCAGCCAGTCGTTCATCCGCTGTGCATAGCTCAGCGGCCTGTCGCCGAAGTCATAAATACCGGTCAGGGCTGGCGCGCAAGGCACGCCGCTGAGATTTGCCAAGTGGCGCAGCGGCTCGGCGCCCATCGCCGCAATGATGCGGGCTTTGACATCGACTTGGTCTCTCGGTAGCTTGGAAATTCGCAGATAAGGCCGCGCAGATGAATTCCCATAGCGCTCGACAAGTACTTGCACCAAGGCTTCGCGAATGCCGGGAAATTGTTGGATGTGCTGGTGGCCATCGACATGGTCCGGTGGCGCTTGCCAGACGCGTTCAAATTCGTCTAACTGGCGTTCGATCAGTGGTTTGGCTTGCGCTGGTTTGATTTGCCTCAACCCGGCCAATAGCATGCTGCGTGCCAGCGACATGCCGTGTCCGGCCTGGCGGGCGAACTCGCTGGTCCAGTCCAAGTGCAGTCCAACGTCGATGCGGCCCCTCAGGGGTTTCAGAAGTGCGGCATCCGCTGGCCAGCGTGGCGACAACACCATGACACTGGTCGCCGTGATGCAGCCCTTTTGCGCCAGCGCTGCAATGCCCTCAGAGGCGGGGCCATGCAGGGAAAAATCGTCGGCGCAAAAGACCAGTTGTTTCATCTGATAAATTTGGATTTAAGTCGCCACAGTGGTCTTGCTGACTGAGGCGCTGATTGGCTGATGGAAAATTATAAAGTGCCAACAGAAAGACTCTCTCTGAAGCCAAGATTATCACCTTAAGTGATAATTCATCCTATTGTTAGGTACGCCATTTACCGTGGGTGTGTGCTGTTGAACCGGGGCGTGCCCAGAATTTTTAAAACTGGATTTCAGACGATTTGTTCAAGCTAGTCGAGTCGGCCATTTTTTTAAGCTAGAATACGAGGCTTAGCGGCTGTAGCTCAGTTGGATAGAGTACTTGGCTACGAACCAAGGGGTCGTGGGTTCAATTCCTGCCAGCCGCACCAAACGTAAAGCCTGCAACGAAAGTTGCAGGCTTTTTCGTTTC
>Ga0208916_10001303_pt1 | contig 10783 bp, 10 predicted proteins | sample DEB19_08_DNA_5_FD_184523 | JGI IMG/M metagenome (GOLD analysis project Ga0208916, IMG submission 184523) | Aqueous microbial communities from the Delaware River and Bay under freshwater to marine salinity gradient to study organic matter... | ecosystem: Environmental > Aquatic > Marine >... | reverse complement strand
GGTCAGGCCATCGCATTCATAAGGGGTGGTGTCTTCGCGGTTCCACAGCAGCGCATGCTGTGGCAAGACCTGCTGCAATGCAGCGACAACCTGCGTTTGACGCTCGGCGCGCTCCAGCGAGGCTTGCTGTTCAGAGGAAACGGGTGCATTCATGTCAAAAGCTCCTGCCGCCAGCCACGTCGGGAAGCGACTGTTCATGGGGCAGATGCACTTTAAACCATGCGGCCGATTATCCGCATGAGGAAATTAAAAGGGTTTTGTGAAATTCGTGGCGCTTGCTGACCGAAGATCCTCAACCTCATGGTCACGCTGCTAATAAAGCGGGGGAGGATGACTCAAAAAACGCTTTTACGCAGCCATTCTGCAAAGGCGGCGCATTCCCAGCGGTCCATCATGCCGGTGCGCCAGCACAGGTAGTGCGCATGGGGGCTGGGGACGTTGCGGTCGTAAAGACGGACCAGTGAACCGTTTTCAAGCCAAGGTGCGCCTAGCTTGAGTCGCACCAACGCAATGCCAATACCCGCGGCTGCGGCGTCACACATGAGGCCGATGTCGTTGAATTGCGAACCTTCGAGCGGTTCCGGCCAAGGCAGTTGGTGGGCGCCGAACCAAGTTCGCCAAGGCTCCAGCGGCGAGCGCAGCAGTGTTTCGCCTTCGAGGTCATCGGGGGCCTCAAATGGGCCGTGCTCGCGCACATAGGCGGGCGAGGCGAGTGGCGTCACCTCATCTTCCAGCAGGCAGACATGCTCCACATCGGCATAGCGGCCCGTGCCAAAGCGCACCATCAGGTCGGCGTCTTCAGCGACCACATCGAGCAGCGGGATCGACACTTGCAGCGTCAGTTCGATCTCGGGATAGGCGTCGATGAACTGGCGCAGGCGCGGGATCAGAATCGAGCGCGAAAAAGTCGGCGTCACGGCCAGCCGCAGCTTGCGTTTGCCGGGGTTGGCGCTTTGACCGGCCGCACCTGGAAACTTCTGCAAGGTCGCGAGCCCTTCACGCACATGCGCCAGGTATTCGCTGCCTTCGGTGGTGAGCGAAAAATCAGCCCGGCCAAAGAGCTTCGTGCCAATGATTTGCTCCAGCTGTTTGACGCGGTGGCTGACCGCGCTGGGCGTCACAAAAAGCTCTTCGGCAGCTTGTGTCACGCTGCGCAGTCGGGCCAGCGCCTCAAACGTCAGCAGACACTGAATCGGTGGGATGCGTTTGGCGCCAGCGGTCGGGGACGTCATCGAGGGGGCTCGCTGGTGGGCGACGTGCGTTATTTAAAGATGACGGTCTTGTGGCCGTTCAGCAGCACGCGGTGTTCGCTGTGCCACTTGACGGCGCGTGCCAGAACCTGGCTTTCGGTGTCGCGGCCCATGGCGGTCAGGTCTTCAACGGTGCGGCTGTGCTCAACGCGGGCCACGTCTTGTTCGATGATCGGGCCTTCGTCGAGGTCTGAGGTGACGTAGTGAGCCGTGGCGCCTATCAGCTTGACGCCGCGTGCGTGCGCTTGGTGGTAGGGCTTGGCGCCCTTGAAGCTCGGCAAAAAAGAGTGGTGGATATTGATCGCGCGGCCAGCCAGATTGCGGCACATGTCGTCGCTCAAAATTTGCATGTAACGCGCCAGCACGACCAGTTCAGCGCCTTCAGACTGAATGACGTCGTACTGCCGGGCCTCGGACTCGGCTTTGGTCGCCGCCGTCACCGGAATGTGGTGAAACGGCACCTTGTAGCTGGCCGCCAGATGCTGAAACTCGTTGTGGTTGGAGACGATGGCGCGAATGTCCAGCCGCAGCAGGCCCGACTTCCAGCGGAACAGCAAGTCGTTCAGGCAATGCCCCTCCTTGCTGACCATCAGCACCGTGCGCATGGGCTGGCTGGTTTGATGCAGGCTCCAGCGCATCTCAAAGTCACCGGCCAAAACGGCGAGTTCTTCTTTGAGGTCCTCAAACGACAGCTCCGCGCAGGCAAAGCCAACGCGCATGAAGAACAGACCGGTGGCATCTTGGTCCCTGTCGTCGGCGTACTGGGCGGCGTCCAGAATGTTGCCGCCGCGCTCAAACAAAAAGCCAGAGACGGCATGAACAATGCCGGGACGATCCGGGCAGGACAGGGTGAGGGTGTAGGTTGAGCTCATGGCGGAGCCATTGTCGCAGGCGCAGGCGCGGTCCATTGAGCTCGTCAGGGCAAACAACATCAGTGACAAAATAAGCCTCAAATACCAATCACGATGTCAAGGGAAATCACATGACTCAGCCAAACATCAACATGGATCACCACTGGTTGCCGTTCACGCCGAACCGCAGCTTCAAGCAAGACCCGCGCGTCTTTGTCGCCGCCGACGGCATGCACTTCACCACGCACGATGGCAAGGAGGTGCTCGATGGCATTTCAAGTCTGTGGTGTGTCACGGCAGGGCACAACCGCAAGCCGATCAACGAGGCCATCAAAAAGCAGCTCGACACACTGGACTACGCCACGGCTTTTCAGGCCAGCAACGACCAAGCTTTCAAGGCCGCTGAAATGATCGCCAACATGGCGCCCGGTGACTTGAATAGGGTACTTTTTTGCAGCTCCGGCTCAGAGGCCGCTGACACCTCGCTCAAGGTCGCGCTGGCGTACCACCGTGCCCGTGGGGAAGGCCATCGCAATGTCTTCATCGGTCGAGAGCGCGGCTACCACGGTGTGGGTTTTGGCGGGATGAGCGTGGGCGGCATTCCGGCCAATCGCAAGGCCTACGGCACGGCGCTGCTACCGCGTGTGGACCACATGCAGTTCATTCACGACCCCGTGAACCACGCCTACATTCACAACCGGGAGCCGGTCTGGCAAGAAGACATCTTGTTGGAGCTAGAAAACCGCATCTTGCCGCTGCACGACGCCAGCAACATCGCCGCTGTGATTGTCGAGCCGGTGGCTGGCAGTGCCGGTTGGTATCTGCCGCCGCAGGGTTACCTGAAGCGACTGCGAGAGATCTGCGACAAGCACGGCATCTTGCTGATTTTTGACGAAGTGATCACCGGCTTTGGTCGCATGGGCGTCAACTTTGGCGCCGACTATTACGGTGTTGTGCCCGACATGTTGAACTTCGCCAAAGGCGTCACCAACGGCGTGATTCCGCTGGGCGGCGTGATCTGCACCGACCGCATTTATAACGCCATGATGAAGGCGAATGAGGGCGCACCGGACCACGCCATTGAGTTCTTCCACGGCTACACCTACTCAGGACATCCGGTGGCCTGCGCGGCAGCGATTGCCACGCTCACGCTGTTCAAGGAAGAGAAGTTGTTTGAGCGCGCCGGCCAGATGGGGACGTTGTTGGGCGACGCCATGCACAGCGGTTTGAAGGGCCTGCCGAATGTCATCGGTATTCGCAGCCTAGGTCTGGCGGGTGCTGTCGAAATGGCGCCGATAGCCGGCGCGCCCGGTAAACGCGCTTATGACGTTTTCATGACCTGCTTTCACAACGGTGTCTTGGTCCGTTCCGCCGGCGAAAACATCGTGCTGTGTCCACCGTTCATCGTCGAAAAAGAGCACATCGACCGGATGGTCAATGTGCTGGCTGACGCAATTCGCCAACACGCTTGAACGCTGTCATGGCGAGCGCAGCGCGGCCATAGCGTCTTTGCGAGCCAAGCGCGGCAATCCATCACTGCGAATTCGGACTCTGGACTGCCGCGCTGCGCTCGCAGTGACGGGGATTAGTGTCTTGGCAGTTGTTTGGCTAGGTTGGCGCAGTAATCTTTGTCAGGTGTTGCGGGCGTGAGCCACACGCCGTCAAACGATTCGTGTTCACCGCCCGTCGTCCCCGACCGCAGTCGGATGGATTTGACGCGCAGTTCTGGCGGCAGATGTTGCGGCACGCCCAGCAGTTTGTCGGCATGCACGCTGCCGCTGATCAGCACCACCACTTGACCGGGCTGAACGGCTGCTTTAACGGTGTCCGCCATGCGCCTGTCTTTGGCGATTTGAATGCGGGTCATCGGCGTGATCTGGCTTTCTGGCAACAGATCGCAATGGCCTTGCCGGATGAGTTGCTGCTGCGCTTTCAGCGCCGGGCCCGGCAGTCGCTGGTCTAGCTGCGCATCGGCCATGCTGCGGCGCATTTGCACGCGCGGCAAGTTCGCGCCCAGCACCGGCACACCCGCGCGCACGGCGGTCATCACGGCCGGGCCATAGGCCGCCCACGGCCAAGCGTCGTTGTTCCACTGCAGCGCTGTGCGGGCCTGCTCTTCGCTGGCGTCAGGACGCAGAGCGGCGGTGCTGTCTCCGCTGTCAGCCATCTCCAAGGCAACTGCCGCAAGGACACTGCGTGCCGCCAGCGCTTCGACGATCTGCTGCTGCAGTACCTGATGCATGGGCGCATCATGCTGCTCGCCAAGCAGCAATACATCGGTTGGCAACCAAGTCCCGAGCCGGCTTTGCAATTCTGTGGCGCGAAGTCCATAGGTGCAACCAGCCAGCGACACACTCAGCGCGATGGCGAGCGCTGTCGCGCAAGACCGGGCAATGGCAGACAGAAAAAAGGGGGTGCACATGCGTTGATACTAAGGCCTCGCCTGATTTGACCGCTCCTGATTTTTAGCCAACCGATTCATGCCTCGTTTCGCCCTCGCCATATTCACCCAGAGACTGTTTCAGCAGCCTGTTGCACGCACCCTGCTCACGCTGTTGCTGGCCTGGGTCGCGGCTTTGCTGTGTCAGGCATGGAAAGTTCCTTTGCCGTGGATGATCGGGCCGCTGCTGTTGACGGCGGCTTTGTCGATGGCTGGTGGCCCGACCACCAGCTGGACGCCGTTGCGCAACGGCGCGCAATGGGTCATTGGTGGTGCTTTGGGGCTGTACTTCACGCCGCAGATTGTCAGTTTGGTGGCTGGATTGTGGTGGGTGATGGCGCTTGGCATCTTGTGGGCGCTGGCGCTTGGGCTGGTGTTTGGTGCTTGGCTGCATAAAGTGCATGCCGGCGCTGGTCCCTTGCATATTGAGGGGCTCTCGCGCATCACCACCTACTTTTCTTCACCCATCGGAGCGGCATCGGAGATGACGATGATGGGCGAACGCCATGGTGCGAGCACTGACCTCATTGCTTCGGCGCACAGCCTGCGGGTTCTGCTGGTGACGCTGATGGTTCCCTTCGGTTTTCAGTGGGCGGGTTTGCATGGACTGGACACGAGTTTTCCTGGCCCGCGCATCGTGGTCTGGCCAAGCTTGGCGCTGTGGACTTTGCTCACCGGCGTTGGCTGTTGGATCATGGTCAAGACACAGCGCACGAACCCTTGGTTTATCGGCCCGCTCGCGGTGTCGATGCTGCTCACGGCCAACGGTCTGAGCCAGTCAGCGCTGCCACCCGGCGTGATCAATGCCGCGCAGCTCGTTCTCGGCATCAGTTTGGGCGTTCGTTTCACGCCCAGTTTTGTGCACATGGCACCGCGATGGATGGCGTCAGTGGCGCTGGCCACCGTGGTCATGATTGCGCTGTGTGGCGGATTCGCCTGGACGCTGTCGCAAGTCGTCGACCTGCATTGGGCCACGCTGTTGCTGGGCACATCTCCCGGCGGCGTCGCGGAAATGGCGATCACCGCCAAAGTCTTGCAACTGGGTGTGCCTATCGTCACCGCATTCCATGTGATGCGGTTGGCGGCAGTGCTGCTGTTTGCGGAGCCGATGTACCGCTGGTGGTATCAGGGCCGGCTGTAGTCGAGAACGGTTTGCGGCTGTTTTAGTGCATTGACACTGGCGTGTGGGCCAGCTCTGCGTAGCCCTCCAGCATGTCTTCGACTTCCTCCTGCGATGGCGTTTTTTGCTGCCACACGTTCAGGCGCTGTTGAAACAATTCGGCCCAAGATCCGTCAAGGTAAACCTCCTTGCCTGAGCGTTTGTCGACGATTTCAAAACCGTGGCGTGCCAGCTGTGGCGGCGCAGGCTGAGCACCCTTCACGCCCGAATTTTCTTCGTCGGCGTTGGCGTGGATCTGGACCACGACAAAAGAGTCTGAGTCATAAAGCATTTGCATGGGTAATCTCCTTTGAACTCAGGTGGCGTCGATGACGACAAGTTCAAGGTGGGCCACTGCTGGACAATTGTTGGTCAATGTAATCGCCACTGTGTTGCGTGACTTTCATGCGCACCGGCCAGTAGCCCAGTGACGGCGCAAACCAAGCGTCGACGCGTTGGTCAAATTCGCGCCGTGGGTCGCGTGTGAGCTTGATGGCAGTCACAGCGCCATGAGGCAGGTCCAAGGCTTCTTCACCTGCCACGGTGAAGGTCCAAGTGTCCACATCGCGTGGCCCCACCGTGTAAATCGGGATTTTGGTTCCCGGCGGAAAACCGGCTGGTTGACCTGCCAGCAGACTTGCTAACTGAAAAAATACGCTGAGCCGGTCCTGCGCTCCGCGTTTCCAGGGGGCTTCAGGGGTGTTGGCGCTAAAGCTGATCTTGCCTTTGTCGGTCTGAAAGTGGGCTGCGAGTTCGCTGCGGCCCTTGTCTGCAAAACGCTTCGGTGCCAAGCCATACGCTGTGATGTCACCCGTGCTTTCCAAGGAGCGGGAGCCGAGCAAAAAAGCGCTCACCACCATCGTGGCATCGTAGCGGCTGCCGTCTTGTCGCCAGGTCATGGTGCCGGTGGCGTGGTAGGTGAGGCCGCTAGAAAGGCCTGTCATTCGGTATTTGAGTCGCACGGAGCCGGGGACGTTGAAAGGGGTCTGAGCTGGGGCGGCGGGCTCGCTGGCGACGGGCAATTCAGCTGGGGTGTTCTCTGCCGCGGCGCTGCCTGTGGCGGTATTTTCAGCGTCATTCCCTAGAACGACGGGTGGCTCAACTGGTAAGGCGGATGCTGGTGCTGATACTTCCGCCACGGCTGTGATGGGCGTCACGGGTTCAGACTCCACCATGGAGGGGGAGGGGCGTTTCGGTTTTTGAAACAGAACGGGTTTGGGCTGAACCGGTACGGTCTGAGCGACTGGCGCTGGCACTTCAATTCGTCGTGTGTTGAATACCAGCGTTTTCAGGTCCGGCGGCTCGATGGCTGGCCCCACGTGCACTTCACGAGGGATAGCGGCCAGCAGCAGCCAGTGGCCGAGCACGACCAGCAGCGCCAGCCACCACAAAATGCGGCGCGGCGCGGAAGGCCCTGCGGATGACTTGGCGGGCAGAGAACCAGAGCGGTCGTTCATGCGTAAGGGCTGAAATGTGGGCAGGGGTGCTGGCGGAATTTAGGCCACTGATCGTAACGCGGGTCTTTGCCGTGTGTGCGGCGGGCTCGGGTACGATTCTGGTTTGCGGACAAGTAGACAAGAAAGATACCGATGAAACTCGCCACTTACAAAGATGGCTCGCGTGACGGCCAATTGCTGGTGGTCTCGCGGGACCTTGCCACCGCGCACTATGCGACGGGCATTGCCAACACGATGCAGCAAGTGCTGGACGACTGGAACTTTCTGTCGCCTCAGTTACAAGACCTGTACGACGCCCTGAACCAAGGCAAGGCGCGCCATGCTTTCCCGTTTGAGGCGGCCCGTTGCATGGCCCCTTTGCCGCGCGCCTATCAGTGGGCCGACGGCTCGGCTTTCCTCAATCACGTCGAGTTGGTGCGACGCGCTCGGGGTGCCGAGATGCCACCCGCTTTTTATACCGACCCGTTGATGTACCAAGGCGGCAGCGACGATTTTCTGGGCCCGTGCGACGATGTTCGTTTGCCCAGCGAAGACTTGGGCATTGACTTTGAGGCAGAGGTCGCCGTGGTCACCGCCGACGTCGCCATGGGTTGCACGCCCGAGCAGGCGCTTGATGGCATTCGTCTGGTGATGCTGGCCAACGCTGTGTCTTTGCGTGACGTGATCCCGGGTGAAGTGGCCAAGGGTTTTGGCTTTGTTCAGGGCAAACCGGCCACGGCGTTCAGTCCTGTGGCGGTGACGCCGGACGAGCTCGGTGCTGCGTGGGAAAAAGGTCGTCTGCATTTGACACTGCAAAGCACTTGGAATGGCCGCAAGGTGGGTATGTGCGACGCTGGACCGGACATGACGTTTCATTTTGGTCAGCTGATTGCGCATCTGTGCAAAACACGTCATGTGCGGGCCGGCAGCATCATTGGGTCGGGCACAGTGAGTAATCCGGGGGTTGAGCACAAGGGCAAGACCGATTGGCCCAAGGGTTACAGCTGCATCGCGGAAAAACGCGCCATCGAAACCATTCAGGATGGCCAGCCGAAGACCGAGTACATGAAGTTTGGCGACACCATCCGCATCGAGATGAAGGACAAAGACGGTCGTCAGCTGTTCGGTGCCATTGAGCAAAAAATAGCCACATCCATCGTCGCCAAACCGCTGCGCATCAGGGCCGAGAAATTCGACAAAGCGCCAGAGCTTGTCAGCCCTGAAGAGTGATTTTTGTGCCGAATCAGGCCGTGTTAGGTTGCGTAGATCGTTGCTAGCGAGCGAAAGCCCTTGATCTCCATCGGATTGCCAAAAGGGTCGCAGAAAAACATCGTCCATTGCTCGCCAGGTTCTCCGGCAAAACGGCACTGCGGCTTCATGATGAAGTCTGTATGGGCTGCTTCCAGCCTAGCGGCCATGGTCTGCCAGTCAGGCAGCGCCAGCACCAGGCCGAAGTGCGGCATCGGGACCATTTGGTCGCCGACGCGGCCGGTGCGTGCTGTCTTCAATGGCTCGCCCAAGTGCAGCGAGAGTTGATGGCCGACAAAGTCAAAGTCGACCCAGGTGGCGGTCGAGCGGCCTTCAGTGCAGCCCAGCACGTCACCGTAAAAGCGGCGTGCCACGTCAAGGTCGGTCACATTGAAGGCAAAGTGGAAGAGACTTTTCATGCCGCAGAGCTTAGCAAATGTCGCTGGCCTGCTGAAAAGACGCTTTGTCAGTTGACTGACGGCTTGGGCATTGCACAATGGCGTTGGCACCAACTTTGAGGAGACACCATGAGCGACTTTGACAAAAGCACCTTCACCGACTTCGGCAAGCTGGTGCCGGGCTTTGATTTTTTGCAAAACCTGACGCGGCAAGCGACTGCCAGCGCGGGGCAAGGTCAGCCAAAGTTACCGCAGTTGGGGCACTGGGTTGCGCCGACCATGAGTGTTGAAGAGCTCGAAAAACGCATCGCTGAGCTCAAGGCGGTGCAGTTCTGGCTGGATCAAAACGCCACCGCGCTGAAGGCCACCATCCAAGCGCTGGAAGTGCAGAAAATGACCTTGGCCACGCTGCACGGTATGAATGTGAATATGTCTGAAATGGCCAAAGCCTTCAGCGTCAAGATGCCGGAGAGTGCTGCAACCCCGATGCCTGCTGAGCCAGCCAAAGGGCGCCAATTTTCTGGTCTCGAAGTGCCGGAGACCAGTTATCAGCAGCGTGAGGCGAAACCGACCCCCGCTGCCGCCGAATCCACGGGCAGTGCGCCCAGCGGAGTCGACCCCATGCAGTGGTGGGGTGCGCTGACGCATCAGTTTCAAAGCATCGCCGCTTCAGCCCTCAAAGAAGTGTCAGACCGCCACCCGCTGGATGCTGGGAAGGGCATGGCGCAAGACGTCATCAAGACCGTACGCAAGTCTGCAGTGAAGCCCGCAGCCAAAGCGCCCGTCAAAGCAAAACCTAAAGCCAAAGCAAAGAGCAAAGCACCGGCGCGTGCAACCGCCGCGGCCGCCCGTAAAAGCCCCTCCCGAGCCCGATGAAACTGTTTCCCTATGGTCACGCCACCCACCCACAGTGGCCTATGGCCGCGGGTCTGGTGCTGGCTCAATTGCGCGCCCACATGGCGCTGCCCAACTACGCCAGCGCGCCGACCTTGGCGCTGCTGTACATCACAGACCACTATGCCCCGCACGCCCAAGACATCCTCGACCATTTGAGCGCCGAGCTGCCGGAGGTGACCGACTGGAGCGGTACGGTGGGTGTCGGCATCGCCGCCAACAATGTGGAGTACTTTGACGAACCAGCGCTGGCCGTGATGCTGTGCGACTTGCCGGCCGACCAGTACCGTGTTTTTTCGGGCGTTTCCCCGTTGCCACCAGCGAGCCGTTTCAAGGCTCACACGGCCTTGGTGCACGCCGATGCCAGCACGCCGGATGTCGCTGAACTGATTGAAGAAATGGCAGGCCGCACTGACAGCGGTTACGTCTTTGGCGGTTTGGCATCCAGTCGCACGACGACCGTGCAGTTCGCGCTCAGCGGCAATGGCAACCTTAAAGGTCATGGTGCCGCCAGCGGGGTTTTCAGTGGCGGGCTCAGCGGCGTGGCGTTTGCCCGCGCGATGCAAGATGCCACGCTGGGCGGCAAACAAGAGGCGGATTCCGGGCGTTTGGGTTTGATGTCGCGCGTCACGCAGGGTTGCCAGCCGGTCTCGTCCAACTACCAGATCACGGCCTGCGAAGGCAATGTCATCACTGAGCTCAATGGTCAGCCGGCGCTGGAGGTGATGTTGGGCGACCTCGACATTTCGCTGGACGATCCGCAAGAAGCTATCGACAAAGTGCGGCGCACCTTGGTGGGTTTGAGCAGCGCTTCGCACAGCTTGGCCGACGGCACGGTCAGACGCGCCGGTCAGTTCGGTGCCGATGTGGTGGTGCGTCACCTGATCGGCCTTGACCCGTCGCGCAAAGGCATCGCCATCGCCGATGTGCCCGAAGTTGGCATGACCTTGGCTTTTTGCGAGCGGCATGCGGCAGCGGCGCGGGCTGATCTGATCCGGGTCTGCGCTGAAATTCGGGAAGAACTGGAACCGCAGGAGGTCACCGCGGATGTGGCCCAAGCCTTGGGTGCCGGTGAGGCTGAATCTGCACCGCACTTGGCGCGAGGCA
>Ga0208916_10001301_pt1 | contig 10813 bp, 16 predicted proteins | sample DEB19_08_DNA_5_FD_184523 | JGI IMG/M metagenome (GOLD analysis project Ga0208916, IMG submission 184523) | Aqueous microbial communities from the Delaware River and Bay under freshwater to marine salinity gradient to study organic matter... | ecosystem: Environmental > Aquatic > Marine >... | reverse complement strand
TATTTTCCAAACTCGCACAGGTCAAGGTTGTCTCCAACCAAAACTATCTGTGCAGGCTTGGACGCTTTGATGATGTGCATTGCAACCTCAATGGCTTGCTCATCGTGGATCGGTTCTAGGTTCCCTCTGTGTTGATGAAAGTAGCCGATCTGCATGTCAGGCAGAATCACAGCCGTCTGATATTCACCGTGTCTTATTGCTTTGGGGTTTAAGGTGGGGACTGTGTATCGTTTGCCAGGTTGGATCACTGGCCATGCTGGTTGACCTGCTTCGCGCAGGTCGTCAGCGAGTGACATTGTTGTCTCGGTGTCGGGTGATTACCGATGGAGACATCTTGAATCCACGCTTCTTCAGGGCATGCACAATTTGCATGGGTCTGATGGTTGGGTCAAGCATTGCGTCACGTAGGTCTTTGCCATCTTCGGCAGAGAGTTGAGCAACTATCTCATCTAGCTTTGATGTTCCTCTTAGGCTTTGCGCTTTTATTTCCTGCAATAGTTTCGCCATTGGTAGTCCCCTTGAGATGCCAGTCGATGTGTGAATCCAACTTAGTCGCAACCGACTGCACATTTCCACTAAGCATCTCTAAGGCACCCACAACCTTTGCGTGGTCTTGCGTGTTTTCTTTACGCATCACCATCATCAGTGTTGTCATAGCCCCACCCACTGCTGTGATCAACGCAGCAAGAACGATGCCCCAGTCCATCATGCGCCCAGCGTTAGGTTCGCTGCCTCGTAGTCGAGGACGGCTTGTGGCATTGCTTGACCTTCGGTGAACCTGAGATGCCAAGGTTCTGCACCTGGCATCTCAACAACTTCGTGACTGAAACCGAACCGTTGCTCATTCTCCAACAGCCACGCCAAGACTTTGCCTGATGCGTTGGCAACATCGACTGCGATGCCCATCATGTGACGTGAACACTTCGCCGGATCATCCACAGGTGATGCAAGTACAGCCATGCCCTTCTTCAGATACCACTTCTTGCCGTCATAGGTTCGAGTCTGTGCGCCTTCAATAACTTCCAACTGGAACCGTTGCAAGAACCCAGCCTTCTGCTGAGCGATACTTCGATACGTGTCACCGGAACTAGTCGGCTTCAGATTGATCCCACCCTCAGCCATCGCAGCATGCTTCATCGCTTCCCAAGCCCGAGCAGCGCAATGGTGTAGTTGACCACCACCATTGCTCAGGGGTCGCAACATCGTGAGGGATACCTCCGAAGGCTTCTTGCCTTGCAGATGGGAACACCACTTGATGGGGACTACAGGCCAAGGCATCTTGGTCATTGAGTTACTTCTTCTTTACGCCGAATGCGTCGTTGATTTCTTCCATTGACAGATTGCCATCAAGCGAGGCTTGAGCCAACCGTTGTACAACGGTTGCAACAGCTGCGAATCCGGCAAGAATTGCGCTCTTGTAAATAGGCAACTCGGGGGCAATGACGGCAGATCCGCCAACAATCGCCAAGGCTGACGATAGGAACACTGCGACGATACGACCTGCAACATCTTGTAACTTCTTCATTCTGATTCTTCTTTCTTGGTGAGTGCGCCGATCAGGTGCAGAACTAATGCTCCAACAGTAAGCCAGATCACGACTCGTTGGATATCCCCAGACAACGTGAGGATCGTCGTGACAGATGCAGCGATAGTCCACAGCAACGCATGGAACTCACCCCATATCTTCATCGCCTATTCCTTCGGTTTGGTGCAGGGGCTGACACCAAGAATACAGCACCCAAGGCAATCAGCGCACGACGAGTTTTGATTGGCACAGTTTGATTCGTCATCACGTAATCATCAGCGAAACCTTGAAACAGATTCAACACAGCCTCGAACGCTTTACGCACTTTGGTTGGCGCATCTTGCACAGCAGCCACCAACTCAACAGCCTGCTCAGTTGTGAGTTCTTCAACCGTGACCTGCTCAAACACTTGAGCCGCTTCCTCATTCGTCAACACTGCCAACACTGCCGGTTCGGATGCGATGGAGACGGCTTGGTCGGTGGTGAGGGCGTGGGTGAGGAGTTCGGTGACGATGGCTTTGACTTCTGCTGGGGTTGCTTGCTCAATATCTGCTAGGGCTTCAACTACAGCCTCATCGGTGATGGGTGGGAGTTCTGCGTCTTTGGCTGGTTCGCTTGTCTTAGGGGCTTGTGGTGCGTCTGGTGCCGTGTCTGGTGGCAGGGGCTGGGTGTCTGGGGGTGAGGGAATGGTATCTGGTGGTTCGACGAACGGTAGCGTTTGAGGTGGATAAACAGTAGTGTCTGGCGGTTCTGGCATCGTGTCAGGGATAGGGGGAAACAGTGGTTCTAATAAGGCTGGGAATGTATCTGGTGGCTCAGGCTGTGTCTCTGGTGGGCTTGACATTGTTATGGATGGTTGAGGCACCGTTGCAGGTGGCTCTGGCATTGTTGGCTCTGGTAGGTATGTGGAAGTTGTTTGAGGTATCGAAGTAGTCGATGGGTATGTAGCATGAACAGTTGTTGGTTCGGCAATCGTAGAAGTTGTCGTGGTCGTCCATGTTGTTGTTGTCTCCGCAATCGTGGTGTCAGGGATAGTCGTGTCTGGAATCGTTGTGTCTGGTGGTTGCTGGTAGTCGGTGGTAAATGCTTCATCAGGGACTATTGACCAGCCAGTGTCATCAATGTTCCATGCCAACATCAGACACGTACCACCACCGTTCTCGTACATCCACAAGTCGAGTGGTTGACTGCCTGCAACAATGTCTATCTGACCTGACTCAGTGGCCGAGCAACCCTGATCGTTCCAGTTCCCCCACTCATTCCCACCGATGTTGATACGCCCACCATCATCAGAAGCCAACCAAAACTGAATCGTGTCATGCTCTGGGATCGTGATGAAGCCTGTCATGTGAACCATGAACAGATCGTTCGTGCAATCTAAATATGGTTCACCGTCATAGCTTCGATTGATGTTGTTCTCAACCTCATAACCACAGACTGGATATTCATCAGTTGACTGGACTGGAGGTATCTCATCAATCGTGTAGTAGGTCGTAGCCAAACCAGGTGCCGGATCAGCTGATGCTGACGGAATGAAACCAAAGATCGAGGCTAGAAGCGCAGGAGCAACAATCAGCCAACGACTACGAAAGAAGTGCTGCGACCTCATCGGATGTCAAACCTAACTTGTCAAGTACAGCCTGTCGTGCGGTTGCTTTGTCTAATTCAAACTTTGCTTGTGCCTTTAACTCGTCTTGCACCGTTTTGTAAGTTGCTAATTCTTGTTCGTTCATGTCACGGTCTGTAATTGTGTCACCGTCAATAATGCGTATTTGTGGTGTTGTCATGTTGTGCCTTAACTAAGTGAGTATCCGTAGATGTTGCAAGTGCCAGTTAAATTGCCGCTATCAGGTGTCAAAGTAAAACCTGTGTACGAAGTTGCATTGTCAAGAAATCCATTTGTTATACGCAAATTACCGCCCGTATCTGTTTGACTAATATTTGCGGTCATTGTTGTACGTTGTGTCAAAAATGGGTTTATTAAATCTATTGTGGTGCTGCCGTTACCTGCACCAGTTGATAACAAAACGTGCCGCCATGCAAAAGTATTTTGTAACGCTGCCCCTGTAACTGTGCCACTTGAATAAGCCACATTGACGTAGGCCCAATAATAACCAGCTGCTGTAGAACCAAGTTTTAATTGAACGCTGTCGCTTACCGAAGCGTTGCTAACTATTATTCTGTAAGCGTCGTATGTTGCACTAAAAATGTTTGTAAATGCTGTTGATGTTCCTGCCAAAGTGCCACCACCAACGCGCGTCAATGCCCCAGCGCTTGCAGGCCCTACAGTTGCCCAAGCTGCGCCGTCGTAATACTGCACAATGTTGGAATCTTCCAAGTAGCAAAGTTGACCTTCTGCCAAAGTTTTTTCGCCTGCACCACCGAACGCTGCATCACGAGTTGCCGTACCACTGAACACTGGTGGTGCGTTTGTCAGCAAATTGGTATTTGCAGCAGTGAGCACATCTCCACTAGTGAACTTAGGTACTGAAGTTTGTGCATTGATTCCCATAATGCTCCTATTGTAGTGCGTAGTCGGTGTCGTCGAGTGCTGAGGTGTCCAGGATAAACGGTATCACGAGTTGGACTTGACCCATCCCGATAGTGACGCGATGTGTTGACGGGTTGACTGTGTGCCGTATGGATTCAACCACCACATTCTGTGTCACCGTCGCCGGTGTGCCAGTCGAGAATGTCTTAGTCACCGAGAGGATGTCACCAATCTCCAACCCTGCCATCTGTGCTTGTTGTGCTGTAGTCAACGCATTCAACAACACATCCATCTCCGAGAACCGAACCACAGGTTCCTGAAATCGTGTCAACAAACTCAACGCTAAGGCTGACCCAGCAGCATCAGAATCCAACGGCACCCCAGTCAACGACAACGCCTTGATCCCATACTCAGTTTGAGAAGCCGTACCATTCGCAATACTCGAAGCCGTACCACCATCAATCTGCACAGCCACACGATTCACCACAGTCTCAGCCCCATACACATTTGTTAAAGACTGAATCGGCAACCCAGCCGTACCACCAAACGAAGCCACAGCCGAACCAAACGACACAGCAATCCGAGCATCAAACTGCACAGCCCCAGAACGATCAACAAACAACCTGCCCCCTTCGGCAGTGGCAACATCCTGCAACGCAGTCAACACATTCGTCGCATCCTCATACGCAACCGTTCCACACGTCGCAACCCCAGTCTCAATGTTTCGCAACGCAGTCGAGAACGACACCTCTGGACGATCCAAGATCGCAGACACACGGGCAGAAGTCAACTGTGATGAAGGGTTGAATGAAGTCAACACAGTTTGACCGAGTTGACCGAGTGCATCGGTAGCCACAATCGTTGCCGTTGACAGGTTCGGTTCGGCATAGTCAATGTTCAAGTCGTACACAAATCCCGAGAACATTGAAGTCGTACCAGCTGTACCGCCGTACACCTGGAACTTGCGTCGTGGTGCGATACCAACAGTGCCACCCGAATACCATTCTGATGCTGTGTTCAACGGATCAAAATATCGTGCAGCTGCTCGATCATCGGCTTGGATGGTGCAAGATGATGAAGGGAACGAATCAAGTTGGGTTGCACGGCCACGATTGATATTGATGTTCGTCACATACTCAGTGATGTCCACAAAGTTTGTTGAACCATTCAACACATCAGTGCTATCAAGTTTGCTGAAATCCAATGTGAACGCATCAGCCAAGAAACCAACATCCAACAACACCTTGTAAGTAGAACCCCACTTCGCAGCCTTAGCCATTAGAAGAACCCACCGCCACCATTCAACCTGCGATAACGATCCGATAAGTTAGCCAACTCCTGTGCAACCTGATCCGGTGAAGCAACAATCCCAGCCTGCACAGTATTATTGATAACAGTTCCATTCGGATTATATCCAGTCGAATTACCTGTCACTGTTGCGGGAATTGCATTAGCAGAACCAGACATTGGATTCGCAACATTGAACTTTCCAGCAATAATTGGATATTGACCAGCAATCTTTCCAGCAGCCTCAATCGCCTTCCCATACTCTTCCATTGCAGTAGTTTCACGTTCTATCGCATCACGAACAGCAATAACAGCATCAGCCTGATTTTCTTTTGCTGTGGTCAACTGATCAGACAAAGTTTTATAAATGTCAGAACTAGTAGAAACACCGCTAACAGCATCATTTAATAAACCAGTTGCCTTAGTTAAACCATCAGTAGCCGTAGCCTGCGCATCAATCGCATCAGCAGACGACAACTTTGCCTCAGCCAACGCAATCTCAGCCTCACGAATTGCTTGAGGTGTTGACTCAGGATCAGCACGAACCTTCTTCAACGCAGCCTCAGCATCAGCAATCGCAAACAACGAACCCTCCACGTTGTACCCAGCGCGTTCCAACCCACGCTGAGCCTGACCCAACTCAAATGCAGCCTTCTTAGCCTGTGGTGAATCAGCACCATACCCAGCCACAGCCTGATTTAATGCAGCCTGCGCATCAGCCACACCCTGGTTGGCATCTGTCAACGATTTACCAGCCTTGATTGAAGCTTCTTGTGCATTCTTAAAAGACTTCTGTGCAGAGTTGCTTGACTTTAACGCATCCGTATAAACCTTTAACTTCTCGGTAGCAGTCTTCACAGCCTTAGCCACACCACCTCCACCCCCAGCCCCATCAAGCTCGCCTGACAAATCACCGGCACCTTTGCCAAACTTTTGTTGCGCAAGAATCGCAGCAGGGATTCCAATTCCAGAATAACGATTTACCGGTACAGCAAGAGCATCAAATGATGCTTTCAGTTTGTCAACATCGATTGCTTGCCCAGTTAAACCTTTATTGAAATCTTTAACTGCTTGAACGGGATTGAACGTGGCTTCAGCAGTTGCCTTTGTTAAATAATAAGCCTTATACAGAATGTTCACTGCGTCGGCAATAGCAACAGCAATGGCTTTGAATGTTCCTACAATCGCCGGCCCAGCTTTACCAGATTCAAAGATCAACTGTTGAAATCCTGCAATCAATCCATCCTGACTAATAACAGAAGTGATCCTTTGAACAGCAGGAGCAATTTTCTCTGTAAAGAATGTTGCCAACTGATCCAAATAGGGCAGCAATGCTGTACCAATAGTTTCAATAATCTCACCAAATTGACCTTTTATGATTTTTAATTTGCCACCAAATGTGTTAGCAGCAGCATCAGCAGCACCACCAAATTGACCTTGCAGAGTTTCCAAAATTTTTCCAAAGTCCTTGGACTTCTTTGTGCTTTCATCTAATGGAATACCAAGTTTGCCCAACGCAGTGAATTGACCCATGCTGGCCTTGGCAATGGCCAAGGAAACTGAAGCCAAATCTTTTCCTGTTGCCGCCGCGATGTCTTGCGAAATAGTCAACAGGTCTTGAGATTTTCTGAAATCTCCTGTGACACGAATCAACGTACCCAGTGAATCACGCAATTCTGTGTCACTAGTTCCGGTGCGAAGTTGTGTCATTGAAATATAACGCTCAACCGCATCAGTCAAACCTTGTTGTTCGCCAAATGTTCGTTTCAACTGTGCAGCCAACAATGCTTGCGATGCTTCATCTTCCATCGCAGCCTTTATCGCAAAACCTATACCAGTCGCAATAGCACCAAATGCAGCTGCACCAGCAATCGCCACAGTTTTGAATGATGGCATCAAACTCGAAACATCGGTCTTTAGACCGCCCATACCATCGGAAACTTGCTTGATGCCCTTCTTATATTGATCAGCGTCAGCAAGGAATCGAACTACGAATGTACGTGCGCCAGCCATGCGCCAATTCTAGATGACATCCTCACAAGCCGAGCGCAAGGCACGGAAGTCAGCCAACACAGCAGACCACAATGCTTTACCTTCAAGACCGTCATAATTCGTCATCACTTTGCCTGCATCCCACCACGCATCATTCATCTCAACACCGATGGTGCGCTTGCGTCGAGGCTGAGCAGACTGACGTGGTGATGTTGGTGTTGGGTTCCGTGCAGGTTCGTATTGAAAGTCGGTGTCAATGAATGCACCTGATTGTTCGTGGAACTCAAACGGTTGATCTGGTGCATGTTGTGGAAGGTAGAAGATACGCGCAGCATCTTTCGTTGCAGGGTCACCAACAAGGTTGATTCGTTCGTGCAGCTCCTGCCACACTGCTCGCCACAGTCCTGCCGGTACACGCTCAGCCAACGGCAAAACTAAGTGATAGTGAGGGTCATCTAGTCGATGTGAGTAGGTGGAGTAGGCAAGATATTCGTAGCCGTCAAGGTTGGCATTCGCAAATGATTCGCCGTCCATGTCAACGACCAACGCTTCAATGAACCTGATCGCAGTATTACCGCGAGTCCTACCTGGGTAATACTCAACAGGTGACCACAACGCACCATCAGACTTGTGCGCATTCTCCTCATGGTGCATCAAACGCTCTTTGAGGTCAACCCAATTTGAGGCGAACGGCTTCGGCTGAACAGATTTGACCGAATCAAAATAGACAACCATGAACGCCTCCCTAACTACAGGGTAGCGAACCCACAGCCAAAGTCAAGACTTATCTTCAAGCCCTTTGAGAACCTCATCAATCGCATCCAAATAGACCCTCGCAATGTTGTCCTTGTTCTTGCGCACGGCAGGCCAGAAGAAATATCCCTTCTGTCCACGATGCGGAAGAAACTGGGTAGTTCTGCCCCCACCCTTGCGATACCCATCAGAAGCAACTCGGTTACCATCTTTCATCATTGTGGCGCGTGATCTAGCCCCAGCCGAAGTCCTATTTGATGAGCCATACTTGCCACCACCGAACTCAGCACCAAAGAACACATCACCCCTGGTCACCTTGCGCTTCACCCTGCGACGGGTCTTGATGCTGTATGACGAGGTGAACTTACGTGACTTTGATTGGAATGCGGAGTTCTCATCCAACTTGATGATCGGAATTCGATCACGCTGCGCTCGCATCCCCTTCATCACTTCCATCGCTTGCCGGTTGCGTTGCACAGATGCAGCCTCAAACTTGGCTGCAACAACTAGAAGTTCGGCAACTCGTTCACCAGCCTTGCGAGCTTCTTTGTTGAAGTCAGGGTATGTCTTGGCAAGGTCACGAAGGAAGTTGTCAATCCCCTTGATCATCACAGGGTCTTTGGATAAATCCTCTGAACCTGTGAACGTGCTACCTCGACTAAGACCTGCCATACACGAATACTACTTGCCTAGATGAATGGCTCTCCATCGAAGGTACGCCAACATTGTGAACAGCATTCGTGGTTCTTCTGCCAGCAAAACACTTGGAGCAATCCCTGTCTCGACGGACAGGTATGCGATTACCCAGTGGGCTGACTTATCTCCAAAGGGACGATCACTGCGTCAGCGCTATCTCCCACTTCGAGTGCTTCAATCTCATCACACCATGATTCAAAGTCCAACCCAGTTTTCTTCAACCGTTTCTCTGCATGCCATCCAAGATATGCAAGATCGGTCAATGTGAGTTCTGCTTCAAACTTGGCAACACTGCGATTATATTTATTTTCAAACGCAATGAAGTCTGGGAACGCAGCAATGATGGTGCGTTGCTTACTATCTAATGCACTAGTCAAACTGAGTGCGATTTTCATTCTCTACCTCCGCAGGTAAGGGATTGGATTATTTGAAACTATGCGCCAGTACCTGTCTTGGTGATTGCACCAGAGATTGGATACGTGATTGACACTGTTGCCAAGTCGCCGATGGCACCATTCACAGGTGTCCACGAAGTTGGCAGAACACTGAATGCATAACTTGGATTTGTCGAACCAGCAGCAGCAGTACCATTTGGCTTCACTGTCATAGCAACAGCAGTACCAGCAGTGAACGCATCCCAAAACAACTTCTCAATCGTTGGGTAATCCTGTTGCAGTTCAAGCGTGACCGAGTTGTCAATCATGCCTTGAATGCGCGTCATAGCTGACGATCCCATTGCCGAGGTAACAACTTCAGCAGCTGTCGTTGACAATGTAATGCTTGTGACATAACTACTGATATCGGTTGCAGCAGTACCGAAGGTCACTGCCACGTTTGTGAGGACTTGCTTTGCCATGATTCTTCTCCTGCCTTATCGGCTATCGAGTTGGGGTTCTACTCGGCTGAGCCGATTGCATAACACTACACGCCACAAGCAACCTACGGCAAGGGGTCAGGCGTACACCGTAACAACGAAGTCAATCGCCAAATAGGTTGCATCGTTCGCTTCAAGGGTAGAGATGTTATTCGCTGACTCAACAATCAAATCCTGCACCACACCACCCAAGGTTCGATCCGATTCAATCGCCTGACGAATTGAAGTTGTACCTGCATAAGACAGATAACCATCTAAAAGTGATTGAGCAGTACGCTCAGCTGAACGACCAACCACAACGCTGATCGTGAACTTATGAGTAATCAAACCACCACCCATAGCCCCGTTGTACTGAATTGAATCCAGCAACGGCCAAGCGAATGGGGTGTTCACATTGTCAGGCTGGTAGGCGTAAGCCCTAAGCCCTGACACAGTTGACAGGTTCGCAGCCAAACCAGCTTTGATTTGGGAGACGGTAGTTGCTGAACTCATGCGAACAGACGCATGCGCCGGTAAGGCTCGACAAGTTGTGCCACATCAGGGTCAAGCGCACGGCTCACCCTGATCGCACCCATGTCACCGAAACCTGCGACACCCAACGGACTGTCGTATCGTTTGAACAAACGTGAAGCCTGAATGATCGTTGCCTGTGTGACTGGTTCAGGTATTGACGGCCAACCAAAGTTTGCTGTCACCTGAACTAACGCTTGCTCACCATAGTTTGCGTTGACAGTTGGGAATAAGTAATTGCCAACAGCACGAATCTTGTCATACGACCATGCGAGTCCATCAAGGTTTCCGTTCAACGGCTCCAGTTGATAATCGGTCACAGTCCAAGTGACATCAAATCCGTTACCTGGAAACGATGAAGTTTTAAGTGTGATTGCTGTTCCAGAGATGTCATCAATGTTGCAATAGAACTCGTTCTCTGCTTGATACACACGGGATGTTGCAGAACCAACAGCCCAAAACTTTCGGTTGCAATACCCATCAATGAGACGTGATGCAGCACCAGCACAGTTGTCAATCAGATCGTCGTCAACAACATCAGCTGTACCAATACGGAGGGCAGCTTTGATCTGGTTCTTTGTTGCGTAGCCATTGGTGATGGTCATAGTGTCCCAATACTACTTCAACACAATCCAGTCTTTACGGTAGGCAACACCTATTCCGAGGAACGATCCTTGAACCGAGT
>Ga0208916_10001300_pt1 | contig 10814 bp, 8 predicted proteins | sample DEB19_08_DNA_5_FD_184523 | JGI IMG/M metagenome (GOLD analysis project Ga0208916, IMG submission 184523) | Aqueous microbial communities from the Delaware River and Bay under freshwater to marine salinity gradient to study organic matter... | ecosystem: Environmental > Aquatic > Marine > Coastal... | reverse complement strand
TCGGTAGTGGGTGTGGCTACTGAAGAAAAAGACCTCGTTCTGTTTGACAACGAAGCGACCAGCGCGGGGGCCACATCACCGGTTCAAATGCCGATGAATGTGCTGCTTGGCAAGCCACCCAAAATGCACCGTGATGTGAAGCGTCTCCCCATCTCCGTGACACCGCTTAATTTGACCGGCGTCGATCTGCAAAAAAGCGTGATCGACGTGCTGAGCCACCCGACCGTGGCTTCCAAACGCTTTCTCATCACCATTGGCGACCGTACCGTGGGTGGTCTCACGCACCGTGACCAAATGGTCGGTCCGTGGCAAGTTCCGGTGGCCGATTGCGCCGTGACCTTGGCTGACTACCAAAGCTTTGCCGGTGAGGCCATGAGCATGGGTGAGCGCACGCCGCTGGCCACCACCGACGCAGCAGCCTCGGGCCGAATGGCCGTGGCTGAAGCCATCACCAACTTGTTGGCCGCGCCGATTGAGTTACCACGCGTCAAGCTGTCCGCAAACTGGATGGCCGCTTGTGGTGAACCGGGGCAAGACGCCGCGCTGTTTGAGACCGTCAAAGCCGTCGGCATGGAGCTCTGCCCGGCTTTGGGCGTGTCGATTCCGGTCGGCAAAGATTCACTGTCGATGCGCACGGTGTGGGAAGACAAAAAAGTCACGTCACCGGTCTCGCTCATCGTCACCGCTTTTGCCACGCTGGCCGATGTGCGCGGCACGCTGACGCCGCAGCTGAACACCGATGAAGCCGACACCACGCTGATTCTGATTGACCTTGGCAAAGGCCAAAACCGCATGGGCGCATCAATCTTGGCGCAGACGCTGGAGCGCGGCGAGGGCGCTGTGCCAGACCTCGACGATGCGCAAGACTTGGTCAACCTCGTCAACGCCATCAATGCCTTGCGTTCGCAAGGTTATATCTTGGCGTACCACGACCGCAGCGACGGCGGCCTGTTGGCAGCGATCTGCGAAATGGCTTTTGCTGGACAAGTCGGCGTGTCTTTGAACATCGACATGTTGCTGGTCGAAGGTGATGGTATTTCAGACAGCCGCATGGACACGGGCGACAGCAAAAATTGGGCTACGCAAGTCAGCGCGCGCCGCGACGAACTCACGCTCAAAGCCCTCTTCAATGAAGAGCTAGGCGTGGTGATTCAAGTGCGTACAGCAGCCCGTAACGAGGTCATGCAGGTGCTGCGTCAGCACGGCTTGTCGAAGTTCAGCCACTTCGTTGGCAAGGCTCGGCCGCAGCACGCCGCGCTGGAGGTCGGCAAAGGTCAGATTCAAGTTTGGCGCGACACCAAAATGGTCTTTGCCGCCAAGCTGCAAGACCTGCATCAAGTCTGGGACGCCGTCAGCTGGAAGATTTGCCAGCAGCGCGACAACCCAGCCGGTGCCGATGCTGAGCATGCGTCCGTTGGCGACCCGCTAAACGCCGGCTTGCATGTTTATCTGCCGGAGTCATTCAAGGCAACAGTCACCGCACCGGCGTTGAATTTGTCGCGTCCGCGTGTGGCGATCTTGCGCGAGCAAGGCGTCAACTCACACGTTGAAATGGCCTACGCCTTCACACTCGCCGGCTTTGAAGCCTGCGACGTCCACATGACCGATTTACAAAGCGGCCGCGCCAAACTGGAAGACTTCCAAGGCGTCGTGGCCTGCGGTGGTTTCAGCTACGGTGACACCTTGGGCGCTGGCATCGGTTGGGCCCGCTCGATCATGTTCAACGCGGTGTTGGCAGACGAGTTCAAAGCTTTCTTTGCACGTTCAGACACCTTCGGTTTGGGTGTGTGCAACGGCTGCCAGATGTTTGCTGAACTCGCCAGCATCATCCCAGGTGCCGACGCTTGGCCGCGCTTCACCACCAACCTCAGTGAGCGCTTTGAAGCCCGCTTGGGCCAGGTCGAAGTGCTCGACTCTCCAAGCCTTTTCTTGCAAGGCATGGCGGGTGTGCGTTTGCCAATTGCGGTGGCCCACGGCGAAGGCTTTGCCAACTTTTCCCGTCGCGGCAATGCTGCCAAAGCGATGGCGGCGATGCGCTTCACAGACCATCTCGGCCAGCCGACCGAAGCCTATCCGGCGAACCCGAACGGCAGCCCCGGCGGGCTGACGGCAGTGACCACGGACGATGGCCGCTTCACCGCGATGATGCCGCACCCTGAGCGCGTTTTCCGCAATGTGCAGATGAGCTGGACGACAGGAGACATCAAGGACTTTAGCCCGTGGATGCAAATGTGGCGCAATGCACGGCAGTGGGTTGGTTGATCTCTTTTATTCCGGCACGCTTGTTGCGTTCGGGTTCTTTGAAAATTGAATTGTTTTTAATTCAACAAGTCACAAGGGCAGTTATTTTATGAAGCGACACTATTTAAAGTTGGCAGCAAGCATCGGCCTAGCGATGGTCACCGGATGGGCTGCTGCGCAGTCGTACCCGGCCAAGCCCGTGCGTCTCGTCGTGCCATTCCCACCGGGCGGCGCGACCGATATTCTGGCGCGCGCTATCAGCATCAAGGCGGCAGAAAAACTGGGCCAGCCGATTGTGATCGACAACCGGGCTGGTGCAGGCGGCACCATTGGTTCGGCCATGGTGGCCAAGTCACCAGCAGATGGCTACACCTTGCTGATTGGTACCGGCAGCACGCATTCCATCGGGCCGATCATCAACCCTAAAATTCCTTACGACGTGGTGAGTGATTTTGAGCCCGTGGTTTATGTCGCCAAAACCGCCAGCGTGCTTGTGGTACCGGCCAGCTTGCCGGTTAAAAATTTGGCTGAGTTTGTGGCACTGGCCAAGGCCAAGCCAGGACAACTCAACTATGGCTCCAGTGGCAATGGCACGAACAGCCATCTCAGCAGCGAGCTTTTTAAAGCGCAAGCGGGTGTTTTCATCACGCACATTCCCTACCGCGGCACCGGTTTGGTGTTCAACGACATGATGTCGGGCCAAGTTCACATGTTGATGGACAACTACGTCACCTCTCAGGCCAACATCAAAGAGGGCAGGCTCCGAGTTATCGGCGTGACCAGCCCACAGCGACTGCCGTTTTTGCCTGAAGCCCCGACCCTGAGTGAGCAGGGCTTGAAAGGCTTTGACGTCAGCAACTGGTTTGGTATTTACGCGCCTCACGGCACCCCGACCGAAGCGATCAACAAGGTCAACGCCGCTTTCAATGCAGCCTTGCAAGACCCTGAAATGGTCAAGCGCTTAGCATTTTTAGGTGCTACACCAACCGGCAGCACGCCAGAGCAAATGGGCAAGATGGTGGCTGATGACAAAACCAAGTGGGCGAATTTGATTCGTGACCGAAAACTCGTCGTCAACTGAAAAAAAGGGTTCATGAGCTCGTGAAAAAGCCCTGCTAACTGACCGTTAGCAGGGCTTTTTTCTGTGGCAGTTTTGTCAGCTTTTACATGCCGACAGGGTAGCCGTCTTTGCGGTGATCTGATGCCGCGATGTAGCCGTTCTCAACCTTCATAGCCATTTGGGCACAGCCAAACTCGGTGTTGAAGCGCGGCGCCACTTGAACCACGTGGCCGCGTGCGATCAAGCCATCAATGGCTTCTTGTGGGAAGTTCCATTCAACGGCAATTGTGACGTTGTCGTCCATCACGCGCCAGCGCGGTGCGTCACTCGCTGCTTGTGGATTTTGTCCGTGGTCAGCCACACGAGCGGCCACTTGCAAATGTCCTTGTGCCTGCATGGAACCGCCCATCACACCAAAGCTCATGAGCGGGGCACCGCCTTGCGTCAAGAAGCCCGGAATGATGGTGTGAAATGGCCGTTTGCCTGGTGCCACTTGGTTTGGATGACCCGGCTTGAGGCTGAATCCTGAGCCGCGGTTGTGCAGCGCGATGCCCGTGCCCGGTACGACCACACCCGAGCCAAAGCCCTTGAAGTTGGACTGAATCAACGAAACCATCATGCCGTTTTCGTCCGCGGCAGTCAGGTAAACCGTGCCACCGTTGTGCGGCGACCCCGGTCGTGCTGCAGCGGCATGATCTGGGTTGATCAAACTGGCGCGTTGCTTCAGGTAAGCCGGTTTGAGCAAGTCAGTAGCCGTGACCTCACGCATGGCATCGGGGTCTGCCACGTATTCATGCAGGTCGGCAAAGGCCAGCTTCATGGCTTCGATTTGCAGGTGCTGCGTCAGCGCTGAATCCAGGCCGGCGGCTTTGAGGTCAAAGTGTTCGAGCATGCCCAAGGCCATGAGCGCACCAATCCCTTGGCCGCTGGGCCCGATTTCGTGCAGTTCGACGTCCCGGTAACGCACCGATATCGGGTCGACCCAATCAGCTTGGTGCGCAGCCAGATCAGCCTCGTCAATCAAGCCGCCGGTGTTGCGGGCATGGTCGGCGATAGCTTTGGCCAATTCACCGTGGTAGAAATCATCGCCCTTGGTAGCGGCAATGCGCTCCAGTGTCTTGGCTTGGCCTGGGCTGCGGAACAGCTCGCCAGGCAATGGTGCGCGGCCTTGTGGGGCAAAGGCTTCCCGGTAGCCGGGTTGCGGCAGCAACTCAGCCACTTGGGCTTGCCACTGGCGGTGCACGGTGTGAGAGACCATGAAACCATCGCGCGCATGGCGCAGGGCGGGCTCAAATAAATCGGCAAATGGAAGCTTGCCAAAACGGTCCGACAAGGCGCGCCAAGCCGATACCGTGCCGGGAACAGTGACCGAGTCCCAGCCACGCAGCGGCACAGCATCGTAATTTGAAAAGTGCTCAGGCGTCCAGCGCTTTGGCGCGCGACCGGAGGCGTTCAGTCCATGCATGCGCTTGCCGTCCCAGATGATGGCGAAGGCATCGCCGCCAATGCCATTCATGCAGGGCTCGACCACCGTGAGCGTGATGGCTGTGGCCAAGGCGGCATCAACGGCGTTGCCGCCGCGGGCCAGCATCAACAAGCCGGCGGCTGAGGCCAGAGGTTGCGAGGTGCTGACGACATTGCGCGCCAACAGGGGCATGCGCTGCGAGGTGTAGGGAAACTGCCAGAAAGCTGAAGAATCTTGGGTCATGCGTGATGTTCTCGTTGTGATGTTGGTTGACGTTGGTTGTTAGTCTAGCCTGACCTTCGCCATCTCTACAGCTTTGCCCCAAGTCTTGAATTCTTGCTCTATCAGCGGCGCGAATTCTTCTGCCGGTGTGTACTTCAACTCAACGCCTTGCGCTTGCATGCGTTGCTTCAGATCGGGCGAGCTCAGTGCTGTTTGAATGGCTTTGGTGAGCTTGGTCAACACCTGTGCCGGCGTGCCCTTGGGGGCTGAAATGCCAAATAGGTTGTTTGCCTCGAAGCCTTTGACACCGCTTTCATCCACGGTTGGCACATTCGGCAGCAGACCCACACGTTTGCTGGAGGCCACGGCCAACACGCGCAACTTACCTGACTTCACGTGCGGCATCGACGCCGGAATGCTGTCGAACATCATGCTTGAGATACCCGACATCAGGTCGGGCAGTGCTTGCGAACTGCCTTTGTAGGGGACGTGCACCAAGTCGAGACCGACGGTCGTCATGAACACTTCTGACTCAAGGTGCGACAGCGTGCCGGCGCCTTGCGATGCGAAGTTGTGTTTGCCCGGCGCAGCCTTCAAAAAGCTGATCAATTGGCCAACGTTTTGAACTGGCAAGGACGCGGGAACAACCAACATGTGCGGCACGCTGGCAACCCCGGCCACGGGGGTGAAGTCTTTGATCAAATGCACCGGCTTGGGTGAATAAGCCGCGGCGGCAATGGCTGCGTTGGTGACTGCAGCCAAGTAAAGCGTGTAGCCGTCGGGCGCGGCTTTGGCGGCATAGGTCAGCCCAATGATGCCGCCGCCGCCGGGCTTATTCTCAACGATCACGTTTTGTCCCAGCGCCTCCGACATTTTTTGGCCGATGGCACGCGCCAAAATGTCCGAGGCACCAGCTGGTGGAAAGGACAACACAAGCTGAATGCTGCGCTCTGGATACTCGGCATGAACGGGACCAGCGATGGCTGCTGCAGCCATGACGATGATGGAGACTGCCACTCGCAAAGCGGTGAACCGTGAGGGATGTTGGTGATGTGAGATTTGGCGAGACATGCGTGTTGCTTTCAGAAAAAAGTTGAATGAGATGGCTGCTGATCTCACTTATGCAATTAACAGGCCCACCTGTTCCCCAACACGGTTGTTCAAAAATAGGTTCCAGCGAGCATGCGCACCACACCGCCCGTGCCCATTTTGAATCGTGCAATGCCAGCACTGCGCGCCGTGTTGACGCCGCCGAGATCTAAACACCGAATACCGCGTTGCTGCAGCTCATGGACAGCGCGCCAAAGCAATAGGTTGTGGGCATTGAGTTGGCGACCTTGCTCGTTCGACCAACCCACTTGGTAGGTGGCCGATTCGCCATGCAGCAAAAACATCATGCCGGCGACGCGGTCACGTCCGAGGTCTGCGCGCAGCGTCAGCTGGGTCTGGCCAGGTTGCTTGCGCGACTGAATGTAAATATCAAAAAAAGGCCGTGGCAGGCCAGCAAAGCCGCGCTGTTCGCGTTGTGTTTCTTCGTGGTCGAGCAACCAGCGGTATTGGCCGGGGTTGCTGCCGACGCGGTGCACGCTGAGCGCTGAAGCTTCTGCCGCCACCAATCGGTTGCGCCACTTTGAATCCAGCGCTGCACGCAGCACCTCAGGACTTTGACTGATGTCCAACATCACCGTGGCGTAGCCTGTCATCACGCGCCGACATTTGGAGAGTCCAAGGGCGTCGCCGCGCACCTCTTCTGGCGTGATGAGCAGCCAGCGCAAGCCCGTCAAGGGCACCGATCGGCGCAACTCCGCATAGATCTTCGCTTTGTCTTGGGCCGTCATAGCTTGCAGCCAGATTGGGCCGCGCGAACACAAGGCCACACTGACCAGTGTGCCCCAGCGCCGAACGATGAACTGCGCCAACGCCACCACAACGCCATCCACCTCAACCCGGGCCCGCAGCACCGGCACACCGATCATTTGCATGCTGGAACCGTAGGCCCAGTCTTGCTGCAAGGGCGCTGCAGCCCTCGCGTGCGCGGCATCCCATTCGTCCGTGTCAAGGCCATCCCAATCCACTTTCATACCAAGAGCTTTCATGTCACTAGAATCCAAGGACCATGAAAATACCGCTCTTTCGACGTTCTAAAAGCGACACCGTGATGGGCTTGCGAATCCAAGAGCCGCGCCCGACTTGGCTGGCGGCGTGTTGGGTGCTGATTTACCTGGCTTTGCCGGTGTTGCTTCTCGGCACGCTGGTTGACCTGCTGATTCAGGCTGTCACCGGTTATTGCAGCGGATTTTGGTGTTATTTGTAGGCGGCGCATCAAAAGCTGATCAGTCTCAAATTGAAGGCCCGTTCGACAAACCAGAACAAAGCCACGACAGCCGTGATGATAGAGCCGCTTTTGAAGATGCCTCGCCGATAAAAGCCGGTGTTTCGCAGCAGGTAGGCGACCGGCAGAAACGCAGACACGATCGCCAGCTGACCGATTTCTACGCCCAAGTTAAAGCCGAGCAAGGACAGCACCAGCGCGTCCTTGGGCAAGCCTAACTCAGTCAGCACGCTGGCGAAGCCAAAGCCGTGAATCAGCCCAAAAACAAAAGCCACCAGCCAGCGCCGGCGCTCCACCACCGGCCACAAATTGTTCGCGGCAGCCAGCACCACCGAAGCGGCAATCGCTGACTCAACCCAACGCGATGGCAGCGAGATCAACTCGAGCGAGGCCAGCGTCAGGGTGATCGAATGCGCCAGCGTGAAAGCGGTGACCACGCCCACCACTTGCCGCAAGGCCAAGCCAAAGGTGGGCGCACCTTGCCAGCGCTTGACCTCGTACACAAGCACGGCCGGGAGCAGCAAAGCGAGCAAGAACAAGATGTGATCAAAGCCAATCCAGATGTGCCAGACACCTTCGATCACATAGTGGCCGAACTGCTTCAGCCGTGAAGTTTCGCCAGACTGGTAAGTGATCTCGGGCTTGTCCGGCGACAGCACCGCTGCATGCGTCACACCGTCGAGATTGAGTTTTAACAAGCCGCGGTGCAAATCGTCCTGATCGAACAGCAGGCGGTAATGCAGCTTCAATTCATCGCTGGCTTCGGGGCAGGTTCCAACCAGTCGCATCACGACATAAGCGCCATCGGTGTGTGAGTCGATCAAATGCTCACCGGCCTGCAAACTGCAGCTTCCACCGCGTTGCAAGCTGAGTCGGCCCAGCGCCCAAGCACCGATGTCGGCGTGTTTGGCGCGGACCTCGCCCCAGGTGATGTCTCCATCGCCGTTGGCATCTAGGCCGATCGCAAATTCAATGTCGCGCAGGGAAATGTCCCACTGACCTGAAACTTCAATGCCTTTGACCTTGAGTTGCAAGTAGCTGTCGCTGGCTTTGTGAGCAAGAGCGGGCAGGGCGCAGAGCGCCAACAAGAGAAAAATAATGCGGCGCATAGCGGTCATCGCGGCAGTCTCAACGGATCGCTGGCAAGGCTTGGCAATGCCGCCGTGGCTTGCCCGAGCTGACGCAGATGAGCGTCCTCGAAGCGGCTGGTTGTGAGCCAATCGCGAGCTGTTTGTGCGGCTGCGCCATCGCCGGCAGCCAGTGCGGCCTCCAGCAGCACGCGTGCATCACGCGGCTCGCGTTGCACCGCATAGTTAGCGGCGGCCAGACGGACAGCAACGCGGGCGTCACCACGCAGTTGCAACTGAAAGCGCGCTTCTTCGGCCAAGTGGGTGGTGTCGTCTCGCAGTTTGGCTGCGGCGAAGCGGTCGTCCAGCACTTGCACATGTGCGGCTGCAGTTGGCAGTTTCAGCTGGTTTTCTGCTAAGGCCAGACGCAACAGCAAACCATCAGACGCCACCCACTTGCCAAGCCACTTAACCACCTCAGCTGGGCGCTGTTGGTCTAACAAAAAATCAGCCCAAGCAGCCAACAGATAGCTGTCGTCCAGTTTCAGCGCCAAGGCTTGCAGATAGTATTCTTCAGCCACATGAGATTGGTCGCGCCAGGCGGCGACTTCAGCCATGCGCGTCAACAGCCACAGGCGGTTACCCGCAACTTGCGTGCCGTCCAGTGTGTTTTTCAGGAGGGTCATGCCTGCCTTCATTTGCCCGTTGTAGGCCAGCACCAGACCTTCACAGCCGCCGTACAAATTGCTGCGACCAAGCGCACGCAATGCAGCGCACTCCTTTTGCGCTTCGGGGTATTTAGCTTGAACTAAAAAGACAGCGCCGCGCCAAGCGTGGGCCGATGCAAATTGCGGGTCGATTTGGAGGGCTGTGTCAAAGTCGTCCAAGGCCTCCTTAAAGTGGTGTCGGTATTGGCGAAGCTGGCCGCGAAGACCCACCAGAGCTGCAGATTTTGTTTGGCCAAAAGGTTTGATAACGGCATCGGCATAGCCCACATAGCGCGGATCACCCGAGGCCATGGCTAAGTCGAAGTAATGCTCGGCCAGACGTGTCGCAGCCGTGGGATCTGCCGGTACTTCAGTGGCGCTCATCAGAACAGCCGTCCGCAATCGGGCCAAGGTACGAGCCGAAGCCTCGGTAGGACGCATCGGCAATCGCTCCAAGACTTCATTCAAATCGGTAGGTACACGCGGTTGGGACCCGGCTGTCAAGGGCAGCCAAGCGATGAGCGCAAAAAAATATACAAGGGCCCAGCGACGGTTTGATGTTTGAAACAAAAGACGGGGCTTTCGAATTAAAGTAAAGTGATCTGCGTATTCAATATTGAATACTTATTTTCACTCTAACTTTGCGAGTTTAATCATGAATAAATTTCTATCAATCTTGATGGCTGCTTCATTTGCAACTGTTTCAGTGAGTGCTTTTGCCGGATCACACGGTGGTGCGATGAAAGACGATCACAAAGTGGATTGCAAGATGGACCCAAAAAAGATGGATGACAAAACCAAGGCGGCTTGCATCAAGATGGAAGAGAAAAAGCCAGACGCTAAAAAGTAGTCTTCACGCGCAAGCGCTGGGTCAAAGCGTGGCTCTCTCCAGGCTGCAGGTGGATCACATCCGGCCCGGCGTTCGTAGCTTCAATGCACATGAAGTCTGGCCAGCCCTCATCCGGGACGTCCGGCATGGCACGGGCGTTTTCGCGACCCGGGTTCCAGACCACAACAGATTGGCTGCCTTCTACGTCAATAGTGATGCTTCGTTGCCAATCAGCGTCTGCTAAGGAGTAGCTATTTTTATGCGACTCTTGTGCATCCAACGGATGGTCGTAGGTACGGTCGCAGGCTTGGTCCAGCGCAAAAGGGCTGTGCTGGGTGTCTTTCGCCAATTCGCGGAGACGGTCGGTGTAAGTCAGACCTTGAATGCCTTCAATCATGATTCGCTGGGCATGACTGACGGCGTAGTAGCTGTGCAGTGCTTGCGACAACTCAAACGCTGAAATGCCTAGGTTGTGTGTGCGCAGGGTTTGGCGCAAGGTCTCGCCCAGCACCACGTGCAAACTGACAGACAAACCAGCCGGTACACCCGCTGCAGACCAAAGGCTTTCAGACGGGATGACCGGCTCAAAACTCAAAGAAACTTCGTCATCGGTGCTGGTGTGAATGTCGCTGATCTTCCACGTCAAGTTGCGTACCGGTCCGTGCTGAGCGGCGTTGCTGGTTTGGCCCTGCTTGGCGAACCACGGCCAGCAAACCGGTATGCCGCCGCGAATGGCTGCAGGTTCAGGTTTTGAGGCGGGTGACAACCAGAAGACATCGCGCTGGCCAGTCGGTACCCACGACAAGACATGTGCGCCGTGCAAAGCGATGACCAACTTGCCGTGACGGGTGGTGAGTAGCAGGGCGCTGTGCCCTGCATGCTCAATTGCTG
>Ga0208916_10001299_pt1 | contig 10818 bp, 3 predicted proteins | sample DEB19_08_DNA_5_FD_184523 | JGI IMG/M metagenome (GOLD analysis project Ga0208916, IMG submission 184523) | Aqueous microbial communities from the Delaware River and Bay under freshwater to marine salinity gradient to study organic matter... | ecosystem: Environmental > Aquatic > Marine > Coastal... | reverse complement strand
TTGGTTCATTTGCCCATGCAGCTTCGTCATATCCCTGAATCACTGAACCGTCAGGTTCTGCAACTAAACGACGCAAGCGCGCATATGACTGCGCCTCAGAATCAGCCATGTGATGGATGCATTGACGCGCAGACCATTCGTTCTCGGCATGAACATCCAATAAATCTGGAGTTACTGCACGAGCAAGGTTAAGAAAATACTGTGACGCTGCTTCGTATGCTGCAGCTGCTTCCTTGAGGTCCATGCCTTAAAGCCTAACTATGGACTTCCAGAGTTTCAACTAATCTCGTTTGAGCTTTGCGCTCTCAATTGTCACCCTGGTGACGCTCTCCATTGGGCAAAGCGGCTGTAATAACTTAATTCGATATGTACCTGCGGAGGCAAAATACGTAATTCTGTGGAAAGAATCGGAGTACCCAACATTGACCCCCGCCTCATTGACCAACGTTAGAGCTTTAGCTGCATATGAGTTATAAGAAGGCGTGCTCACTCCGGGGGTGTAGGAAACCGTTTGAGTGTCATAGACCGAAATCGTTCGAACCGTGCCGGTATCAATTCTGGAAGTACTTGTATCACTGACGATTGTTCCCGTGAATAAGGGTAGCTGTGCAGTTGAGGCGTCAAAGAGTTTCAATTGGAAAATTACATCTTTGCAGAGTCGAGGATCTAGGCCAACCAATTCAATAGTGTCGATACGAGAGCCTTCGGGATATGTTGCTGCAGTTGGATATAAACCAATTGCAACCCATTGATCGCACGCCTTAATTTGATAGAGCCCCTGCCCCATTTCAATGCGGCCATTTCCTAAAGAAATATTTGCTGCCACCGTAGAACTTACGAGACCCAGCGTAATAAAAAGAATCGCGAAAAAACGCTTAGGACGCTTTGAAGCTTCGAGCGAATCTACATACTCCTCTGAGTACATATCGTCCTCAGGTAGATCTGACCCGTAGCGCTTCACGGGCTCAGAATAGTCAAGGTCGGCCCAATTGCTTGACCCTTGAGCGTGTCCACGATTACCGGACCAGTCACCGCGCCAGTTGGAACCACTACTTGGATGTAATCGTTGGTTAATGCAGTTCTATCTGCATACTCATTGTCAGTGAATGTGGCCTGGGAGCTGGTATCGCTTGAATCAAACCCCAAGCCCAGAATTCGAATAGTCTGCCCGGGCCGTGCAGATGTGATTGTGTTGGGCACCGTGGCTGTGTCCGTATATGAAGTTACTGTAAGAGTTTCATAGTCATGAATGATTATCTGAGTTTTGTGCTGAAGAACGATTTCAGTTGGTGTTGAAGCAACTCTCGTTGCGTATGCGTCATTCCACTCTATCCAGAAGATGGTCGCAGTTCCTGTTTCAGCCAAGAAGTTTGCATCGGTATCTTTAACAACCCTTACCGAACATTTTCCAACCTTTGAGGCCGTAAGGAACATTCCTCCGGTCAATACGCACTGAGCTGTTCCGGAATCAGTCAGCGTTCTTGTCAGCGCACCCGTTCCGGAGCCGCCTGTCGCATTTATGGGATAGGTGGACCTACCAGGAAATGCGTTGTACTGCCCGATTGAAATTTTCGCTTGATCACCTTTTGTCACAGTAATCTTGACAGGCAATATGGTTGACGCAGAGAAATTATCTGTGACTGTGACGGTGTCGTAGTAGGTGCCGACCACGAGATCTGGCTTGACCGTCAACTTCACAGTTGCCGTATCTGGAGTTGTCCACTCAATACCTGTTCTATTTCCGACTGCAAACGTCACAGTCTTGGTATCGCCGCCTGATGTGACAGTGAATGTCTCAACAGTTGTGGTGTTGTGTTTCTGTGAAGGTTTTGTTTGATTGAGATTATCAGCGGTGAAGCGAACACGAGTCGCATTATAATTTTGCAACACCTCTGTAGCCGACAATGCCTTATTGTAAATACGAACAGCACCTATTGACATTGGCGTGTAGAGATTTGAATCCCAACTGCGACCGATGTATGTGGAGGCTCCTCCTGCTGTTGTGGTCGTGCCTCCCGTGGTCACATTCTGTGATATCGCTGAACTATCCAGCAATGCACCATTCAAATATATATTGACGCCCGTCGCCGCATCAAAAGTACTTACAATGTGAGTCCATGAGTTAAGTGGCACCACCGCGTTTGAATTAGTTCTCTTATAAGTCCATGATGAATTTGCAATAAATCCAGAAAATATGGTTCTCGTCGAATCTAGACACAACTCATAATTCATATTAGTACCGGTGTATTGATTGGTGATGATGCAGGCCTGGCTGCTCCCTAATGACGCATTCAATTTTACGTAACCCTCTAAAGTCCACGCATTAAGTGTTGAAGGCTTACTGAAACTCAAGTAGTTTGCATTCGCCGTACTTAAAGTGAGCACTCCGCCATTGTCGTCACTGTAAGCAAGAGCTGTTCCGCTTACTGTAAGAGTATTTTTGCCCCCGCTTATATCTCTGACACTCGTCGATCCTGAAGCAGATGATCCCGGTGTGTAGCTCGCCGAGTTGCCGCTATCTATGTGGAGCACCTGTCCCGTAGATACCACTTCTGCCCCGTTAGAAAGTGTTGGGGGTCCTGAAACTTTGATTGTAATTGGAAGGCTTATGGAAGCAGAGACAGAGTCGGTCACTGTCAAGGTCTCCAAATAGGTTCCTACCGTGACCGTTTCGGCAAACCTGATTACAGGGAATCCAGCCGTTCTCGTGTCTAACGTGATTCCCGAAATGGTAGGTGACAAGGAATATCTATATGTTGGTGTTCCATTTGTAACAGTAAATGTCTCGTCTTTGGTTGAATTAATTGTTTTTCCAACTGAACTATTCCCGGCAATTCCCAAAGCTAAATTAATGACTGCGTATGCAGTACTAGAGTCCGTTATAAATAGACCTGCTGTATCAGAATCAGTGACCGTAAGCCTGTAAAGATAATTTGAACCTGAAGTTGAAGTATCCGATGGAATCCAAGAAAAGGCTGCGTTTGCGGCTCCAGTCCCTTGCTTCAGGAGAGTCCACGGTCCAGAAGCACCGGCAGTAGATGACTCCCATTTAAAAGTACGTGTTAGCTGAGCTGTTGCACTATCTGCTGCGACATTTACTGTGAATGTTTCAGTCATGCCAACATTGAGATTTGCATTTACTGGCTTCGTGTAGCTCGGCACTGATGCCGTTATCCAGCGAACAATAACTATTCCTGAACCGCCTCGTCCTCCGGGCTTATCGGGATTGGTCGGAGAGCTTCCTCCGCCACCTCCGCCAGAGCCAGAATTGGCTGTTGCATTTGTCCAAGCAGCCGTACCGCCAAGTGATCCAGCCGAACCCGCAGATGTAAATGAACCACCTGCGCCTCCTCCAGCTAAAAATTGAGGAGATTTACCAGCAACGTAGAGTGGGTTCAGCAAGCCATTCCCCGCTGCACCGCCGACACTCGCTCCTGCCGAAGGAGCAGATCCATTTCCACCAACCGACGAATAGCCACCCCCGCCACCGCCAGCACAACAAGAAGAAGCAGCGTTTCCACCATAATTTCCTTGCCCAGCAATTCCTGAGCCCCCACTGCCACTGTAAGTTGCACCGCCACCACCAGAACCACCTGATGATCCATTAATACGACCCGAGGTGTATGACACTCCGCCGGCGCCTCCACCTGTGGAAATTATGGAACCAAACTTTGAATTCTGACCATCGGTCGGCAGTGTCGATGTAATTGCCCCACGACTGACTTGCTCGCCACCACGGCCTCCGACTCCAACTTCAACCGACAATAGATTTCTATTGAGTCCAGTTTGTGTGACCAGTTGGTATCCACCAGCTCCCCCTCCTCCTCCAAACCAACCCGTATCATCAGATTCCGCACCACCACCACCGCCGCCAGCGAGGACGATTGCCGAGAGAGCATTTACTTGGCTAGGGACTTTCCAGCCTCCATTTTGAGTTACATAAGTTCTTTGAAAGGTTACCGTTGTGTAGGGACCTGAAGCGGCTTGATCAGCGATTGGCTCATAGGTCATTGAAGTACTTGCCTTCAAATGCGTACGTCCACCGCCATTGATTGCGAGATTCTGGACATCTGATGAATTCGATAATGAATCAGAATTAAAATCGTAGTAAATCTTCAGATTTGAATCACTGGTCGAATTTGAATGCATATCTGTTGCAATCTCTGTCTGCGATCTTGCGCTGCTCCAGTATTTAAATTCGTCAATCGAACCATAAAAGCGGGTGCCATCACCTGCACGAGCGCCTATGTAATACCACGATGAAATGGGGTTCACTACGTCGGTCAGCACATTAGTAGCTGAACTTGCTCGATATGGACTTCCAGATCGCGAATAAACAACTTGCCCATTTAGGTATAACTTGAGTGCTTCGGTCTGATTTCCCGCTAGCACTTTTGAAAAGGCAATGTGCGACCATTGACCAGAAGGGATGGCTACCCCGGTGTTAATCCACTCCCAGTTTGAGGCCGTGCCATAGAGGGCATAGTAAAAATAGCCTGAAGCAATCTTTGTTACCAGGGTTGCTTCGGTGCTAAAAAATGCACAAGTTCCTGTTGAGCAGGTAGATGTGGGCTTTACCCATGCCTCTAATGTAAATAGATCATCAAAAGTGAAATCATTTCGATAGTACCCGTAGTAATACGGCGAACCACTCATGGAAACGGCTGTATCGGTTTCGGAATTAGCCGGAGGCGTCGTAATGGAAAGACCATAAATTCTTGATAGGTAAAGCTCAACTTGATAAATTTCTTGAGCAGACAATCTTTTATTGAAAACCAGCAGGTCAGCCATTTCCCAATTGGAAGTTTGACCGTTGTAATCATTATTGACGCCAAATCCTGAGTAAATCGTTTGGCTTGCCAAATAAGACCCATCATCGGGATTAAGAGTTGCATCTACTCCGTCAGCTCTGTAATAACGTAGTTGATCTGTTGACAATAACCATTTATATACATTTGTTGAAGAACAGCCGCTTCCAGTCAACCAAGCCTGATGATGTGCGCACTTGAATGTCCCGTTGTAATGTCCTGATATCCAATTTGAGCTGGTACTTGATGTCGACATGATTCTTCGGTTTGTTCCACCCGAGACATATCTCGTTACATGGAATAAGGTGTAATTGGTAGGCAGGTCAATAAGGGTTGCTTTATCTCCAGTGCCACCTTTGGCTACCAACAAAGTTTTCGAAGATTCCGTCGAATAAGCGCCGTCTGTTGTCCCACGCGTCGTAACGGACATCGAGCTGGCCGAAGAAGTGGTTATATTTGTCGAAGTTGCCTGAGTTCCCGAAGAATCAATCCAGCCCTTGCGCGAATTATCCAGAATTTGTAAATCATTTGGGGTAAATCTTCCCGAAAGTGATGACGTGAGAGAAGCAGGAAATGCGTTCCCCGAGTCTGTGACATAACGAATAAGAATTACGCCATCCGCTCCTTGGCCACCTGCTTGTTGTGGAGAGTTTGCAGAGCCACCACCGCCGCCTCCACCTGAGTTGGCACGACCAGGCTTGCCCGGTTGATTGTTGCCTGATGCCGAGTTGCCTCCGTTACCACCACCGGACTTTCCGAGCGTTTCAGTAAACACACTCGATCCACTGTAGTAACTTCCACCTCCACCGCCACCACCGTATTCAATCAATGAGCCAAGAAAATAATTGGAAACTCCGGTATATCCATCCCCGCCCTTAGTATTCCCGGCACCGGAAGGGTTTCCACCTCTACCACCTGCAAAGCCTCCATTAACGGCAGTACCGCCTGCACCGAAAGATCCGGTGGGTCCGAGAATTCCTTTGGTGCCACCGTTTGCAGTGAGGGTCGTGGATGGAGAATTTCTAACAAGCGTGGAAGCAGATCCATTGGTTCCCGCGTATCCCGTTGACCAAACTGAAGGATTTCCTCCAGCGCCGACTGTGAGCGCTAATGCTGTCGTGGGAGTTACGGCAAAAGCAGTTCTTGATATTGAGGCACCGCCACCGCCACCACCGCCGCCATCGCCGCCACCGCCACCACCCGCTCCAACCATGAATACATCGATGCTCGTTACTCCGCTTGGAACTGTCCAATCACAAGTAGTTGTAGATGTGAAAGTTAGAACCGTGTAGATGTCCACATTTGTTGATGCTGCAGGTGAACACACCCCTGCAGCAATCGTCGGAGAAGGAACAGATAAAAGTGTTAACGAAAGTACGGCAACAGATATTTTTGCAATCCTGGATTGGGATAGGAAGTTACGTAATTTCACGCCTTATCCCCTTCTCTCATTCAACAGGTGAGGTGGGATTGTACAAAGGGGGGTGGCAACAATGCCATTTCCCTAGGTTTGAAAGGTTTTAGGGACTCGTGATTATCAAAGTCGGCCCTATGGCTGTCCCTTTGAGCGTATCTACGGTAATCGGACCGGTGACTGCTCCGTCTGGAACGACGACTTGGATGTAGTCGTTGGTCAGATCAGTTCGATTAGCGTACTCATTGTCTGTAAAAGTCGCCTGTGAAGTTGTGTCCGTTGATACCAATCCTGTGCCTAGGATTCGAATGGTCTGTCCGGGACGAGCAGATGTAATCGTATTTGGAACGGTGGCCGTGTCCGTATATGAAGTAACTGTGAGCGTTTCATATGCATGACGAATTATCTGAGTTTGATGTTGTAGCACAATTTCAGTCGGCACAGATGGAACTCGCGTTGCATAAGCATCGCTCCACTGAACCCAGTAGATAGTTGCTGTTGTCGTTTCTGAGTAATGACTTGCATCGCCAGCGGCATTTGCTGCAACAGAACAGCTTCCTACGCGTGATGCGGATAGGAAGAATTTGGACGCATCCAATTCACAGTTTGCAGTTCCGGAATCCACAATTGAGCGCGAAATCGCGCCATAAATTGGAGTATCGGCATATACGTTTAGTGGATAACTACTTACCCCCGAGAAGGCAATGTACTGACCAATTTTGAGAGTTGCATTCTTCATCTTTCCCATAAGGAGGGTTTGGGTCCAAGAGGTATTTGAGAACACATTCGTTTGCAAATCTGTAGATAAAAGTGAGTCAGTTGGAGTGAAATAAATTTTGTAGTATTTGGTCGCTCCTACACTAGGCAAACTTCCTAGGTCACATTGGGCAGAGCCGTTGTTCGATGCAACGCTTTCGCAGCCGCTAATTGCAGTTCCACTTTCTGTGAACTTGAAGGTTCCACCCATCGTTTTGACCGTCGAAGAGTCATTGGGTCCACCGTAAACAACCGTTGACGTGTCGATTGTTGCTTTGATTGAAGTGCTCACTAAATCTGAACTGGTTCCTGGAAAAGTTACGTTCATGCTCCTGGGGACACTTCGCGAAATTGATGTCACTGGGACTGGAGTCCAAGCTGATGGATCAGGATTTGGGTTGGAATTGACCTGCCAGTTTAATTCGATTCCTGCTCCACCAGTATTTTCATGAACCCAAATTTGAACAAAGTGCCAAGAGTTCGGAGACATCGTGACGCTTGCTGTGCCAGTGTCGTAGCCTTGGCTTAATCCTCTTAATGTGTCGTGACCAACTACATTGACTCCGCCGATGTTTAATTGAACGCCATCATCAGATCGCGTCGCGAAATGGACAGAGCTTGTAACCGAATTGCTTGGAGACTTGATATACCCCCACATATATACGGTGAAGTAGTCGATTCCACATCCGGTCGGTCCAGATGTGCCCCAGTCCTTGTAAAGTGTCGAGTCTGTAGAGTCTGGGAAAGTAAATTGCGTAACTCCTGAATCTGTCGTGAATGGAGTTCCTAAATAACCAGCACTTCGAGACTGCACTGGAGTTGTAGCCGATGAGAATGAGTGACATGCCATGTTTAAGTTCTTCGTAATTTGATTCGACGTGGCCAGTGCGAAACGAATAATTACCGTTCCGCTTCCTCCGCGACCTCCCCAGCCCTCAGCGCTTTCATGGCCACCACCACCGCCACCGCCAGTTCCACTTGTACCAAAATTAGAATATGCGCTGTTGGCATTTTTCCCGGCGCCACCACCACAGGTGGCAGTTCCTGGGTTTTCCATTCTGCTTGCAACGCTTCTGTATCCAGCACCACCACCACCTCCTCCGCCAAGGCAAAATGCTGATCCTGTTATGAAGGTAGTCTGCCCGGCACCGCCACTTGTTCCATAAATACCACCACCTTCACCAGCTCCTCCTGCACCTCCGCCACCACCAGCCCAAACTCCTCCACTGTCTCCGCCGATAGACGCATCGCCGCCCTTATAGCTTGACCCCCCCACGCCACCAGATGCAGCCGCGGTCATCGATTTTCCACCACCACCGCCTGTCCATCCGCTGACATCTCTTGGAATCAAACTGCCCGAGTTGTACAAAGTTGTTTCGCGCGATACTGCTCCGCCGCCGCCAAGTGAAACGATTGCTAAATTCGAAGAAATTACTGTTGAAGATTCACCAGTATTTCCGCCTGCCATGCGGGTGCCACCGCTATAGGTGCCACCTTGATTATCGCCGCCTTTGCCAATGCGGATGGTTAATGAATCGAGCGGCGTGATTACCACGGTTGAAGAATCAATTACTCGGCCACCACCGCCGCCTCCACCTAAATCGTTTCCACCACCGCCACCAGCTCCAACGACAACCATCCAAGCTCTTGTGACACCAACCGGCACGCTCCATGAATTCGAACCCGATGTGGCTGAATCTGGCGTTGTAAATGTAAGTACACATTCACCCTTTATCGTCTTTGATGAAAATACTGAAGTTGATGTGTTGCCGACTCCGGCATTGCATTCATCTGCATTGTCAAAAAATCTCAAGAACCTGATGACAATAATTCCAGATCCTCCAGCGCCACCATCGCAAGACTCATCATTATCTACAATTGCGCAGATGCCTTTTCCTAAATCTGTTTGACTATTGCCGCCACCTCCACCGCCACTGCCGGTATTAACGGCACCTGGAAGTCCATTAGTTCCATCGATGGGACTTCCATTCCCACCGATTCCAGAGCCGCCGATGCCGCCGCCTGCTGTGTAGTAATTGTTGTTCTCTGAGGTCTTATTGAAGCGACCCGCGGATCCACCTCCTCCACCGGCATAGAAAACTGGAGAACCCGTAATTGTGGATACTTTTCCCTCTCCGCCATCGGGTGTCTGAGCTGTGACACAGGGATAGGCGCCGCTAGGTTTCGATCCACCGCGTCCCGAATATCCCATACCGCCTGCTCCGCCACCACCGCCAGTATTACGAACAAGATCCCATGTTGAAGCAAGACACGATCCGCTAGTGCTTAGAACGGAGTAATTTCGAGTAAGCGAACCTGAAGTTCCACCTGAACTTGCACCTACAAAACCCTGATTTGTGGTGCCAGAGCCTCCTGCGTAACCAGGTTGCGAATTAAAATCTGAATTATCTGAATACACGCCTGCACCGCCACCTGAGCCACCACTGGTCGCAGGATACGTAATCGCATTTGTAAATGGAGCACCTCCTCCGCCGCCGCCAAGCGCGTAAACAGAAGTGTTTGCGATTGTAATTGTCGAGGATTCACCTCTGCTGCCTGAGGTTGCACTTATGCCTCCAGCGCCACCATTTCCTATTTGAATCCGCACTTGTGATGTTGCCGTTGAAGTGCCTGTTACAAATCCACCGGCTCCGCCACCGCCGCCGCGGCCACCGCCACCGCCACCGCCACCGCCGATAGCAAGATACTCAAAATGAATTACTCCTGTCGGTGGTGTCCATGTATTCGTAGATGCTAAAAATCTAAGGACGCAGTAATTACCGTTCACCGTCGCATCAAGTTTGGCTGTTGCTGTATCTGAAACCGAGCTCTCGCACGATTGCGAAGCATCTAAGCTCGACAGATTTGCCGCGCTTGCAACTGGCGGAAGGATGGGAATGTTCAGCCCCGAGATTAAGAGCGCACCAACAAAGAGCGACCGAATCCGCTTGCTTGGATCAGACATTCGGCGCTTCATAGACTCGAAGTCTAGATTAGGAGAGAAGTGTCAGCAAACAGCTGCTAGTTCTTCTCTTTCTCGCTAGCAGCCAGCTGGCCGCAGGCTCCATCGATTTCGCGGCCGCGGGTATCGCGAACAGTGACTGGGACTCCATATCCCTCGAGAATTCGGACGAATTCGGCTTCATCTTCGCGGCGGGATGCAGTCCACTTAGATCCAGGCGTTGGATTGAGTGGAATGAGGTTGACGTGGGCATTGCGATTCTTGAGCAATCGTCCGAGCAAATCTGAACGCCAAGACTGATCGTTGATATCGCGAATCAGTGCGTACTCAATTGAGTAGCGACGGCCCGTTTTCTTCTCGTACGCATCTGCGGCAGCCAAAACTTCACGGACTTTAAAGCGGTTGTTGATTGGCACAAGACTGTCGCGGAGTTCATCATCTGGGGTGTGAAGCGAAACTGCAAGTGTGCAGTTAATGCCTTCATCCATCAGCTTTTCAATTCCATTTACGAGACCAACTGTTGAGACCACTACAGAGCGGGCTGAGATTCCAAGGCCATCTGGATTTGGATCTGTGATGTTATGAAGTGTGCGAACAACTGAGTTGTAGTTAGCGAGGGGTTCGCCCATGCCCATAAAGACGATATTAGATAAACGTGTTGGCCCACCTGGCATTTCACCGTTGGCGCATGCACGAGCTGCAGCAACAATTTGGTCAGTGATTTCTGCAGCAGAAAGGTTGCGAGTAAGGCCAGCTTGTCCGGTTGCGCAGAATGGACAGTTCATTCCGCAACCTGCTTGAGATGAGATACAAACTGTTGTGCGATCTGAGTAGCGCATAAGGACGGATTCAACGAGAACTCCATCGTGTAACTTCCA
>Ga0208916_10001298_pt1 | contig 10829 bp, 12 predicted proteins | sample DEB19_08_DNA_5_FD_184523 | JGI IMG/M metagenome (GOLD analysis project Ga0208916, IMG submission 184523) | Aqueous microbial communities from the Delaware River and Bay under freshwater to marine salinity gradient to study organic matter... | ecosystem: Environmental > Aquatic > Marine >... | reverse complement strand
GCGCCATCTTCGGGTGTGAGCACGTCCGGCTGCATCGGCGCGAAGCCCGTCACGTTGACCGTCACCGACAGCAGCTTGCACGGTTCACCATCGTCGGGCTTGGGCATGGCAAACACCGTCGCAGCGCCGTCGCCCGCGATGGGCGCCAGGTCGGCCTGCCACACCTTCGTGAAGCGGCAGAACTCGATGGCGGCCTGGCGCAAGTGGTGCTCGATGGTCGCATCGGGGCAGCCCGGCACGTCAGGCAGCACGAATGGCTCGAAGTCGGCCCAGGTGCTCATTTGGCCCTGCCCACGGGGGTTGGTGCGAACTGCTGGAACTGCAGGTTCGGGTTGCTGCCGGTGATGGCCAGCACCTTGGCGTTCAGCGAGCCGGTGAACATGCCCGCGAATGCAGCGCCCTTGGATGCGTCAGCCCACTCGGACGGCTTCATGCACATGACGGCCACCACGTAGTTCACGATGTCTGCCAGGTACTCGTCGGCAATGGTGATGGTCTGCGTGGACGCGCCAGCGTAGGCGTACAGCGGGCCGCCCGCGGTGCCGGTGTTGGGGATCTTCAGCGGCTGGGCGGTGTAGGACAGGCGCAGCCACACCGGCGTTGTGGCATGCACGCCTGGCACGGTGTAGAACTGCCGCGGGGTGGCCGGGTCGTAGACGATGGCCTTGATGACAGTGCCAACACTGGCGTGCCAATTCGGGTCTTGCGAGTCCTGGGCCTTGCCGGGCACCACGCGCACCATGCGGCCCGGCGTCAGGCCATCGGCGCCCATGTTGCAGATGGGGTCCAGCAACAGCGTCCCCGCGATGGGCAGGGCCGGCGTGCTGCCGTCACCAGGCTTGCAGAATTCCGCCGGGATCGGGTCGATGGTCTGCAGGGTGCCAGGCACCAGCCGGATCGCATCCACGCGCGCACATGCACCGGGCACGAACTTGGCGATGGCCACCTGGGCGTCGATCACCGCATCCACCATGTCGTGCTCGGCGTTGCGGTAGAACTGCGGATCGGTGTCCTGCAGCAGCGTGCTGGCGCGCCAAAGCACGTCGCGCATCAGCACGGCGGGCATCAGGTGGCCTCGTCGGCGTACTGGCGGTTGGTGATGTAGCGCAGCTGCATGCGCAGCTTGTCGTCGCTCATGGTGGCCGCCTCGCTGCGGGAGACGCCGCGGCGGTGCGCCAGCGCGCGCAGATCCTCGCCAGCCAGCTTGTCGGGGTTCTCCCGGTCGCTGGCCGACAGCACGGGCTTGGCGGCCGGCTGGGCGGCCTGTGCCGCCCGTGCCTGGCGCGCAGCACCAGCCGCAGCCAGGACACCAGCTGCGGCGCTCAGTGCGGTAGGTGCGGCGCGCTTGGCCATGGGCTTACAGCGCCCCGACCATCAGGGTGGCACGGATGATCGTGCCGGCCGCCCAAGCGGCGCCAGTGACCTTGAAGCCCCAGCCCACCATGTCGTCGGTCAGGTTGCCCACGGCTGCGGGTGGCTCGGCCGTCACGCTCTTGGCCAGGCGCTTCACCGTGGTGGCGTTCATGTCGCCAGCAGCGATGAAGTCGTTGCCGCAGGTGCGGGCCGCGCCGGTGGTCACGCCGTAGCTGCCCGACAGGTAGCCCATGTCGAACGTGGCAGCGGCGCCGGCCGCGGTGTTGTGCACGATGGCATCGACCACGCGCATGTTCGGGCTGATGCCGAACATTTCCACGACATCGTTGATCGGGATGCCGCCCGTGGGGACCACATACTCGGCCTGCAGCGGCATCAGGTCATCGAAGCCGGATTGGTTGGGCACCGGAGTGCGGGCGAGAACTTGCTTGCTTTGACGAAGGGCCACGGTGTGTGCTCCTGTAGTTCAGACGGTGGGTCGGCCCCGGGCAGCGCCGGGGCCTGGCGCTCAGACGGCGGCCGTGAAAGCGTGGTCGACCGAAATCAGGCCGTAGTCCATGCCGTTGAAGGCCGACTTGTCGGCGCCAAAGATCATCTCGAAGAACAGGATCGCGTCGTGCTTGCGGTCGGCCGTGTCCTCGTCCAGCGCGACAGTCATGCCATCTGCCATGCCCTTGGTGCCGTGCGCGATACAGCCCGCGTTGGCGCCCATGAACAGCGACCGGGTGGCGGGCACGTTGGCGCCTGCACCGTAGTCGTTGAACTTCACGCACGTCTCCATTTCGTCAACCAGCACGCCGTTGAACATGCCGGCGCCGCCCTTGAAGATTTCCGACTCCTTGCCGATGGCGGTGGTCAGGGCCTTCTGCGCCTCGAACCAGCCTTGCGCACCAGCGTCGTCGCGGATGTCTTGGATGCCCTCGGGGCAGACGGCCAGGATGTTGACCTTCTTGCCGCCAATGCTGATCGGGCTCATCTTCACGGCCTTGTCCGGCTGGCCGCCCAGCATCTTCTTGCTCTTGGTGCGCAGCTTGTTCAGCGTGGTCAGGGCAAGCACGTCGTCTGCCGCCAGCGTGGCCTTCACCTTGTTGCCGGCCTTGCCCACGAACAGGTGGGCCACGTCAGGCGCGCGCAATGGGTTGGGGTAGCCGGAGTAGGAGGTGATGTCGCCGGGCGTGCCCAGGTGCTGGATTTCGTCACCGACACCGCGGGAGCCGGTCATTGCGCACACGATTACTTCCTCGTACAACTCCTTGATGTAGTCGGTGAGCTTTTCGCGGCCCTGTTTCTTCAGGTTGTAGCCAACCCGGCTCTGCTCGATGCGGGCGCCGACGTTCACGCCTTGGCGGAACTCATTGATGCGCATGGTGTGGCTGGCGTGCTGCAGGCGGAACTCGCGGCCTTCGAGCTTCTGGCCCTCGATCACGGGCGCACCGCGCAGCTTGGCCACCAGGGCGGTCACCAGTTCGTCGGACGCGCCCTTCTCGGCGTCGGTCTTTTTGACGATGGCGCTGTAGCTGCCTTCCTCGCCAATCATGCGCGAGAAATACTGCTCCTTGGCGCTGTCCTGGGCGACGGTGGAACACCACGCCTTGCGCTTGTTTGGGTCGAGTGGGAGGATGGTGGTTCGAGCCATTTCAGTTTCCTTTCAATCAGGCTGCGGCGCGCGCCGCAAACGGATGCGCTGCCGACTTCGCGGCGATGTAGGCTGCATGAGCCGCTTCCGGTGAGGTGAAGCGGCCAATCCACTTCGACACCCCATCCAACTTGATTCGGCTTTCCCAGCACTCGCGGCGTCGGCGGGTCGCCTTTCGGTGGATTGCGCCCAGCAAGCCGCTCGAACTCTTGGTTGCTGCGGCACGGTTCTGGGCGTTCTCGGACGCATTCGCCAGGCGCAGGTTGATCGGGGCGTTGTTGCTGCGATTGCCGTCGATGTGGTCGATGCTCTTCGCGGGCCATTCGCCATGCACCAGCAGCCATACGATGCGATGGCCGAGGTGCATGCGCTTGCCGATCTTGACGCTCAGGTATCCACCGCTGCCGACATGCCCCGCAATGCGCTGCGTCAGTCGCCCGAACGCTGCATTCGCAGTCCAGCGCAGTTCGCCGGTTTCCCGATTCAGGTCGAGCAGTCGCTCAACCTGATCCAGTCTGAGCGGTGGGTCGCTCGTAGTACGTGCCATGGTTGCTCCTTGAAAGGCACCATGGCTCACATCCAGCGAGCCGGGTAGATCCGGCGCAATGGCCGGCAATGGATTGCGGTGGGGTCAGCCCGCTTTGCGCTCGGGCCGGATCACCTTGACGGATTTCGCAGCCTTCACCCCAAGACGAACACGCTGCCCGTCCTTCGCGTGAATGGTGAGACAGATTTCCGGAAAGTCAACCGACACCAGCCTGAATGTCTCGCCCACCTTGGCATCCACCATGATGAAGCCAGGCGCTGCTGCCGTTTGTTGGGTCATGGCTGTCTCAGTCGTTCATCATGGTGTCGCGCTGGGCCTGGGTCAGCCTGGCGTAGGCGGCCTCGTAGTCCTGGCCGCTGAGCTTGTTCAGCGCGTCCTGCCAGTTGCCACCGGAGTTCGGCATCGCTGCGGCCGGGGTGTTGCGCAGTGTCAGCGGAGGCTTGCCGTTGGCGCGTGGCTTGGCGGGCTCGGGCTTCGGGTCTGCGGCCGGCTTGGCCGCGATGCCACGCACGGCCAGCACGTTCTTGTGTGCCAGGGCGGCGGCCTGGGCATAGGTGCGCTTCACGCCATCCTCGGCCAGCAGCTGCATTTCCAGATCGAACCGCTTGGCAGCCTGGGCATCGGTGGTGTAGTCCACCTCGCCGGCTGTCTTGGCGGCATCCATGATCGCAGTCAGTACCTGATCGGCGGTCTGCGCATCGCGCTGGGCGTTTGCCTCATGCAGCGTGCGCTGCACCGTCATGGCTTCCAGCGCGTCGAACACCTCGCTGTCGATCAGGCTGTACGCCTCGGGCTCGATCACGCCATCGGCGTAGTCCTTGAATGCCTTGGCGCGCTTGTCCAGAAGCTCTTTTCGGGCGGCGGCGAACTCGGCGGGCGACTGCGCCTTGAAGCGATCGACAGTCGGCGCAGGCTCGTCGCCTGCCTCGTCGCCTGCAATGGCCGCCAGCTGCTCGGGCGTCAGCGCCTCGTCGGCGGCATCGCCAGTGGGCGCATCGTCGTCGGTGTCGTCATCGGCGCCAGCATCGGCGCCAGCATCGGCATCCGTGTCGGCGTCAGCATCGGCTGATAGTGCAGTGGCTGCACTATTGTCGTCGTCGTCGTCGTCGCCATACGGGTCTTTGCCGGCGGCCAGGGCTGCAGCGGTGGCGGCCAGCACCTCGGCCTCGGCAGGGGTGGTGCCAATCACATTGGTGGTTTTCATGGTGTTGCTCCGGGTGTTGGGCGGTTACTTGGTGCCGGCGATGGTCTGCAGTTCGGCCAGCTTCTCGCGGGCCATCTTCTTGGCGGCTGCCAGGCGCTTCGGGTCGTTGCGCACTTCCTCGGCGCGGGCCAGGGTTCGCATGTCGTCCTCGGCGCGCCACTTGGAATCGTCGTAGACGCCTACTGCGCTGGGGGAGGTGGATTTCTTGGGGGTGGCCATGTGGCGCTCCGTAGTGGGTGGCGGGAGGGAGGTTCATCCCCTTAGCCGGCAGGTGGGCCGCAGCTCACCCTTCGGGCCTGCCGTTGATCGGTCAGGTGCGGGTCTTGCGCGAGGTCTTGGCGTCAGGCGCAGGGGGCGCCGCCGGGCTCTCGGCCGGCAGGGGCAGCACGCCTGTGGCCTGGGTGCCATCGGCGTAGGCCACCACACCCACCACGGGGGCGATTGGCGTCGGCGCTTCCTGGGCGGCCTTGGCGGTCTGGTAGTCCATCCAGCGCGCGTGGCTCTCGTCCTCCAAGCAGTCCTCGCCCTTCGGCACGATGCGCACGCGCTGCAGGGACAGCTTGCCGCCACTCGGGCCGGTCACGTCGATGTTGATGGTGCCGTCCGGCCAGGCGTAGAGCACGCCCGCATCGCACGGCTGGGTAGCGTCGAACACGCCCAGCTGGGCGGCGTGCTCGGTGCTCGGCCAGAAGTGGATGCGGCGGCCGACAGTGGGGGTCATGGTGGTCATGGTCAAGCTCCAGGGATCACGCCATCGGGCGCGACGGTTGGGGTGGTTACGTGCGTCCATGTGCGCCCACGCGACACATCAAGCACTGACGATCTGCTGACGCCAATGGCGCTGGCAGCTTCTCGGCACGTCTTCCCAGCGGAAAGCAATGCCTTGATTTCTGCTGCGGAGGCATCGTTGATCTTCACGAAGCTCCGGTTGCGGCTGTTCTCTCCGGCCGTGACCCACCTGCAGTTGGCCTTGCAGTAGCCCACGCTGCCGTCGATTCGGTCGATCTGGTGCTTCAGCGACGGGCGCTCGCCCATGTCGGCAATGAACCTCTCGAAACTGGCCCATTCTTCGCACACCGTGACCCCCCCTTCCTCCGTACCTGGGGTATGAAGTCGCCCGCGGGTCGCCGCAGCGGCGGCGCATTTCGCGCCAGACCTGATAGGCGGGGTGAGCCGTCTTCTTGGTGCCCACCGGCTTGGCGCGATGGTGGGGCGCGCCGCAGGTGATGGAGTGCCCACTCGTCAGGTTGCTGGCGACCACGCTGCAGTCCTTGCCGCAGTCGCACATGCAGGCCCACCGGACGTGCCGCCCGCTGCTTTCGACTCGGCCAATGACCACCAGCGCACCGTAGCGGTTGCCCGCAAGTTCAAGCGGCTTCATGGCTGCACTCCGTCAGCTGCCACCGTCTCAATGCCGGCGGCCTGCCCCTCGCCCATCATGGGCGGTGGTGCTGCGCCATCGGCGGCGGGTTGTGGCCCCATGCTCAGGTCCACGGGGGTCTGTTCGGGCGCGGCCAGCTGCGGCGGCACGGCGCCAGGCGGGATCACCTCGCCCTGCCCGCCCGCGTCCTTGAATCCCGCGCTGCGCAGCAGTTCATCGGCCACCGGCGTTGCGCCGGGGATCTGCACCAGGGTCTGCGCGGCCTGGGCGCTGATGTAGAGGGCTTCCAGCCGCGATTTCATGGCCTCGGCGTCCAGCTTCTCGCCCTTGGCGATGGCCTCCTTGATGTCGGCCTGCAGCTTGGCCATGGTGGCGTCGTACTCGGCCTTGGCCTTGGCCTGCTGGTCGGCCAGCTGCTGCTGCTGCTCGGGCGTCACCTTGCCGTCAGGGTCGGTCTGCCCGTTCATGGCGCGGATGCGGTCAAGGATGGCCTTCTTGCGCGGCATGTTCGGGTGCATGTCAAACACCACGTCCAGCAGGTTGATGACCACCTGCGGGGCAGCTGCGGCCAGCTGGGTGAAGATTTCCATGAGCGAGTCGAACATCGCTTGTGCGCTGCTCTGTTTCCACGCGGCCTCGCCCACCACGAAGTGAGCGCGCCTGGCGGTGATGTCGTTCAGGTAGGTGCCGTCTGCCTGCGGCTGATTGATCTTGGTGCGCTCCATGCGGCTGCCGTCGCCGGCCACCCGGATGGTCATGGGTGCGCGCACGTGCTGCTCGGCCACGCTCAGGGTCAGGTCGCCCTCCATCTGGCGGGCCAGCAGCAGGTTGTCGAACAGTTCGGCCGTCAGCAGGCTGCCCTGCTCCTGCTTGGCCAGCACCGCCTTGCCGCTGACTGCGTTGGTCTTCTCGCCGCGGTTCTCGCCGGTGACGCCCGACATGCCCCGGATGTGCATGATGTCGCGGTCGGCCAGCTGCAGCTGGGCAGTGGCTGCGCCACCGTTCGGGCGCTCGGCCACTCGGTTGCCCGACAGCGCGCCGTTGGCGAACAGCATGATGCCGTCCGGCGCGTTCAGTTCGTCGCGCAGTTCTTCCAGCGGCATCGACTCGGCCAACGCGCCTTCTTCGATCTTCAGCTGGTTGCTGCTGGCCTCCATGAGGCTCTTGCTCATGCGGTGGTTCAGCGCCTCCTGCGGCCCCATCAGCGGGCGGATCGGGCTGTACGGCAGGCCCGTGCGCCGGTTGACGTAGGCCCACAGTGGGATGAACGGGAAGTTGTCATGGCGGAACGGGCTCCACGCTTCGATCAGCGTGTCGTGCTCGGTCATGATCGACACCCGCATGCGGTAGCTCACCGGGTCGCCCAGGCCGTTGTCGGGCTCTGGGTGTCGCTGGGGCTCGCGGCTCCAACATTCCAGCAGCATCACGCGCTTGCGCGGGTTGAACAGGTCCACCGGGCGGCTGGTGATGAAGTCCAGATCCTCGGCGTTGCCACCGAACGAATCCAGGCCGCTGATGAGGCCACCACCGGACAGCCAGGACGAGAACACCGACACCGAATCGCCGTCCTGCACGCACTTGTCGATCTTCTCCTTGTCATTGGGGAAGATGGCCAGCGCCACGTCATAGTCCACGATCTTGATGCGGAACACGTACCGGGCGTTCGAGAGGTCGCGGCGGCGGTCGTTGCTGTCCCACAGCATGTCTCGCCAGGACACTGCGCCCACGAACAGCGGGATGCCCGTCTTGTCTCCGCGCAAGCCAACTTCCAGCCAGCCCACACCGGCCTTGAACATATCTTCGGCGGCGTAGCTGCGCTCGAAGCCGGCGCGGTTCACGTCATCCAGGTACTTCAGCAGCTTGGTCTTGTTGGTGGCGTCGTCCTCGGCGTCCTGGCCATCGTCCTCGGCCACCACGAAGAAGTCCACGCGGCTGCGGCGCTCGGTGCCGATCATCCAGTCAATCGCGGGCTTGATTTCGTTGTAGACCACGGGGTTCTGCCCGCGCTCCTTCACGTCCTGGGCGTCCTCGCTGCTCCACTGCTCGCTGTCGTAGAACGCTTCACACTTGGCCATCATGGCGCGGTTTGGCGCCTGCTTGGCGGCTTCGGCCAGGAACCACGATTTGCGCTGTTCGTGGCGCTCCTGCTTGCTCAGCACCTCGCGCGGGTCGGTGCTGCGAAGGCTGCCTGTGGGCTTGCCGTCCACCGACAGCACGTTGGCCTCCTCGGTGTAGTTGCCCATCTCGCGGGCAGCCATGGCCACCTTGCGCGGCTTGGCTCGCGGGCGGTTGATCTTGTCGGCTACGGCCCCCATGTCAGACCTCTGCCTCGCTCATGGTCTTGCCGGTGCTCTTGTTGCTGGCCACCACTTCCCACATGGCCTCTCCGCGCAGTTTCTTGCGCACACGCAAAGGGGCTGGCGGCATGGCCACCAGATCGGGGGCGAACTTCACCACCACGTCGATCAGTGCCACCAGGGCGTGCCGATCGTTGCGGTCCTTGCCCAGCAGCGGCAGGGCGGCCTGGGCCTCGCGCTGGCAGTGCTCGCTGGCGCTGCCCGTGCACTTGTCGTCGCGGGTGAATCCCACGAACTGCGTGATGGCTCGCTCGCTGATGACCCACATCCCATCGCCCGTCCCCTTGGCGGTCAGGATGTTGGACACGGGCCAGATCACCATGCACTTGCGGGTTCCACGGTGGTTGCCCACCCATTCGAGACTGACCACGAATCCGCGGTGCTCAAACGTGCGCCAGGCGTGCTCCCCACCGGCGGAAAACACCGGCAGGCCCTGGGGGCTCAGTACGGGTGACAGCTTCACGATGCGTCCTCCCGGCGGCCAAGCTCCACGCCCATGCTGGCCATGTTGTCGAACGTCTCCATGCGCCCATCGGCCCTGCCCTGCAGGTAGGAGGCCCGCGGGTTCACCGGGATATCGCGGTGGATGGTGGCCACGTAGCACCACGCATCGCGCAGCACGCGGGCCAGCACGTTGAACGGGACCGGCATGCAGACGATCTGCCCGTAGGCCCATTCCGTGCGCCAGGCGATGCCATAGCCCAGCGGCAGGTGCTCCCCGGGTGACAGGTGCTGGATGAACTTCAACGCCATGATTTCTTCCTCGTCTTGAATCGCTTGATGGCGGCCACGTCGGCGCCCGGTTGAAAGTCCTGGGCGTACTGCATCCAGGCGTCCGCGCCGTGGCTGGCCCAATTCGGCAGTGGCACCCGGCTCCAGCTGCCCAGCTTCTCGTTCCACTCGAACTGGTATCCATCCAGGCACTTGATGCCCTCGGCGCACGCCACGCGGTCAAACCAGTTGTCGGTGGGCAGTGCGGCGCGCATCGCGTCGATGCCGATGCTCTTTTCGGTGACACGGGGCACCACGTAGGCGTTGCGCATGCCGGCGGCCTCAAGGATCGCCCGCTTGGTGGTCACGTCATCGCCCAGGATCTGCGTGTCGGCGTCGTGCGGCAGGTGATGCGTGCCCCACTGGAACTCCCCGTGCTCCATGCGCCACTGTTCGAGGTGGCGCCACCACCAGCCCAGGCCCTTGCCGAAGTCATCGAAATACTTCACCCAGCGGGTCTGCAGGCCGATGCGCTGCGCCAGCCAGATGGGGTTGCGCCGGCCCAGGCCGAAGTCCCAAAACGTGTGGACGGGATAGTTCACGTCCAGCGGCACCACCGTGATGCGGCCAGCCTCGCGCACCTGGGTCATTTCCTCGCCGAACACAGCACCCTCTACGGCCTGCTCGAAGGCTTCCTCGGGCGTGCTCGGGTACTCGCGCTTCATCATGCGCTTCTGCGTCTCGCGCTTCTTCACGTACCAAGCGCGCTGGGCCGGGTCGATGGTCACGCCCAGCTTGGCCTGCAGGCCGTTGAAATAGGCGTGGTCCTTGTCGCTGACGATGACCATGGCCGGGTCCAGCCGGTACTCGGCCGAGTTGAACCACGGGTAAAAGTGCAGTCGCCAGTCCAGCGGCGTCTCGGGGGCGCCCTCGGCTTGGCGCTTCAGGGCCAGGCTCACCATGTCGTAGAACGGGCCGGCCGCGCCCTCGGCGGTGCTCTCCACCACGATGCAGCCGTCGCTGGGCACGGCCTCGAAGGCGCCGCTGACGATTTCCGCGGCGCGCTCCGGGTACTTGCGGCAGATGGCGCCGAACTCACTGACGTGCAGCAGCTGCAGGGTGTCGCCGCGGGCGCTCACGCCCACGTAGATGCTCGATCCGTGCTCGAACTCCAACGCGCTCTTGCTGGCCAGGGCCTTGATGGGCAGCGCGTCGCGCAGATCGCCCGGCAGCCGGCCGTGGGCGAACTCGATCTTCTTGAACAGTTTGCCGGCGTTGGGCAGCGTCTCGGCGATGGTGGCGCCAACGTGGTTGGCGTTGAACATGCTCTGGTCCAGCTGGATCAGCTGGATCAGCGTCGAGAAGCCCTTTTGCCGCGCCTTCAGCACAAGGTTGCGCGTGTGCAGGTTGCGGATCAGGTCCAGTTGCTCGTCGTTGGGCTCGAACCGAACAGCCTTGCCGGCCTTGTTGACAATCCAGTACAGGTTGCACAGGCGCCACTCAAGGCTGCGCCACTGCGGACCCAGGATCTGATCCAGGGACAGCGGGCGCTCCATGGCGGCTGCATCGCTCAATGCTGCACCTTCGGAGTCGTGGCGCCAGGCTGGCGTGGCGGCGTG
>Ga0208916_10001295_pt1 | contig 10851 bp, 13 predicted proteins | sample DEB19_08_DNA_5_FD_184523 | JGI IMG/M metagenome (GOLD analysis project Ga0208916, IMG submission 184523) | Aqueous microbial communities from the Delaware River and Bay under freshwater to marine salinity gradient to study organic matter... | ecosystem: Environmental > Aquatic > Marine >... | reverse complement strand
AATCTGCACAGCGCTTCCAGTAGCCGTTTATGGTGTGACCTCGAGAAGCGGCTATGGATGCTGCCTCTTCGTCTGTGAGACCGCTGATGTTCCCAGCGTAAATAGCCAGGAGGATGCCTCGGTGGCTGTTAATCCTGATTGGTTTTATCTGGCGTGAGGTATCAGGGTCTGTGGCCCTGAAGAGTGGTAAGTCCTCTAAGAGGTAATCCTTCATTCGTGACATTTTGTGTTTCCTTTGTTTGGGCCATTTGAGTGACTAGATGTCACTATACACAAAGGGCGAAGTCAGTGGTGGATTTCCCAATGGAAACAAAGAAACCCACCACCTAGCCCCAGCCACGCTCAAACGAGCTGGGAGTTCTTATGGCTTGGGGACACTACGCCATACGGCTTCATAGTCTCCAGGCGACATGTCAGCATACTTGGGTGCAAGTTCGCAATGTATCCATGTTGCCTTTTGTGAGCCGCCGTTATCTTCGGCTGTCCAATCCTTCCAGCCCCTGCCAATACGCCAGCCACGCCCCCAGGCTTTACAACCTTTCTTGGTGATCCCTGAATAGTCATGAACTTCCTCGAGACCAAGCGCAGCTGCGTGTTGCACGAACCAAAGAATGGCCTCTTTGCCTGCCGCCTTGTTTGTGCCGTAGGAAGTGTCAAGTGCCCTTGCGGTGCTATGAACGCTCATGACACCAGGCTTGCCTGCGATGTCTCTGACCACCCAAGTTCCTAGGTTCTTAAAGCCCCAGCGTTTGTTGCAGAGAACCACGAAGCGTTCTGTGCCTGGTCGTTTAGCTGTTGCCACACCATCGCTGGTGCCTGTGTATTTACTCATCTGACTTGTCCTTGCTCGAGTTCTTCAAACCATTTGATGCCAGAAGGCCTGCAAGAACCCCGGACATTGTGAGGGTCAGCGGTGATAACACAGCCCAGGCTTCGTTGTCATTGGGTGAGACCTCGAGTGGTTGGGTCACGAATAGCAAGCCAAACAGCAGTGAGAATACTGTGCCCACAAATGCTACTGAAATTGCTAAGCCAACAATCAGGATGAGTCGCGCCTTGATTTCTTCGTTGCTGTGTCTTGGTCTCATTTTCATGTGCACTTTCCTCCTGTGCCGTACTGCGGTGTTGCGGTAGTGGGCACTAGCTGTTCGGTAACTCCGCGCAACGCTTTGTTCTTTGTAGGTCGGCAGTTAAGGCGTTCACGGTCTGCGCAAGCGGTGAGCGATGCGCAAATGACTAATAAAATCAGGCTTTTACGCATTATGCGGCTCCAATGTCCTTAATAACAAATGTTGAGTTGTTAGAAGCTGCGTTGGTGTTGAAGGTGCCTGAGTTGGTAATTCCATAAACGCGAACTTTGCGAAGGATTGTTCCACTGAGTCCGTTTTCCATGTATGAGACAGTCCATGAATGGGTATCACCAGCAGGGAACAAACGACGCGCCTGATATTTGATTGTGTTGGCAGCATCGGTTACTTCAATAAGCATTGGGTTCATCCCTGCGCCCGAATAAATGTCATTCAATGTAACAGTTATTTCATACAAACGAGTTGATATTGCAGTCCACGAAATGGTCATTCCTGACACATCTCCACCAGCTGCAGAAATGGTCACTGGTGTTGTGGTGTTGCGGACATAGCCACTGCCTGAGGTTCCGCCAGCTGTTGCTGCCACGATACCCCAAGGAAGGTTATTCATTTGTGCAGCTGTCAGGATTGCCCCTGATGTGAATGTTGTGTTACTTGCCATATTTGTCTCCTTTAGAAACTGAGAAGGTTGTTGTCGAGAGTTCCGAATATTGCATTGTCAAGAGTTAAGTACTGATTTCCATCTGTGCTTTCAAATGTAAATGAGGTGATATGTGAACCAGGTGTGATGTTATGGCTCACTCCCGAGACAATCAATGTTTGTGTTTCGGTCGCTGGCGTGCCAGCCACAAAGTTCTTCACGACTGTGCAGATGCTAGTCAAGTCGAGATTAAGTACAATGTTTTGATCAGTCGTGGATAGCGCAGCCATTTGAGTTGACAGGCCTGTGAATCTGAGCACTGGGTTCTGATATTTGCCTAGCAAGTAATTACCCAAACCAGCTACTTCGGTAGTGGTGCTGTTGAGCAAATCAAGAAGGGCATATTGCTGCGCCTGATAAAGGGCAATGCTGGTGGCGTTGCTGGTGGTTTGTTTACTTCCAGCAGGGCTCTGAGTCACTATGTAATTGTAAAGAAGCTCATCTCCATACTGATTGATAAGAGTCTGGTAGCGCAAACCTGTGCCATCAGTGTTGAAGGTAGCGCCAGCTACTGGGTTGAGAACACTTGACCTACCCTTGAAAGTGAGGGTGCCATTGGCGCTCATGAAGAGGTAACCCTGCTCGCTGGTGTTGATCTGTTGCAGGTAGTTAAGGCAGTTGGTATCTTGGCTGATGGCGTACGCGCCCAGCGTGGATGACCCAGTATCTATGGCTCGAGCTCCCTGGTAGTTAATCTCTGAGTAACTGAGCACCGTGTTGATTCGTGTGCCTGAAGCCTCAGCAGATGGCGTGACAGCATTGAGGGCTTGGTTGGCGAGCACCGTGAACTGATCAGAGCATGAGGCATACATCATGTCTTCGTTGCTGATGTCGTAATCAAGGTTCCAGTCAGTGACTAGACCCGTGTAGATAGGCACACCGTTGGCGAGCACCTGCACAGGACAGCGAGGCAATACAAATGGATAGTAGGGGCTAGAGGTATTGCTGGGGTTCAGGATTTGACTGGAGTTATCAAAGGCGATTGTGGCAGTGCCGGCATTGAACTGGTCTAGCTGTCGTGAGCGCCCACGAGTGATGTTAACGGATTCAACGATGCTGGTGAGGTCAACCATTGTGATACCGCCCAGCGTTCCCCTGCCAGCGGTGTCCAGCACCCCGTAGAAGGCATCATTCAGGAGAAATGGAGTACCGAAGCCTGTGGTGCTTTGAAAGCCCACCATGACCTGCATAGTTGGTGTACTCATGCAGCTGCAAACACCTGACCACTGCGCCTTTGGGCTCGCTGAATACTCTCAATGATTAACTGCCCCATCTGATCTGGAGTGCTCACAAGACCAGCCTGAACTGTGATGTTCATGCCACCGCCCATGCTGTTCATTCGGTCAAGAGGAATTACAGCCTCTGGGCCGCGCTCCCCGATAAGAGCCAAAGTGGGAGAGCTCACGATGCCTCCGTTTGCCAGCATAGGTATGTCTGGAACCTCGAAGCCATTGCCTCCGATACCTGGCACCCAGTCTGGAATCTTAAACTTCAGTTTGCCGATTGTGTTGTTCCACAGCTTGCCAATCGCGTTAAAGATGCCTTTATAGACTCCCATGACAAAAGTCAAGTATCCAGTGATTGCATCCATGCCACCCTTGATACCTGCCTTGATAGCACCGAACACTGCATCAACGATGTCTCGGAAAGCATCAAACTTCTTGTAGGCAATGACTAGGCCTACGACTAGCGCCGCTATTGCGATGGCTAAGAGAACCACTGGGTTTGCTGCCATCACAGCATTGAACGCTGTCTGGATACCAGTGAAGACTGTGGTGGCCACTCCCCAGGCGGTGATGGCTGCGTTAGCGATAACTACGGCAGCTGCAATACCACCAATGACTCCAGCTACGACTAGGAAAACTGTGGTGTTGTCCTGTGCCCATTGGCCCATGGCTTGAAGCACTGGCAGAGCGGCCTCAATCACTGGTAGAAGTGCAGCGCCTATGGTTTCTTTAGTTTCAGCTAGGCCAACCGAGAGCCGCTTGAATTGTCCTTCAGCAGTGCCGGCAGCGGTGCTTGCCTGGTCCATGAAAGTCCCAGACAGTGCGGCCATCATCTCATCTGCTGACGCGCCATCTTTCTCCATCTGCTTCAGCTCGGGTGACAGTTTGCCTAATGCTGTGGTGGAACCAGCTGCAGCCTTTGCAAGTGCTTCGGTAACCGTGTTTAGATTTTTGCCTGTACCAGCCGACACATCCATTGCCAAAGAAGCAAGCTCTTGAGCTTTGGTGACATCATGAGTTTGGGTGACAAGTCGAGCAAGCGCAGGTCTTAACTCATCATCCGAAATTCCGAGCAATTTACCTTGGGTACTAATCCAGCTTTCATTGGCTGTGATCTGTGCATCAGTAGCGCCAGTGGTGTTGCGAAGTGTCAAGGCCAGTTTCTGCTGTGCAGCGTCATCCTCAATAGCACCCTTGGCGGCATCACCTAAAGCGACAGCCAAACCTGCTAAAGCAAGCCCTGCTGGAACTGCTGCCTTCTTAATTGCGAACTGGGCCTTCTGGCCACTGGTCTCCAGCTGCTTAAATTGCGCTACGGCTTTTGAGATTCCAGAACCGTCAAATTCCGAGATAATTGGGATGTTGATAGCCATTACTTCATGCCCTCATTTACGGTAGCGATTACGCGCAACACTAGCGCTCTCAGCTCAGCCTGTATGGAAGGCAGGGCTTGCTCTGCTGATGGCCACAGAATGCGACTGGTGCGTGCTGACAGGTTTTCAGATAGCAAGGTTGCCTTGCCACGACCAGCAACTTCAAGCACTACTGCACCAGGGTCTGACTGGGTGACATAGATGACATTGGCATCGTTGCGGCGAGTAGAGAACTTGACCTTTAGACCTTTGACAGCTTTGGCTTTGGTATAGGGAAAGAGTTTCTTGTTGCCCTGTGTCCAGTTGCGATTCATTCCAGACAATGGGGCATCTGGGTATCGAGATGCAGCAAGAGTAATGAGTGGCTGGGCTATTTGTTTAGCGTCAGCGTTGAACTGTTTGCGCAGGTCTTTGTCAATCTTACCCAAAGCTTTGATGGCCTCTTTAGCGCCCACAATCTCAAGGGATGCCGTAGCTGTCACTTGCGCCTCTGTTTGTTAATCACATCAATCACTGTGTTCATGTCTTGCATTTCAAATGGTATTTGTGGAGGCCACCACCCAGTCTCAACCAGCAGTTCTGCTAGAGATCGTGAGTAGGTGCCTCGCTGGTGGGGTTTGTGGGTTCATCCGTTACCACTTCAATATTGACCAGGCGCTTCACATAGTCATCAAAGACTGCCGGCACTGAAATGCCGTGTACTTTGCAAGCCTCAAATGCCATGAATGCCAAGTCCTCGAGACCTACGCCAGAGGCAAGGTTGGAGGCTTTTTGTTTGAACTTTCGTTCCCAGGCAATGATGACATACAGGTTTGTTTTGACTTCGTATGTGGTTTGGTCTGTTGTGACTTTGAGCGTGAGTTGCATGATGTGGTTTCTTGTTTATGGTGCGGTGATGTCGCGTACCCAGGTGCCGCCAGTAAAGGAAGCTTCTACGGTAGCGAGTTCGCCCACTGTGGAGTTGATTGGCGTGAAGGATGCCAGCATGCAGTTAGTCAACACATACTCAGGGTTGGTAGCTGATTCGGTTGCACCTGATGGTGAGATAGTCAGGACTGTGGTGCCAGTGCCTACGCATGATGCAAGGATTGCTTCTACTTCGGTAGCGCCGTAGCTCAGGAAGAATGTGATGCTCACTTCCACGGATTGAAGGCCTCCAACGAAGCGGTGGCCTGTATCCCCGAAGGCAGTTGACTCAAGACTGTCCTGGCCAATAGTGATGACACAAGCGTTTGCCTGATCAGATAAATCCGTGGTTGTAGCACCTTGGGTGATTCCGATAGTTGCGTTGGATAGGAATGTTGTTGTTGCCATTGGTGGCTCCTTTTTGTTAGTTGCGCCGCACTGCTACGGCAACGGTCATGTCATAGCAAGGAAGCATCTGCTCGCCGTATGAAGCGAGAGATGGCCTTCCATCCACTATGGCGATTGATGAGTTCATAATTGTGTCAACGGTTGTCATGAGATAGTCACCGCTGTCTTGGTTGCCTGGTGGCCCAGCAAGCACACGAATCACAAGCCTGATATCTCCGACATTGTAAGTGAAGGCATCAAGCGTGGGTAGCTCAATCATTACTGATAGAGGGCGAGCGTTGCGAGGGTCAGTGACAGGCTTGAGGCCCAGAGCTGTAAGTGCAGTCTTGGTTGCATTTACTGCTTCGTAGAGAATGCCCGTTGCAGCCATTACGCAACCTGAGGTCTGCCACAGCCCAGGAGCTGCATAATCTGTCCGAGGGACATGGTGGGGGAGCCCATGCCCATTGAATCGAATGAGGCATAACCATCCACAGCGCCACGGGAGCGATATTGCATTGCTGCATAGATTACTGTCCCCAATTTTGCTGCGCCGTCTGGAGCGCTCGAGAGGCTGTCTGTGTAACCAGCCTCCCTACGCTTCCTAAATGCCCAACTGTTAGCCGCTGAGACGCATACAGCGATGAATGCGGTGTCATTAGCGGTAGCGACCTCGATGCCAAGCCAGCTGGTCACATCCGCACTTGTAATCCAGCTTGGGCTGGGCGTGAAGGTCACAGTGCCAGTAGCAATGCTTCTATCTAAGTCGTCACCGGCGCTGGCATAGATGAACTGGTTCTCAATAATCACTGAGTAGTCAAAGAGAAGATCACCTTCTTCAGATACGCCTATGAACTCATAAGGCTCGGTGGAGATGACAGTAAAGGTGCCGTTAAAGTTATGCCCCGCTCCTGCCACCACCACCGAATCTTGAGGTTGGATGTCTGTGTCAACGAAAGTCTGCAACACGGCATAGTTCTCTAACCGCGTATGAAATGCGAGGTTGAAGGTGGCCATGGTGTTGCAGTCTTTCTAGTTTGTCTAATTAAGCGACTACTGCTGCTTTAACGAATTTGGTTGAGTCAATCATTAGCGTGGCGAGGTAACCGCGGAATGCGATTGTGCGGCTCATTGTTGATGGGACATCAATGCTGAGGGCACCCTTCTGCTGTTCGAAGATTTCGTAGCCAGAGGCATCACCGACAATGAGTGTGTCTGCTGCAAAGTTGCGGTCTACGACAACCTGCAAACCAAATGCAACGCCATTAACTTGTCCAGGTGCAAGGTTACCGAATGCGTTCATTGGCCCGATCTGTGGAAATAATGGCCTCTTTGATGTGTCGCTGAGTTGCAGAAGAAATCCCCACCATTCGGGGTTTACGAACAAGTGAGTTGGCAAGTTGCCATTGCTTGAAGACAAGATTGTTTGTGCTGCGCCAGCAATCCAGCTGACCCAATACGAAGCGTCTAGCACTGAAGCGGCTGAAAAGTTACGAGTAACTGTTGCACCAGTTTTAAGGTTGTCTGCTGCAACATTGTCTGTTTCATTTGCATAAATGCGTGCCATGTCGTCAAGAACCAAACCAATGATTTCTGGTTGTGACCAGTCGATTGATTGTTCGGAAAGCGTGACAAATCCGCCGTAGCTACCCTTGGTGACTTGGTTGTCTGTAACCACGAAAGTGCCTTGTGTAAGTGAGGTGTTTTCAGTTGCCTGGTTGCCGATGCTGGTGTGTGTAGTGACCTCTGGGCGGATGAACACCTTGCCACCTTGTGGCATTGCTTTGGCACCGATTGCATCAATGACAGGGCGGCGGCCAATGAAGTTGTTGTACACCGGTTGCACGATTGGCAAGGGAAGGACACCAGGAATGTCCGAGGTGATCACATTGGGAGCTGCGGCGCGTAGGCCCTCGCTCATTTCGCGCCACTTGTCGCCACCGACAAACGCCGCTGAGATGTATTCGGCAGCTGATGGCATGATGAACTCACGCTTCGCAGTTGCATAGATAGGGGTTGTTGGGATGATTGAAGCCTCGACCTCAACCACTGGGTTTTCTTGTGTTGCCACTTCTGGTTCCTCCTTGGAATCTGTTGGGGTGGGTTCGGTTGCATCTTCAGGTTCCGATGCAGCGATTTCTGTGATGACAGCATCCTTGAATGCTGGCTGTGCGACAAGCGAAATCTCGACTAGATCAGCTTTCGATACGACCATTACGCCGTTCTTGTCGTACTTGAACTTGGTGGGGACAGCGCCAACGCTAACCGAGTCGTACGCGCCTGCTTTTACGAGTTCGATTGCGTCAGCGGCTGCGCCCGTTTTTGCGAAGGTGGCAGTAAAGCCAAGTCCCTCGGGCATGTCAGCAAGAGATGACACGACACCGCGCAAAGCTGACATGTCGTGATTTTCTAGAAGCTTGGGGGCTTTCATGTTGAGATCAAAAGCTCCACGCTGGAAAGACACCTTGGTGCCATCCATTACTTGCGCAGAGACTGGAAACCATGGCACTGCAATGCCGGTGATTGTCTTGGGGGCTTCCTCGCTTGCGGCAGCATCAAGGGTGATAGGGACATTTACGAAGTGAATCATGACGGGCTTTCTACTGGTGTATCTACGATTGGTTCAACCATGACATCGTGCATTTCTTCTTCAAGATAATTTTCAATGTCAAATTTGACGAAGCGATTGCGTGGCAGAACATTGGAGGCACTCATTGTCTGTTGCAGGCATTCTATAAATGGCTTGGCTCCATATAGATAAAGCTGACGGTTGCTGTCTTGCACATTTGTATATGTGAGGCCTGAACCTTCTTGAGGTGCAGATACTAGGTATGCAGGAATGTTTGAGACACGCGCAATCTCAAGTGATTGGTACTTGCGTTGTTCGCCAACAACTTCCGCGGGTGAAACCGAGAATTCTTTGAACTCAATGTAATCGTTCAGGGCCCCTATCGCATTTTGTCTCCGCATCTGTGACCATGCAGCTGCAATCTCGCTGAGGCTGTCACTGTCTAGGGTTTCGCCTCCCTTCTGTTGAAGGTAGCCAGGGACAGTTTCAAGTGTGGCGTAGCGGTCTGCTGCCTGATCTAAGTGCGTTGCGATTGATAAAGCTCGAGCGCCCTGATACAGCAAGCCTTGGATTGGAGAGAGAAACTGGATGACATCGTTGCTGTCTCCGATTTCTACACCGTTGAACTGCACTACATCTGAGGGGCCAAACCACTGTGGCCCAGTTTGGTTGGGTGTGGTCACCATTGCGGCTGGTAGCCAGGTAAACGATGCCGGCAAGCCTGTGGAATAGCGTGAGGTAACGAAGGCGAAGGCGCGGCCATGAAAGAAGAGATCACTGAAGATATTTGAGTAGAAGAAGTTGCGTGTCACCTTTGGGTCTGGCTGTTCCATCCAGGGCTCGAGCGGTAGATAGATTTCTTCGTAGCGCTCGCCTGTCCACTGTTTTGAATAGTGGCGCATTTCGAGGCACCCAATCATGGAGGCCAACAAGTCTTTTGAGCGCGACACCGTTGGGTTTTGCAGGGCTCGCTGTTCGGCAGCTCCAGTGGAGTAGGCAAGGAAGTCATTGATTTGTGCAGCGCCAGCGCCAGCGGCAGCCTTTAACGGTGCGGAAGACATCTGCGCAGTAGTGACTTTTGGAGTGAAGAATCCCACGCGCGGAGTCTCGCACAAACAAGTTGCAAATGCAACTACCTTGCTGAGCCAATCATTGCCCGACCTGATTGACCTGGGCGAGAGACCAGAGATGCAGCTGCCACCAGACACCTTGCGCACTCAATCGGCCCTGGAGACTTTTGTGAGCTGAGCACGACAGCACCATTGGCTTTGACAAGGGTTGCTCTGTTGACATGCTCTGCCAGCATCTCTTCACCAGTGTGCAGAAGCCTGCCCTCAGTGATCATTGACTTGACTAGGCCCGTGTACTTAATCATTTCTGCATATCCCCAAAGAGAGCGGCGGCGAATCAATGGCTCTGGGGTGTGCAAGTCAAGTGTCGGGGTGATGGCAAGCCTAAGCTTCGGGTTGTCTTCCATCAGGCGCTCGATATGTCGCCACATCTGGCGGTTCGTTTCACAGGTGAACGCAACGCTGGCCACAATGTCACCGTCACTGTTGAGGCCACAATGAATCCCCACATACTTTGAGTCATCCACAGAACTGTCCACAGCCAATACTGAATTGCCACCTTCTATGGCAAGATTTGTGGTAAGGCGCTTTGCCCATTCGCCAGGGTTTATCCAGCTGTTGGCTGCGGCAACCCATAAGTTGCAGTGGGCCCTTAGATACTGGGAACGATCAGGTGCGGCAGCTGCACTTTCAAGCCCCTTCATGGTGATAGTCCTACCAAGGCTGGGATTCGCGTAGCCCCAGTAAATCGGGTCATCTGGTGACACGCCAGTGGGAAGGCTCCATTCGGCCATAAACAGATCAGAGCGAATGCCGGAATCAATTACACCTAGCGCTTGTTCCCTCAGCTTGAGGAACGCTCGAGATGATTCATCACCAGCTGTAGATACCAGAAATGCCAGCGGTGATGGCACAGCAATCTGTGAAGGTTTTAGGGCACCGAAGTAGGTTGCCTCACTGATGGCCCACAATTCGTCAACGATAAGTATGTCCCATGTTCCACCATGCTTTTTTCCTGTGGCGCTGTTGACTTTGTAAACCGAGCCATCAACCATTTTGACCTGGTGCCTGCCATACGCCCAAGTGACCTTTGCCAGATCAGACTCTTCCAGTAGCTCAAAGACCTCGCGCAAATCCTCAAAGACCTCAGTGGCCAGCCCGAGCTCATGAGCTGTTGACATGATGCGCACAGGCCTGCCCCAGATGCGCGGCAACTCAGTAAGGCAGAAACCAACCAGGGCACTAAGCATTGTGGTCTTACCATTCTGGCGGCCTGTACTTATCAAAGCCGTACTGGATATGAAGTTCCCATCCTCATCATGCTCGAGAGCGCCTGACAATGCCCGTAATTGCCATGGGAAAAGAGTGCGGCCAAGATGCCGTTCGCTCCACTCCCCCACCAAAGCCGAGTAAGACCCAAACGCCCCAGTGGGCGTAACCAGCCGAGGCTCCTCAATCCCCAATCCAACGATCACAGCCGATTCACAGGAGTTTTGAACCGAGTCATGACCGTTCTCAGAGATATCCAGAAA
>Ga0208916_10001293_pt1 | contig 10855 bp, 10 predicted proteins | sample DEB19_08_DNA_5_FD_184523 | JGI IMG/M metagenome (GOLD analysis project Ga0208916, IMG submission 184523) | Aqueous microbial communities from the Delaware River and Bay under freshwater to marine salinity gradient to study organic matter... | ecosystem: Environmental > Aquatic > Marine >... | reverse complement strand
AGCCTTGGGCGTGGCGGCCGTGTTGATGTTTGTTGCACGCCCCTTGGCGGTGATTATTTGTCTGTATCCGTTGAGGTTTTCTCACAAAGAAATCGCCTACATCTCGTGGGTCGGCCTGCGTGGCGCGGTTCCCATTGTGTTGGCTATCTTTCCGTTCATGGCCAACTTGCCAGATGCCCGCATCATCTTCAACGTGGCCTTTGTGGTGGTGCTGGCGTCCCTGGTGCTTCAAGGCAGCACCATCGGCTGGTTTGCCCGTCGCATGGGGGTTTTGTTGCCTGCTCATGACGACACCACCGGCGTCCGCGCGACTTTCGGAGACTTTACGTTGCCGGCCAATGTGAGTGTTGCCGAACTGTGCGATTTTTACAGCTTGAAAGCACCTGCGGATGCTGAATTGTGTGTTGACCAGTGGCTCGCTAAAGCGCTCAAGCGACCACTGGTCGTCGGTGACCGAATGGCCCTGGACTATGCCGAGTTGTGCGTTCGCAGCATGACCGATGGCGAGGTGTCCACCGTGGGTTTAAAGCTAGCGCTGGCTCAAGGCGAAGCTCAACCAAGCACATATTGACCCTTGCTTCATCGCTCACTGGCATCAGTGTCCTGAGTGTTCGGTCCCATCGGTTGGCTGCTGAGGTGCGGGGCAAATGAGTGCAACGGCAGCGCAACCAGCGACCACTGTCACGGCCGTCCGTGCCATGGCGCAAAGGGGGTCAACGGCGACGAACAAGATGAACGCCGCCTCAAACGGAAGATTCAAGTACTTGCAAATCGTCCCTACCAAGGCAATCGAGACAATGCCCGCCATGCCGCTTGATGCAAAGCCGGCTAAGAACGAGATCAGCACGACCAGGCCCACATCAACAGCCAGCATTTCACGCGCATAGAGGTCGGCTACAAACAAGGTGGCGCAGACAAAATAGGCGACAGCTCCGACTTTCAGCAATGACACGCTCAGGGGGACCAGCAGCTCGACGCGCGATTTGGAGAACCCGAGAATATCTGCCAAGGCCTCAATCATGGACGCCATGCAAGTGGCGCTGTTGTTGGTCGCAACACCCAGTGCAAAGGGGGCACGCATGGCGCGAACTGCCGTATTCAAGGAGACCTTCGCACGGCTGCGAATGACCATGATGGCCATGGCCAGCAGAACCGCACTGATCCCCAAGAAGGTGATCACAAAACCAGACATCGCGCGTAAAGGCTCAAAACCTGTTTTGGCAATCTGACTCGCCGATAAGCAAATGAGCACGATGGGCAGCGGAAAATTCATCCACTGGGTCAGTGTTTGGCAACTCTTGTAAATGGTCTCCAAAGTCTGGTTCAGGCCACCCGACACACGACTGGGGACTTGACCCACAGCAAAGGTCAACCCGATGGTGCCCAGCGTGCTCGCAGTGGCCATGTCGACAAAACGGCCCGCCACACAGGCGATGAAGCAGCTGTATCGCTACATCCGAGAAGATGTTGACAAGCTGCTAAAAACCCAAGTCTGGCAAGACCACCAGGTGTCGCAGGATTTCGTTGCGGACGATCCTCGATAACTGCTATTCATTTCGTGATCGGGAACGGCTCTTACACTTTTCAAGAACCATTCTCAGGAGACCAGAAATGAGCCAGTCACAAGCAGATTCAAATGCCAAGAGTTTTCGCCATGCCCTTGGCTGTTTTCCGACAGGTGTCGCCGTCATCACGACAACGGACGCGCAAGGTCAGCCTGTCGGCTTGACCTGCAACTCCTTCAGTTCCGTCTCGTTGGAGCCGCCGCTGGTGTCCTGGAGCCTCAGGAAAAGCAGCAAGTCGATTGAGATCTTCCGCCAGACAAAGCAATTCGCCATCAACGTGCTGTCCCATAAGCAGGACGACTTGTCGGGGCGCTTTGCCAGCAGCAGCAAGACCATGGCCGAAAAGTTTGCGGCTCATCCTTACGCAGCAGGATGGGGCAGTACACCCGTGCTGGACGACTGCATTGCCAACTTTCAATGCAGCGTGTTTGCCAGCCATGATGCGGGAGACCACGTGATCTTCATTGGGCAAGTCGAAGCGTTTGAGCAAAGCAGCGACGAAGACGCGCTGGTGTTTTACAAAGGCGCCTACATGATGCTGGCCCAGTCGTTGCGGGCCTTGTCGCAAAAGGGTGGCGCGTCGGAAGCTGAACTGGTCCAAGCGCGTGGGGCCGTTTATACAACGCTGGTTCGGCTGGCCTGTGCCGCGGCCCAGCCCGCGGACCTGCAACTTATTGAGCAAAACCTGCGGGTTCTCGATGGCCACGTCGCAGAAGGCAATATGCATCGGCGCGCAGAAGCAGCGATTACCTTTTTTAAGCAGCTGACCACTGCTGCACATAATGAGATGCTGGCGATCGTTGCTCAGTCGCTGACCGCCATTCTTGAATTCACAGTGTCGGAACGGGTTGCCCGTTCGCAGGCGCCAGCCCTCTATTTGCCGGCATTGAATCCGTTGCGTTGGTTGGTTCTTGAAAGATTGCGGGCGCAGGATGCCGATGGCGCCGCTGCAGCTATGTCACAGTACTTTGACTTAGTGGCCGCATCTCGGTAGTCCTCAGTCAAAGTCACTAAGATAAAAATTAACACAGTTCTATGAAAATCCGCGCTGCCATTCTTGAAACCATCGGACTCCCTGCACCCTATGCGGAGAGTCGTCCCCTGCGCATCATGGACGTCGAACTTGGGTCGCCGCAGCACGGTGAAGTACTGGTCCGCATCCGCGCCGCCGGACTCTGCCATTCTGATTTGTCTGTGATCAACGGCGATCGTCCGCGGCCGGTGCCTATGGCTCTGGGACACGAAGCCGCTGCCGAAGTCGTCGAATGCGGTGTTGGCGTGACCGACCTTGCGCCAGGCGACCGCGTCGTACTCGTGTTCATACCGAGTTGCGGTTGCTGCACGCTTTGCGCAGAAGGCAGACCGGCGCTTTGCGAGCCGGGCTCCTTGAGCAATAACGCCGGTACGTTGCTCGGCGGCGGCAGGCGCCTGAGCGTAGACGGCACACCGATCAACCACCATATTGGGGTCTCGTGCTTTGCCGAGTATGCGGTTGTTTCGCGGCGCTCGTGCGTGAAAATTCAATCGGACATCTCGCATCCAGAAGCTGCGCTTTTCGGCTGCGCTGTACTGACGGGTGTGGGTGCGGTTGTAAACACCGCGCGACTACAGGCCGGCAGCACTGCGGCCATACTCGGGCTTGGCGGCGTTGGCTTCAGCGCATTGCTTGGCGCTGTCGCAAGCGGCGCACGCGACATCGTAGCGATCGACCTCAACGAAGAAAAACTCAAGCTTGCGCGCGATCTGGGCGCGACCGCAACTTTCAACGCTTCTGCCCCCGATTGCGCCGAACAGATACGTGAACTCACGAAAGGCGGCGTTGACTACGCGTTCGAAATGGCCGGTGCCATCCCAGCGATGGAACTGGCGTGGAAGATCACCCGGCGCGGCGGCAGTACGATTTCGGCTGGACTGCCCAACCCCGCGCTACGGTTTCAGTTGCCACCGGTGACGCTGGTCGCCGAAGAGCGCACCTTGCGTGGAAGTTACATTGGTTCGGCCGTTCCCGCGCGAGACATTCCGCGTTACATCGACCTCTACCAGCGCGGCAAGTTACCCGTCAACCGCTTGATGGGCGCTCAACTAGCTTTTGAGGACATCAACGAAGGTTTCGACCGCCTCGCGACGGGGCACGCGCTGCGAGATGTCGTGGTTTTCAAATGACAAGGACAACAATGCAAGTGACAGAAAAGAAGGGTGCACGCTTCGCGTTTGTGCACGCCCAGTGGCACGAGGACATCGTTCAGAACGCATGGGAAAGTTTTTCGGCTGAAATGGCACGCCAAGGCCACGGATGCGAGTCTATTGACGTCGTGAAGGTTCCGGGAGTCTTCGAGATCCCGATCTGTGCTCAGAAATTAGCCAAAAGCGGTCAATACGCCGCCATCGTCTGTTGCGGATTCGTGGTCGATGGCGGAATCTATCGGCATGATTTCGTCTCGGCCGCCGTGGTCAATGCTTTGATGGACTTGCAACTCAAACACGAAGTTCCCATGATTTCTGTGGTGCTGACACCGCTGCATTTCCACGAACACGCCGCGCATCACGATTTTTTCAGCGCGCACTTCAAGATCAAGGGCGTAGAGGCGGCTCTCGCCTGCCTGGCCATCACGGCGCAACTGCGCGAAGTCGAAATGCTCTGTACTCCGGCGATAAGCTGAGACGTGATTTGTAGCAAGCCGAAAACTGCTAAATGCAAAAAACCCTTGTAAATCAATGACTTACAAGGGTTTTAATACACTGGCGGAAGAGGCGGGATTCGAACCCGCGGTGGGTTTAACCCCACGTACGCTTTCCAGGCGTATGACTTAAACCGCTCATCCACCCTTCCGCGAAGCCTATATATTATAGCAGTGGACGCAGCTCTCTGATGGCTTTTGACCAGCCTGAATTCATTCATTGATGCTGGCCATTGAAGGCGTGGCTCTCGAGGTCTTGCAAGCTCACCACCTTGGTCGCGTAAGCATGCGTGCATTCCAAGATGACGGGGGGCGCGACGCCGGCTGCCAAGGCTTCTTTCCAGCGGTTAACGCAGAGGCACCAGCGGTCGCCAGCTTTGAGGCCGGCAAAGCGCCACTGCGGCTTGGGGGTGACCAAGTCGTTGCCACGAGACAGCGAAAAGTCCAAAAAGGCTTGCGTCATTTTGGCGCAGACGAGGTGTGAACCGGTGTCCAACTCGTCGGTTTCGCAGCATCCGTCGCGGAAGTAGCCCGTCAAAGGGTCGTAAGAGCAGGGCACCAAGGGTGTGCCCAACACGTTCAAGGTGGTCATTTGTTTAGTGTGGTGTCTTGTTCACTTGCAGCATGGTCATGGCTGAGGTGATCAGGGTTGAAACTTCGGTCATGTTGCTCGGCACGATCAGCGTGGTCTTGGCATGGTTGGCGACTTGCGCATAAGCTTCGACGGCTTTTTCAGCGACTTTCAATTGCACGGCCAATTCACCACCTGGCTGGCGGATCGCTGCGGCAACGCGCTCAATGGCCAAGGCGGTCGCATCGGCAACCGCGGTGATCGCGCCAGCCTCACCTTGGGCGTTGTTGATGGCCGCCAGCTTTGCGCCTTCAGAGCGGGCAATGAACGCCTCACGCTCGCCAGTGGCGATGTTGATTTGCTCTTGGCGACGACCTTCGGAGGCGGCGATCAGGGCGCGTTTTTCACGTTCGGCGGTGATCTGTGACTGCATGGCCAACAAAATTTCTTTCGGTGGGGTCAAGTCTTTGATCTCGTAACGCAGAACTTTCACACCCCAGTTCAAGGCCGCTTCATCGATCGCGGCCACCACTTGGGCGTTGATGATGTTGCGCTCTTCAAATGTTTTGTCGAGTTCGAGCTTGCCGATAACGCTGCGCAGCGAGGTCTGCGCCAACTGGGTGACCGCCATGATGTAGTTCGACGAACCATAGCTGGCTCGGACCGGGTCTGTGACTTGAAAGTACAAAATGCCGTCAACTTGAAGTTGCGTGTTGTCCTTCGTGATGCAGATCTGACTCGGCACATCCAGCGGAATTTCTTTAAGACTGTGCTTGTAAGCAACCCTGTCAATGAAGGGCACCAGAAAGTTCAGTCCTGGCGTGAGCGCTATTTGAAATTTACCCAGCCGCTCAACCACCCAAGAGTTTTGTTGGGGTACCACCTTGACGGAGCGGCTGATGAAGATGATCGCGATAACCAAGATGACAATTGCAATTTCCATGGGATCTTTCTGTCTGTTCTAAAGAAGCGGAGTTGCTTGGGGAAATGAGGGTACAGGACGCCAGAAGGGCGAAGAAAACAAGATCAAGTCAGTTTTTTAACAATTAAACGCGTCCCATCGACCTCCAGTATTCGGTGCGGGCCTGTAGCTGCGGGTTCAGTGTGGCGCCGGATCGCCGTCCAGTTTGCACCGCGGTACATGACATTGGCTGTGCCATCGGGGTTCCAGCCGTAGACCATCACGGTTTCGCCGATGTCTAGGTTCAGCGCTGGGTTGCTGTCTTTGGGTAATCCAGCTTTGCGCCGTTTTTTGACAAAGTACCAAGCCACCACCGCACCGCCACCAATGACTGCAGCCACCAGCAATTGCACGACCACATCGAAGCCAGCATGAGCGGCCAGTGCGCCGGCGGCCATGGCAGAACCGATCATCAGCAGGAAAAAAGTACCGGTGAGGAGTTCCGCAACCACCGCACCGCCCGCGAGTAGCCACCAAATAGTTGCTTCTGTCATGGCTTGGCTCCTGTTAGATTGAGTCTTATTTTGAAGCAAAAGTGAAGCAGGGCCTTTGTGCAGGGCATTAATTCCGTACACTTTGCCCCTTTACTTGTCACCGCAATTCCCTGAACAGGCTCTTAGCCCAGCTCACACCATGAAATTTCGCTTCCCCATTGTCATCATTGACGAAGACTTTCGCTCTGAAAACACCTCAGGTCTGGGGATTCGTGCGCTGGCGCAAGCCATTGAAACCGAGGGCTTTGAAGTTCTGGGTGTGACCAGTTATGGCGATTTGTCGCAGTTTGCGCAGCAGCAGAGCCGTGCCAGCGCGTTCATTTTGTCGATTGACGACGAAGAGTTCACGCCCGGCCCTGATCTTGACCCGGCGGTTCTGAATCTGCGCAATTTCATTGCCGAGGTGCGTCGCAAAAATCTGGATGTGCCTATTTACGTGTACGGCGAGACCAAAACTTCGCGTCACATTCCGAACGACATCTTGCGTGAACTGCACGGTTTCATCCACATGTTTGAGGACACGCCTGAGTTTGTCGCGCGCCACATCATTCGCGAAGCCAAGAGCTATCTGGAAGGTGTGCAGCCGCCGTTTTTCAAGGCCTTGCTCGACTACGCCGAAGACGGCTCTTACTCATGGCATTGCCCTGGTCACTCCGGCGGCGTGGCTTTTTTGAAGAGCCCTGTGGGCCAGATGTTCCACCAGTTTTTTGGTGAAAACATGTTGCGTGCCGACGTCTGCAATGCGGTAGAAGAGCTCGGTCAGTTGTTGGACCATGACGGTGCGATTGGCGCCAGCGAGCGCAATGCCGCACGTATCTTCAACGCAGACCATTGCTTTTTCGTCACCAACGGCACATCTACCAGCAACAAGATCGTTTGGCACCACACGGTAGCGCCGGGCGACGTGGTCGTGGTCGATCGCAACTGCCACAAGTCCATCCTGCACGCCATCATCATGACAGGCGCGATCCCGGTGTTTTTGAAGCCGACGCGCAATCATTTCGGCATCATTGGCCCGATTCCACAAAGTGAGTTTGAGCCCGAGGCGATTCGCGCCAAAATCGCTGCCAATCCGCTGCTCAAAGGCGTTGACGCCAGCAAAGTCAAGCCGCGTGTGCTGACCTTGACGCAGTCCACTTACGACGGCGTTTTGTACAACACCGAAACCATCAAGGGCATGCTGGACGGTTACATCCCCAACCTGCATTTTGACGAAGCTTGGTTGCCGCACGCAGCGTTTCACCCGTTCTACGGCACGTACCACGCGATGGGCAAAAATCGCGTTCGTCCCAAAGAGGCGGTGGTGTATTCCACACAGTCGATTCACAAACTGCTGGCCGGTATCAGCCAGGCCAGCCACGTGCTGGTGCAGGACTCCCAAAAGACCAAGCTCGACAGGCACCTCTTCAATGAGGCTTACCTGATGCACACCTCGACCTCGCCGCAATACAGCATCATCGCGAGTTGCGACGTGGCTGCGGCCATGATGGAGCCGCCCGGCGGCACCGCTTTGGTCGAAGAGAGCATTGCCGAGGCGTTGGATTTCCGACGCGCCATGCGCAAGATTGACCACGAGTACGGTGACGATTGGTGGTTCAAGGTTTGGGGGCCAGACAAGTTGGTGGAAGAGGGCATTGGCGAGGCCAAGGACTGGATCATCAAGGGCGAGTCACGCAGCGCCAAGACGGCTAAAAATGGTGCCAACAACTGGCACGGGTTTGGTCAGATGGCCACCGGCTTCAACATGCTGGACCCGATCAAGTCGACCATCGTCACGCCCGGCATGGACTTGAACGGCAAGTTTGCCAAGACCGGCATTCCGGCCAGCATCGTCACCAAGTTTTTGGCTGAGCATGGCGTGATTGTTGAAAAAACGGGTCTCTACAGTTTCTTCATCATGTTCACCATCGGCATCACCAAGGGCCGCTGGAACACGCTGCTGACGGCGCTGCAACAGTTCAAGGACGACTACGACAAGAATCAGCCGATGTGGCGCGTCTTGCCTGAGTTTTGCCAAAAGTACCCCAAGTACGAGAAGATGGGTCTGTCTGATTTGTGCCAGCACATCCACGCTCAGTACGCCAAGTACGACATTGCACGTTTGACCACTGAGGTCTACCTGAGCGACCTGACGCCGGCCATGAAGCCGAGCGATGCGTATGCGCACATTGCACACCGCACCACCGAGCGGGTGGAGATTGATCACTTGGAAGGCCGCATCACCGTCGGTTTGGTGACGCCTTATCCACCGGGCATTCCTTTGCTGATTCCTGGTGAAGTTTTCAACAAAAAGATTGTTGATTACTTAAAGTTTGCGCGCGAGTTCAACAGCCAGTGCCCGGGCTTTGAAACCGATATCCACGGCTTGGTTGAGCAGGAAGATGCCAAAGGCAAGAAGCGTTATTACGCCGACTGCGTGAAGCGCTGAGCCTTGATTTATGGAGCGCTGTTGTTCGCTTGCGCATCGCTTCGGATGCGCATGAAGCTGGCAAAACGCGGAATGCCACTGTCGTTCAGCCCTCTGAACCGATAAGTCACCGTCGCGCCAACCGGCGGCGGTGATTTTCGCTCTGCATCACTCAGGCCCGTTCCGATTTTGAAGCGCAAGGGCTTTTGCCCCGGAGGTGCCGGCATCTCAACCCACAAGGCACCGAGTTCACCCGCGTATTTACCTTGGCCTGGCAAGTGGCCGACCACTCTTGCTTCGGCGTCGTCGTGGGTTTTGACTTTCAGCAAGTCGTCGCTGCGACCCCCGCGATACAGCGACGCGCCGCGGTGCAACATCAAACCCTCGGCTTTCGCCTTCACATGCTGTGTGAGTTGCTTGCGCAGTGCCTGATGACTGGCGACCTTCCACTGCGGCACGGCCTGCACCCAAGGCCGGTGAATCTGTTGGACCAAGCTGTTCAGCGCCGGAATGCGCTCCGTGAACGTGCCGCCGTGGGCAGGCAAGTCAAACACCATGAAGCGAATACTGCGCCAGGCATCGTCATCGGGTGTGAGTTTGCGAACGGTGGAGACAGCCTGCTGAAACTCGCCGCGGCCCGCCCAGAGTTCAGCGTCCATGGGGACATCCGGCCAACCAGCGGTGAACCACACGGGTGCAATGATGGCTTCGCCGCCGCGAGTCAGTAGTTTTTGGCCATCCCAGTAACCCCGCATACCGTCGTATTTTTCGCTGACCCAATAATCTTGCAGGTCAAGACCCGGGTGGTAAACCTTGGCCAGCATCAAGGGCGGATTGTTCTCCGCCGCAGACAGAGGCAAGGTCGGCGCCAGCAGAAGCGCTAGAGCCAGCCCGAGAGGGATCAACCTCAGCCAAGCCACACCCGCCATGACACGGCGAGCGGTGGCGGCAAGGCTGCTGTGCATGCTGGTCAGCTGGTTTCGACGGGTTCGGCGATACCGCCGACAACGTGGCTAAAGCCACCATCGACGTAGGTGATTTCGGCGGTCACGCCACTGGCCAGATCGCTCATCAAGAAAGCAGCAACGTTGCCGACTTCATCAATCGTCACGTTGCGGCGGATCGGCGAGGCAGCGGCTACAGCGCCCAGAATTTTGCTGAAGCCGGCAATGCCGCTGGCTGCCAGCGTCTTGATAGGCCCGGCGCTGATGCCGTTGACGCGCATGCCCTTGGGGCCCATGGACTCAGCCATGTAGCGCACCGAGGCTTCCAAGCTGGCTTTGGCCAAGCCCATCGTGTTGTAGTTCGGCAGCACCCGCAGCGCACCCAAATACGTCAGCGTCAGCAAGGCTGATTTTGGGTTGAGGTAGGGCAGGGCGGCCTTGGCCATGGCCGGAAAGCTGTAGGCGCTGATGTCGTGCGCGACTTTGAAGCCCTCACGCGAGAGACCTTCCAGAAAGTCACCCGCAATGGATTCGCGCGGGGCGTAGCCAATCGAGTGCACAAAGCCGTCGAAGGTCGGCCAGTGGGCTGACAGGTCAACGAACAATTTGTCGATTTGCGCGTCGTCACCGACATCGCAATCGAAGATCAGGGTGGAATCGAAGTCGGCTGCAAATTCGGTGATGCGGCCTTTGAATCGCTCACCCACGTAACTGAAAGCCAGTTCGGCACCTTGTGCGTGGCAGGCCTTGGCGATGCCATAAGCGATCGAGCGGTTCGACAGCACGCCGGTGATCAGCAGTTTTTTGCCAGTCAGAAATCCCATGTTCTTTTTCCTATCAAGATTTGTTAGCCGTCGCCGTTCGCCCAGAACGGGATGGACAGTTAAGGCAGAATTGTCGCATGCGGTATCTGCGTATTGTTGCTGTTTTTCTGACCCTGGCTTGGGGCCTTGGCGTCAGTGCGTCTGCATGGGCCGGCTATGGCTACGCCCTATGGGGCGACCTCAAATACCCCGCTGGCTTCAGCCATTTTGACTATGTCAACCCAGCCGCGCCCAAAGGTGGCGAGTTGCGTTTGGTGAGCAATCTGCGCTCCTCGACGTTTGACAAATACAACCCATTCACCATCAAGGGCAGCGCACCGGCCTACTTGGCGGATCTGATGTTTGACAGCTTGCTGGTCGGCTCGCTGGACGAAACCGCTGCCGGTTACGGCCTGCTGGCCGAAGACGTGA
>Ga0208916_10001292_pt1 | contig 10858 bp, 12 predicted proteins | sample DEB19_08_DNA_5_FD_184523 | JGI IMG/M metagenome (GOLD analysis project Ga0208916, IMG submission 184523) | Aqueous microbial communities from the Delaware River and Bay under freshwater to marine salinity gradient to study organic matter... | ecosystem: Environmental > Aquatic > Marine >... | reverse complement strand
TCCTTTTCTGCTGGAGCAGTGATTTCTCGGATGACGGATGTTCCGAGTGGTTTTACAAGAATAAGTGTCATCAGCCCTACGTCAGCGTCGAGCATGAATACTGAGTCAATAGAACGTACCCCACTGTCACCATCTTGTAGTCCGATAAAGGCAGACGAAGCTACGTTGGTGTTCCATCCGTTTCCTTGGAGAGTTCCAAGAGCAGCCGAGTTATTCTGGTAGCAAGTTTGTGATACCCGCCCTGATACACCTTCTGAATTAGTGTATGTAAAATAGAATCTAGCCCCGCCAGTACGTCCAGCTACTGATACGGCGATAACCTGTACACCCTCACCGTCTGTATAGCGGGGAAGCGTGACAGTGTTATCAAGTATCTGCTCATCAAGAACAGAGTCGTCAATAGATGGGTAGTACAGCAGATAGTCACACAAAATCATTGTAAGAGGAAGTGCTGTAGAAGCGGTTGCAATTCCTGTAGTAAGCCTAAGGTATTTTTCAGCCGGAGAAACACCACCACCATGTTCTAATCCACCATCAGCAGAATAGGTAATTTGTTTAGCAATAGCAGGAGGTGCGTCAAACCAATACTTTGGCACAGGTCGTCCGGGAGACATAGATAAATCAAACCACAAGCCCGCTGTTGTTACTTGCGAAGGAGTTTTTCGCCAAGTGTATCGGCGTTCCTTGCCGTCTAACTCAGCCTGGACTAGTTGTTCGATGTTCTGAATCATTATGCACTTTTAATAGTTACTTTAATTTTTGTTGGAGCCTTTCCAGCGTTCATGTCACTGTTCCCGTTCATTCCTACGTTTAGTCCGACCATGATTGGTGTATCTTTTGGATAGTTACCAGCTTCGTAGTCTGCTTGTGAAATAACTAATGGTTCCATATTAATCTAATTTTACAGGATAAATGTTATTTGAGCCACAGTCTTTGCACTTGTAGGCTTGATTTTTGCCATGTTTACCAATGCGTAACTGTAAATTCTCAATTTTGTTATTAAGTTTATTTCCATCTATGTGGTGGACGGATTCCCATTTTTCCAATGGTCTGTCGAGGTAAAGTGACATTACATATCTATGCTCTGGAACATATCCTTGTTTATTCATCATGCAAAAGAATTTGTCTGGCTTCACATTTACATATCCTTCACCGTTGATAGTCCTACCGCCTTTCCACTTATTATTGTTTTCTCGCAATTGGTTTTTCGCTGATTTGTTTGGAGGTACTCCAAGTTCTCTAAGAACTCTACTTACTACAGATTGTGAAATATTTAATCCTCTACCTATTTCTTGCTGTGAAAGACCGTCTTTGTGGAGTTCATTAATTTCATTATTGAAATTTTGTGTATTCCTACCCGTTGTTCCACCCTTATTGATTGATACAATATCAGCGTGTCCGTTTTTCTTGAGTATTACTCTGACTGTATTGGGTGAGATTCCATACTTATCAGCAATGAGTCCTGTTCTAACACCATTTAAGTATTCCTTAACTAAGGTTTCTTCAAAGACAGAAGTAAGTTTTGTTTTAGTATTCATAGATGGTGTATTTTACTCAATCCTCTGTGACGCTGATACCTGTACCTGCGGCAAAGAAAGGTGTAATTTGGTTAGCTACTGCGAGTGAACTTGAAAGGGCACCAGAGTAAAGGATTTTACTAGCCCCAGAAGCGGCAGTAGTGATTGAAGCATGAGTAATTGTCGCTCCAGTTACTCCACATTGTGGAAAAGTAATCTGAGCAGTGTTAGTTACTGTGTTGCCTGATACAGTCCAGCCACCAGCAGTACGAGCTACGGCTACACGCGCGTAGTCTGTGTATGCTGTTTCGTTAGTAGTTGCTGTTCCGGCTTCACCTGGGTCGGCTGTGTGTAGTGCTACATACAATGAGCCAGCAGTTGCACTGTTTTGCAATCCACCAGCGTCACCGATATCGGCAATATCTGTGTTATTAAAAATTAGGGCTAAAAGTTCTTGCTCGAATGTGTTGGATTTCGACATAAGTTTATTATTATTGTTATTATTATACCACGTTATGAATAAGCTATTCCGGTCAAATTATCTCCGGTATACGAGAGTGTTTTGACTGTTTCTATCCCACTAGGTAAGTCCCCTGAAAGGGTAATACTTGTGAGATTGTCCCCGGTGTAGGCTAGAGTTTTAGTAACTGTCCCGGTATCTGTTGTGTATACGATAGAGGTGAGATTTTCTCCAGTGTAGTTTAGTACGCTAGGGTAGGCTGATAGGTTTTTAGAGATTGTTTCAAATGTATCTACAGAACCTCCACTATTTTGAGTAACATAATTCTTTACCCAATTGGCAGACACTCCACCCCCTACAAATTGAGTAGTAATGTTTTTCTTTAATGTTTCAACCTCATCTCTAAGCTGTTCATGGTCAAGTTCAATATTTTCTATACGCTCTACGATAGCTGTATCATCAAAAGGTGTGTATTCGGGAAACTCTATTAAGGTAAGTACCTGTTGAAGAATAGCATCTATTATCTCTGGTGTGATTACAGCGTCTTTACCATCACGAACTTGTATTGCATCAAGTTTCTCTTGTATAAGCGTCTGGAGGTCGTTTAAAGCCTTTAAAGAGGCTTCTAGGGATAAGTAGTCAACGTCTTTAACTGGTGTAGTTCCATCTTTACCATCTTTTCCTATTATTTCTACAGGTTTTCTAAAGAGTTTCTTTTTAGGAGTAAGTAGAAATAGGAATAGTTCAGCCTGTTCTTCAGGAGCTAAAGAGTTGTAATAACCTGGGTTATCTTTGATTTGATTTAGTTTGGATATTAAGTTATCCATAGGGGTAGGTATTTACAATGTATTATAACATGAAAATTTCGTGCTATAATAAAGATTATTACTTGTTCGAGCAGGTAACAAAAGACACGGTATGCTCGAACGTACTGTGTTTTTTGTTTTATATGCCTTCCAAGAAAGTAAAAAATATCAGAGGGGAGCAATTTGGGGATTTGATAGTCATAGAGTTTTCTCACTGCACTGATAAAGGGGATGCTTACTGGCGATGTATATGCAAATGTGGCAATGAAAAAACTATACTTGGGGCTGCGCTTCGCAGAAAGGCAACACTTAGTTGTGGGTGTTTCCAGAAGGAAAAAGCAAAAGAACACCTACGTGCATTAGCAAAGAAACGTATAACTCATGGCATGGGACAAACACGTTTTTACAATACGTGGTATCACATGGTTGAAAGATGCACTATTAGAGGTCGGAAAGATAATAAAAACTATATTGATAGGGGAATAACCGTAGAAACACAGTGGTTAGACTTTAATTGCTTCATGAAAGATATGTATGTACCTTACTTAGAGCACTGCAAAATATACGGAGAGCGAGAAACCGAGTTAGACCGAATTAACAATAATGCTGGATACAGCAGGCTTAATTGCCGTTGGGCGACAAAAATACAGCAAGCTAGAAACAAAAGAACTAACACGTTTATTGAGTGGCAGGGGGAAAGATACTGTATAGCAGAATGGTCAGAACGAACAGGAATTTGCCAGTACGCGATTAGTAAACGACTTAGACGCGGGTGGACTGTGGGAAAAGCCTTGACAACTCCAGTAAGAGCTGTATAGTTTTATTATGTTCGAAATAATAATTGCAAATATTGGATTATTGGTTTTGTTCGTTTTGGCTGGTCGTCTCGACACCCATTTCGGAACCCGTAATAGCTCCCGCCTTGATAAGTAGGTTACGAGCTTGAGATACTCCTTCCAGTAAGGCTTCGGCTTGCCCTGCAGTTATTCCTAGTGCCCGTACAAATTCCCCAACGACACGAGGTGAAGCAAAAATAAGAGTTGGAATTAACGCTGGGGTTAATGTACCTGTTACAGCTCCTACACCAGCACTACCAGCTAAGATTTGTCGGAATATACCTCGTGGCAATACCTCACTCATTTGTTGTCCTGCAATACCTGACATAATTGCCCCATCTGTCATTTCATCAAGCTCACGCACTAAAGCAGCGCGTTGTTCGTTGTTTGTTTTAAGTGATGTTGTCATTCTACGGTAGGCTTGGTCTACAGTTGCATTGTCACCAGAAGATAACCCCCGATTTAATTCATTTAGGAACTCACTTGTTTCACCAAATTCATCAAGCATTTTTCCATAACCATCAACTTGTTCCCCTGCTTTACGCACTGAACGCACTGCATCTTCTACTAACATGTTTGCTAAATTGGCTGATGGGTCATCTCCCGCAATAGATTTGATTCCTTTAACGGCTTGCCTAGTTGTATCAAGGTCAACGAGTGACATGTTATCGGGCATATTTGATACTTCCATCCAAGCTTGTTGAATTTTAGCTTGGGCACTTGGTACTGTTCGTAGTTTAGATTTACTGAAATCTAAGATACCATTTTCTCCTACGGTTATTCCGGTTTGTTCTAAGTTTTGTGCAAATTGAGCTTTTGCAGGGGCACTAGATACAGTTGTATCTCCAAGTTCAGACAAAGTATTTCTAAATGTTTGTGAGCGTTGAGTTGATACGGTGTCAATTTGGTCTCGTAAGGTAGTAACCAATGATTCAGGAGTTGTATTACCTCGCATTGCTTTTGTAAACTCATCAAGTTGTTGTCCCCCTGCTTTTGCAGCTCTATAGGCTTGTTCTATATTTTCTTGCGATGTTCCTGTCAAAGCCCCTGCTACTTCACTGGTAGCTCGACCTGTTACAGCACCTACACCTCTAGCTAAAGCTCCTAACAATGGGGTAGCGGCAGGGATAGCAGAACCAATAACTGTTCCTGCACCAAGTTCAGGTGTTTGTCCTTCCGCAATACTGTTAGTAACGTCAAAAGTTGCCCCAGCAGTCCCACCAGCAGCAATCCCACCAAGGTATTTAGCTGCTCTACCTAAACCAATAGCTCCTAAGCCTTTACTCGCCAGTCCGGCAATCTTACCTACGGGTAGAAAAGTAGCTGCAGTCCGACCAACATCACCTGCGATTTGTTTGCCAGTTACCGTGTTTTGCACTAAGGCTTCATCTTCTGGTGATATGTCACGCCCAATAACTGCCCGTTGTACAGTATCACCTAGATTACCTTTAGCTATTTGATTTCCGATAGCTTCCCCAATTTTATTACCACCGAAAATAGAACCAAGAACATTCCCAGCTTTAGTTGCTCCTGCCCCAGTATTACTTGCAGTTTCAGTAGGTTGAACAACAGGCTTCACCGCTTGTTCATTACGAAAACGCGCAAGTGCTGCTTTAGTTTCAATAAGAGACTTCCCATTATCTTTCCCCCATTGAGCAATCTCTATTTCTTTTTTTTGTCTTTCTTCTGGTGTCATATATTTATTGGTAATAACTATTAGGGGTTGTTACTGGCGTACCTCCTGATACTCCCCAAACTGCTTGAATTGCCGGGTCAGTATCTTCTACTTTAGTAGAATCTAAGTAATTTCTCACTTCTCCAGTAGGGTCATTAAGATTTAAAGTTTCCTCGTGTGGTGTTCTAAACTTTTTAAGACCTTCTATTACTTCTGTATCATCTTTTGCTATTACATCAAAGAAGCCAACACCAAGAATATCTTTAAATGTTTTCTCTTCATCAGCTCCTACTACGGCTCCTGTTCGGTTACGAGCTAACTTGTCTACTACGTTTTGACGCAATCGAAGGAACTCACGCCCCGATTCAGTTGCTTTTGTTAGAAGTGACATATCTCCAGTAGTTTCAACTAGCGCAATCATACGATTTATTTCGTTGATTGTTTCTCGTGAACCTGTTACTGCCGTTCTTTGTCCATCTGTCAGTCCTTTAATAGTTTTAAGTGTCTCTGACGGAATTACAGTTGGGTCAGGTGGGGTATTAAGAGCATTTAATTCTGTTTGTTTAATTGAGTTAGAGAGATACTTACCGTATAAGTCAGCATCATAAAGTTGTTTTGAGGCACGAGCTACTACAGCTTGCGAGATAGCCCTTCGGTCAGCGTCAGTTGTATTTGGGTCAGTAATTAGTCTAATTTCATCTGGTCGAGCGGCTCCTGAGGTAATCGCTTGGTCTACTGCATCAAGTGTTCGCTCGATGACTTTCTGGTCTGCTTCGTATTTTCTCGCCTCTTTAGCTAAGAGTTGGGAAGTCTCCCCGTCAGCTATGTCACTAAAATAGTTAAGTTGTTGGATTAGATTCTGGTTTTTTAATTGTCTATCAGAATAGTAATCAGACATCGCGTTATTCACAATACTAGTTGCAGTTTCAATACTATTAGTCAATACACTGGCTTCTGCCGCTAAACCAGCATCTCTCAAACTTGCTTCTCTCTGTTCCTGTGTTATTTCTCTGCCCGCTTGACCTAACGTCTGTCCATCAGCCCCTTCAATTCGAGACTGAGTGATTTTTGATTCTGTATTTCTTTTGGCTAATTGTGTCTGGATGTCTTGTAATCGAGTAAGGTTGTCAGTGATACCGTATTCTTTTCCTAATTTAGCCCGTTCTCCTGCTCCATCAAAAGACTGTGTCCCCAACAAGGTGTTTAATTCATCAGCCTTTACTCGTGATTCTAAATCTCTCCCAATTACACCTTCAAGGTTAGAAGTTGTATTAGTAACCAAATTATTAGTCCTACTTCCATCGTTGGTATTAACTACAGGCACTGGTGGTTGCACGGCAGCTGGTGGATTGGCTATCTCATTAGCTGAGACAGTCGGTTGAACAGTAGCTGGAGCTTTCCCGGTCTTAGCATTAAGAGCAGTTTGAGCCACATTTAATTGCTGTGTTAATTCTTCTGGGGTAGGTGGCATTTTAGGCTTCATATTTTCTATATTATAACACGTTTACAGTTGCTCTTTACTGTTTGATTTTGAAATTACTTCTCGTATAGTCACGTCACCTGTCATAATTACTTTATACTGTCGGGATGGTGAGTTTTTATCTCCCACTTCACCCACTTTAATGTATTCGTTAGTCATTTCTACATCGCCAGGGTTGATAGTCTTAAATCTATTAATTTGAATATCTGATAATTGATTTAACAATCCCAGCGACTGATTAATAGTGACTGTCTTTGTAGTCCCCCCTTCAATATTTGTAATTTCAGCAAGGTTTCCGGCACGATACCCAGCAATTATTTCTACCTCATCGCCGATTGCTACATTTGTGAACGCATTTGTAGTAGTAAATTGGGTAGCGTTTAACCAAGTAATGTCGTCTATTTGCAAGGGGAAATTTGAAAGCGTTTGGTCTTTATATTTTACAGTAATCATATCGCCATCATCTAAAGTATCATGCTTTACAACAAAGGTTTCAAAAGCATCAGCGACAGAATCAGATTCATGTCGCACTGTTGTGAAATATCCTTGAGGTTGTTCAGTCCCCTCTGCCCATACGCCTGTATCACTTCCAATTTTGCTTCCTACTAAAATACGAGTTTCTGGGATATTAGTTATCAGTAAAGGCCCGGATGCTTCTACTTTTTCCGTTCCATAATCAGCATCAGCACTTGTAATAGAGTACCGATGAGTAAGTGAGTAAGTTTCTAAGTTTAGTACCCAAACGCCACCGGGAGAGCGACCGTCTAATTTGTTCTCTAGCCCGTCACGGGTATCTACAAAGATATAACAGTATTTACCTTTTACTTTAGTTCCTTTAGGGTGAATTGCCCTACTTGCTGGCGGGATTTGCACCAACCCAGGGATTACCCCTCGCATTGTTATACTTGCATTAGCCCACGGGAATTGAGCAACGGTTTGGAACCCTGCTCCATTAAAGGCTTGAATATACCCGCGTTCTGTTATGACAAAAGGTGTATTATTGTACGAAAACATTGAAAGACAAGCCATGCCGTCTATCTGATATGACTGATTTGCAATATTGTTACCTACTTGTAATTCGTACACAAAGGCATTGTTTTCTACTTCCGTATATGTTCCTGCCCACATGCGGTCAAGCGTTGGGGTAAAGCAACTAGCTGTCATGAGTGTGTCAAGTGGCACAATAGTACCTGCTGCCGCTGTGTTGTAATAGCGAATATTGCTACCGTCAGTTATAAAAAGGGTATCAGCACCAGTACGCAACACTTCCATAGTGTGTTGTACACCGCTAGAAAGGGCAGACCCACCAGCTACCGTAGTCCACCAATCATCATCCATCGAGGTGCCGTTCCAGGAGGCGATGTTAGTGCCCAAAGATACCAACATTAGTCCTTTAAATGATGTGATGTCTGTTTCTATACCAAAATCTAGTCCGTTAAACTCGCTCACCACAGTCCAACTAGCAGACAATCGGGGGTCGTTTGTTACGGTACACCGATATACATCAGTACCCTGTGTGGCAACATAAAAGAAACCATCATGGATTTGTAAGGCTTGGACTGTATACCCTATTTTGGCTTGATTTAACGCACGAGTAAGTCGTTTTGACACTTTGAAAGTACCTGGGCTACTGTCTAAGTCAATGTTAAAACTACTATGCACGTTGCCGTTATAGTCTCCATCGTTTGATTGGATAATTTGTTTTTGATTGTTGGGAATTTCTTGTGTTGACATAGCTATGAGTTATAAATACCAATATATTTAGTTGTGCCGTCACTAAGTCTTACTTCTAGTTTAGAATCAGGGGCTTTCGCTACATTGTATGTCTGTACCCCAGCTTCGTTTACTGCGCGCAACAGGCTTGTGTTTACTGAGGTTCCTTTTTCTACCACTCCCTTCCCAATTCTCCGCTCCAAGTTTCCAATGAAAGGAATATTAGCCACCTCAGTAAGGCTATGTACCAGCTTTTTTAATGCGTCAAACTCTTGTCGTTCTTGTGGTGTCATATAGTTTCGTTAGTCCAATCGGTTGATGGCTTAGTTTCATTAGCCCAGTTAGTTATTGTTTTGATTCTACCATTTTGGGTAAAAAATTCTGGGGACACTTCTGTAAATGAAGTACTATCAATACTATCCGCAATCCCACTTTGGGTAAAAAATGTGGGTGATTTCTCTTCAAAAGTATTGCTGTCTGTTGAGTTAACCCCGGTCTTTACTACAAAAAGTATTACGTCAGAAGTGTCTCCGGGGGCTGATTGGGCTACTGTAAATGAGAAATTAGTAATCGTTGTTGTCCCTGTATATGGAGCATACACAACAGAGACTCTATTATTTGAAAAGGCTACTTGCTCAGATAATTCTGTCCATGTTGGACTACCAGTACTTGAATAAGGGCCGAGTGCTCCTTGCTCTTGGTGGGAACAAAACGCCATAATAATAGAAGTAGAGTTTGTTGGAGTAACCGAAACTGTATGACTACGACTAGTTGTGTTTGCTGTTTGTGTGGCAACTGATACTGATTCAAAAGGACTAGACTGGTCAACACCACTAATCCGAACAAGCGTTCCTGTAAGTTGCCCAACAGTATCTGTGACATCGAATGAAAAGTTAGAAGCTGCCACATCCCCAGAGGTAGCGATTTTATAAAAAATAGCTCCATCTGTTGATGCATTAAAATCTGCACTGTTATTCCGTACTACAGTCCAACCTGATGGTGTTGGAGTTGTATCAGATGTAGAAAAAGCAAGAAATACAAACATCCCATCTCCAACAGCCAATCCAGTTGGCTTAGTAATGGTAATAGCTCCTTCAGCTATAGCTGTTGTGTTGAATGATTGATAACTAATGAGTGGTGTATTAGCCATTATGTAGATTTAAGTGCAAAGTGCCCTTCTGCATTTACAGTAACAGTTAGTTGTCCTGATGTAGGGGTTAAAGTTGATGCCAAGTTAACAGTAGCAAGTACTAAAGATGTAGCATTGTTATCTGTATCAACCCATAAGACATATTTGTTAGTTGATGTAGTCACCCCAGCTAGTGTTGGGTCATTACTGTCAAGTTCTACTCGACTGTTAGGGGTATCTATAGTAGTTGTAATCCCTGAAAGTGTCACAGGGGTAGTCCCACTTGCCACGGATGCTATAACATCAGAATAATACTGATGGGTACTAGCGTTCGGGGTAAATGCTGTCGTCATAAAAGACAGTTTTAGTGTCCCTGTCGCTAGGATTGCATCTAATCCAACTTTTTGTGCTCTTAAATGAAGTGTACTCATATTATCTAGTTCTAAATGTGTTTCTAGTAAAGGTGTTTGCTCGTGGCTTTAATCTTTTTGATGTGCTCTGGTCTTTTAATCCCACCATCTTTTCTATTTCCCGTTGTTTTACCGTTAACTCGTTACGGATAGACGTACGAGTAGGGTCGTTTGTGCCTATGGTAATCCGGTCTGCCGCGTATAGGGCGACATACTCCTCCTCATTTGGGAGCAGTCCGGTAGCTTGTGTCAGGTTAAGAGGGTCAAAACGTGGGTGGACACGCCCATAGGTAAGTTTATAGGTATATGAACCGTTCGGCTTTGGGTAGAGCTTGATTGTATTTCCATCAATATCAAAGTGCGTTGGTGTGCCCGTTTGGTTTTGTAGGTACTCAAAATCAGCATCCCGGGTATCAATAGTGCGTAACACAGTTAAAACCCCGCTATAGTCAATTTCAAGCCTTCTAAGGGTACTTAATTCCCCTTCATCAAGCGTACCACCAGCAGTTGATAGCACTGTGTCACTTGTTGTCACCGAGGTAGTTGGTAAGTCAGTGTGATTACTTGAATCAGGGTTAACTCGACCACCAGCTAAGAGCTTAATACTTGATAAGTGGTCTACCCCAAAATTAAGTGCACGAATAATCTTAGCGTTACTAGCACCTGTTTGCCCGCTAAGGTCTTTTACAAAGTCTATAAGTGTTTGTACGGTGTTTTGTATCATGTTTCGAGGCTAAGTAGGAGGCAGAGAGCGGCCACCCCCTACTCAACCCCGAAGGGTGAGTGTATATGTTATACGAACAATCCGTCAACCAATTTTGGAGCATTGTAT
>Ga0208916_10001289_pt1 | contig 10872 bp, 8 predicted proteins | sample DEB19_08_DNA_5_FD_184523 | JGI IMG/M metagenome (GOLD analysis project Ga0208916, IMG submission 184523) | Aqueous microbial communities from the Delaware River and Bay under freshwater to marine salinity gradient to study organic matter... | ecosystem: Environmental > Aquatic > Marine > Coastal... | reverse complement strand
CTTTTGATGTGTTGGTTCAAGTAGTCGCTGTACTGGTAAGGCACCCGGTAACGCCCGGTGAACTGCAGGTCAGAAATGATCTCGCGGGCGCTGGCCGTCATGGCGGCGCTTTTGGGGAAACGCGCAGCATAAAGTGCCGCCAATTTGGCAAACCCATCGCGCCGTCGTTGCACCACAGCGCTGTCGGCATGGTCCGAATTAAAGAAGGTGGCTTCGTCATAGGCGTAGCCGGGAAGCAACCCGGCAATGCGCTTGGCGATGCGCGAATGTCCTGCCAAAGATCGATGCTTGGCGCGGGAGAGTTCAATCCGTCGCTTGGCCTTGGGCAGCACCCAAGCCAAGACACCCAAGGCAAATAACGGGAGAGCAATGCTGTCGTTCATAAAGTCCTCAGTTTTAAAACTCCACAACCCTAACTACCTTTTTTGACAACTCTATGAAAACTGATATTTTTCGTCGCTTTTTTCTTCAGGAAGACATCAACTTCTTGCTCACCAACCGGGTGCCCCGCATCTTCCTCACGCGCTGCATGGGCTGGTTCAGCCACATCCGGAGCCCCCTGCTCGCACGACTGTCGATCCGGGTCTGGCGCCTATTCACTGAACTGGACCTGAGCGATGCACGGCAGCAAAACTTCGGTAGCCTGCATGACTGCTTTACCCGCGAGCTCAAGCCCGGCGCTAGAGTGATCGACCCAGAACCGATGGTCATGAGCAGCCCCTGCGACGCCATCGTGGGCGCTTGCGGCCGGGTCGTTGACGGCTTGGTGATACAGGCCAAAGGCTTTCCGTATTCCATCGCTGAGCTCTTTGGTCCCAGTCAAGACACGAGCGCGTTCAACGATGGCAGCTTCATCACACTGCGCTTGACATCGGGCATGTACCACCGCTTTCACGCACCCCACGACATGACCGTGGAGCATGTGACCTACATCAGTGGTGACACCTGGAATGTGAACCCGATCGCCCTGAAAAGAGTCGAGCGTTTGTTTTGTCGAAATGAACGCGCGGTGCTGCGAGCGCGGTTGACGGCCACTGGCCACCCAATTGCCCTGGTGCCGGTAGCCGCCATTTTGGTGGCCAGCATGCGCCTGCATTTTTTGAATGTCTTGTTGCATTTACGCTACCGTGGAGCCAATGAAATGCCTTGCACAGCCGCTTGCGTCAAAGGGCAGGAATTAGGTTGGTTTGAGCATGGCTCGACCATCATTGTGTTCACGCCCAAGGGGTTCGAATTGTGCGACGGCATTCAAAACGGCCAACAGATCCGAATGGGTCAAGCGCTGATGCAACTGCCCAAAGCCAGCACTGCTTGATGTCATGAATTTGACGCACGAGCGTCATCATCTCGACACGTTCCCCAGCGACGATCAGTCTCCAGATAGACCCCCATAAATCTGGAGTGCCTTATGAAGATCAGCGTATTTGGTGCCGGCTATGTCGGCTTGGTGACTGCGGCCTGCTTGTCCGAAATGGGCAACAGCGTGGTGTGCATTGACGTCGATGCCAAGCGGGTAGCGGACTTGCAACAAGGCGTCTCACCGATCCATGAACTCGGGCTAGAGCCCCTGTTGCAACGCAATGCAGCCATGGGCCGGCTGACTTTTACAACTGATGTGGCTGCCGCTGTGGCGCATGGCACGATCTTATTTATCGCAGTCGGCACACCGGCCGCTGAAGACGGTTCGGCTGACCTGCAACATGTCATGCGAGTGGCACAAACCATCGGCGAGAACATGCACGACTACAAGGTCGTGGTGAACAAAAGCACGGTGCCCGTTGGCACAGCGGACCTAGTGCGCAAGACCATTGCAAATGCCTTGCGCCAACGTGCGGCGGTGCTGCCGTACTCCGTGGTGTCAAACCCAGAGTTTTTGAAAGAAGGGGTGGCCATTGACGACTTCATGCGGCCAGACCGCGTCATCGTTGGTTGTGACAACGAGCAAGCTGCGCTGCTCATGCGCGCCCTGTACTCACCCTTCCTGCGCAATAGAGACCGCCTGATCATGATGGATGTTCGCAGTGCCGAACTGACCAAGTACGTCGCCAATGCCATGCTGGCCACACGCATCAGTTTCATGAATGAGATGGCATTGTTGGCAGAGAAAGTCGGCGCTGACATTGAGCATGTACGCGTCGGGATTGGCAGCGACTCCCGCATCGGCACCCATTTTCTTTACGCGGGTTGCGGCTGGGGTGGCTCTTGCTTTCCAAAAGATGTTCGGGCGCTGGCCCACATCGCCGAAGAAGCTGGCGCTGAGTTAAGCATGCTGAAAGCAACGCAAGCCATCAACGACCGCCAACGCGGTCTGCTGGGTCGACGGGTCGTGGCACGCTTTGGACAAGACCTGAGCGGCTTGCAGTTTGCGGTGTGGGGCTTGGCCTTCAAGCCGGGCACCGACGACATGCGCGAGGCACCCAGCGTTGACCTGATCGACGACCTGCTGCGCCGGGGTGCACGGGTCAAGGCCTTCGACCCGGTGGCGATGAATCGGGCGAAAGAGATCTGGGGAGAGCAGCCAGGATTTGAGTTGTGCAAGGAGCCCCTTGCTGCAGCTGATGGATCGGATGCACTCATTGTCGTGACGGAATGGCGCGAGTTTCGCAGCCCCGACTTTGCTGAACTCAGCAAGCTGTTAAAGCAGCCCGTCATCTTGGACGGTCGCAACTTGTACGAACCGAGCTTGATGGCGGAATTGGGGTTTGAGTACACCGGCATCGGTCGTGCAGCGGGCACGGACGCCTTCGACTTTGATCAGCCAGGATTAGCGACGCTCACCTCTCTGGCAGCTTGAAACTCTTCACAACGACAAAGCGCACAACTGCAGCCGGACGCATGCGGGCCTGCCTAGAGGCGGACTTGTCTTCTAGGCACGAAGGTTTCAGGGTTTTAGAAGGCGGCTGATCTTTTGAAGATTCTTCAGGGTGCTGGCCAAATGACTTCGCAGTGCCTCAGAGGCCTCCACTTGTCGTCCTTGCTCAATCAGGTCAAGCACATGCAGATGCTGCTGGCAATGCTCTTTGTAACGTTTTCGATCTCGCATGGAACGGTAGGACAGCAGACGGCGAACGCGATTCACGCGCCGAATGGTTTCAATGAAAAAAGGATTGCCAGAGCCTTCGACCAAGGCTTCGTGAAAGCGCACGCCCCGCTCGTGAAGTTGATCGGTGGTGTCGGTCTCAATGCCCCCAGCCAACAAATGCAATTCAGCGGCACGGCAGCGCGCAAGCACCAAAGGGTCTAGCTCGTAGCCAGGCTCAAGCAAAGCGGCAGGCTCTAGCGCCAAGCGCAACCGGTAAGACTGCATCAAACTGTCTGGCGTTGTCAGCATGGATGAAAAAATCCAGCCGTAACCTGGTTTTTTCTGCGCCCAGCCTTCTTGTGACATTCGATTCAGGAGAGCCTGCAGTTGTGCCGCCGTCAGTTGGTAACGATTTTTAAGCATCACCTCGGAGAACGCCTCTGGCAAAGTGCCGTTGAGCAAGTCTTCGGCCACCCTAAAATAAATATGAGTCGCTACATCGGAGGTGTCGAGGCCCAAGGCTTCGCTGGACGCTGCATCGGAGTCATCCATCGTTCGGGCTAAAAAATAGCCGCGTTGCGGCTCCCGTCGCAGCACCCCTTTGTCTTGCAGCAGAGACAAAGCCTGATTGATTGGCGAGCGCGATACACGCAACCGATCCGCCAAGGCTTGGGCCGGCAAATGGCTGCCAATCGTCAGTCCCTCCGTGCGGATGAAGTCAACAATCTGAGCGGCAATGGATTTTTCAGCTTGCATGCAGTGCAATGGTCTTTTGCAAGATCGAGGGGATCACGCCGCCGTCGCACAGCAAGGTCACTTCGAGTTGGGTTTCAACGGCGGCGGTGGCCATCATTTCTTCCACCACACCGTTGACACGCAATACGCGCACAGCCACTTCGCTACGGGGTGCAAGGGTGTCTGCATCGGCCTCAATGGCGAGTTGGTCGCCAGGCTGCAGATTGAGGCTTTGTGGGTTCACACCAACGGGCAGGCGCAGCGGCAAGATGCCCATGCCAATCAAGTTGGACCGGTGAATACGTTCAAAACTAACGGCCAACACGGCGCGAATGCCCAGCAGGCGCTGACCTTTGGCCGCCCAGTCCCGCGATGAACCCATGCCATAGCGCTCACCGGCGACCAGCACGACAGATTCCCCTGCGTCACGGTAGCGTTGCGCGACATCCCAGATCGGTTGTACATCGCCACTCGGGACGTGTAGCGTGTGGGCCAGTGGCAAGCCAGGCTGCAGCATGTTGACAAGTGTCTTGCTGTGGAATGCGGCCCGCAGCATGACCTCCCAGTTGCCACGTCTTGACGCAAACACATTCAGATCGTGGCGGTCATCTCCGCGCGCCACTAAATAGTCGGCGACCAAACTGACTGGCGGGATACCACTCGCGGGAGAAATGTGGTCAGTGGTGATGTCGTCACCCAGCACCAACAAGGGATAGGCGCTGTAACGTCCGAGTTGACTGCCTTCAGTGACCGCCGCAAAGGGCGGCCGCCGCAGCGTGGTCGACTTGTCATCCCACGGAAACAGTGGCGTGGTGGGTGCCGGCAGGGCATGCCACATTGGGTTTTGGCTGGCTAGTTCGAAGTCACGGTGATAGTCAGCGGGATCAGCGGCCAGGGCAAGGTGGGCATCAATCTCTTCACGCGAAGGCCAGAGATCTTTCAAATAAACCGCGCGACCATTTGCAGCGATTTGCACCGGCTCGGTCGCTAAGTTCCGCTCACTGTCCCCAGCTAATCCAAAAACAACCACCAAGGGCGGCGACATGATGAAACTCAGCTCGATATCCGGGTGCACGCGACCTGGGAAATTTCGGTTTCCGGACAATATGGCAACAGCCTTGATGTGGCCTGCGACTTGGGCCTCACGAATCGGTTCGGTGAGCGGCCCAGCATTGCCAATACAAGTCGTGCAGCCATATCCGACGATGTCAAAGCCGACCGCCGACAAGTCCTCCATCAAGCCAGCTCGCGCCAAGTAAGTCGCTGCAGCGGGCGAGCCAGGGGCCAGCGATGTCTTGACCCAGGTCGGAGGCGTCAGCCCGTAGGCGCGGGCCTTGCGGGCCACCAGCCCGGCGGCAATCAGCAGCGCAGGGTCAGAGGTGTTGGTGCAACTGGTGATCGCTGCAATTGCCACCGGATGACGCGGCAGCACCGCCGAAGCAGACTTTGGCGTGAAGCCAACTTGTGCCAACGCTTTTCCGGTGTCGGCGTAATCCAGTAAATCTTGCGGCCGCTGAGGCCCAGCCACAGACATGCCGATCGCACTGAGATCAATGTCAATGGTTCGCGTGAAGCACGGCTCGGCATCCGCGTCAAACCACAAGCCAACGCGTTGTGTGTAGGCTTCGACCAGCGCAATGGACGCTTCGGTGCGGCCGGTTGCACGAAGGTACGTGAGGGTTTGAGCGTCTACCGCAAAGTAGCCAGTGGTCGCACCGTATTCAGGTGCCATGTTGGCGACGACAGCACGATCGCCGGCACTCAGTGTCGACACCCCAGGGCCATAAAACTCGACAAACTCACCCGTCACGCCGACCTGTCGCAGACGTTGCGTGACGGTCAGCGCCAAATCAGTGGCTTGGGCGTGCGCCGGCAATCGACCCGTGAGCTTGACCCCCATCACTTCCGGAATGCGGAGCATTGTCGGCATGCCAAACATCACTGTCTGAGCTTCCAGTCCACCGACGCCCCACCCCAATACACCTATGCCATTGATCATGGGCGTGTGACTGTCTGTGCCGATCATCATGTCGGGGACGGCCCAGCGAACACCCTCGCGCTCGACCGTGGTCACGACGGTGGCGAGTTGTTCGAGGTTGATGGTGTGCATGATGCCGGTGCCTGGCGGGTGAATACGAACGCCGCTCAGCACCGCCGCTGCCCACCTTAAAAAACGGTAGCGTTCACTGTTGCGACGAACTTCGTGCTGAAGGTTGATGCTCAAGGCGTCACGCTGTGCATAGGCCTCGACCGCTAATGAGTGATCGATTGAAACGTCAACCCGTAAGCCTGGGTTGAGCACCGAAGGATCGACACCCGCCTCGGCCAAGGCATTGCGCATGGCGGCAATGTCGACCAACGCAGGCGTACTGGTGGTGTCGTGCATCAGCACACGTCCCGGCTGAAAGGCTAATTCTGCTTCACTGGTGCCAGACTCAAGCCATTCAAAAATAGCGGCGACTGCCACCTCTCGCTCTGATCCCTGCATGTTGCGCATGGCATTTTCTAGCAGCAGACGCAGTACCACGGGCAAGCGCTTCAAACCCGGTCCAAAAAGGGCCAGCAGATCCACCACGGCATAGCTTTCGCCGTTCAAAAAAAGTTGTCCCTGTGGATTTTTATAGGTGTTTTCCATAGCTTTTATTTTTGCATATATCCACTATAAAATGCAATATATCGCAAACCCTGAGCATTTAAAACAAGCCATCAAGGACTCCTCCAATGCCAATTTTTCCACGCCACTTGTGCCTCATCAGCATGATGGCCAGTGCTTGTCTGCTGGTATCTCACTCGGCCATCGCACAAGACTACCCGAGCAAAACCATCACTATCGTGGTGCCGTTTTCCGCCGGTGGCGGTGTCGACACCATCGCCCGCCTGCTGGCTGAAAAATTACGCGAGTCTTTGAAACAAACGGTCATCATCGACAACAAGGCTGGGGGCAGCGGCATGATTGGTGCGCTGGCTGTGGTCAAAGCAGCGCCTGACGGTCACACGCTTCTGCTCGGCTCCGCCGGAGAGACCGCCATCAATCCATTTGTCTACAAAGCGCGCATGCAGTACGCGCCAGCCAAAGACCTTGCGCCTATCACGCTGGTCACACGCATCCCTAACGTGCTGCTGGTCAGCCCAACGCTGCCCGTCAAGACGATTGAAGAGTTGGTGGCCCACGCCAAAAAGAACCCCGGGAAACTCAGCTACTCCAGCAGCGGCGTCGGTAATCCACAGCATCTGAATGGCGAATTGCTCGAAGAATTGGCCCATATTCACATGGTGCACATCCCTTACAAAGGCGCATCAGGTCAGTTGATCGACGTGACCTCCGGCACGGTTGACATGACCTTTGTCAGTTACACCGCCGCCAAGGGCTTTATTCAAAGCGGTAAAGTCAAAGCCATTGCCGTGACATCAGCCAAGCGCACCAGTTTTGCGCCAGACATTCCAGCGATTGCCGAATTCAAACCTCTCAGTAAATACCAGCTCGAAAACTGGTTCGGTCTGTTTGCGCCAGCGGGCACACCCGAGGCGGTTCAACAAAAGCTCAACGCAGCCGTCACCCAAGCACTGCTCGACCCGGAGTTGGCGAAGAAACTTCGCGACCAAGGGGGCGAGCCAGCCCCCATGTCGACCCAGCAATTTCGTGATTTCATCAAAGCGGAGTCGGTACAGTTTGAGCGCATCGTCACCAGCGCCAACATCACTGCAGAATAAAACCTGAGTAGTCCTCGCTAGATCCACTCAGGACGGCCTTGGGCTGGCGCACGTCTTGACGTACTGCGCAAGGCAAACCATGCGGTCGACCATCGCTTGATTCAGCGAGCCAGCACGTGCGAGATCTGCGCTCAGGCTGTCGTCAAACAAATTCATCCGCTGCGCTTCTCGCCAAGCGCGTCGCGTGTATCAGTGCAATTCTTGGCGCAATCATTTTGAGTTTTCACTTGTATTCATTCTCATCTCATAGCTTTGAAATTTTCGACAGCAGCACGTATAGTGACGGGCTAGATGAACCCACCGATTGATCGCCACATCCCAGACGGCAAAGCGCGCACAGTCGCCTGCTTGGGGCTGGCGCAAACCTTGGCTTGGGCGTCGAGCTATTACTTGCCCGCCATGCTGGCAACGTCGATGGCACGTGACTTGGGTATCAGCACACCGCTTGTTTTTGCGGGATTTTCGGTGGCGTTGCTCGTCTCTGCGGTCCTGGGGCCGCTGGCCGGCAAAGCCATTGACCGCTATGGCGGCAGACCCATCTTGATGCTCAACAGCTTGGTCTTTGCACTCGGGCTGACAGCATTGGCATTGGCGCAAGGCCCCGTAGGGATGTTCGTCGCCTGGGGCATTTTGGGTGTGGCCATGGCCGCCGGTTTGTATGAAGCGGCCTTTGCGACGCTGGTGCATTTGTACGGCCAACGTTCACGTGGCGCGATCACTGGCATCACCTTGGTGGCCGGCTTCGCCAGCACCATCGGCTGGCCGCTCTCCGCATGGTTAGAGTTGGCATGGGGCTGGCGCAGCGCCTGCCTGACTTGGGCCGGCCTGCATGTTTTTCTGGGATTACCGCTGTACAGCGTGCTGTCGAAAACGCCGCACCAAGAAGAGCCTGACAACACAGACGGTGGCACACAGGCGACATTCATGACGGCAGCGGCTTCAACAGCTGCCACAGCGAATGCCACGCGATCAGCCGTTCTGCTGGCATTGGCCTTTGCCATCACTTGGTTCATCAGCACCGGCATGGCGGCCCACCTGCCCCGATTACTACAGGCCGAAGGCGTTCCGCTGGCCACCGCCTTGCTACTGGTGGCGCTGGTCGGGCCAGCGCAAGTGGCAGGCCGCTTGCTCGAATACGGCTTGCTGCGACGGGTGCATCCGGTGGTGTCGGCGCGGGTGGCGGGCGCGCTGCATTCGGTTGGTGCGCTGGCTTTTTTGTTGGTGGGTGTGCCGGCTGGTGCAGCTTTCACCCTGCTGCATGGCGCGGGCAATGGCGTGTTGACGATTGCCAAAGGTACCCTGCCGCTGGTGCTCTTTGGCGCTAAAGATTACGGCCTGCGGCAAGGCATCCTGATGGTGCCGGCGCGTTTCGCCCAAGCGCTGTCACCGTATCTGTTTGGCTTGGCGATTGACCGCTACGGCGCCGGAGCCTTGTGGTTTTCAGCGGCGTTGGGCGGGGTGGGGTTCGCGGCCTTGATGCTGCTGCCCGGACCTGGCAAGACGAGGCCTCAAGCGGCCACTTGAAACTCAGCGTGCGCCAACGCCATGACCTCATGCGGTGGCAAGGTCTTGAGCTTGTGGTCACTCCAGACCTGACGCCAGCGACGCGACCCTGGTAAGCCGTGGCGCAAGCCGAGCATGTGCCTGGCAATGGCGCTCCAAGGGGTGCCATACAAGGCTGACTCACGCGCCATGTAGTCGACCATCTGCGCCTCAATGTCTTCTCGCGTGAGCGCTTCTGCTGGCGCTTCGTCACCGAAGAAATCAGTGTCCCACGAGGCCAGCCACCAAGGGTTGTGGTACGCCTCGCGGCCGATCATCACGCCGTCGATGTGCTGCAACTGCGCGTGCACTTGCTCGGCGGTGTTGATGCCGCCGTTGATCATGATGCGCAGTTGCGGAAAGTCATGTTTGAGCTGATGCACCATCTCGTAGCGCATCGGCGGCACTTCGCGGTTCTCTTTGGGTGACAACCCTTTGAGCCACGCATTGCGAGCGTGGACGATGAAAGTGCTGCAGCCGGCGTCGCTGACGGCGCCCACAAAATCACGCACAAAGTCGTAGCTCTCGCCTTTGTCAATGCCGATGCGGTGCTTCACCGTCACCGGCACGCTCACCACATCCAGCATGGCCTTCACACCATCAGCAACCAGTTGCGGCTCGGCCATCAGGCACGCGCCAAAAGCACCGCGCTGCACGCGTTCGCTCGGGCAACCACAGTTCAGGTTGATCTCGTCGTAGCCCCACTCTTGGCCCAACCGCGCGGCCTGCGCCAGGTCTGCCGGCTCGCTGCCGCCCAACTGCAGGGCCACCGGATGTTCTTCCGCGTTAAAGCGCAAATGCCGCGGCACATCCCCATGCAGCAAGGCGCCAGTGGTGACCATCTCGGTGTAGAGCAGCGCGTGGCGACTCAAGAGACGGTGAAAGTAACGGCAGTGCTTGTCAGTCCAGTCCATCATCGGGGCAACCGATAATTTTCCAGACAGATAGTGTTGATTTGGTGGGCTTTTTTCCACTTGAAAAAGTTACTTTATAGAGTCATTCGTCAGATCAGCCCCGGATAGGAACCACCATCCAACTGGATATTTTGACCCGAAATATAACCCGCTTGGGCACTGCAAATAAAAGCGCAAGTGTCGCCGAATTCTTCCGGCGTCCCGAAACGTTTGGCGGCAATGGTATCCGCGATTTTGAGTCGGGCCTCTTCGGGGGTGATCGATTCCAGGCTCACCATCCGCGCGACCATCTGCTTGAGACGCCCGGTGTCAATGCGCTCGGGAAGCAGGTTGTTGATCGTGACATTGTCGCGAGCGACCTCCATCGACAACGCCTTGCAGAATGCCGTGAGTCCGGTGCGTGCGGTTGTGGACAGGCCTTGATGAAGTCGCGGGGACTTGACCATGGCGGACGTCACATTGACGATGCGCCCGAACCGCCGCGCCTGCATGCCACGCACGTAGCCTTGGATCAGGAAGATCGGGGCCAGAAGGTTGGCATTCAGCGCTGCCAGCCATTCGGCTTCGTGCCAGTCTTCAAACTTGCCGGGTGTGGGTCCGGCGTTGTTGTTGACCAGGATGTCTGGAGCGGGGCACGCATCAAAGATATGAGCGCGGCCGTCAGCCGTGTTGAGGTCTGCGCACACGGTGGACACGTCATGGCCAGTAGCTTGCCGGATTGACTGCCGGGCTAGCGCCAGTCGGTCTTCATCCCGACCGTTGATGAACACACGTACACCTTCACGCGCCAACGCGCTCGCGCAGGCCAGTCCGATGCCGCTGGTGGACGCACACACGAAAGCAACGCGGTTCTTGATTTTCAGATCCATGACATGTTCCTTGCTAAATCAAGCCAGCGCGATCACTTGATCGTCAGCCCCTCTGCCCTGCGCACGGTACTGACCTATA
>Ga0208916_10001288_pt1 | contig 10873 bp, 12 predicted proteins | sample DEB19_08_DNA_5_FD_184523 | JGI IMG/M metagenome (GOLD analysis project Ga0208916, IMG submission 184523) | Aqueous microbial communities from the Delaware River and Bay under freshwater to marine salinity gradient to study organic matter... | ecosystem: Environmental > Aquatic > Marine >... | reverse complement strand
GACTTCTTAACCTTAGCCACAGGCTTTGCAGCTTGAGGCTTAGGTTTAGCACCAAAGAGTTTGCGGAGTTGATTCCAGAAAGTATTAAGTTCTTTGCCAATAGCAACGACTTGCTCACCAGTTTGCTTAACTTGGACAAACTGCTCTTTAGCTTGCTTGTAGAGTTCGCAACCTTGTTGAATCTGTTTGACCAGACCAGCCGCCATGAGGCATAACGTGATTGGATCAATTTCAGTCTCCTATGATGCTAGTGGCAGTACCAACTCCAGCAGCACCAGACAACAATCCTGTTCTTGGGGCTTTTGCTCTGCGATTCAATTCATACATAATTGCTCTTTGCACCAGTGGGTCAGAACTGAATAGCTTTTTCTGCAATATCTCAGATGATTCGCTACTGATGCCTTTTGCTCTTGCAAGTAATGATGAGCCAGCCGCCTTCATCAAACCAAAAACATCAGCACTTGCGGCTGATTGAGCAATATTAGCCAGTTCTTTGGCTTGGTCTGTACTAGCAATACGCTCACCGCTAGGTGAACCTCCAATAACCTTTTTGGCTGTTTTGCTTTGTTCTTCTAGACCTTTGATGTATTTTGAAAAATCTGTATATGCATCTTGGGCAGACTTAATCACATTTCCATTTGCGTCTACAGTATCAGTGAACGCATTACGGACAAGCAATTTTTGATTGTTTGACTTGAATATTTCTCTAGTGAAATCTGTACTTTTAAATCTGCCAACCCGATCATTGATGTCTGCCATCATGCCAAGTCTGAAAGCCTCTTTTTCATCAGGATTCATTGCCTTGATATTGGCGGTGGCTTCTTTAGGATCAAGTTTTTGATATTTCTGACCCATCTTAAAAGAATTCTCAATGCGTGATGCATCAGCGAATTCAGCATTGGCTTTAGCGTAATCGGTATTCAATGCTTTGATCTTGTCATTGAACTCGTTTTTCACATTGATGACATCACGACCATAACCACTGACTTTGCCTGTAACAGCATCAGTTTCTTTGTCGATAATTCGATCCAGACCAATTTTTATCTGGTGGAGTATGTCTGTAGGAACTGATTGAGCGTTACGAATAGACTCAAGAGGAGGTAGTGTTTCACCTTTAACAGCGGCTCGTTTTTCAGCCTCTTTATAGGCATCAACAAATACTGGTCTGTCTACATATGTTCTGAATGGCTTTGCATCAATAGCAAGTTTATAAGCATTTGGGTATGCCGCACTAGCTTTTGCCGCCTGAGACTCAGCCAATGCATTCAGGTATTCATAGCCATTGACATCTTTAGCCAATCCCGCTTTCTCAACCAATCCCTTGACAATATCGTTAGGTTGGTCAATCAAGCGGCTTTCAAGGAACTTCTCTGTAGAACCCTTGGCTTTGGACTGAACAATATATGCGTTATATGCAAGGTTCTTCAGGTTTGCGCCCAAATCGGCAATTACAGGGTTAGGAACTCCAATTCTTCTTAACTCATCTAATGCTGCCCTTGCCTCTTGAGGGGTAAGATTATCTTTTGCCATGTAACTAGCCAGCATCTTTGATGCAGCCGTTGCTTGGTCACCAATGCCAGCAGAGTTCAAAACATTCTTGATGATTGTTCCAGCTTTGTCTATGATGATTGGAACAGTACCGCCCAATACACCACCGAAAACAGCACCCTTGGCTGCTTCTATACCAGCATCTTTCTCTGCATAGCCATACCCTGCCAATGCACCAGTTCCTGCACCCGCAGCAGTTGTACGCAAGATTTGACCACCCAAACCCTCACCGCCAGTAACCAGTGATCTGACTTCTGGTGCAAGAGTCTTAACAGCTTTACCAACAAGGCCAACGGGTACAGCAAATCCAGCCGCCAATTCAACAGGAGTCTTAACAGCAGGGAAATCCTCACCAAACTGCTTTTGCTGACCTCGTAACTGGTCACGCAACCGAATGTAATCTTCATTACTGACAGAGCCTGTGCGTAATGCTGCCTCAAGTTCATCCAAAGTGCCAAAGGTTGCACCTTGTCCTGCTGCTCTTAAAGTCTCAACAACAGGGTTGTAGGTTATCTTTGGCGCAAAGGTTGACTGAATAGCCTCGACATTAGCGGCTTGAGTGTCTGGTGCATCTTGCAATGTTCTGTAATCTTGTCCCATTATGGTTTCACCTTTCTTTTTCCATCAGGATCAACAAAAATTGTTCCAGATGGATATTTTGGATTCTTCAAGAATGCGTCAACTTCTGATTGTGTAAATGTATGAGGTTCAAACTTCAATGTTTCAATTGGCACTTCAGGTAATTTGATATTTGCGTTGATGCGTCTTCGTTCAATTGAAGCCTTTGCGTCAGAGACTTTTCTAGCATTGATTTCAGCCAGTGTATTGATAGCTTTAGCAGCATCAACAGCAGACTCAGCACCTTGCAATTCTTTGATTGACCGCTGTGCATCACCCTCAGTCTGAGTACCCTTGTTCAGGCGTAAAGATTCATTGACCAGACGGGTCTTGAACCTTTCAAAATCATTTCTAGCAACTACATCAGGATCATTTGAACCTAATGCACTTCTAGCTGCAATAGATGCACGATCTTTCAAGCCAAACTTAATATCACCCCTCTTGATACTGCTGACATAGTCATTAGCTTCAATAGCAAGATTTCTAGCTTCACTAGCCTTTGCATAATCAGCTTCCTCATCTTTAGCCAAATCTGGTCTAAGAGGTTTGTTTGCTGCTTCTTCTTTCTTACGATCAATCTCAGCAAGTTTCATTTGCTGATTAAAGTTAGCATTTTGTTGTTGAAGTGCAAGCAAAGATTGCTGTATAGCCAAAGCCTGTGTAGAGTTTTCAAGACCTTGAGTTTTCAGAGAATTAAGAACTTGTTGTTGAGCCACAATTTGCGCTTGATTTTGCTCAAACTGTTGCGCTCTTTGGGTCATATTACCCAATTCTGTGACCCTCTTATCAACATCTTCAGGGTTAAGAGTTCCATTCTTAAGACTAGTTGAGTATCTAGCCGCAACTGTTTTTACATTTGCTGGAGTGTTTGGGTCTTGAGTAAACACTGCAAATGGGTCTTCTTCTTGACCTCCAGCCGCACCGATAGTACGCAAACTAGGATAAGTTTTAGCCAACTCAGTGATAGCTGCACGACCTTGTGGGAATGCCAAGAGTTGTGACTTCACCTGTTCGTTAATAGTCCCATCAGCATTTTTAAGGGTAGGCAACAATTGCTGTGCGTAAGTGTCTAAGGCTTGAGTCTTCCTCGCCTGAGCATTCTTCATCTCATTATTAAGCATCTGTGCAGTATTGCTGTCGCCAGTTTGCAAGGCAAATTGAATTGCTCTACCATAAGTTTCTGGTTTGTTCGGGTCAATCATGCCAAGCATCTGTTGACGCTGTGAAATCATCTGTAACTGAGGGTCTTGACCACCCAAAGCACCGCCAACACCTTGGCCTAACTGGTATCCAGCTTGTTGAAATCCAACACTTGCCTGTTGCAATGGAGTCAACTGAGCAAACTGCGTAAACCTATCTTGCATTGCTTCATTTTGCTTTTGTTGGTACAAACGAGCCTGTAGATTGCTCAACTCAGGTGAAAACAAACCAGATACAACTGACTGAGGCTGACTAGCACTGAAGTTAGGTTCAGGACTTGTCATTTGGTTATTTCTCAAATCGCTAGGCATAAAAGCAGACAAATCCATAGGTCTTTGTGTAAAGATTTGTTCTGGCTGAAAATTATCAGCCGCAGGAACACTAGTATCTAATGCGCCTCTATATGGAATATCAACTCTTGATAAAGCCTCTACTGTAGAAACATCTTGTGCAGACATAGGATTAGCTTGAGTTAATGGATACAACCCTAATAGTTTATCTAATTCCTGTTTACTCATCCCACCACCAAAAAGGTTTCTAGAACCAGTACCAACACCATAATCTTCAATTGTTGCCATGATTTTTCCTTTATGCCACAAACTTTTGTTGAGGTTGTACACCAAATAGGTTGTTCAATGCGCCTTCTATTAAAGGAGATCGAGAAAATGCAGATAGAACATTTCCACTTGGGCTAAACGCATTGCTTTGGTACATTGTCTGTGCTGCACCAGTAATGCCACCACTTAACAATTTTCCAGCTTGTGCTGATCCTGCTGAAATATTACCCCCAATATTCATGCCAAGATTCAATGGAGTTTGTGCAAGGCTCTCTAACCCTGATGATGTATCCATTGCAGTGGCAAACGGGGAATAAGCACCTGTCTGACCTGTGTAGTAGGCATTCTGCAAATTAGCACCTTGAGTCATCAAACCACCGCCATAAGTTATGCGGTTTCTAGCTTCTTGGTCAGCATTTGCAGACAATTGCAAGTTACTTTGAGCCAATGCGTTGTAATAAGCAGCCATCTCAGGATTTGTATTCATCAAGTTGCCGCCTTGAGCTACAGCAGCACCAGTTCTACCTTGTTGGAACAGTTTGTTTTGCAGCAATGCAAGTTGATTCTCTTGAGTAGGTGCAAGCAATGCCTGTTGCTTAGTAATGTAATCTTGTGCCGCTTGTTCAGGTGACTTAGCAAGGTATCCTTGACCAAGATTAAACAGACTTTGCGCCCCCGTTTGCAGTGGTGCGTAAGCAGTTGGTGCTTGTTCAGCCTGAGTCAACCCTTGTCTTGCAAGTGTAGATAATCTGTTTTGGTAACCCTGAATCTCAGGACTTGCTGCATATCCAGCACCAATTACATTGCCTTGAGCATCAGTTGTAAAGGCTGATTGACCAAATCTTGTAGTCACGCCAACTGGTCTAAATTTAGCCGCATCAGCAGCAATCTGAGCCGCACGCACTTGTGCATCTGCCGATGTTTGCGCTGCTTGTTTTTGTTGGTCTGCTATTTGACTTGCAGAATATCCGCTAATTAATGATTGAACGCCAGCAACACCAAGTTGACCAACAACTGAGGGTGACAAACCAGTAAAGTCAGCAACTGATTGCACAACACTTGGAATCAATCCAGAAGTAGCTACTTGACTAGAAAGTGCTGCTGCTGATGCCGCTGATGCACCTCCACCAGCAAATGATGATGGTGCTAATGCACCAGTTAACATACCACCAGTAGATGTTGCACCAGCTACACCGCCGCCATAAGCAGCACCACCACCACCAGTAGCAAACAAAGAACCACCAGCACTTGCGCCAGCTTCTAGAGTACCAGCCGTTCCTGCTGTTCCTGCCGCTGCACCACCTAATGCGCCAGAAGCCAATGCAGTACCACCAGCTACTAATGCAACAGTACCCCAACCGCCCGGAATTACATCATTAACTGTTTTATCAATATTGCCACCTGTATCTTTAACAAGATTGCCAACATTACCTACTGTATCAGTAACAAGATTACCAACATTTCCCAATGTATTGGAAATAAGTCCACCTAGACCACCTTTACCACCTTGAGGCTTAATTTTACGATCTCCTACATGGCGAAAAGCATCAATAGGAAGATCAGGAATGTCTAGCAATGCTAGTGATGAATTGTGTCTCATATTACGAGCTTCCAGTTATATTGAGATAAATCAGAGTCTTCAACTCTAATGCCTATTTTTTTCATCAGATCAATAATCTGAGGGTTATCGGCTTTACCATAGACTACTTGAATATCTGAGTCTTGCAGTTTCTTATAAAACACAAGCAAAGATTTCGATAGCATCATTGGTTGATCTACAGTGAATAAATGAGCTTCAACAACACGGGGTTTTAGTTTCTTAAGAAGCAAAACAGAATCATTTTCCTTGAGCAAAATGCCGTCACCTGATTGAACAAGTTTATTTACAGCCAATAATGCATTGGCAGGATCAACTTTATTCCTTTGTGCATCACGTTTAATGATTTCTGAAGCATTCATTATTTACTCTCCTCTGCGGGAATTGGTGTGTTGCCCTCTTCGCACCAACGCAAAAAGGCTTGATAGTCGGTGTTGGCAGGGTCGAATGGGATAAATGCGTTATCAGTCGTTCTTAAAACAACAGTTTCAGAAATTAAACCATCTGATTTTTTGACTTGTTTAAACATTTTTATAGCTCCGCAGAAGCAAAATATTGCAAAAGAAATTCAGTAGCAGTTCCTGCCGTACCGCCAGAACCTGTTGCTGTTGAAAAAACTTTAAATCCGTTTGAGCTTATTGTGTCTGCGGTTGCCGCATAAGTTGCGCTTGGTGTAGAGGCTTTTGCAATCGTAATGCTGCCTGAACTATTAGCATAAGCTGCATAAGTAGTAACTGTTGCGGTTGCTCTCATAGGGACTTTGAAAGAAATAGGAATTCCATTATTTCCAGCGTTATTTGTGCCGTTATTCATAGCAGTCCCACCAACTATACCCAAACCGCTTGTGTCTCCAGCAACCAATCCAACAGCATAAGATTGTTGAAAATACCTCTGACAAAGTTGAAACTCAGTCCCATAAGGTCTGTAATCAAAGCTCGTTGCTGTTGAGCCTTTTTCTAGCTGTACGCTGTCAATTACCCAAGTACCGGATGTTTGTGCGCCAACCGTAAACAATATTTGAATGCCTGTTGTAGCCGCAGACGGAATGGAAATATTGGTTGTGTATTGCGTTCTGGTGCTAGATACAGTAAATGTTCCAGTAGCAATCTGAGTTACTGTTGGGCTTGCCAATGAACCAAACGTGTCTGCTGTGGTTGTGGCGTAGTAAGCAGTCCATGTCACTGTGGTCAGCAATGAATTAGAAATGTAGCAAGACAATGTAGCCGTAGTGTTTGCTAAGTCAAAACAATTCTTTTGTTCAATCCGCTGACCAAAGCCAATAGCTGTAACTGATGCTGCACCAGTAAATTGGTAGCGATACTGTGATGATGTGTATGCACCTGCGATCTGCTGCCCAGTGACGTTAGCACCCGTGCAGTAGGCATACCATCTGTCCACGGTGTAAGCCAATGCCGCCGCCGCTGTAATGGTTTGCGATGCACCAGCATTGCGTTGATCCAAGGCCATACCGCCATTGATGATGCGGTTCTTGAAGCCATTGTATTGCACCCCTGTGCAATTTGTCAAAACACCAGATGATGGAGTGCCTAGTGCAGGGGTTACTAGTGTTGGACTAGTATCCAAAACCATCTTTCCTGTACCAGTTACTGCGGCAGATAGTGTTGTTCCAGCATACGACAGTAAAGGAATTGTTACCGTACCCGTAAATGTAGGAGATGCAGTATCTGACTTTGAATTAACAGCAGTTGCAATATTGTCAAACTCAGTATTAATCTCAGTACCCTTAACAATCTTCAAAGGATCACCAGAGGTAAGCGTATCCTTGGTCGCAAAGTTAGTTGATTTTGTGTATGCAGTCATTTATACCCCTTATGACAATTTGCCATGCTTAGATTGAATTTCAATTTTTTGAATGGACAACTGAGAACCGTTAATATCCATCTCATATCCAGTTTGAACAATTTTTCCAGAACCACTACCATTTGCAATAAGTGTCTGTAATGCAACACCCTCAGAATAGTAAGCAACAATAGTTGCGTTTGCACCATATTCTGCTGTTCCATATTCAGATACACCTTGTGCTGGAATCAAGACATTCTGAGACAAGTAGTTTGTCAAAAAGTCATATCCCCACTTAATGGTTACATACTGGTTACTTCCACCAATAATCACAACAGAAATCTTCTTGATAATTGAGGTGATTGATTGGCTGCCAAGATCGGTATGGTTTGTGTAATACGCTAATCTATAAGATGACGCATTATCTAAAAATCCAGTATATTGACCAACATAACCAGTTTTTCCAATCAGTAAGTCACCATTTCTTTTAGACAGAAAAGACTTAGGAAGAATTGAATCCCATGTTGTTGCTCGTAATGCGCCATCAGGCAAAGATGTTTTAGTATCAAAACAATAGACTTGTTGATTGATTGGCAATGTCAGTAAGTAAAATGCTTCTTTTTCAGAATAAACAGATTTAATATTAGCCAATGTTTCACTTGGAATCTTTTTGTTCATCAAGTCATTGCGAACATTTTTAGATAAATCACGCTCTGGTTGTGACTTCTCTTGAATTGTTCTCATCAAAGATCGAACACCACTGTTTGACAAGAAAATAACATCTGTACTTGTTGTTTGTATCGTATCTCTAGCAATACAACCAATGCTTTCAACAGTGTCATACAAAGTCATTGTCGAGGGAGTTGTAGCCCCCGTATAAATCAAAATTTGACGTTTGCCAAAAATGTAAAGAAATCCATTGTGCGCTGCCAAACCAGTAATTTCGTCAGCCCCATTGACCCATACATTATTTACATTCAGTGTTCCTGAAGTTCCTGTAGACCATACATGACCCGCAATCAAGTCACTGAAGTAAACAGTTGCATTGTTTGTTGTTGTTGTAGCTGTCCACAAACGTCCATAAGCAGATATAACGATGTTTGTTGATGGAACTGTAGCCACATAACCCGTCTTCTCAGAAACACGCCTATAAGTGCTTGTAGACACCGTAGGGTCAAATATCAGTGGGTCATGACCAGTTTGGAAAAAATAAGTTATTGCATTAAGAGATGCACATTGCCAATTGCTTGCGGTAATTGTTGGTGTTGTTCCACCCCCGCCATAGGTCAACTCTGTAAGTACATTTGAACCATCTAAATAAAATAACTTATTGTTCCCAGCAAGCAGAACGGTCAATGTTCCATCAGCTTGCACCAATTCGTGCATTACACCAACATCATTTGCACCCAAGTTTCCTGTTGAAGAATTTAGTGCAGTCCAACCTTTGCGAGAGCCAATACGACCATACTGGTCAATGATGCAATTTGACGCAATTAAAGCAAATCCAGCATTCAAATCAAGAGGCGAGTCTTGAGTATTCAACCCATAAAATCCGGGGGCTGAAATGCTGTTGATTTCAAGTGCAGTACTCATGTTGCAACAAACTCCTGATTTTCAGGGTAGCGAGTACCTTCCAAAGCAATCTGGTCAGCTAACATTGACTTGTAAAGAGCATAGGCTTCAGATGAAGACAGACCACCATCTTCACCACGCTCAACCAATGCCCTTGCATAAGCATTCTGAGCAACTAAAAAATCACTCACCAATATAACTGTTGAACCAGATGACAATGTTGCTTGTGGCACTGTCAAAGCAAACTTAATCGTATATACGCCATCAGGGATTGGATAAAGATTTACTTTGGTATCGTATGAGGCATCAACCCCATCAAAAGCAAATTCAGTAGGGATTGAATTGACCAGTGGCGTAAAGTTCAGTTTGCGGTTCATGTCCACAAAACTGATGTTTGTAAGGCCAACATTGCTCGTGGTGTTGATTACATCCATTACTTGAAACTTCTGACCAGCACCTGTCAAAGAATAAGATGCTGTGGATGCCGCTGTAGTGACTGTAATTGTTTGACCTAATACGTTCCAACTAAAAGCATCTTCAATCTGACGTTTTGCGTCATTGACGAATTTGCCAATCAGTGTTGAATAAGATGTTTGGGTAACACTAGATACAGTTGCTTCACGCAATCTAGCAAGAACATCATTAACAGTTTCAAGATAAGTCATCTGCTTCCAGCCTTTGCTTTGTTCCTGTCGGATATAGCTTTAGCTTTTGCCTTTGCGTCAGCCTTTGAGGTTGCACCCCATGCCTTGAGCGAAAGAAGCAGTCTTGTTGGTTCACCATCCTTGTACTCTGCACCGCTGTTACCAGCCATACGAGCCAAGAAACTTGCCCTGCGAGGGTTATCCCCCGACTTTACTGGTGCTTTCAAGTTGCCACCAGTTTCTTGATTATAAGACGATCTCCCCTTGGCATTCAAGCCGCCTTTTGGATTTTGACCAGCTTTTGTTTGCCAAGTGGGTGTTTTCATCTACTTCACCTTTTTCATCTTCTTTTTAGGTTTAGACATTCCTGCTTCAGACAAAGCAATTGCAACTGCTTGTTTCTGGGACTTCACAATCTTGCCAGTTTTAGAGCCAGAGTGCAATTCACCCTTGCCATACTCAGTCATAACTTTGCTAATCTTCTTTTGGGCTTTGGTTTTCATACCAACTCCGTTACAGAAACAGTTGATGTTGTAATCGTTGCATCCTTAATGAATGCAATCTTTTGAGCAGGACTTACTCGCACAATTTCAACACAATTTGGTGGAATCATGGCTGATGTTGTAATGCTTGCAGTAGGACTTGTGCCAATTGCATAGTGGCAATGACCTTGACCACAGGCAATGCGAATCATAGTTGTAGTAGCCCCAAAAGCAGTCATCTGAACGCTGCTAGTAGTTACTGTTGCCACTTGGGTTGTGCCATTACTAGCAACGCCCCAAGCTACTTGATTTGGATCGAGTTGAAATGTAGACATTATTTACCTCTTGAAGATTTTTTCATAAAGTTAGCAGCAGTCCTTCCGCCACGAGTAGGCATACCCTTGGGTTTGCCAACTGCAACCATGATTGCTATGGGAATGCCTTTTTTAGGGGCGTTAGCAGGAGTTTTGGGTTTAGTTGTCTTCATATCAGTCCTTTTTGATTGAACCACCAGATTTCCAAGCATCACAAGTGCGAAGTGCTGCACAAGTGAAGTGAAACAATTCGCAGAATCCTAGATCAGCAGCTTCAATAAACTGCTCATCATAGTCAAGCTCATTAGGTGAGCTTTTTCCCTTTTCCAATCCATCTTTGATGCACTGCATCATTGTTGGTGTCTGAATGAATGCCGCACAGTTTCCACAACGCATGGTTTTGACAACATCAGTGGATGCGTTGTACATCTTGGCTTTCTTGAGCCAAAACGCTTCATTGGGTTCAAGTGGGTTTGGCGCACCATAGCCAAAGTTCTTGAAAGCATTATTGCGATTCTTTAGGTTAAGAGTCACATCCTGA
>Ga0208916_10001285_pt1 | contig 10886 bp, 1 predicted proteins | sample DEB19_08_DNA_5_FD_184523 | JGI IMG/M metagenome (GOLD analysis project Ga0208916, IMG submission 184523) | Aqueous microbial communities from the Delaware River and Bay under freshwater to marine salinity gradient to study organic matter... | ecosystem: Environmental > Aquatic > Marine > Coastal... | reverse complement strand
CACAGGTCACGTCAGCCGCGCCCCCAAGCATTTATTCAGTCAGTCATAAAAAGGCAAGGAATCGACCATGGACATGACATTCACCCGCACCCCCCTTCGTAACAGTGGCAACAGCGGCACCAGTGCTGTCTTTGTTGGAGGCGGCAGCTTGTTGATCAGTTGTGCAGAGGCTTACGTCAGTGCCGGCCACAGCGTCAAAGCCGTGCTCTCTCCAAATTCGAAAATATTGCAATGGGCCGAAAGCAAAGGCATTCCCGCCATGCGCATGGACAGTCCTTCAGAGATCGACCTCAGCGGAATCGAATTCGACTTTCTCTTCAGTGTGGCCAACTTGCAGATATTGCCTTCTGGCGTTATTTCGCAAGCGCGGCAACTGGCCATCAATTTCCATGACGCCTTGTTGCCCGATTACGCCGGCTTGAATGCCACGGCTTGGGCCTTGATGGCGCGGGAGTCTTCTCACGGCATCACCTGGCACGAGATGACGTCCACCGTGGACGCTGGGCGCATCGTGCGGCAGGTCGCCTTTGGCTTGTCCCCGGAAGAGACTGCCTTGAGCTTGAATGCGAAATGCTACGAAGCTGGGTTAGCCAGTTTTCAGGCGATGCTCGAAGACATCAGCCGGGACGCCTTGACACTGACACCGCAAGGGCGACCGATGCGTTATTTTGGTCTAGCCGCAAGACCCGCCGACTTGGCTACGCTTGATTTTTCAGACAGCGCGCAGGCGATTGCCGCCTTGGTTCGTGCGCTAGATTTCGGCACTGGTCGCTACCTGAATCCGCTCGCAAGGCCCAAGATTTTCACGGGTAACAGCATTGTTTCGGTGCGCTCTGCTCGCGTCATCCAGGGCCAACCGAGTCTGATGGCTAGGCCGGGCACAGTGCTCGACGCGCAGGGCGATACATTGCAGATCGCTGCCGCTGACGGCGTGGTGGTGTTGGGCGGTTGCGATCCACACACGCTTGAGCGCGGCATGGTTTTGCCCGCACTGAGCCCTGAGCTGAAAGTCTTGCTGGCCGCCAGTCTGCCCAAGGTCGGTCGTGGTGAAGCGCATTGGTTCAATGCTTTCGCTCATCTGGCGCCGGTGGAGTTGCCCTACCCACAGCAGATGCAGAAGCTGCTGGAAGTGCCGCCCGGTTTCGAGTTACAGCAGCAACTCATGCAAGCTGAGCCGCCGCCACATGTTTTCCCTCTACAAGTCGCGGCGCAAGGGCCGCGCAGCGTGGCCGGTTTGTCGGCGTGGCTGGCGGCGCTCACCGGTCAGGCTCGGCTGTCCATTTTTTATGGCGATGCTGTTCTGAGTGAGCAAGCCGAAGGGCTTGAGCCGTGGTTGTCGCCGTGGGTGCCGTTGACGCTGAAGCTTGATTTGGTCGGCAGCATTGCCGATGCTGTGGCGGGTACGGAAGCGAAAATCAGTCAAGTTCAAAAGGCTGGGCCATGTCCGTGTGACTTGCCGACCCGCCTGGCCGACAAGCCGGCTGGACTGCCACAAACCATGGCCATCGGTGTGTGCCTCAGTGGCTTGCCGAATTTGGAGTCGAGTGACGCGCCCGCACTCTTGTTGACGGTAGATACATCGTGCCGAGAACTGGTGCTGGTGCTCGACAGTGCTGTCTATTCTGCTGAAACAGCTGAAGTGATGGCGACGCATCTGGCAGCTTATTTGACTGCTTTTGAAGCGGCGAGCGATGTGGCGCAAGTCGCAGAAATTGCGCTGCTGCCTGAAGCAGAAGCCGACCTCCTGCGGGCCCTGAACGCCACCAGCGCAACGCTGTATGAAACCACTTTGTGCGCGCACGAGGTGATCTCGGCGCAGGCGGCGCGCAACCCAGCACAAGAGGCCGTCACTTTCTACGGTCGCACGCTCAGCTACCAAGTGCTGGAGCAGCAGTCCAACGCACTGGCTGGGAGTTTGCGGCAGCGCGGCGTGCAGCCGGGTGACGTGGTCGGTCTGTGTCTGGAGCGCAGCCCTGAATTGATCATCGGCCTGTTGGCCATCTGGAAAGTTGGTGCGGCGTATTTGCCGCTGGACCCGGCTTATCCAGTGCATCGTTTGAGCTTCATGGTCGACGATTCGGCCACGCGACTGGTGTTGACCACCGCGCCCTTGGCTAAAACACTGGCACTGCCGCAGCACAAAACCATGCTGCTTGATGCGCCCATGGCGATGCAACCTGAGGCTACGCAGCTCAACGCTGCAGCGGTGCAAGACAGCGCAGCGCGTGCAGCCTATGTCATCTACACCTCCGGTTCGACCGGCAAGCCCAAAGGCGTGGTGGTGACACACCGCAACGTGATGAATTTTTTCGCTGGTATGAGCCAACGCGTGCCGCACGAAGCCGGTGCGCGCTGGCTGGCGGTGACCAGTTTGTCATTTGATATTTCGGTGCTGGAGTTGTGCTGGACCTTGAGTCGCGGGCTCACGGTGGTGTTGCATTCAAGCAAGCCGCCGGTGCACAACAACGGACCTGAGTTCAGTCTTTTTTACTTCGGCAACGACAACCAAGTCGAGCCGCATCAGCGCTATGAACTGTTGTTTGAGGGCGCGCGCTTTGCAGATCGCGAAGGCTTTTCCGCCGTCTGGACGCCTGAGCGTCACTTCCATGCCTTTGGCGGCATGTACCCCAATGCCGCGATGACCAGTGCAGCCTTGGCCGCCATCACCACGCGGGTGCAGATCCGCGCTGGCAGTTGTGTGCTGCCGCTGCACCATCCGATTCGCGCCGCAGAAGACTGGGCCGTGGTTGACAATATTTCTCAAGGCCGCGTGGGAATTGCGTTTGCAGCAGGCTGGCAGCCGAATGACTTTGTCATGGCGCCCGAGGTTTTTGCCACACGCAAACAGGAATTATTTGACCGCATCGAGGTGGTGCGCCGACTTTGGCGCGGCGAAAGCGTGGCGTTCGACAGCCCGCTGGGCGGCAGCGTCGATATCAAGACCCGGCCCAGTCCGATTCAAGCGGAGATTCCGGTCTGGGTCACGGCGGCTGGCAACCCAGAAACCTTTGAGCAGGCGGGGGAGCTGGGCTGTCGGCTGCTGACACATTTGCTCGGTCAAAACCTGACCGATGTCGCCACCAAGATCAGTCTGTACCGCGCAGCTTGGCGCAAGGCCGGCCATGCCGGTTCAGGCCACGTCACGATGATGCTGCACACCTTTGTTGGCGACGACGAGGACGCTGTGCGCGAGACCGTGCGTGGCCCCATGAAGGCGTATTTGCGCAGTGCGGTGGACTTGGTTCGGCAGGCCGCATGGACGTTTCCAACCTTCGTTCAGCGCAGTTCTGGCAACGGCAAAACACCGCTGGAAATCATGGAGTCGGAGCCACTATCTGATGCCGACTTGGACGCTTTGCTCGAGCATGCGTTTGCCCGCTACTACAACACCAGCGCCTTGTTTGGTTCGCCGCAACGTTGCTTGGCCATGGTCGATATGCTGCGCGACGCGGGTGTGGACGAAATAGGCTGCTTGATTGATTTCGGTATTCAAGCGGATGCCGTGCTGGCGCATTTGCGGGATCTGAAAAACCTGATGGACGCGTCGCAACAATCGCCGGGGACTGGACAGCGCGTGTCAGTGGCTGACGACATCTTGCACAACGAGGCGACGCATTTGCAGTGCACGCCGTCCATGGCTTCCATGCTCGTGGCAGACGCGCCGGGCCGCGAGGCGTTGTCACGGCTGTCGGTGCTGTTGGTGGGCGGCGAAGCATTACCGCTGGAATTGGCTCGGCAACTGACCGCGCTGGTGCCCGGCAAGGTGTTAAACATGTACGGCCCAACGGAAACCACGGTCTGGTCGACAGTCTGTGACTTGAGCGAGTACGACTTGTTGTCACCGGGGGCCTTCGTCCCGCTGGGGCAAGCCATTGCCAACACGCAACTCAGCGTGCGCAATGCCGTCGGGTTGGCCTGCCCGGCGTTGGTGCCTGGCGAGTTGCTGATTGGCGGTGACGGCGTGACACTGGGTTATCTGGGGCGACCAGAGCTGACCGCCGAACGCTTCATTTCTGATGCAGCGGTGGCCGGTGTCAGGTGGTATCGAACCGGCGATCTGGTGCGCCGTCATCCAGATGGTGAGATTGAGTTTTTGGGGCGCACCGATCATCAGGTCAAGATCCGCGGCCACCGCATTGAGCTGGGCGAAATCGAGAGCTTGCTGCTGCGCCAGCCTGGCGTGAAGCAGGCGGTGGTGATGGCCCGTGACGATCCGGCCGGTGGCCATAGGCTGGTCGGCTATGTCACACCGCAAGCGGGCGTCACGCTTGCGCCTGAGGTCTTGCGGCAAGCGCTGGCTGCAGAGTTGCCCGAGATCATGTTGCCTGCCAGCTTGCTGGTGGTGTTGGCCTTTCCGCTCACGCCGAATGGCAAGGTCGACCGCTTGGCGCTGCCAGACCCGCGCGCTGCCATCGTGGTGCCGGCGGCCGTTGCACCGGTCAATGAATTTGAAAAATCAATTGCCGCCTTGTGGCGCGATGTCTTGGGTTTGAGCGAGGTCAGTGTCACCGACAACTTCTTTGACTTGGGCGGCCATTCCTTGCTGGTGGTGCAGGTGCAGCGCCGCTTGCGCGAAGCCTCTGGGCAGGAAGTGTCCATCACGGATATGTTCCGCTTTCCAACGATCCGCGGTTTGGCTCAGCACTTGAAAGGACAAGTCGCCAGCACGAATGTGAACGAGGCATTGAGCCGCGCCCGGACGCGCCGCAACTTGCGTGCACCCGTCAGCTACTCGCAAACCCCATCAGCCTGAAAGGAGCGCCTTTGTGGAACAACAACATCCGTCAGCTGAAGCTTTGATTGAGCCCGGTTGCATCGCCATCGTTGGGCTGGCTGGCCATTTCCCTGCGGCCCGTTCAGCGACTGAATTGTGGGCATTACTTAAAAGTGGCCAGCCGGCCACCGAGTGGTTGAGCGCCGAGCAACTGCGTGCTGCGGGTGTGTCCGAGGCCGACTTGGCGGACCCCCACTATGTGCGGGCGAGTCTGGTGTTGCCAGACATGGAGATGTTCGACGGTGAGTTTTTTGGCTTCAGCAAACGCGACGCCTCGGTGATGGACCCGCAGCACCGGCACTTTCTGGAGTGCGCTTGGGAGGCGCTTGAAGATGCCGGCCACATGCCGGAGCAGTTTGACGGCTCGGTCGGTGTTTTTGCCGGTTGCGGCATGCAGGCGTATTTGCCGCAAAACTTGTTGACGAATCCGGCCTTGGTCAAATCGATGGGTTTGTTTTTGTTGCGGCACACCGGCAATGACAAAGATTTTTTGACCTCGCGCTTGTCTTACTTGCTGAACTTGAAAGGGCCGAGCATTGCAGTGCAGACCGCTTGCTCAACCTCGCTGGTGGCGGTGCATCTGGCAGCACAAAGTTTGCTCTCAGGCGAGTGCGACATGGCGCTGGCGGGCGGCGTCAGCATTAACCTTCCACACCGTCAGGGCTACCACTACACAGAAGGTGAAATTCTCTCGCCGGATGGGCTTTGCCGAGCTTTTGATGAGCAGGCCAGCGGGACGGTTTTTGGCAGTGGCGTCGGTGTTGTTGTGTTGCGGCGATTGGAAGATGCGTTGCAGCAACGCGATCAGATTTATGCGGTGATTCGAGGTTCTGCCGTCAACAACGACGGCTCTCAAAAAGCCGGTTATTTGGCGCCCAGCGTTGAAGGCCAGGCCGCTGCGGCGGTTGAAGCGCTGGCCATGGCGGGCGTCGAGCCGTCGAGCATTCAGTACATTGAGGCGCATGGCACCGGCACGCCCGTTGGCGACCCGATTGAGATGGCGGCGCTGGCGCAGGCTTATGCGGGATTGCCGGGGACGTGCGGCATCGGTTCATTGAAGACGCACATTGGTCACCTTGACACGGCTGCTGGTGTGGCTGCCTTGATCAAAGTGTCGCTGGCGTTGCGCCACGAATTGATCCCGGAAAGTTTGAATTTCAGCCAACCGAACAGCCGCTTGGCGATTGAAAAAACGCCGTTTTATGTGGTCAACAAAGCGAAGCCTTGGCCGCACGGCAGCACGCCGCGCCGGGCCGCCGTGAATTCGCTGGGTGTCGGCGGTACCAACGCCCATGTGATTCTGGAAGAGCCACCACGCATGGCCGTGCGGCCAGAGACCGCACCTGCGGATGCATGGCAATTGCTCACCCTGTCGGCCCGCACCCCTGCTGCTTTGCAGCAACTCAAAGCCAAATGGCAGGCGTTTTTAGCGCAAGCTGCAGACGATTTTCCGGCCGGCTTTTCGCTGGCGGATGCGGCCTACACCTTGCGCGTGGGCCGGCGTGACTTTACCCACCGCTTGGCGCTGGTGGCGAAAGACCTGGGCGGTCTGCGCGAGACCTTGGAGGCGCGCAACGCGCCGCGCGCAGTCACCGCGCAAGCCAGTGCTGCACCGCCTCCGGTGGTGTTGATGTTCCCCGGCGGCGGGGCACATTACCCCGGCGCCGGACGCGACTTGCTGGCCTTGCCCGTCTTTCGCGAGGCGATAGACGCCTGCTTTGCGCGCCTGCCGGCTGATGCACCACAAGACTTGCGCAGCGTCATGTTGGAGCGCGACAACGACCCGCAGACCGCGGTGCTGTTGCAGCGACCGCGCTATGCGATTCCTGCGCTCTTCACGCTGGAATATGCGCTCGCCAAATTGTGGCAAAGCTGGGGCGTCACGCCAGCTGGCGTCATGGGCCACAGCGCTGGCGAGTACGCCGCAGCCTGTCTGGCCGGTGTCATGTCTCTGGATGACGCGCTCTCCGTGGTGGTCTTGCGTGGTCAGTTGTTTGAAGCCGTGCCGGCCGGCGGCATGCTGTCGGTGGACTTGTCTGAGGCTGAACTGCTCAGCCAAATGGCCGGCTTGGATCTGGATGTGGCGGCTGTCAATGCGCCAGACAGCTGCATCGCATCAGGCAGCTTGCCGGCTATTCAGGCCCTGCAACACAAGCTTTCTACCCAAGGTTTGGAGGCGCGCCGGTTGCACATTGATGTGGCCGCGCACTCACGCTTGCTCGACGGTGTTCTGGAGACGTTTCGTGAGCGCATGAAACGCATTCGCCTGCAGCCGCCCAGCATGCCTTTCATCTCGAATCTCACCGGCACTTGGGTTGCCGCCGAGACCTTGACCGATCCTGAATACTGGGTGAAACACTTGCGCCAAACCGTGCGGTTTTCAGACGGGCTCAACACGCTGCTGAAAATACCGGATGCCGTTCTCGTTGAGGTCGGGCCGGGTCAAGGCTTGTGCGCTTTAGCGCGGCATCAGGCACAAGATGCACGGCGCGGTATTTGGCCGTCAACCGGCAAGGCGCAACAAGCGAATGAGGAACGTGCCGATCTGCCAGTGATGTTGACGACTGCTGGCGCGCTGTGGACGCGCGGTGTGGCCATCGACTGGCAGGCCTTGCAGGGCACGACGACGGCGCGTCGAACTTCTTTGCCGACCTATGCGTTTGAGCGCCAGCGGCATTGGGTCGATGCTGGCGCGCCAGCGCCTGCGCAGGCCGTGCCTAGCGTTGCGCCGCCGCTTAAAACGACGACTGAAGCGGTTGAACCGCACCCCACGCCAGCCTTTCAACGCTTGCCGGATTACGCCGACTGGTTGCAAGTGCCCGAATGGGTGCCGTCTGCACCGCGCACTGAAACCGCGCAGCCGGGTCGCCATTGGCTGGTCTTTGGTGGCGAGTCGAAACTCACCGCTGAGGTGGTTTTGCGTATCTTGAACCAAGGTGATCGCGTCACCTTTGTGCGTCCGGGCAACAGTTTCGCCAGCTTGATCGATGGCAGCTACACGGTGGCTATCGGTCAGGCTTTGCACTATGAGCAACTTTTTCGCAGCTTGGAACAAGCGCATGCTTTGCCTGACTACATCCTTCATCTTTGGGCGTTGGACGCAGACAAAACGGTAGCGGCTGACGCTCATGAATGCGTGCAGGGACAGGTGCAAAATTTTGACAGTTTGCTGTTCATTGCCAAGGCCATACAGACCTTGGATTGGCAGCAACCCATGCGCTTGACGGTGCTGACTGCCGGCAGCCAAGCCTTGCCAGGTGAGATGGCGATCAACCCCGGCAATGCGCTGGCCTTGGGGCCTTGCCGCGTCATTCCGCATGAGTTGCCGAATGCCCGCACCCGGCTGATGGATTGTTTGCCGACGCAGCTCCACTCGAAAGCGTTGCCGCGCCTGATCGTGACCGAATGCATGTCTGCAGACGAGGCTGATTTGGTGGTCTACCGAGGGCAGCAGCGGCGCGTGATGCAACTCGTCAAGGCGGTGCCCTCGGCAGCGTCGGTGTCTAACCGTGGACTGCGCGCGCCCTTGCGGCAGCGCGGTGTTTACCTCATCACCGGTGGGCTCGGTGCGATTGCGCTGGAACTGGCTGAGTACTTGGCCCGAACCCAACAGGCGAGGCTGGTGTTGGTGAGTCGGCGCGCTTTGCCTGCGCGTGCGGAGTGGCCACACCGGGTGGCCAGTCACGATGGCTCAGACGAAACCAAATTGCTGCAACGCCTGTTGGCGTTAGAGGCCGCCGGGGCTGAAGTTCTCACGCTGAGTGCCGATGTGCAGGACTCTGTTGCGATGGCTCGCGTTGTGGCCGAATGCCGCGCTCACTTTGGCGCACTGCATGGTGTTTTCCACGCAGCGGGTGTGCTGGAGGACGGCTCTATCCACGGTAAAAGTGCGGAGAGCATTCGGCGCGTGCTAGGCGCCAAAGCTGCAGGTGCGCAGGTCTTGGATGCGCTGCTGCCTCCTGGCTCATTAGATTTTTTGGCGGTGTTCTCATCAACCAGTGTGTTCTTGGGCGGCGCCGGGCAAGTCGACTATGTGGCGGCGAATGCTTATGTGGATTCGCTGGCAGCGTCGCGCCCTGACGGCCTGTGCATTCACTGGGGGATCTGGGGCGACCGCGGCATGGCGCAGCGTGCCTATGGTGGTGAAGGGCGGTTGTCTTCTCACGCCAGCAGCAGTGCCGTCAGCGTTCATCCGCTGCTCGGTGTTCGGCATGACAGTGCTGAAGGCGTCCGCTTTGAAGCCGTTTACACGCCGGCCAAGTTGTGGGTGCTGAACGAGCATACGGTGGCAGGCCGACCCGTGTTGGTGGGCACCGCGTACATCGAAATCGCCCGTGCCGCCCTGCAGCAGTTGCACCCCGGCAGCGGCATTGAATTGCAGGCCTTGTCGTTTGACGAAGCCATGGTGTTCGATGACAACGCGCCGCGCGACGTCAGCATTGAGCTGCTGAAGAACGATGCCTGCTACGACTTTCGGGTCTGCAGCCGCGCGCAGCCAGATGCGCCGTGGCAAGAGCACGCGCGCGCTGGCATCAGCTTGTTCGTAGACGCACTGCCTGTCGCTTCACCGCTGCCCGCTGTCGACTTGCGGCCGGGTACTTGGGTTGATGGCCGAGTGCCGCAGACGGGTGCCATTGCCTTTGGTCCGCGCTGGCAGAACATCGTGCGCATGCAGCTGAACGGGCAGGGCGGCACGGCCGAAATCGAACTGCCCGCACGCTTTGCACCTGACCTCATTGCCTATGGCTGCCATCCGGCGATGCTCGACATGGCGGCTACTTTTGGACTGCATTTGCTAGGCCCGCAAACGCGGCAAGCGCTGCTGTTTGTGCCGCTGTCGATTGAACGCATCCGGTTGGCCGCTGCGTTGCCAAGTCAATGCGTCAGCCGGGTCGAACTGAGCGGGCCGCTGCAAGACCGCATGGTCACCTTTGACGTGAGTTTGTACGCCAGCGACGGATCGTCCCTGGCCACGCTGGAAGGTTTCTGTTTGCGCGGTGTGTCGGCCGAGGTGATGACGCACGCTGCCCCTGCACGGGTCGTCAAAGCGCCAACGCTGGTGGCGTCGATGTTGGCTTGCGGTATTCGCGGGGATGATGCACCGGCACTGTTTGATCGAATTTTCGCAACCGATGCGCGCGAGCTCACGGTGTCGTCGATGGCCTTGCCAGAGTTGCAACGTGCTTTGCAGCCTGTTTTGAAACCTCTTTTGCCGCGCGTGGCTGCGAGTGCTGTGGTTCCAACAGCAGCGCCCGGTGATGGCCGATTGAGTTCGGTGCAACGCGCTGTCGCTGCCATCTGGTGCGAGTTGTTGGGGGCGCAAGAGATTGATCTGCAGGACGATTTTTTTGCCCTCGGTGGCCACTCGCTGGCAGCGGTGCGTTTGTTCGCGCGCATTCGCAAAGAGTTCGGCGTCGACTTGCCACTCGCCACACTTTTCAAAGCGCCGACCTTGGGCGCGCTGTCGGCATGGGTTGAACAAGCACGCAGTCGGGCTGCGGCCAAGTCCAAAACCGTGGAGCCAAAAGTGGCGTCGGCAGACCGGGTTGGCAGCCCCGTTGTCTGCGCAACGGCGGTTGAAAATAATGGTGCAGAGGAGTCCGATGCGTGGGCCGAGGGCCGTTGGTCTGCACTGGTTGAAATCAACCGTGGGCGAGCCGGCGTGAAGCCACTGTTTTGTGTGCACGGCGCTGCAGGCAATGTGCTGAACTTCAAAGTGATCGCTGACCGGCTAGGCGCAGACCAGCCCTTTTACGGTTTGCAGGCCCAAGGGGTGGATGGCCGCTTGCCTTTGCTGCCCAGCATTGAGGCCATGGCGGCGCAATATGTGGCGGCTGTTCGTACCGTAGACCCAGTCGGGCCATACCGGTTGGCGGGCTATTCAGGCGGCGGTGTGATTGCGCTTGAAATGGCGCAACAACTAAAACAAGCCGGCGCTGAAGTGGTGCTGCTAGCGATGCTGGACACCTTGGCACCGGCTGCGGCGCAGGTAAAAATTTCTCCCTTGAAAAAAATCTGGCTGATGCGCCACTGGTCCTTGAAGTTCGCAATGGAATTGCCTGAGCGTCGGCGCACAGCCCAGCAGGAAAAAGCCAATCACTCGTTGGCGATG
>Ga0208916_10001284_pt1 | contig 10895 bp, 19 predicted proteins | sample DEB19_08_DNA_5_FD_184523 | JGI IMG/M metagenome (GOLD analysis project Ga0208916, IMG submission 184523) | Aqueous microbial communities from the Delaware River and Bay under freshwater to marine salinity gradient to study organic matter... | ecosystem: Environmental > Aquatic > Marine >... | reverse complement strand
AGGTCACGTGCGCGCTGTGGGCGGAGTTCGTCCGCAACCCGCGCCTCTACGCGCTGCTCGCCGGGCAGCCCATCATCCTCGCCACCATCATCTGGATCGTGACCATCGTGTCGCAGGCCCGGTGGAACGAGGCGGCCATCCAACTCGACATCCTGAAGTGGCTGATCATGGCGCTGGCGGTGACGCACGCGATCGTGGCGATTGCCATGGCCGCGGTTCGGGTCAAGGGGACCGGGCCGGGCGGCTTCTCGCTGGACGTGGGCGGGGATGATGACGATGATCAGCACTCGGTAGACGCGCAGATTGAGGGTCAGGTGACCATCACCCCGGAGCCGCAGAAATGACCTACGCCCTTGGCAAGAAGTCCCTGTTCAATCTGGAGGGGGTCCACGACGATCTGGTTCGGGTGGTGAAGCTGGCCATCACGCTCACCGGCCAAGACTTCGGGGTCTATGAAGGGCTCCGCTCACAGGCGCGGCAGGACGAGTATTTCAAGCGCGGTGTGACCCGGGTCCGCTCGTCCAAGCACCAGCGCCAGCAGGACGGGTTCGGGCACGCGGTCGATCTTGTGCCCTGGATCGACGGCGCCATGAGGTGGGAGTGGCCGCCGATCTACACGATCGCTGCGGCCATGCGCGACGCAGCACATCAGCTTGAGGTGCAGATCCGGTGGGGCGGCGTGTGGGACCAGCGGCTGAATGCGCTTGAGCCCGGCGCCGAGAACATGCGGATCGCCGTTGCGGCCTACTGCGTGCGCCACCCTGGGCCGGACTTCATCGACGGCCCTCATTACGAATTGGTGTGATCATGCCCCCCATCCTTCCGTTCCTCCTGTCCCGCAACGGGGCACTGTCCATCCTGATCGTGGGCCTGCTGGCGACAAGCTGCGTGCAGACGGCCCGAGTGAAGTCGCTGAAGACCGATCTGGCGGACGCGAAGGCCCTGCTCTACGTGCCGGACAGCAAGCCGCGGGAGACGTGGCAGGCGGCGGCGGCGCGAGCCCGGAAGGATCTTGAGACGTGCCGGGGGAGCAACGAAACCCTGTCCGGCGCCCTCGATCGCCAGAATGCGGCGCTGGAGGCCCAGAAGGCTGACGGGCTACGTCGGGCCACGGAACTGGCTCGAGCCCTACAGGCCGCGAAAAAACAGGCGTCGGCGGCCCAATCCGCCGCAGACCGCATCCTGGCCTTCCGGTCCGACACCTCGGACCAGTGCACGAAGCTGCTGGAGGTGGATGATTTGGTGAAGGGAGCGACGCAGTGAAGATCAGCGAGAGCGTGGAGAATGCGATCGGGATTGCGGGCGTGGTGGCAGTTCTGATCATCATCGGGCTGGCCCTGTCCGGGTGCGCGACGACCGGGGCGCCGGAGCCCAAGGTGACGGTCAAGGAGGTGCAGGTCCCGGTGCTCCGGTCCTGTGTGCCGAAAGACCTGCCGGAGCCCGGGACTTATGCAGACGACGTGCCGGGCAAGGACGCGGCGGAGCGGTTCCAGAAGGCGGCTGGGGCGAACCAGCAGCGGAAGGCTCGACTGGCCCTGATCGAGCCGGTACTTTCCCTCTGCCGGTGAGCCTGCCGGCTTCCTCAAGGATACCCCCAATGTCTGAAAGCCTTCTGGCGACCGAAGCCCTGGGCGGGCGCGGCGCTACCCATCCCCGCGTGACGCTGGCCGACATCGAAGCCGCCATCGCCCGCGAAGAATACTTCGTCCTGTCCGACGCCATCGAGCGCAAGAGCGTGGGCGGCCTGCTTCCGGAAGACGTGTTCACCATCTGCGTGCTGTTTATGAAGAACGGCTTCATGCAGCTCGGATACTCAGCGCCGGCGAGCCTCGAGAACTTCGATGCGGAGAAGGGGCGCGTCTTCGCCCGGGAGAACGCTATCCGCGGCCTGTGGCCTATCATGGGCTTTGCCCTGCGTGATCGCTTGCACGCCACGCCGCCTATCGGCTAAGACAGCATCTGATCTCCGGAGCGGCAACGCCCTCGGTGGTCTAGGCAGCGGGCCTCGTTCCTCACGGAGCGGGGCCCGTATCCGTTTCACAGGTCTCGGAACATCTGGTTCAGGACCGAAGCCGTCAGCGTCGGGTGGCCCGGGGCGTGGGCCTCCGGCGGGCCGCTCACCTCGTACTGGTAGTCCGCAAGGATCGCGAGGGCGCAGTCGATCGCGCCGACCGCCTGCCGCACAAGGCCGATGCCCTGCCGCAGCCCGGCAATCTGACCGTCCACGGCCCGGGACAGCATGTTCTCCCCGCCGGTCTTCTTCTTGATCCGGTCCCGGCCCTTGGCCAGCCGGGTGATCGCCTTCTCCGTCTCAGCGATGTTGGCCAGAGCCTCGCGCTTCTGAGCCTGGATGGCCCGGGTGATCTCCGCCACCACGTCCATGCGCTCGAGGTTGATCCCCGGGTTCTGGAGGATCTGGGTCAGCCGGGCGGTGATCAGGTTCATGCCCTCGGCCTCGGCCAGCCCAGCCGGTTCCTCTGAGGTCTGGCCGGTCCGGTCGTAGGTCTCCCGCTTGGCCGGGTCGCGGAGCACGGTCAGGGCACGCATGGTGGCGTCGAACCTGTCCCGGTCGCCGCCTTTGTCCGGGTGGTGCTGCTTGGCGGCCCGGCGCCCGGCGGCTTCGATCTCGGCCTGGGTCGCATCCGGCGAAAGCCCGAGGGTCACGTACAGGTCACTGCTCATCGGGGGTCCTCACGTCCTTGTTGCCGGTCAGACTCTCAGCCAGCCGGAAGCGTCCGCACCAGTGGTCGTTCGAGACGGTCACTCGTGTCGGGCCTTCGCGGCACGATAGCCACGACGTTTGCCCTTGCTCGCGCTGGCCCCACTCGCACTGGTCACATCGACGGTCCACAGGCATATTCCTCGCGTTCAAAGGGGACAGAGATGGCAAGCAAAACACCCGCTCCGGCGCCGGACTTCACCAAAATGCGCAAGGCCAAGCCGCCGACCATGAGCGCGAAGACCATGAAGTCGATCGTCTCCGGCGCCACCAAGGTCACCTCCAAGCTCAAGATGAAGGGCCCGGTGAAGGATCTCGACAAGGACGGGGACTCCAAGAAGGACACCGACAACGACGGGATGTAGGTCAGGGGCCGGTCAGTCTTCCTCCAGCCCGGCGACCTTCCGACCCAGGTCCGTGATCTTCCGCTCCTCGTCCAGCCACGTGCGCTTGATGCAGGACCGGATGGTGGCCTCCCTGCCCGCGATCGTCTCCCGGGGCGTGGGCGGCTCGAACGAGGCCCGGTAGCCCGCGGCCACCAGTTGGAGCACCTCAAGCTGCTTGGGGCTCACCTTGCCGAACTTGCGCCGGCGGTTGGCGGCCTTGTCGAAGTCGAGGCGCCGCTTCAGGTGAAGCTGGGCCTGCACGGCAGCGATGGCCGGGCCGATGGGCTCGATCTGGCCAGAGGCCCAGCGATCCAGGGTGCTCTCGGACACGTTGAGCCAGTCTCTCGCCTTTCGGCGCCAGCCCTCCCCGAACAGTTGCTCGAGCGCGAACCGGAACTGGGCGGCGTTCATTTGGCCAGCGACTTCGGTTGGTCGTCCTTCTCAATGGTTCGCTTGAAGCCGACGTTTGCCGCGACATGAAAGATCACGACGCCTTCGGGCTTCATGAACCCCCGGCGCGGCGCGGAGCCGCCGCCTTTCAGTTCGAGAAGCGACGCCTCAATGCTCGGTTCGCTGAACAGCCCCCGGTACAGCACGGGCACGACGTAGCAGCAGGCAGGGCGGTCGTCGCCCCAGCGCGAGACGTTGAACAGGCTGAACCGCTTCTCACCCTTCCCCAGCCCGTAACCGCGCTGGATGCCCGCGCCCCACCACTCCCCGAAATGGCGACCGGGGCCGAGTGTCAGCAGTTCGTCGCGGTTCTCATGAACCCACCGGGCAAAGCCAAAGTTGTCGGCCTCTGGCGTGATCCAGCGGGAGCGACTTCCGGCGCGGATTTCCGTCCCGTCGTCGCTGATCCAGACTTGGGCGTTGGTGCCGTCGATCTTCTCAGTGACGATGATCTCGCGGGAGAACCGCGCCATCTTCGGAAATTCTACAAATTCAGGCATCTCACTCATCCGTCGATCTCCACGTGCCAGACCCCATCGGGGCCGCGGACAGCATCCATGGCGCCGAACAGGGCCAGCCCCGGCACAAACGGGCGCGGTTCCGCAGCCGGGGCATAGAGGGCCTCGTTCACGGCGGCCTTCATCCCGGCCTCGGCGTCTGCAATGTCCACGATCTGATCTCGGTCTAAGGGTCTAGGCTCATCACGTATGAACCGGAGCCGCGGGGCCGTCAATATGCGGGTTCACTGGCCTCGTTCGATTTCGATGAACCGCCCCTCGTCCCGGGAGAACTGCATCTTCACGCCGCCGGGTTTGCCTATTTGGTCGTGATACCTCGACTTCAAACATTTAATTATGGTGTCCGTCGCCGTGGTCCGGTGCACCACGATCCCCAGGTCCGCCTTGTTGTTCCAGTGAGCGGAGTCGGAGATGTCGTAGAGGTCCGGCATGGGGAAGGTCCCGTCCGCCTTGCGCTGGAGCTTCGACGGGTGGGCCACCACGATCAGGTGGTAGTTGAGCTTCTTGGCCGACTTCTTCAGGGTCTTGATGGCCCGGCCTGTGTACTCAGTCAGGGTCTCGTCCCGCTTGCGGAGGTGATCCATCTCGTTCCAGGGGTCGAGCACCACGATCTCCACGCCATGGCGCAGAACCGCGGCCTCGATCTTGTCCGTTACCCAGTCGAGGGTGGGGTCATCATCCTCGTCGGGCACGAGGAACAGATGGTTGCGGTCCACCCAGTCGTCCGCAGCCTGCCGCTGCTCGTCGGTCAGGTCCACGTTCCGCGTGCGATTGTACCAGCGGCGGAAGGCCCGCTTGTGATCGACCTGAGGGTCCTGCTCGAACGAGGCCCAGGCCACCCGCACGCCGTAGCGCTCTACCACACGGCACACCACGTCCTGAACGAAGGTCGTCTTGCCGTGCGAGGGCACCCCGGTCCAGACCGAGAAGTCTCCGGTCCGCAGCCGGCAGTGCTCCCCGAAGGCGTCGAACTGGATGTCGTAGATCCGCCGGGGCTTGGGCGGGGGTAGCTCCGACATCTTGTAGATGCCGTTGATCGCGATGTAGGGCGCCTTGTCGAGCGTCGCGGCCACACCCTTGGCGCCGTAGTCCTCGAGCACCTCGTTCAAGTCCTTCAGCCGCGCCCGCCCCCGGACCGCCGGGTCCTTGGCCAGCGGGTAGACCACGTACCGGCATCGGGCCCGGATCAGCAGGCGGCTGAGATCGTGCAGGAGCTGGGAACCGTTCTCGTCCCCGTCCGCGGCAATGATGATCTCCTTCACCCGCTCCCGGGACAGCAGATGGGTCTCGATCGAGTCCAGCCACGCATACTTCGGGCTGCCGACCAGATCCTCGTCCTCCTTGTTCCCGTTGGGGGGAGGGGCTCCGTTCGGAACTGAGATCGTCCGGGGGAAGCCCGACTGGATCGCCGCCGGCGCATCAAGCTCGCCCTCGGTAATCACCAGCGGGTAGTCCAGCAAGGTGTCGTCGCGCAGGCAGTCCTCGTTCCAGGCGATCGGCGCGAGGCCCTTGGGGATCGCAAAGAACTTCCGCTCCCCGCGCAGGGTCCGCCACTTCCGGTACACCTCCACCCCGTTGCGAATGAAGGGGATGGTCAGGAAGTCAGTAGTATCGCGACGTTCGCCGTCGAACCCCAGCCGGTCCAGAAGCTCCACGTCCAGGGCTCTGTGCTGAAGGTCTTCCAGCAGGTCGGAACTCATCGTCATCGAAAACGCCCCCTTGGAATTGGCAGTGCCAGCAGAACCAGACGACCGAGTCGGACTTGATCGTCACATGCAGGCATGGGTCTTTCTTCTTCTTCCGATCGGCGGAGCACTGCGGGCACGGGGTCCGATAGTCCGTGCCATGCTCCCTGATCGGGATGCCCTTCTCCCGGGCCTTGTCCCACTTGCTCGCCATCACCAATCAGGCAGGCCGCCAAGCCCGACCTCTGCCTGTGCCGTCACCCAGTTCTCCCACCTCCCGTCTCTCAGCCAGCGCTCCATCGCCGGCACGTACTGGCCCCCGTCTTTCTGGGCGTCGGGGCTGGCGGCGTAGTTGCGGACCGCCTTGGTCAGCACCTCGGTGCCGTGCTGCTTGCCCAGTTGGGTCCAGATCGCCAGCGACTTGGCCTTGCTGGATCGGAGGCGCCCGGCCTTCGGGTAGATTTCCTGCCAGCAGGCATCGAACGCATCCGGGGCATCAGCCACTTCCCGCTCGAGATCGAACAGACTCGCGCCCGGTTGTTCTTCCTGAGATGTTCTCTGAGAAAGTTCCCCGGAAGAATTTTCCGGTTGGGAACGACACGATTTGCCGGTTGGCTCTACGGAAGTTGCCGGTTGGCCCCAGCCCGGGATCAGCAAGACCATCATGTCCGTCTGGCGCCCCTGCGACGTGAGGCGCTTCGTCCTCGCGATCAGTTGGCGCTCCTCAAGGTCGGCAAGGATCGAACGCACTGATCGCTCCGACATGCCGCACTTCGTAGCGACGGTCGCCTGACTGGGCCAGCACTCGAGAGTGCCCCAGTGCGCGTACCGGGCGAGGCAGATCAGCACAAACTTCGCACTGGATCCGATTGTCTGCGCCCAAGCCCACTTCTCGATGTCCGCGGGATCACCACGGAACTCCTGGCTCTTGGACGTGTTTGGAACAGGCGCTATATTGCGCATTGGACGTTGGCCCCCTCCATGGGTTGATGTCTATGGGTGGGTTGAGCGCGACAACGCTCCCCACCCGCCCTTACTTCTCAGTCAGCAGATCGAATTGGTCAAGCGGCTCAGCTTGTCGCTCGCGCGATCGTGGCGCCGGGCGGAAGCTGCCGCGCCGCACGCCATGTAGATGCGAGCCCACGGCGCCGACACCACATGTTGAGGCAAAGCGCGGCTATTGGCCGCCATCTCTGGTGCGGTCGGTAGTGCAGAAAAAAATTCACACATCGCGAGCATCCTGTAGCTCCACCGGCTGAATGGCACCCAAGACGAGCGACAGCCCGCCGGCGGTGAGCGCGTAGCCGTGCCCATGGGCAGTCTCGATCGCCCTTTCCCCGATCACCTTGCGCATCCGGCAGACAAGCGACTTCAGAGATTCCTGATCGCCGTCCATGGGCAGTTCGTCAATCAGGGCGCCGTGCCCCACGGTCCGGCCCTTGGCAGCGTAGAGCACGCGCAGCAGCCGGGCTTGGGTCGGAGAGACGCCCAGGCGGGACATGAGCGCCCCGATCTCGCCATCCGCCATGCGCAGGCCCAGTTCCCGGCGGAGGTGGCGGATCTCCTCGTCCTTAATTTCGCAGCAGGGGCAAGTCATCGGATCTTCTCCAGAAGCTGCGTGCCGATGTACCGGCAATATGAGGGCGGAACGGCTTCGCTCATGCCGCCCATGGTCGCCCACGGCATTCCCATGAGTTGGCGTGCAAGCGCTGGCTTATCTTCGCCGGGGAAGTCCATGGTTTTGCCCGTGTTTCCTCCGGTGCGGTACTCGCCAGAGCGGGCCCGGAGGTGGCCACCGAACACGTTGGCGATCGGGTAGTGGACGCCATAGTCTACCGGAGCGGTCAGGCCCCAGTTGGTCTCGAACCCGCGTTCACGGAGCAGGTCAAAGCGCTGCCCCGTGGACGTGACCATGTGGTTGCCGAACATGGTCCCGGTCAGGGAGACGGGGTTGATCAGATGTGCGGCGGCCACGGCCCGGACGTTCTCGATGACGTAGGGCTTGCCGGAGGAGATGAACAGCTTCCGCATGGCCGGGATCAGGTTGAGGTGCCGGGACTTGTCGTTATTCAACTCGGTCCCGAACTGGCAGGGCGGCGAGCCGTGCAGCGCGTCGGCCATGGCGATCAGGCGCCGGTCGATCTTGTCGAAGGGCATCTGGATGAAGGCGAACGGGTAGCGCGGCTGTGGCTTGGCATCGACACCGATGACCGTCCAGCCGGCGTCCGCATATCCCCGGGCTGCGCCGCCTTCGCAGCAGCAGAAGTCGAGAAGGATCGGCATCAGAACATCGGCCCGTAGTGACGGAGCGTGCGGGCGCCGTCCGCGGCCTTAGACGCCTCCTGTCCGTTGATGAGCGGGACGTTGGAAGCCTGAAGCGCCAGCACCCGGTTCACGTGCCGCATGGCGTCGTGGTTGTTGGTGTGGCGCAGGATCGCGTCGATCGCCTCCACGATCTCTCCGCGGCTATGCGCCGGGAACATCTGGCAGATGTCGCGCACGCGCTCCTCGCGGCGCATGACCCGGATCATGCCGATCTCCTGATGGGTGAAGGGCCTCATGGGGCAATGTACCGGCGCAATGAGCGGGCTAACTCGCGGGCGGCCACCCCGGGCTTGCTCGAATACTGAGTGCCGCCCCCGCAAAGTTCCTGATGGCCTTCGCAGTAGGGGTGGCCGGGAAGCGCGCAGGTCAGGGCCATGTCCATCTCGCCGGGCATGTCGCCCAGGATGAAGACGCAGCAGCCCTTGGGCACGGCATGGAAGGGAACCGGGCTCGAGCCGGGCAGCGGCTCTCGCACGATGCCCTTGATCGTCGCACTGGCGCGGGCAGCGACGGACCGCTCCACGTTCGTGGGGTTGAACACCTTCGAGATCGTCTCCGGCTTCTTCCACCCGTCCCGGGCGGCCCGGTCATAGACCGCGGTCTTGGACAGGCCGGTCTTGCGAACGATCTGCTGCATGGAGAACGTCCCGGTCTGGAACATTCGCTTGGCCTCGGCCCAGGCGTGGGGCGGCGCGTCGGGAATCGTCATGGTCTAGGCATCCTCGGGTCAGAGAAGTCCGCCGCGGCTCCCGTAGAGGAGGGCGTCCCAGCGGGGCAGGAAAGGCTTGGCGTAATGTTGGACTGCACACAGCCAACAAGCGAAGGCGTCGGCGGCGTCCTTGGCGCTCTCGCCGTCAGGCAAAGATATTCCCATGCGAATGGCCACGGCCACCATGTCCTCCTTCTTCGCCTTGTGGTTCCCGGTGAGCAGCTTCTTGAGCGCGCGCGGGCCTTCCTCGGAGACGTGAACATTGTTCCGCCGACCCCAGTGCTCGACCTGCATCCCCAGTCCGTAGATTTTGCGCAGGGGCAGCAGGCGATCACTGGGCAGCAGGATGGGGCTTTCGTAGACGATGTGGGTGGGCTGGTGCTGGTCGGCCAACGCGTCCAGGTCCCGCATGAACATCTCGGCAAGCAAGCCAAGATCATCGCCAACGTGGTCATAGCGCCAAGTGCCCGCCGCGGGGCGGATTTCGCCGGTGCCAACGCACCACCCGATCCGCCGCGTCGCCAAATCAAGACCTAGGAGGCTCATGGCAGATGTCCCCAAGTTCGGCGCGTGCGCAGGTGCAGGATCGCGCCCCGTGACATGCCCCACAGCTTAGCCAAGGAGCGGTCGGATGCTCCCGCGCGCGACGCTTCACGGATTGAGTAAACGTCTTCGGGGTTCAGGCGCCGGGTCGCTGTACGACCGGGACCGAACTGGCCCCCGCCGCGACCCTTGCGGTACATGTCGAGGACATTGGCTCGCTGATCCCCGAGAAACAGGTGAGCGGGATTGCAGCACGGCGGATTATCGCAGCGGTGCAAAACGTGCTGTTCGCCGGGGTCGCCATGGGCAAGCGACCACGCCACGCGATGAGCCTTGCACGCCTTCCGGTGAATGTTGATCTGGCCGTAGCCCTTGTTGCGGGAGCCAGTCCACTCCCAGCATTGTTCAGGCGTGCCGCGCCGCACCTTCTCCCAGAACCGAACTTCCATCGGGCGATAGGGAGGCATTAGGCGGGGCCCATCCACCACCAGATGCCCAGGACGATCAGGGTGCAGGACGCGAGGAACGCAACGGCGCTCCATGTCATCGCCCACGCACCGTCCGGGTGCAGCTTCTCCCCCTCACGGGCAAAGGCCCACGACCATGCCCAGGCCCAAAGGAAGGCCGCCCCCGAAACGAGAGCGGCCCCCAGTGGCAGCCATATTGGCAGCGGGATGGACATCTAGGCGTCGGCCTTCCGGCGCTTCTCGATCGCCTTGGCGGTGGTGAGGTTGGCCATCAGCTTGGCCTGACCCTCCTGCCAGCCGGCCATCCACGCCTGAAGCCGCTCCGGCGGAACATCGTGGGCCTTCGGGTCGCCGTCGTCGCCGCGCAGGCCGGCGGAGTAGCCATAGCCGCCCCAGGTCGCATCGTCAGCGTCGAGCGAGTCGGTGCCGTTGGTGGTCTGCGGCGTGAAAGACAGCTCGAGTTGTTCGTCTTCGCCGCCGGTGACCGGAAGGCGGGAAGCCCGGAACATCATGGTCCGGATCTCGGCGTCGGCGGCGTTCTCGTGCGCGGCCCGACCCTCGAGTTCGAGGATCGTGTCGAGGTGCTTCAGGGGGAAGCCGTCCGATCGGCACAGGTTGCGGTTCTGGTTCCGCTTCTTCCGAATGCCGCGGACGACCTCCATGGCCTTTTCCATGGCCGCGTTGTCGTCCTTCGCCTGCTTCTTGTGGCGGTGGAACAGGGCCTCGCGTTCCTCGAGCGTCAGGGGAACTGGTGGGGAATTATGACCCATCGGCGGGGTCGAGTCGGTGCCTGCTTTGGCGGCCATGGGGGATCAGTCCTTGCTGTTGGTGAGAGAGTCGATTGCGTCCGAGACCTTGCGGAGATTCGCGAGATTGGGTGCGACCCCGTTCGCCCATGCGGACCACGTGGCAGGCCGCAAACCAGCGTGACGCATCACGGCGGAGACCTTCAGGTTGGCCGCAAAGATGCGGGACTGTAGGGCGACGACTTCGGGATAGGGGCTTGCCATGACCGTTTCCTGCGACGTAACGACAAAACGGTCAACCGAAAAAACATGACGGTTGACGCGCATCCCGGGCCGGGCGTATGACG
>Ga0208916_10001283_pt1 | contig 10896 bp, 11 predicted proteins | sample DEB19_08_DNA_5_FD_184523 | JGI IMG/M metagenome (GOLD analysis project Ga0208916, IMG submission 184523) | Aqueous microbial communities from the Delaware River and Bay under freshwater to marine salinity gradient to study organic matter... | ecosystem: Environmental > Aquatic > Marine >... | reverse complement strand
CGCTCAAAGCCATGATGAAGGCCTACCCGCACCCCCGCGAGCATTTCAGCTTGGAGCTAGAAGCCATCATGAGTGCCGGTGAAGCCGTCGGCGACGCCGTGTTTGCCTACGCACGCGACGAGATGGGCGTTGCCATCAACGAAATGTTCGGGCAAACAGAGATCAATTACGTGGTCGGAAATTGTCATCAACATTGGCCGGCTAAGCCCGGCAGCATGGGCAAAGCTTATCCGGGCCATCAGGTGAAGGTGATTGACGAAGAAGGGCTGGAGTGCGCCGTGGGTGTGCCGGGCGATGTGGCAGTCAACCGCTTTGATGTTCATGGCGTCCCCGACCCGATTTTCTTCATGGGCTACTGGAAAAATCCAGCCGCCACTGAAGCCAAATTCACCGGTGACTGGTGCCGCACCGGCGACATGGCCAGACGCGACGCCGACGGCTATCTTTGGTATGAAGGCCGGGCTGACGATGTCTTCAAGTCGGCGGGTTACCGGATTGGCCCGGGCGAGATCGAAAACTGCCTGGTCAAACACCCGGCAGTGGCCAATGCGGCGGTGGTGCCCAAGCCTGACCTGGAGCGCGGTGCGCTGGTCAAAGCGTACGTGGTGCTGTCGCCAGAATTTAGCCAACGAAGGGCGCAAGCTGGTGGAGTTCCAGCCACGCCTGATGCGATGGAGGCGTTTGACCGTGACTTGATGACCGCCCTGCAAGCGCACGTCAAAGGCTTGCTGGCGCCCTATGAATACCCGAAAGAAATCGAGTTCATTGAGGCCTTGCCGATGACGACGACTGGCAAGGTACAACGCCGTGTGCTGCGCTTGCTGGAAGAAGCGCGGTTCAAGCGGACGCGCCTTTAGCGCTGGGCAGGTTCCGCCACGTAAATCTCGACCCGGCGGTTTTTGGCGCGCGTTTGCGGGTTGCTGTTGTCGGCAACCGGTTCGCGTGAGCCACGGCCCTCGGTCATGAGGCGGTTGCGTGCAATCCCACGCGCTACCAGATAGTCACGGGCGGCATTGGCGCGGTCGACGGAGAGCGGGTTGTTGATGGCGTCGCTACCGGTGCTGTCGGTGTGGCCGATGATACTGACGGTGGTGACCTGATTCTGGTTCAGGCTGGTGGCGAACTGGTTCAGGATGGGCGCGAAGCTGGCGCTGATGTCTGCGCGACCCGAGGCAAATGACACGTCGCTGGGGATGTCGAGTTTCAGCCGGTTGTCCGCCGTCTGGCTGACGGCGACACCGGTGCCGACGGTGGCTCGCTCCATCGCCGCTTTTTGTTCTTGCATTTTTTGCGACCACAAATAACCGCCACCAGCGCCCAAAGCACCGCCGATGACTGCACCCCGTTTGGCGCCCAGCGAACCGCCGGTGGCCGCGCCCAGCAAGGCCCCAGCGATGGCACCCATGCCGGCCCCTTTGCCCGTGTCTTGTTGGGTTTCGCTCATGTTGGCGCAGCCTGATAGGCCGGCCACCAAGAGGGCCGATAAAGCAATTTTTGGCAATGATGATGTCATGTGGAGTCCAGAGTTTGTTTGGCTAACAGACCATGCTAAGCCACGGCCGAGGTGAAAGATGTCGGACGATAGCTCTTCTTTGGGCCCAGCCCGTACCTTCGTTTCGAGCCTGCAGAGCCTGGCTTTAAACTAAGGCCTTTGGGGCTGACCGGGCCCAAGACCTGCGGTTATTTCCTGATTAAAACTGAGAGCACCCATGAAAAAAATCAAACTCGGCTCCAGCGACTTGCTGGTGACGCCTATCTGCCTGGGCACCATGACGTTTGGTGAGCAAGTCGACGAAGCCACGGCGCATGCGATCCTCGACCGAGCCTTGGTGCACGGTATCAATTTCATGGACACGGCTGAGATGTATTCGGTGCCAACGCGGGCGGAAACCTTCAACCGGACCGAAACCATCATTGGCAACTGGTTCGCTAAAAACCCGGCAGCGCGCCAACAAATGGTGCTGGCGACCAAAGTGGCTGGCCCGGCGCGCGGCATGGCTTGGGTGCGCAACGGCAGCCCCGACTTGACCGGTGCTGACATCGTGGCTGCTTGCAACGGCAGCCTGAAACGGCTGCAGACCGACGTCATTGACCTGTACCAAATTCACTGGCCTGTGCGCCACGTGCCGTCTTTTGGTGTGCAGTACTTTGACCCGGCCAAGGACTTGCCGGTGACCTCTATCCATGAGCAGCTCGAAGCCTTGGGCACGCTGGTCAAGGCGGGCAAAGTGCGCGCCATTGGCTTGTCGAATGAAACGCCGTATGGCGTGCATGAATTTGTTCGCTTGGCTGAGCAGCATGGCTTGCCGCGCGTGGCGACAGTGCAAAACCCGTATTGCCTGATCAACCGCACGGTAGACAACGCGCTCGACGAGACCTTGTACCGTTTGGGCGTTTCTTTGCTGGCTTATTCGCCGCTCGGTTTTGGTCTGCTCACCGGTAAATACGATGCCAGTGGCACCACCGGCGAAGGTGCGCCCAAGGGCCGAATTGCGCTTTACGAATCAGTCCAAAAGCAGCGTTGGGGCCGTATTGACGCCTTGGAAGCGGCGCGGCGCTACAACGCGCTGGCGCGTCAAAACGGTCTGACGCCAACCCAGATGGCCTTGGCCTTTTGCTACACCAAATGGCAGGTCGCCAGCACTATCATTGGCGTGACGTCGGTGGCCCAGTTAGACGAAGATGTGGATGCTTTCGGCACCGCCTTGCCGGCTGACCTGCTGGCAGCGATTGACGCTGTGCGCTGGCAGATGCGCGACCCGGCAGTCTGAGTTCTATCAAAAATCGGAGACTTTGTGCAGCCACTTTATTTCGCTGGCGCCGTGTTAGCGGCCTACCTCATCGGCTCTTTGTCGTTTGCTGTCATCGTCACCCGCGTGCTGGGTCTGAACGATCCGCGCAGCTACGGCAGCAAAAATCCGGGCGCCACCAATGTGCTGCGTTCCGGCAACAAAGGCGCCGCCGTGGCCACGCTGCTGCTGGACGCCATCAAGGGTTGGGTGCCACTTGCGCTCATTCAGTGGAAGGGGGCAGACTACGGATTGGCCGAAGGCGCCATGGCGGCCGCTGGCTTGGCCGTATTTCTCGGCCATCTGTACCCGGTCTTTTTTCAATTCAAGGGTGGCAAAGGCGTGGCCACGGCGGCTGGCCTGCTGTTTGGCGTGCACTGGTTGCTGGGCTTGGCCTGCATCGGCACTTGGTTGCTGGTTGCTTATTTCTCGCGCTATTCGTCGCTGTCAGCGCTGCTGTCTGCCTTGGCCGTGCCGCTTTACTACTTGCTGGGCGACCGCGCACTTTGGTATGTCGATAAATACGTGTTGATGATGCTGGTCATAACCAGCGCGCTGCTGATCTACCGGCACCGCGAGAACATCGGCAAGTTGCTGCAGGGCAAAGAATCAAAAATCGGCAGCGGACGCAAAGCCTAAAAGGTCGACATCTCAAAGACTGGCCGTCGACCCCGGATGGTTTTTAATCCCTGAAGTTGTTGAAGCTCAGCGGAAATTCGCTGATTTCAGCCTTGATCAGCGCCATCGCCGCCTGCAGATCGTCGCGCTTGGCGCCGGTCACACGCACTGCATCGCCCTGAATGGCGCCTTGCACTTTGATCTTGCTGCCTTTCAGGAGCTGCTGGATCTTTTTCGATTGCTCGATTTCAATGCCGTTGCGCACCTTGCTGATCTGCTTGACCTTGTCGCCGCCGATTTTCTCGACTTTACCGACATCCAGAAAACGGGCATCGACGCCGGCCTTGGAGAGCTTGTTGCGCAAGATGTCGTTGATCTGATCGATCTGGAAGTCACTGTCGCCGATCGACGTGATTTCCTTGTCTTTCAGTTCAATCGAGGCTGGCGTGCCTTTGAAATCAAAGCGCGTGCCGATTTCTTTGGCGGAATTTTCGACGGCATTTTTGACCTTGACCAGGTCGGCTTCAAGCACAGTATCAAAAGAGGGCATGGTTTTTTAGTTTCGTTGAAATCGTGGGTGCGACAATCTTCAGATGTTAGTCGAGAAAAACGTTCCCCTCCAGCCCTACAACACCTTTGGCATCGTTGCCAAGGCCCTCAGCTTGGTGCGCCTCGCCAGCGAGGCCGATGTCAACGCCATGCTGAACGATCCGGCGCTCAAGGCGGCGCCCAAATTCATCCTCGGGGGCGGTAGCAACATCGTCATCACCGGCGACGTCAAGCCGCTGGTGCTCAAAGTCGAGATCATGGGCAAGCGCCTTGTCAGTGAAACGGCCAAGGCCTACGTGGTCGAGGCCGGTGCCGGTGAAAACTGGCATGAACTGGTGGCTTGGACGCTGGACAACGGCTTCCCCGGCCTTGAAAACTTGGCGATGATTCCGGGTTCGGTCGGCGCTTCTCCGGTGCAAAATATCGGCGCTTACGGGGTCGAATTGCAAGACCGCTTTGAGTCGCTCGACGCGATTGATTTGCAGACCGGCCAGACCTTCACGCTGAATGCGGCGCAATGCGCCTTTGGCTACCGCGACTCGGTTTTCAAGCATGCCAGCAGCTCAGCCACCGATGGCGAATCGGGCTTTGGCTTGGCCGGTCGGGCGTTGATCACCCGTGTGCGTTTTGCCTTGCCCAAGCTTTGGAAGCCGGTGTTGGGCTACGCTGACCTGGACCGAAAAATCGCCCAGATGGGTGAAGTCCCCACCACGCCGCAGCAGATTTTTGAGTGGATTTGCGCCATTCGGCGGGCCAAATTACCCGACCCGGCGGTGATTGGCAATGCCGGCAGCTTTTTCAAGAACCCGACAGTTTCGCTGGAGCAATGCGCCGACATCATTGAGCGCGAGCCAAAGATCGTGCACTACCGGATGGCCGATGGCTCGGTCAAGCTGGCCGCCGGCTGGTTGATTGACGCTTGCGGTTGGAAGGGCAAAAGCGTTGGCAATGCCGCGGTGTACGAACGGCAGGCACTGGTCTTGGTGAACAAGGGCGGCAGCCAGAACCCGGTGACCGGCGGTGAGGTGATGACCCTCGCCAAAGCCATTCAGACCAGCGTGTACGAACGCTTTGGTATCTTGCTGGAGCCTGAACCGGTCGTGGTTTAAAACAAAAAAACCGCCTCACAAGGCGGTTTTTTCATGGGCGGTCGACTTTATTTCTGGTCGTTGCTCAAAGACGGCAGCGTGCCGTCTTCACCCAATGACAGCAGGCCGCTGCGGGTGTAGATGCCCAGCTTGTCGCGGGTGTCGATGATGTCCAGATTGCGCATCGTCAGCTGGCCAATGCGGTCCAGTGGGGTGAACGAACCGGCCACTTTTTCCATGCTCAGGCGTTCTGGCTTGTAGGTCATGTTCGGCGACTCGGTGTTGAGGATCGAGTAGTCGTTGCCGCGGCGCAGTTCAACCGTGACTTCACCGGTGATAGCGCGAGCCACCCAGCGCTGGGCGGTTTCGCGCAGCATGATGGATTGCGGGTCAAACCAGCGGCCTTGGTACAGCAGGCGGCCAAGTTTCAGGCCGTTCATGCGGTATTGCTCGATGGTGTCTTCGTTGTGAATGCCGGAGATCAGGCGCTCGTATGCGATGAACAGCAGGGCCAAGCCAGGTGCTTCGTAAATACCGCGGCTCTTGGCTTCGATGATGCGGTTTTCGATCTGGTCGCTCATGCCCAAACCGTGACGTCCGCCAATGCGATTGGCTTCCAAAATGAGTTCGGTCAGGCTCTCAAAGCTTTTGCCGTTCAGCGCGACCGGCTGGCCTTCTTCAAAGCGCACCGTGACTTCTTCCCGCTTGACTTCGACTTCGTCCTTCCAGAACGCCACGCCCATGATCGGGTTGACGATTTTCATGCCGCTGGACAAATGCTCGAGGTCTTTGGCTTCGTGCGTCGCGCCCAGCATGTTGGAGTCAGTCGAGTACGCTTTTTCGGCCGACATCTTGTAGCCAAAACCAGCCTCGGTCATGAAGGCTGACATTTCGGCGCGACCACCCAGCTCGTCAATGAACAACTGGTCTAGCCAAGGTTTGTAAATCTTCAAATCCGGGTTGGTCAGCAGGCCGTAGCGGTAAAAACGCTCGATGTCATTGCCTTTGTAGGTGCTGCCGTCGCCCCAGATGTTGACGTCGTCTTGCTTCATCGCCGCCACCAGCATGGTACCGGTCACCGCGCGGCCGAGTGGCGTGGTGTTGAAGTAGGTCACGCCTGCGGTCGAAATATGAAAAGCGCCACATTGCAGTGCTGCAATGCCTTCGGCGGCGAGTTGGCGGCGGCAATCGATCAGGCGGGCTTTTTCAGCGCCGTACTGCATGGCTTTGCGCGGAATGTCTTCGTAGTCCGGCTCGTCGGGCTGGCCGAGATTGGCGGTGTAGGCGTAGGGAATCGCGCCTTTCAGTTTCATCCAGTGCAGGGCAGCGCTGGTGTCGAGGCCGCCCGAAAAAGCGATGCCGACTTTTTGGCCGATGGGAAGGTTTTGAAGAATGGTGCTCATGACGTGCTTGGTTGCTTGCTGACGGGCTGTGCGGAGGGTTGGATCAGCCGAAGTGGCAGATGTAGTGGTAGGGCTCGGTCACACGAATGTCGAATGACGAGTTGCCGGGCACGCTGAATTTCTCGCCAGGGCTTGACTTGACCCAAGCGTCGCTGCCCTTGAGCTTGTACTCGCAGCTGCCAGCGACGCATTCCATGATTTCAGGCGCGCCGGTGTTGAATGTCAGGGTTGCGGGGAGCACCACGCCGACCGATTTTTTGGTGCCGTCAGCGAAGGTGATGCCGTGGCTCACGCACTTGCCGTCGAAATAAACGCTGGCTTGGGTGGTGACGCTGATGTTGTCGATTGTGTCGGTGATCATGGGGCGGATGGGTCGAAGTGGGTGGTGAAAGTGGGATTCAGCAGGTTTCGCGGGCTGCGCAGCACCGCGGGCAAAGGCTGGATTTTAGGCCACACGGCCGGGCTGCTGGCAGGCATGAAAAAAGCCCTCGGTGGAGGGCTTTCAAGGTGCGAGGAACTCAAGCTGTCGTCAGCCAAGTCTCAAGGCCAGATTTCAGCGCCAGTGGCCGTAACCGCCGCGATAACCGCCGCCGTAGCCGTAGCCACCGCGATAACCGAAGCCCAAAGAGATGCCAATCGGCGCGTAGTAAGGCTGCTGGTAGTAGGGCGATCCGTAAACCACCGTGGGTGCGGGCTGTACGTAAACGGTGGTTGGCTGGCTGTAAACGACCTCTGGCTGCTGGTAAGTCTGTGCGGGCGGTGGCGCGGTACCAACAGGGCTGATTTGCAAGCGCACGTACTGACCCGGGTCATTCGGCATTTGAATGCTGTAACGCTTGTCGGCGTATTCATAGACCACGTCGTAGCGCAAGGTGCGATTCTCGTAGCTGGTCTGCGTGCTGCACTGCTGCACGTTTTGCATCTGGCTGCGTGGTCCTTCAACGTTGTTGCCAACCACTGCGCCGCCGACCAAACCGATCATGGTGGCCAAGGCGCGTCCGCTGCCGTTGCCGACTGCATTGCCCATGGCACCGCCGGCGAGGGCACCCATGACGGCACCTGCTCCGCTGTTGGGTGCTTCAGTCACGACGGCCGTTGTGTTGCAAACCTGGTGCGGCACAGCCACTTGTTGGATCACCGGGGTGCTGGAGATGACGCGCCCAAGGATGTCTTGCGCCTGCGCGCTGACGCCGCACAGCGTGCCGAGGACGACGAAAGCTGGCAAACCAATCGATTTGGCCATGGATTTAACCGGTGTGTTGCGCATGATGAAACTCCTTTGACGTTTCAATGACCGGTTCAATAACGATTGCGGCGTGGCTCACCCATCGTGGCTGGCGGCAGTGCGCCTACAGGGGAGACCGACAAATGCACGTACTGGCCCGGATCGTTGAGCATCTGAATGCTGTAACGCTTGTCAGCGTATTCATAGACCACGTCGTAATGCATGGTGCGATTTTCGTAAGTGGTTTGTGTGCTGCACTGCTGCACGTTTTGCACTTGGCTCTTGGCGCCTTCCACGTTGTTGCCGACCATGGCGCCGCCGACCAAACCGATCATGGTGGCCAGCGTGCGGCCCGTGCCGTTGCCGACGGCATTGCCCATGGCACCGCCAGCGATGGCGCCCATCACCGCACCGGCACCGCTTTTGGGTGCTTCAGACACCACTTCTGCGGTGCTGCAAACTTGGCGCGGCACGGCGACTTGCTGGAGCACTGCGGTGCTGGTGATGACCCTGGCCAGAATTTCTTGTGCTTGCGCGCTCAGGCTGCAAAGTGCGCCAAAGCTCAGCAGAGCTGGCAAGGCGATTGATTTAACGATGGATGTTGTTTGTTTGTTGCGCATGTCGAAATTCCTCTTGCAAACACCACGCGGCTTGAAATAAGTGCGTGGCCTGTGATCACTTTAACGAAGCTGTTGCATTTTGGTGCACAGCTGCCGCGTAAATAAACGGTAAAGACGCTGCGTATCAGCGTTCAGCCGCCCAAGCGACTGGGTCAAAACCGACCGTGGTGCGGCCGCCCCATTCGACCACCGGCCGCTTGATCAGGCTGGGCTGAGACCGCATCAGGGCTTGCGCGCTGACGGCATCAACCGCGTTGGATTGTGCACTCGGATCGAGTTTGCGCCAAGTCGTGCCTTGGCGGTTCAGCAGCTTTTGCCAGCCCAGCTCAGATTCCCACGCAGCCAGCCGATCAGCGGGTACGCCGACCTTTTTAAAGTCATGGAATTCATGGGCCAGCCCTTCATTGGTGAGCCATGCACGGGCTTTTTTAACGGTGTCGCAGTTGGGGATGCCATAGAGAATGATCATCCGGCTATTTTCGCAGCTTGCGCGACAATGCGGACCACATGGAACATCTCAAGACTCTCGACGACTGGCTGGCTTATTGCGAACAGATTCACCCCAAAGGCATCGACATGGGGTTGGAGCGCGTGCGCAAGGTGGCGCTGCGCTTAGGTTTGGCTTTCAAGTGCCCGGTCATCATGGTCGCCGGCACCAATGGCAAGGGTTCGACCTGCGCCATGCTGGAGGCGATCTTGCTGGAGGCGGGTTACCGCACCGGCGTTTACAGCTCACCGCATCTGGTGCATTTTGAGGAACGCGGCCGAATTCGCGGGGATGTCGTCAGCGCGGCTTCTTTGTTGCCGTATTTTGAGGCGGTGGAGCGCGCTCGCCTGCAAGCTGACGCGGTTGATGCTGCCGGCGTGATTTCACTGAGCTATTTTGAGTTCACGACCTTGGTTTTTTTGAAGCTGCTGGCCGATGCCCCGCTGGACGTGGCGATTCTGGAGGTCGGGCTGGGCGGCCGACTTGACGCCATCAATATCATCGACGCCGATTGCGCCATCATCACCAGCATTGACTTGGATCACATGGAGTTGCTCGGTCATGACCGCGAAACCATCGGCCTAGAAAAAGCCGGCATCATGCGCGCCGGCAAGCCGGTCGTGGTGAGTGACCCGGTGCCGCCGCACAGCGTGCTGCAAGCCGCCGCCGACTTGGGTGCAGACCTGTGGCGCTTTGGCCATGACTTCAATTTTTCGGGCGATAAGCTGCAGTGGGGCTGGGCTGGGCGGGGCCGGCGTTATTCGGGGCTGGCTTACCCGGCGCTCCGTGGCGCCAATCAGCTGGTCAACGCTGCTGGCGTGCTGGCCGCCCTGACGGCGGTGCGCGACTTGTTGCCGGTGACGGCGCAGGCGGTGCGTGTTGGTTTGTCCATGGTCGAATTGCCGGGTCGTTTTCAGATTGTTCCCGGCCAGCCGATGCTGGTGTTGGACGTGGCGCACAACCCGCATTCGGTGGCAGCGCTGGCCGAAAACCTCGACGCCATGGGTTTTTATCCCTGCACACACGCTGTTTTTGGCGCCATGGCCGACAAAGACCTGGCCCCCATGTTGGCCCGGCTCGATCCCTTGGTGGACAAGTGGTACTTCACGGATTTACCGACGCCGCGTGCCGCAACGGGCGCAGACTTGGCGGCCCGCTGGCAAGCTGTGCAGCAACGCGCTGACGTGACCTCCGCCACCTTTGACTCGCCCCAGCAGGCGCTGGCTGCAGCCGTCGTCGCGGCCAAGCCCGCTGATAGAATCATCGTCTTCGGTTCTTTCTACACCGTGGGCGGTGTCTTGAAAGACGGCTTGCCCCGCCTGACGGCGCAGCACATGGCCGGTTAATTCAGCCCTTTCAATTCTCAACAGATCTCCAACGGACACAACCACGACCATGTCGTTTTTCAACCTCCGCCGGGGCGGTCAATCTTCCAAATCCAACAAGGCCAAGGCCGGCTCTAACGCTCCGTCTGAAAGCGTTGACATCATTCGCAAGCGCGCCAAACACCGGCTGATCGGCGCGGCCGTGCTGGTGTTGCTCGGCGTGGTCGGTTTTCCGCTGCTATTTGACTCGCAGCCGCGGCCTGTGCCGGTCGACATTGCCATCGAAATCCCCAATAAAAACACGGTCAAGCCGATGGTCACGCCGGCAGCGACTATGCCGGTGCCTGCCGCTGCGACGGTGGTCGAGGCCGCGCCATCCGCTGCTGTCGCGCCCGTCAAAGAAGCTGCTGTGCCGGCCAAGCCTGCTGCAACGCCAGCAGTGATCGCTGCAACACCCGTCGCCGATTCCAAGAAAGAAGCCGAGCCGAAAGCGGCCAGCGCCACGCCAAAGGTTGACGAGAGTGCCCGCGCGCGCGCTTTGCTCGACGACAAAGCCCCGCCGTCTGCGGCTGCAACAGATACCCGCATGGTGGTTCAGGTCGGTGCTTACGCCGATGCTGTGAAGGCGCGTGAAGCCCGCACCAAACTTGAAAAAGCCGGGCTCAAAACCTACGCTCAAGTGGTTGACACCAAAGACGGTAAACGCACCCGTGTCCGTGTGGGGCCGTTCCCCAGCAGGACTGAGGCTGAGCAAGTTGCAGCCAAGATCAAGTCGCTGGGCTTGCCTGTAAG
>Ga0208916_10001280_pt1 | contig 10923 bp, 13 predicted proteins | sample DEB19_08_DNA_5_FD_184523 | JGI IMG/M metagenome (GOLD analysis project Ga0208916, IMG submission 184523) | Aqueous microbial communities from the Delaware River and Bay under freshwater to marine salinity gradient to study organic matter... | ecosystem: Environmental > Aquatic > Marine >... | reverse complement strand
TGCAATGCTTATCTGCCGCGCAAACTCGCCTTTCGGGCGTGATTTCTTCATTGCCATATCACACACTGTTGCGAGGCAGCAATCTGTGATGTAGTCAAGCGCCTGCCCTGGAGCCCTTACTTCGTGCTTCATCATTTGGCTCACCCTATTTCATGTGTGAGAGATAGCCAGCGGCATACGGAGCCAGCACCAAACCGATTATGGCAACGGCTGCGACGATTGCGACCAGATCAATCAGATTCCATGAGCTGTATTCATTGACCTGGTTGTCGCCCTGCCGGTCAGTCTTGGCCTGTTCGTCGATGGCCCGCTGTGATGCCAGTTTCGGCCCGAGCGTGTGGCAGGTGTGTGGACGTGGGCATGGTTTCCCGTCCTTCTTGCATCCGTACACGCAGCTCATCGTGCTGCCCCCTGTGCAACCCGTACAGCATCCTTGGCCGTGTCCATTGCCGCCCGTGTTGCAGCGCACACCAGAACACCTGACTCGTCAAACCAGTGGGCCGCATCAGGCCCGTGCGATTCCTGGCAGACCAAGTTGGCGACACGATCCAGCTTCGTTGCGTGGTGCTTTTCGGCCTCACGCTTGCGCTGCGCCTCGCGCTTCTGTGCGATGTGCTGGGCGCGAGCCTTGTCGTCGGCTTCGATTGCCGTGATGGCCGCCCAGGCGGTCAAGGAAAGAAAGATGCTGGCCGCAAGCACGGCAGCAAGGTATTTCAAGGCGATGTTCAGCATGCTGCACTCCCAGTAAAAACAGGTGCCAAACCGCAATATCCTGCTTTGTCGTTTTCCCATCGCCACATTGCGCACTTATCGGCAACGCATGCGCAGCCATAGTGCTTATTCCCGCTGTAGTCTCTGTTTGTTGGGTCTTCGTTGTTGATGGCGCGATTGAAGCATCCGCCAGAATCTCCTTCATGTCGCACCATCGGGCACCACAGCGTTTTGGCTTGTGCTGGTGTATGGCTCATGCTGCGCACTCCTCAAGTTTGGCAATGCGGTATTCGGCCTCGGCCATCTTGATTTCGCCCGTGAACACCTTCATCGCGTGAATTTCCAGCTTCTCAACAAACGACTTGTTGAGGTCGTCAGGCCCAAGCCCCATGTCACCAGTCCACACCCAGACAAGCTGGGCTTCGGATGGGATTGGGCCGGATTCGTCTTCGTCCGGCTCCGTGATGTACACCCTGATGTTCAGGGTGTCGGTGCCACCGTCGCACCAAACGCAGTCGAACTCGTCTTTTTCTGCTGGTGGCGGGCTGCGCCACGGCTTGTACATGCTCATGCTCGTGCTCCATGAAAAAAGCCAGCGGTGTGCTGGCTGGGTTGGGGTGTAAAAAAACCCGGCGTGGTGCCGGGATGGAGGGTTGGTTGACGGTGGCCCACACATATCACGCCGGGGCGCTGTGGGCTGGTTCTTGCACCATCAATTGACAGCCCGGATGCTGGAATCGAACCAGCCGCCAAACTTGAACGCATGGCCGTTTACAAATCGGCTGCAATCCTTGCCACTTGTCAGCACAGGTATCTGCATGCTCTTGCGTGGGTGGCCTGGACTTGTGCGTGCCCGTTTACCCTGCGCAACCTTTTGACAAATGCCGGACTGTCAATTGATGGTTCTGGCCTTTATACACGCCAGAGCGGTGTTTGATGGTGGCCGGTGCTTCCCGGCTCTGGTTTCGTCTCTACTGATCCGCAGTGACCAATTGCGTCTTTCGACGTTTGGCTTTCGGTCTGCCCGTTCCACACTCGCCGCGCAGTGGTCAATTCTGCGTTTTGTTGTGCAACTCAGTTACCGTCCCAGTTTCACCACGTTGCGCTTTGCTGCGCGTTCACCATCAAGTCAGCGGGCCGGGGTGGCTACCGGCTTTGTCATACAGCTTTCGCCGCCGCTGACTTGATGGCCCCCAGCTCTCGCCAGGGCCAATGTGATTATTTGATTTCTTCGTATCCCCATTCAAGCCGCTCAAGTGCGAATTCTTTCATGTAGGCATCTTTTTCATCATCACTCATATCCTCCCACTCTGAATCATCAATGTCTGCTTCGATTTCTTTCTGATACCGAGAGTAAATGTTTGCACCACTGTCACACCAGACTTTGAATTTCTTTGCCATTTCTTGCTCCTTGTTGAAAACCGAAACTCACTCCGCGAATGAGCTTTGGTTTTGCCACCCTTGCGAGTGGCCCGCCTGGCATCTCCCTGCTGTTGCAGGCTCCGGGCAGTTGGTTGCCTGATTGACCGCTCAGGCTGGCGAAGTTTGCTTTTCTGACATAGCCCACGCTGGGCCTGGTTCGCTGGTTGTGTTCGAGCGCCACCTGTCTTTTGCTTCTGCCGACATGTCTCTTGGGCAGGGCGCTTTCATCTGTGTGCGCCTGTTTATCGTGCAAATTGTGAATGTCCAGCGGGTGATGCCTGTCGATGCTGGCTGCCCGATGCCGTTTTGTTTGGCATGGGGTGAATCATAACACCAAAAAGCAGACTGAGCAAAAGAAAATCAAAAGAAAAACGCAAGTTATAATCAGCGCATGATGAAACCACACAAACCACTCACAACCAAGCAGGCCATCAAGCTGGCGGGCAACGTCCTCCTGTTGGCTCAGGCCATCGGTGTAACACCGTCAGCAGTACGGCAATGGGGAAAACACCCACCCATCAAACGGCAATATCAGATCAGGGGCATATACGGGGTGACAGCATGACAAAGACCTGCGGACAATGCCAACACTTTGACGTATAGCCACTGGCCGAAACGGTGGCAAGCTGCGAAACGAGCATGCACCAGGGCGCTGTGAGTGCCCGGTAACGCTTCCACCAATGCCCATTGCCATTGTGCTGCGCTGGGACTTCGGCAACCGCAGCACATACCGACACCGTAGTGCTGATAAGTGCGTCTGCTTTATCGCCACTGATGTGACGGCCAAGAAGGCGCAACAGCTATTGATTGAGTAAGCACAGAAAACAACAAAGCCAGGATTGTCCGGGCTTTTTTTTGGCTGTCTTTCAGGTATCAACAGTCGTAAAAAAACCCGCCTGAGCGGGTTCTAGTGGCTTGTGGAAGGTGTTATGCCCAATCGTCATCGCTGACTGTGGCGGCTGATTTGGTGATGCCGAAGTCATCGGCTGCGGAGCTGCGGCCACCGCCAAGGGATTCACCTTCTTCAACGAACAGGACGTTGTTCAGGCCAAGAGAAACGCCATTGTTTCCTGCATTGGAGTACGCAAAAGCGTTCAGCGACACGCGCACATAATCGCCTGACTTGATGGCACCGTCTGCCATTTCTTGTCCTTTGGTGTTGACAATGCCGGGGCGCTTTGTGGACTTGACGTTCATGAAATAGCAGCCTTCATAGGCTGGCCCCATTGGTGAACCGTCTTGCTTCGACTCTGTGTCTCCGTCACGCAGTGGATTGCGCAGATTCTTTGGAGCCTTGTCGCCCCACTTCTGGACAATGGCCGATTTTGCCGCTGCCTTGATGGCCGAAACTGTTTCGGTGTCAGACTTTTGAATGATGATCTGAGTTCCGAATTCGTGTTTTTGATTGAGTTTGTTGGTTTCGCCTGTATCTGCTTTCCAGTAGGACACGCGAACTTTTCCGGTTACGACTTTGGTCATTTTGAGCTTTCAATGGTTACGAGGTTTCGAGATTTACCAGCCGCCTCATTGAGGCTGGTGTGTGTATTATAGCATGGTTTTCTGCTACGTTGTGGCGTGCATATGATTTTTTTTGCACACTACGATGGCTCAGAGAATTTGGTCTATGACGTTCATTTTTTTGAGTACTTTACTCAGGATGATTGAATCCAGAGAGGTGCGGATGGTCAGAATGTAGATTGACGGGGCGCATCCATTCTTGTTTACATTCTCTACCCGTGCGCTGGCCTGTTCGAGTGCTGACGTTGCCCATGTTGATTCGGCGAAAATCACGGTACTGGAGCGGCTCAGATCAACGCCTTCGGACATGCTGCTGACGTTCCCGATGATGACCTGGATTTTTCCAGCCTGAAATGATTCAATCGCTTCCTGCTTTTGTGTGGCACTGGTGGCACCTGTGACGGTCAGGTGCGGGATGGCTGGCGACACTTTGAGCGCATCGCTTAGGATTTGAACGACCGACTTGTGCCACGCGAACACCACCAGCGGTTCATCTGGCTCTTGCTCTATTTTGGAGTGGATGAATTCCGCAGCATGCGGCGCTTTCAGCTCCCCAGCTTCGCGCATGATTTCGGATATGCCCTCTAAGGCCAGAACCACATCCGGCGAATTCGCTGCGAGGTCGGAGATTGAATCTGCATCGAACTGCTTTTCTCTTTTGTCCACTGGCAAATCAAGTTCAACCAGGCTTACGACTGGTTGCTGATAGTTGGTGAAAACGTCAGCACGCTTGCGCCTCAGTACCCACGGTTTCAGCTTTTCACGCAACTCTGGAATGTTGGATGCACCGGATACATCAAGCCCCCACGGGCTTTGCCATGCCTTCGCATATCGACAGGCAAACTCCATCCAGCTTCGTTTGTATATGCCAAGGCCATGCAGGATGGGCCAAATTTCGATTGGTCTGTTCGGTATTGGGGTTCCTGAAAGTGCATAAACGTTAGGTGTCTCTTTCATCAGCTTCATGGCCGCTTTGGTGCGCTTTGCCGTTGGTGTCTTAACCCGGTGGCTTTCGTCTAGCACCAGTGTTGCCCATCCTTTCAGCGCCTTGACTTGGCTCAGAATGTCATAGTTGATCACGGCAACCATACCTGGTGTTGGGGCCAGTGTTGCCGCTGCACTCTTGCCGCTGATCACGGTGGCCGTGTGGCCTAGCTGTGCAAAGGCTTTGGCCCACACGTATTTAGCAACGGCAGGGCAGACAACCAGCACGGGCAGGTTGTGCAGTGCAGCCGCTGCCGTGGGAGCTGTTTTTCCTACCCGTGGTGCATCGGCTAGGATGCAGCGTTTTTTCGTCAGAAGGAAGTCTCTGGCGACTTCTTGATGGGGGAAAAGTTTCACAGTTCAACCCACTCAAAAGGCTCAAGGCCCGCAAATGTTGGGCATGACTCCCATGATGGCATCTTGGCCCGTTGCAGCCATTGCGCGGCTTCTGGTGTCTGCTTGGCGTAGGTTCCGCCCGGTATGACGCTGGGGTAAATATCAACAGCAGTGCAGCGCCGATACATGACACGGCCATCACGGAAGGTTTGTGTTGCGAGATAGATTGCGATTTTCATGGCTTTGCCTTATTCCTTCACCCGCACAATTGACGGAGCCGCATTGGATTCAATGAAATGATCATCGGACAGAATGCCAAGCTTTTGCAACTTGGTGGCGCTGACAAGTTCCCATGCTTCGCTTTTTCCTATGCACGCATCCATCGCTTTTGCAGCGTCTGCCAGCTTGATCATCTTGCGGCCTTTTTTCATCGTCCACCCTGCAATGGGCCTGCCTGCCATCAGTTGCTGTTTTGCTGCGTCCTTGATTGCTTCTGCCCACATTGCCACCAGGTCGGCATCGTTGACCATTTCCGGTGTGATTGTTGGCGCTGATACAGGCTGATCTGGTGGCAAATCATCCCAAGGTGGCACGTCTTTGGTGGCTTTGGCTGGCTGTGCAGTTTGAGCCATACCAAAATCAGACACGGCGGCGGCGGTGGCGATGTCTTTGGCCTTGGCCGCAAGCTCTGGGCAGACTGTTTTGGCGCGGCACCACTGGCAGGCATCGGATGATGGGGAGCGGGTTGGGTTTTGAGCAAACACCCGTGCCGACAGCTCTTTCAGCGTTTGCTCCCATTCCATCAAGTCTGCATAGGTGCATGACCACACTTTCAATTCTCGCTGCCAGATTGCCAGATCTACCGTGATTGTGGGCGGCGCGTTCAGTTGCTTGATGACACCGAGCGCATAGGTCATAAGCTGTGGGGAGAATTTAGGCGACACAGGTACAGAGCCTGTTTTCAGGTCTGCCACCAGCAACCGCCCGCCGCCGATGGCGACATAATCGGCAGTTCCGCCCATCGCTTTGTGGATCGTTTCCAGTCCTTCATTCACCGGGAATTCTGGAAATGTCTTTTTGGCCCATCCTTGGGTGTAGTCCTTGATGGCCCGGACGTAATCAGCTGCTTCGGCCACGATTTCAGCGTCCGCGCCTTCTGGTGTTGGTAGGTCAAGAAAAAGAGCATCGGCGGTTTCATGAATGAGCGTGCCGCGCTGCGCTGCTTCGCTGGTGGTGTCGGGGCAGGTTGCCTCAAGTTGGATGCTGCCGGGGCAAAGCAGCGCACGCTCGATACGTGACCCGCTCAGGCGGGCGTGCTTTCTCTCGGTATGGTTTGGCGCAGTGGCCGGTGTTGGTGTGGTCATAGGTTTTGACGGTTTACGGGTTGATGATGCGTCAATTGTAGCATGGTTTGTGCTACACTTTTGGCGTTATCACTGACAAGGAGCAATCAATGGTCGATAAGCAACACGGGCAGCGGGTGCGCAGCCGCACGGCGCAGGCGCTGGAAATGGTAGAGGCTGGGATGCGAGTATCGGAGGCGGCGCGGCGCATGGGCGTAAAGGGGCCGAGCATCTATCGGCTGATCAAGTACCGCGAAGCGCAGGCGCAAAAGGCACGGCTTCGCGGTGTGCAGTGCGGTGTGTGCGGGGCTATTGTGCTGGCTGGCGCTGGCACTGTTGGGAGCAACGCATGAATTGGCGCAATCATCGTGTGCTGACGTGCGCGGGAAGCTACGACAGCCAGAAAAAGGCGGGTGGGGTTTATGAGTCTGTGGAGCTAGTTAGTGTATGGGGCAATGCCGCATCGCCGACTGCTGTGGACAAGCTGCAAGCCCCGGCAATCATCCCGTCACTATATATAGAGAGCGATGGCCGGGAGCATGCCGCGCAGCGTGAGCGCGGGCAGTATGCGTGCCTGACGCTTGACGTTGATAGCGGCAATCTTGACATGCAAGCTGTACAGCAGGCGCTGCGTTCGTTTGTGGGCGATGGTGTGGCGGTGCTGGTGTATTCATCATCGTCAGCTACGCCGGAGAACCGGAAATGGCGTGGCATGGTTCCATTGGACAAGGTGGTGCCACATGCGCAGTGGGAGGAATTGCAACTGGCTATGTTTCACCACGTCCACCGTGCCACGGGCGTGAAGCCGGATTACGCACTGGCTCGTGCTGGGCAGTTGGTTTATCTGCCGAATGTTCCAAGTGAAAAGCGGTCAGGTTCGGGGCAGGGCGAGCCGCTGTTTTATCAATTTGATCAATCAGGATCGGCTGGCCTCACTGGCGGTTGTGGCGTGGTGCGGGCTGTGGTGCGCGAATTGCGCGAAGCGGCTGCGCAGGCTGAAGCGCAACAGGCGGCGGTGCGTGAGGCTGCGCAGGCGGCATATGAGCGCAGGCGCAGTGTGTCGGCTGGTTCGGATGTTGGCAAACAATCTGCGCTTGACATGATTGCCGGGTTCAACGCCGCCAACAGTATTGAGGCCATGTTGACCAGCAACGGCTACACGCAGCGCGGGCAGTCACGCGATTGGCGCAGCCCATACCAGTCAACAGCATCATTCGCAACGAGGGATTACGGCACGCATTGGGTGTCACTCAGTGAGAGCGACCGGGCTGCCGGTCTGGGGCGCACTGTGAGCGGTGGCGTGGTGGGGCACTCGTTTGGGGATGCTTTCGACCTGTGGGTGCATTTCAGCCACGGCAACGATGTCAAGGCGGCATTGCGGGAACTTGGACGGGAGCGGCGGGAGGATGCCCAGGGAGACATGGGGAGGTTTGTTCACCATGCCACTGCGCAGGAAGATTTTGCTCAGTTTATCGGCGCGGCTGATAGTGAGCCAGCCAGTGCAGCGCCTGATTACGATGCGGAGGAACTGGATTCACCGGGTATGCCGGATGATGATGCTGGGTGGTTTGAGTCAGTGGCCACTGAATCGCAATGGGTAGCGGATGATGGGCCTGTTCTGGTGGCGGCGAAGCCGCATACCGGCTTGCTGCCATTACCTGCACCGGCTGCACTGGTGGTGCCACCTGTTGCGCCTGTGGCACCGTGCAAAGAAGTGGTGGTAGAGGTGCTGGAAAAGATCGACAGCACCGAGGATGCCACCGCATTGATGATGGATTTGCCCGGATGGATAGCCAAGAAAAAAGGCATTGATGATGCGGCGCTGGAGGTGGTTCGGGCCAAGTTCAAGGCAAGGGCCAAGGCGCTTGGGGTTGCGTTGACGCAGAAGGCGGTACGGGAACTGATCAACACCGAGCAGTTGCAGAAGGCGGCAAAGAAGCAGCGCAGCGCCGAATATGCAGCGATTGATGTCTCGGCTAAGGCATGCTCTTTGCTGACTGACTGGGTGTACATGGAACATCACGACCATTTTTTCAATCTGGTTGACGGTCGGGAGGTGAGTACAAAGGCTTTTGATATTGCACACAGCAGACTGGTGCCAGTGGTAGATGGTGAGGATAAGGCAGACACGCCAACACGTTTCTTTTCTCAGTCACAAGGGCGCACGGTGTATCACGGCATGTATGTGCCGTCATTGTGGCAACCAGGGCCAGAGGGGCAGTTTTTCGTCAGGGATGGAAAACGGTACTTGAATCTGTACGCGGGCCACAGCGCACCAAAACCGGCACGCGATTGGGCTACCCGTGACGGATGGCGGGCGGTGTGTGACCACATTTACAAATTGATGGACAGCCGCGAAGATGCGGACATGCTAATTACATGGATGGCCCACAATGTGCAAATGCCGGGAGTGAAAATTCTGTGGGCACCAGTAATCATTGGTCCATATGGTTCTGGCAAAACAACCATTGAACGGATTATGTCGGCAGCAATAGGGCAGGAGAATGTTGGGAGCGTATCAATGGATGAAATACATTCTCAATTCTCAAGCTGGGCAGCAGGAAAGGCATTAAGGTTTCTTGAGGAATTGCGGGTGGTAGGACATTCGCGGCATGACGTTGTGAATAAATTGAAACCATTTCTCACAAACGAGCGCATTTCAGTGGTGAAAAAAGGCAGGGATGGTGACGATGTATTGAACACTCAAAACTACTGCGGCTTTTCAAATTTTGAGGATGCCATCGCACTTGATGAGGGTGACCGCCGGTATGCAGTATGGGAGACAGCATCCAAAACCAGAGAGGACGTTCTGGCGATGTTTGACAAAGAATACTGGCAGGCGCTGTATGACGTGATCAACCAATCGGTGCAGGATATTGTCGGGTGGCTCCATTCAATCGACCTGAGCGGTTTTGACAGGTATGCAGCGCCACGGATGACGCAAGCAAAGCGCAGGATGATTGAGGCCACAAGGCCAGACGATGAGGTCAACATAGAGTCAATTCTGGAGTCGGGCTGTAACGGTGTGAGCCTGAATGCCGTCAGCACTTACCATCTCAATGATGCGCTGCGCAGCGCCGGTTACAGCAGTCTCAGCGCCAAACGGTCTGGCGCTGTGCTTCGGAAGATGGGATTTGCACCTGCTGGAAAAACAGTGTGGTTTGACGGCAAGGCTGTCAAGATGATGCTTCGCGGCGAGTTCTTGTCCGGTATCACGCCACAAGGCCACGTTACGGCCACCGTGTTAGAAGCCGCTAAAAAGGCCATGACCAGGCCAACAGGCGCTGATTTTCACTGACTGACTCTAACTGGTAGGTTATGAGTTGACCAAGAAAAAACGGTTAGGGATGTCGAGACAGACCAGTAATAAAATGAACCAGTCAGTGCAGACTGGTTTTTTTTCGTCCAAAACCTAATCGTTTTTTTGGTTAGGATTTTGGTTAGGTCAAAAGTTAGCCCATAAGTTGTTGATTTCTCTACTCTTTTTCTCTTTTCCTAACTCCTAACTGAAAATAACTAAAAACCATAGGTGCAAGAAAAAAAAAAGATGGTAAAAAATTGGTGTGTGTGAAAAATATTTTTTTGTTTCGTATGTAATGACTTTTCGCGTTAGTTAGGGTTAGGTTAGGTGTTTTGGTTAGGTGCCAACTTGTCGTACCATTCGTGCTACGATTAGCGGCATGGACAAGGAACACCAACAACACAGCGGGCAGGGCGGCGACTTTGTGATTTTTGGCGACGATGATGACCCTCCCACCGTCTTTTTCCAGCTGGACTACACCCAATCGGCGGATGATCGTGTCTTGTGCGCTGGCTGCCCGCACCAGTCAAACCGCGAAGCATCAGAGTTCTTGGACTACGAAAAGGCCAAGGCACTGAGAGCAGATGGGCGCAAGGTTCAGCAGCCAGGCGACCGTGTGGAGCATGTAGGGAGGTGGCTCAAGATGTCGTGGGACGAGAGCTATTGCACAGTGACAGATTTGCCAACAATCACCAGAGGCATGATGCACAGGTGCCAACACATCAAGCCACCTGGTTACCCGGCGCAGCAAGCCGCCAAAACGCAGCCACAAGCCGCGCAAACAGGTAACTGGTGGGATTGAGTGGATAGAGCCAGAAAACGCCTTATAGGCCCGAAAATCCAATGACAGCACCACCAAAAGCCAGACGGCCAAAAAAAGAACACAGTGATCAGGTGCGCCTTGTCATGCGCGTGAAGGTATTCATGCCACACGTAATCATTGCGGCAATTCCAAACGGTGCCGATATATCCGCAGCGCAACGAATTAAGTTAGCACAAGAGGGTTTATATTCTGGCTTTCCTGATTTGATGCTATTTTCCAAAGACAAGCCAGATTTATTCATCGAAATGAAGCGCGAAAAGAACGGAAGATTGTCAGATGAGCAGATTAAGTGCCATCAGGCATTGGCCGATATTGGGAAAAAAGTTATCACATGCCACGGGTTCGATGAGGCTTGGAAAGTGGTTCAGGAGTGGGACAGTGGTACACCACAAACCATAAACCAAACAACCGCCACACCCCGCACGCCCACCGCATGCTGCAACGATCAGCCGCCTATTTGCTGGCTAATGGCGCACAGACTTGGC
>Ga0208916_10001279_pt1 | contig 10923 bp, 10 predicted proteins | sample DEB19_08_DNA_5_FD_184523 | JGI IMG/M metagenome (GOLD analysis project Ga0208916, IMG submission 184523) | Aqueous microbial communities from the Delaware River and Bay under freshwater to marine salinity gradient to study organic matter... | ecosystem: Environmental > Aquatic > Marine >... | reverse complement strand
GCCCTGCGCCCATCCCTTCAATGATGGCACCCGTGTAGCCAAGTCCGGGCAGTGCGGACAAAAGCCAGCCTTCTTCCCCTAGCCCAAGGGACACCTGGGCCACGCGGCTGATGTGGTCCAGTGAGGTTGTGATTGGCTGCAGGTCTCTTGGGGGGCGCATGAAAATTTCGACCTGACCTTCGGCCACGATGCCAACGCGGCCGGCGCCTGGCGACTCAAAAGCGCTGGTCAAGGAGGTGTGTGACTTTTGAACCCAGCGAGCGGCGTGGATTTCATCATTGAGAACCACCACCACGCCCAATTCTGAGATGCGGCGGTCTGCCGCGACAGTGACGGCCGCCAACAAATTGGCCGGCCCGTCAGCACCGGCCGCCTGAGGCCCGCGCATGGCGCCCGTGACCACCACGGGTCGCGCGTGCCCAGCCAGCAAGTCCAGCAAGAAGGCGGTGTCTTCTATGGTGTCGGTGCCTTGAACCACTACTGCACCGTCAATGCCCTCAGCAAATTTCTGATGCAAAAGTCGAGCGACCTCGGCCAGATTCTGGATGCTGAGCGATGCGCCCGGCATGCTGAATTGGGTGATGGCCTCCAAGCTGGCGACATGCGCCAATTGGGGCACGCTCTCAATCAGGTTCTCAGCGGTCAGCGTGGGCGCAATACCGCCCGTCGCGCTGCTGGTCATGGTGATCGTCCCACCCAGCGAGACGATCAGAATGCGCGGTAAGGTCATTTGGCGTTGGTGCGTTGTTGGGCCAAGAACCAGTCCAAGATCTGGTCACCCGTCCACACCACAACGCCCTCATGGCTCAAAACATAATCGTAGAGTTGTTCTAGGTAGCCAATTCTGTGCGGTACGCCACTCAGGTAGGGATGAACAGAGAGAGCCATCACGCGCGGTGACTTGGCTCCGTCTAGGTACAAGCGGTCAAAATGCGCCTTGCCGCGTTTGAGAATTTCGTCAGAAGGGTGTTGCTGCACGGCGGATATCACCACGTCGTTCAATTCAACGGTGTAAGGGAGTGAGGTGATGGTCCCCTTGGACGACTTCAGGCTGACGGGTTGATCATCGAAGACCCAGTCGGCCACATACTCGATGCCGCACTCGGCGAGGTGATCAAGGGTCTCGTCCGTTTCGGTGAGTCCAGGACTTTCCCAGCCGCGCGGTGGTTTGCCGGTGAACTTCCGAATTTCTTCCATCGTTTCACGAATGGCACTGAGCTGATCTTCGACTTTGTGCATCGGTCGCTGCACCAGTCCGTGTCCCATGAATTCCCAGCCTGCGTTCAGAGCTGCGGTGCAGACTTCCTCGTACATCTTGCAGGTGGCGCCGTTCAGTGCAAAGGTGGCTTTCATTTTTCGATCACTCAATGCATCGAGGATTCGCCAAAAGCCAACGCGCATGCCGTATTCATGCCAAGACCAGTTAGGGACGTCGGGCAAGAGTGGGCTTCCCATGGGGGGCGACAGCACAGCCCGCGGCATGGAACCGGTGGGCTCCCAGACTTCGACGTTGACGATGTTCCACAGCACCACCCGTGCGCCATCGGGGAGCGTCAAGCGCGGGCGGTTGACGATGGATTGGTAAGGCGCGCGCGCCCTGATGCTGCTTCCGAGAGGATTTGTCATGATGGATTCCGTTTTAGTTGTGTGATGCTGAAGCGCTTGTGGACAGGTCTTTGATTGTGCTCAGTCACTCCCTGGAATCGTTCCAGCGGGCAGGCTGTAGCAATAGTCTGCGATCTCTCCGGGTCGTGCCAGCCAGAGCTTTGAGCGATGCGGCCCTTCAAGGCAGTGCTTCATGGCCGCGCGCAGCATGCGAAGGCGAAACGGTTGTCCAAAAACGTGGGGGTGCACCGAGATATTCATAACCAGTGGATGGCGTTCGGATTGCTCGACCATCTCGTCAAATTGCTGGACGATCATGTCGCAAAACTCACTCGCATCTTGTTTCCGGTGCGTGATGATCTGTGCATCATTCAGCTCCACAGGGTAGGGAACCGACAAGATAGGTCCGCTGCGCGTGCGCATCCAAATGGGTTGGTCGTCCATCGGCCAGTCCATCAGGTACTTGAAGCCGGCTTCTTTGAGCAAGTCGGGCGTGTTCGGGGTTTCGTAGGCGCCCGAGCCCATCCAACCGGTGGGTGCCTTGCCTTCGTGCGCGACGAAGGTGTCCACTATCTCTTTGATGATGCGTTCTTCGTCGGCCTCCCACATGCCGCGATGGTTCTCGGCGTTGCTCCGACCGTGCCCCACAATTTCGTCGCCGCGCCGCCTGATCTCGTCCATGATTTGAGGTGCGTAGTCATACAACAGGCTGTTGACATTGTGTGCTGCCGGCATTTGGAGCGCGTCCAGCATTTCAAAAAATCGCCAAATGCCGATGCGGTTACCGTAATCGCGCCAAGAGTAGTTCCGATGGGTTTGTGGCTCTCCCACCTTGGCTGGGTCATGGCCTAAGCCGGCGCCAAATGCAAAACATTCAATGTTGGTGGTGAAGACAAATGCGAGCCGAGCGCCACCAGGCCAGTCGTAATCTTTGCGTTCGTTCAGCGGGACGTAATCGTAGCGATTGTGTCGTGGCAAAAGGGGTCGGTTCACTGGCGATCCTTGGTTGTACGGAGCTGCGTTGTCGATATCAAGCGGAAGGCTTAATTTGAAAATGATCGTACTCCGTGGCTAAAACCGTTGTCAACGCTGACTTCATTAAGTCCATATATTGAAATCAGACGCCCCTTTTTGTGGCGTCCGTAGACAAGGTCACCAAATGCGCCCCAATATGCCGTTTCCTTCACAAAACTGGTGCACTCAAGCGGTCATGGCCGAAAAAAAGGTCCATTTGGTGGAACAGCGAAGAGTTGTCTTGACAGCGAAACTTGGCGCAACTTAATATGAATTCATGCGCTTCAAAGTGGTTGCAAATGTGGAGTTTTGTACCTGCCGCCTGATTCGTTTTATCGTCGATCAACCCATAACAGGACACTCACATGAAAACTCAGTATCGTCAATTTTCAGCTGCTGTTTTGTGCGCGGTTTTCATGGCTGCGCCCGCTGCAGCCCAGACCAAGGCCTATCCCTCAAAACCGATCACCCTGGTGGTCGGCTTCACGCCCGGGGGAATTTCCGATGTGCTGTCCCGTGCGCTCGCCGCAAGACTGACGGCGCAGATGGGGCAAACCGTGGTGGTGGAAAACAAGGCGGGCGCTGCCACCGTCATCGCGTCGGGTTATGTGGCCAATGCGGCGCCAGATGGCTACACCTTGTTCTTTCAAGACATGACGAGTCACGCCATTAACGCGGCTGCCTACAAAAACCTCAAGTACGATTCGTGGAATGATTTTTCGATGGTGAGTCTGGTGGCATCGACGCCTTTGATGCTGATTTCCAGCCTGGCCTCAGGTGCCAAAGATGTGAAGGGGTTGACTGCGCTTGCGAAGGCAAAACCCCAGCAGACGGCCTATGCGTCATCGGGCAATGGCACCATCACCCACCTAGCGGGTGAGTCTTATGGCCACCTGATTGGCACCAAAACACTGCATGCGCCGTACAAAGGCAGTTCGCCGGCAACCACTGCCGTGATCAGCGGTGAGGTCGCTTACACCTTCTCGACGATGCCCCCTGCGATCAACCAGATGAAGGCTGGAAAAGTCTATGGCCTTGCCGTTACGTCATCCAAGCGGGTGAGCGCTGCGCCTGATGTGCCAACAATGAAGGAGGCTGGCGTGCCCATGGAAATCGTCTTGTACAGCGGCATCCTTGGCCCAAAGGGTCTGCCGCCAGCCATCGTCGAACGGCTAGGCCTAGAAATCAAGAAAGCACTGGCCAGCCCTGAGATGAAACTCACCCTGCTCAATGCTGGTGCGGAAGACCTGGCCAGCTCGCCTGCCGAATTTGCCGCGTTAATGAAGGTCGAGGCTGCCAAGATAGCGAAGGCGGTTGAGCTCGCTGGCGTCGTGCTTGATTGACCTGTCGGTCGTTTTGTTCTGGAGGTAGGTTATTTCATCGCAATCAAAAGACGTGGCTGGGACGCAGAGCATTGGCAGGGCCATTCGTGCCCTGCGGCTGGTCGCTACCCAAGCGCCCGAGGGTATGAGGCTGGTTGACGTGTCTGCGCAAATGGATCTTCAGCGTCCCACCGCCCATCGTCTGCTCAAGGCCCTGACGGCCGAGGGCATGCTGGTGCAGGATGCAAAAACTCGCAGATACAGTTTGGGTCCGTTGTTGTTTGAGTTGGGGATCACAGCAACCCACCAATTCAATTTGAAGGACATCTGTCAGCCGGCTTGCAGCGCACTCTCAGAGCAAACTGGCGACACCTCGTTCCTATTTCTGCGCAGCGGCTACGACGCTGTTTGTCTTTCACGCACGCAGGGTACTTATCCCATACAGACACCTTCCGTGCCGGTGGGGAGCCGCCAACCATTGGGCGTCAGCGCGGGTGGACTCGCTTTGTTGAGCGCATTGACGGAGTCCGAGATCGACGTGGTGATCAAGGCCGTTGAGCCGCGGTTGGGGGCTTATGGCGATCTTGAGGCCGACAAGTTGTTGGAGCTCTGTGCGATGACAAGAGTCTATGGCTACGCGTCAACCGGGAATCACGCCGTACCCGGCGTCAGAGCGATCGGTCTGCCCATCTTTAATCTGGCCAAAAGCCCCATTGCAGCCATCACGGTTGCGGCCACCCAGTCCCGCATGACGGAGCGCCGGATTGCAACGATATTGCCGATGTTGAAAACGGCGGTGAGGGAAGTGACTCGCCTGTTGCATCAGTAGCGACCCCGGCAAAATTTGAGCGCTTGGGTGAGTATTAAATACGTAGTCTAAGAGCCTATTGAGCGCAAAGGTTATAGAAAATGGCCATGATGGGAGGCAACACGCAGGAGCCCCACCATGACATTACGCAACAAGATCCAGTTGATTGCCTATCCCGACCGCATGGGGAACAACCTCACCGACTTGTACAACACCATTGACAAGCATTTTTCGCGCGTGATCGGCGGCGTGCACATCTTGCCGCCTTACCCGTCGAATGCTGATGGCGGGTTTTCACCACTGACGCACAAAGAGATCGATCCGAAGTACGGCACGTGGGAAGACATTGAGAAAATTTCCAGCCGCTTCGACTTGTGCCTGGACCTGACACTGAACCATATTTCGGATGAGTCCGAGGAGTTCAAAGACTTTCTGGCCAAGGGCTACGCCTCTGAGCACGCAGACCTGTTTGTCCACGTCGATCGGCTCGGTCCCATTTCGGCGGATGATCTCGCGCGAATTCATATTCGCAAAGAGAAAGAGCCCTTTCGCGAGATCACTTTTGCCGATGGCAGCACCGGTCGGGTCTGGTGCACTTTCACTGAAAACCAGATAGATCTGAATTACCGCTCACCCAAGACCTATGCCCTGATGGAGGACTACATGACCTTCTTGGCCGCACGCGGCGTCAAGCTATTTCGGCTTGACGCGTTTGGTTACACCACCAAAGAAATCGGCACCAGCTGTTTTCTGGTCGAGCCTGACGTCTACGACATTCTCAAGTGGGTCGACGGCGTGGCGCGTGACCACGGTGCCGAAACCGTGCCAGAGGTGCATGACCACGCCAGTTTTCAGTACGCTATTGCGCTGCACGGTATGCACCCGTATGGGTTCGCGCTGTCGCCGCTGTTGCTTTATTCGCTGCTCGAATGCAACAGCGTCTACCTCAAGCAATGGCTGCGCATGTGCCCGCGCAACCAGCTCACCGTGCTCGACACCCACGACGGTATTTGCATTCCGGACGTCGAAGGTGTCTTGCCAAAAGCCGAAATCCAGGCGGTCATCGACAACGTCAGCCAGCGCAGTGTTGACCCGATCTTGCGTCGCTCTGCGGCCAATGTGCACAGCGTGGGTGCGATCTACCAGCTGACCTGCACCTACTACGACGCGCTCAAGAGAAATGACGACGCCTACATGGCTGCGCGTGCCGTTCAGTTCTTTGCGCCCGGTATTCCGCAGGTCTACTACGTCGGCTTGCTGGCCGGCAGCAACGACCTCGAACTGATGGAAGCCACGGGTGAAATGCGCGACATCAATCGGCACCACTACACCCTCGACGAGGTCGACGAGGCTGTCAAAACGCCTGTGGTTCGGCGGCTGCTGAAGCTGATGGAATTTCGTTGCACCTACCCGGCCTTCGACGGTGTTTTCCACCTGAAGTACTCCAATGAAACCAGCGTCTCGATGTGCTGGCGTCACGGCGAGTTTTATTGCGATTTGTTCGTCGACCTGAAATTTAAAAAATCGACGATCGGCTATCTGGATGTTAAATCCAGACGGCGGCTAACGATGAACTGCTGAGCCAGCTCGAAAGCTATCTCACGGTTTGACAAACTTCAGGACAAACCCGTCTTTGGGCTGCGGTGGCACCGGGGTGTTTTTGTCGCGGGGGTCTGACGGGTTGCGCGCAAAACTTCCCTGGTCCGCCAGTTTGAAGCCTACGGACTCCACCTCTTGGCGTAGGAAGGCTTCTTCAATACGATGCAGCGTACCGGCTTCCGAGATGCCCGTCCCCGGGCGGCCTGCGTGGTCAGCAATCACATAGATCCCGCCTGGCTTGAGCGCCGCAAACAAAGCTTTGTTCATGTGCCCACGATCCACGCCCATGTGGCCAAGGTCGTGATAATTAAAAATCAGCGTCACAAGGTCGAGCCCGCCCGACGCTACTTCCGGGGGGACGGGGTCTTCAAATTTTCGAACAACTGGAATGATGTTGGCGACCAGCGGCTTTTTGGCTCGTTCCGCCAAGGCTTGGGGCGAGGTGAGTCGCACGGGCGAAGGTGCCGCCATGGGCGCCACTCCGCCTTCAGGTTCCACAGGCGGACGTTGTGGACTGACGGGTGCGCGCGGTGCGCTTTGACCATAGACCCGCCCCATCGGCCCCACTGCACGCGCTAAAAGTTCAGTGGTGTAGCCGCCACCAGCGCTCAAGTCCAAGGCGACCATGCCTGGACGTACGCCGATGAGCGTCAGCAATTGATCTGGTTTTCGTCGGGCATCGTTGCCTCGGTCGGCCGCACTGCGATCTGGGCTGGCGATGATCTCAGAAATTCGTTCTTTGCTCAGCACAGGCGCACTTGACGATGCAGACGGCACAGTGCTCACAGTCGTGCAAGCGCTGATGGAGAGCGCTACCGACAAGTGCAATGTTGCGGAAAAGATGGCCTCTAACTTGGCTCGGCTGACAAAAGACTTCATGGTCGCCCCCCCCTCTATTTCTTTGGACGCCCAGTGTAGCGAATAGTCACATCACAACGACGCGGTTACGCCCCGCCTTCTTGGCTGCATAGAGCGCTTTGTCTGCGGCATTCATGACATCTTGGGCACTGAGGGAAGTGGCCCCTGTGTCGGGAACAACCATGCCAATGCTGATGGTGATGGAAATTCGAGCTTCACCCAATGCGAACGCATGGGCGGCAATAGCGATTCGAAAGCGCTCAGCGGCAGCCCTTGCCTTGTCTGGATCGCTGCCTGGCAGTATCGCCAAGAACTCTTCCCCGCCAATGCGTCCGACGAAGTCAATGTGACGGAAAGTGGCGAGCGCAATGTCGGCCACGCCGCGCAGCACCATGTCACCTGCAAGGTGACCATGCGTATCGTTGACAAGCTTGAAGTGGTCAAGATCAAACATCAAGATGGCGACAGGGTGCTTGGTCCTTAAGGACCGATCGATTTCATATTGAGCTTGTCGAAGCACAGCGGCCCGGCTGGCCAAACCCGTCAGCACATCTGTGTCCGCCAGTGACTTGAGGCCGGTTACTAATTCGGTGACGCCATAGACGCCTGCGACCATGAGTGTCGAGATGGCTAGGCCAAACCAGGCATCCAACAAGCTGCTGACCTCATCAATATGTATCAGCCGCCACAAAGGAACCATGCGTCGTTCCACCATCAAGACCAATGCCAGCGCCACAATAAACCAAGCCAGACGGTAACGGCCATCGACCGTGGAAACCTGTTTCAATGCCATGAATGCGGCCATTGCTTGCAGGGTCGCTGACAGCAATAGGATCACGGCCAGCGGGGTGGCTTCATGCATGAGGTCCAGCATCATGGTGAAAAAGCTGACTCAATCAGTCAAACACCCTGACGATTTAACGGCTCACAGAATCACAACACGGGTGATGTTGCCTCTTCGCGTGTGTTGACATAACCGCCGCCGATCGTTGGCGCTTTGAGCAGAAGGTCGTAGTTGCCTGTGAGCGCTGCGTTCTTGCCTTGATAGCCGATGCCGACAGGGATGCCGAACTTGTTGCCGACCGCATAGGGGTAATAGCTAAAACCAGCCGCCGCGAAACCACGGTCTTCCTTTCGTGTCGAAGTGGCTTGGACCGTCAAGCCCAGTCCATTATTTCCACCGAAGGCGTAGGAAACGCCGACAAAAACGCCTGTGTCCGCGCTGGCTGACATAGAGATTGAGGCTAGTGCAAGGGCACCCACCAGAGCAAAATTTTTCATAAATAACGCCAATCGAAAGTGATGGATTTTCAGTTTATCGATTGATTAATTTTTTTTGGTGATTTTTGCGTTTGGTGACACATGCGTCTGTCTGTTGCAATCGCGGCGGGGTCTTCTGCAGGAGGGCTTCACTGATCAGTACAATCTGCACCAGTTCAAACCACCCTTTCCCCGCCCGCTTTTCGGGTTTGCTTGCTGGTCGCGCCATTGGCTCATGGGGCGTATTCGGCACCTCAACGATGCCGACATTCGGCTCAATGATGCAATCGGGACATTGATTTCTAAGGATATTTTCATGAGTTTGAAGTGCGGCATCGTCGGCCTGCCCAACGTCGGTAAATCAACTTTGTTCAACGCTTTGACCAACGCGGGCATCGCGGCGGAGAACTACCCCTTCTGTACGATCGAGCCGAATGTCGGCATCGTTGAGGTGCCTGACGAGCGACTGGATGCGCTGTCTGCCATCGTCAACCCGCAAAAGGTTCAGCGCGCGATTGTTGAGTTTGTCGACATCGCCGGTTTGGTGGCTGGTGCCAGCACGGGCGAAGGTTTGGGCAACAAGTTCTTGGCGCACATCCGCGAGACCGACGCCATCATCAATGTGGTGCGCTGCTTCGAAGACGACAACGTGATCCACGTCTCCGGCAAGGTCGACCCGATTGATGACATTGAAGTGATCCAGACCGAACTTTGCTTGGCTGACTTGGCCGCGGTTGAAAAAGCCTTGCACCGTGTCACCAAACTGGCGCGCTCGGGCGACAAGGAATCGGTCAAGCTGGTCGCTATTTTGGAGAAGTGCCAAGCCGCACTGAACGAAGCCAAGCCTGTGCGCACACTTGAATTCACCAAAGAAGAACTGCCGCTGTTGCAGCAGTTTTTCATGATCACGGCCAAGCCGGCGATGTTTGTCGCTAACGTGGCTGAAGACGGTTTTGAGAACAATCCCTTTCTGGATCGTTTGAAGGCCTACGCCGCTTCGCAAAATGCCCCGGTGGTCGCCATCAGCGCCAAGATGGAAGCCGAGATGTCGGAGATGAGTGACGAAGATCGGCAGATGTTCCTCGAAGAACTTGGTCAGTCTGAGCCGGGTCTGAACCGTTTGATTCGCGCCGCTTACAAGCTGCTGGGTCTGCAAACTTACTTCACTGCTGGCGTTAAAGAAGTGCGCGCCTGGACCATCCATGTGGGCGACACCGGTCCGCAGGCGGCCGGCGTGATTCACACCGACTTTGAAAAAGGCTACATCCGCGCGCAGACCATCGCGTTTGAAGACTTCATCGCTTTCAAAGGCGAGCAGGGTGCCAAAGACGCCGGCAAAATGCGCGCTGAAGGCAAAGACTACGTCGTTAAAGACGGCGACGTGATGAACTTCCTTTTCAGCTCCTGATTCAGCGCAACCTGCAAAGATTGTTGACATGACAGAGCCGACCCGCCTAGCCAAACGCTTGGCCGAAATCTTGCCCTGCTCGCGCCGTGAGGCCGAACAGTACATCACGGGCGGTTACGTACGTGTCGACGGCGTGGTGATTGAAGAGCCGCAGTTTCGCGTGCAAGACCAGAAGATTGAGGTCAGCCCTGACGCCACCTTGCTGGGTGTGGTGCCGGTGACGATTCTCTTGCACAAGCCCGCAGATGTGGAAGCCGGCTTGGGTGCGCTGCGCGGTGCCGCCAGCGCCGCGGGCTTGCTGGTGCCTGGCAACCTTTGGAAAGACGATCGTTCAGAGCTGAGTCCGTTGAAAAAACATTTTGCCGATCAAGTGCTGGTGACGCCGCTCGCACCGCGCGCCAGTGGCTTGGTCGTTTTCACGCAAGACTGGCGTATTGCGCGCAAGCTCAGTGAAGACGCCAGCGTGATGGAAAACGAAGTGCTGGTCGAAGTCAGTGGCGAGATCAAGTCGGGCGGTCTGGATCGTTTGAACCGGGTCGACCACGGCTATACCTTCAACGGCATCTTGCTGGGTGCTGCCAAGGTCAGCTGGCAAAGCGAAAAGCGTTTGCGCTTTGCGCTCAAGGGCGAACGGCCGGGGCAAATTGCCTTTCTGTGCGAAAGCGTTGGTCTGCAAGTCGAGGGCATGAAGCGCATCCGCATCGGCCGCGTCGCCATGAGCAACTTGCCCGCGGGCCAGTGGCGCTATTTGCTGCCGCACGAGAAGTTCTAGAGTCGTTGCGAGCGCAGCGTTCGTCTTTGCGAGCGCAAGCGTTCGTCTTTGCGAGCGCAGCGCGGCAATCCATGACTGCGAATTCGGGCTCTGGACTGCCGCGCTTCACTCGCAGTGACGGGCATCTCTAATTGCAGTGACGGACATCACCACTTTCAGTGACTGGCATCTCTAATTGCAGTGATGGAATTTCCTGAGACGGAAAACGTCGGTTCAAGACAAGTGAAAGCCGCCAGGAAAAGCCCAGATCAGCCCGCCCGTTAAGAGCAGGTAGCGA
>Ga0208916_10001276_pt1 | contig 10939 bp, 13 predicted proteins | sample DEB19_08_DNA_5_FD_184523 | JGI IMG/M metagenome (GOLD analysis project Ga0208916, IMG submission 184523) | Aqueous microbial communities from the Delaware River and Bay under freshwater to marine salinity gradient to study organic matter... | ecosystem: Environmental > Aquatic > Marine >... | reverse complement strand
TGGCGAACCCCTCGACAACCCGCTGGGAGTCAATCAAACAAATCTATTGAAGGGGTACTATCGCCAAGAACAAAAGCTTGGCAGTAGATTCAAAAGCAAGTTCACGCCAGATAGCATCAAACGTGCGACTTTAAGGAGAAAAAAATATGTCGAATGAGTTTCAACGCAGTCCAATTAAGGCGAAGAATAAGTCAGTCCGCATTGACGGATCTAACTTTGCTAACGTAATTGAGTTTACGGCAAGCTCCAGCGGTGGCACTGTTAACACAGTTGCAACAGCCCCTGCGTCCTTGAACGTGACTCTTAACGGCACGTCTTACAGAATCGCATTACACACCTAATTGTATGCGACTCTTATCCCGCCTTACGCTTGGTAATGCTGGGACAATTATTGCATCGTCAGCTTCCACTAATACTGGAAGCTACGATGCGGTAACTGCTCTTACATTATCCACAGCTACTCTTGTTATCAGTGGTGCTACAACCGCCGCAACCTACGCTGCTGGTGTGACCGTTTACGGTGACATCGACCAGGTTGCTTTAACTGGCGGTGCGATGGCAATCTATAATCGTAAAGATTAAGGAGTCCTAAAATGGGCCGCCAATGGAATGCAATTATTGATGCCCTTAGTGGCGGTACGATGTCAATCAATGCCAATTTAACGGACATTGAATCACTACTAACCACACTACAAGCTGATGTTGCAGATGGCATTCGATTGCCAAATGCCACAACTGGTGGAACTGGACCAAGAGATTTTACATCTACCAGCTATGGAACAATAGCAACCTCGTCAACAGCTAGGCTCGGATGTACTATTTTTAACGAAGGTGCTGGACGATTGTATCTTACTCTTGGAACTCAAACTACATCGACAACATCATATACCGCAAGCGTTGGAAGTGGCGAGTATTACGAAGTTCCAATGAACTACACTGGATTGATTGGCGGAATCTTAGGATCAGCAGGAACAGCTAAAGTCACAGTATTAAGTTAGAGGTACGTTGTGCCTCTGTATTCAACAGTTTGCCCACTTCCTATAAACAGGAAGATGTTTAGACACAGAGGATCTGTTTCTCCAATCCCTCAATCTGGCCTATCCCTATGGCTCAAGGCTGATGCTGGAGTAACTATATTCCAAACTCCAATTATCACTCAAGTTATTGTAACTGGATTTACTGGAATCTATTCTGGTGCTAATGGAACATATAATGGCAGTTCTGAGGACGCCTATTTTGAAATAGCTGGTGGAGCATTTTATATTGATGGTAATACTCTTTGGGAATCAAATTATGGAGTAGAGATTGCTACAAATAATAATAATTATCAAGGAGCTTGGACTCCATCACAATATTTCAGCACGATAACACTTTCAAATGCTGGAACAACATCAGCAAATGGGGTTTATACGAGAGCAGATAGTCAGATTGACATGAGATTTGTAACATTTTCAAAATCTGGTGGAAGCATAACTTGGGATGACGATAGCGAATTTTGGTACACATCCCAGGATCTTTATAGAAATTTTAGTTCTACATTTGATGAAGATTGGAGTATTGAAAATGGTAATGGTCCACAGCCAGACGCTTCATATTCAACATCTGCTAGAAATGTTGGTTCTCCAACAAGTACTACAACAATTATTTCAAATCCTGTAGAGAGTTGGACAGATCAGAGTGGGAATGGAAGGAATGTTTTTCAAAATTCTAATTATGCAAATACAAGTATGTTTGGAGGAAAATCATTTTTAAGCTTTCCAGATAATACATATTTAACAAGTTTTAATCCAATATGGCCTAGTACATCAACAATAGACTATGGAACAATTATTGTAGTTGCTCGCTTTCCATCTTCTTATCAAGTTTTTGCTCCTCTTTTATTTAATCATGGGAATCTTTTTATTGGAAGGGGTAATGATCAAACCTATCCAGATGGATTAATAGCATCAAAAGACAATGATGTTAATATTTTTGGCAATTCTAATTTGTCTAATAATACAAATTATCTGATAGGAATGACATTTAATCTTGATTCACTTAATTTGTACTTGAACGGATCAAATAATGGTTCTGGTGCTAACTTTGAAAATAATGGTCAAGATGAATTCTCAATAGGATTTAATGGAGAGGCATTTAGTATGGCTGAAATAGTAGTTTACAACCGAGTCCTCACCACACCAGAACGCCAGCAAGTCGAGGCGTATCTAAACACTAAATATGCAATTTATTAAACTATCCATAATCTGCCTTGTCCTATCCTCTTGCTCGCCAAAGTTGCAAGACAATAATACTCTGCCAGTATATTCCGATATGGGAGCTGCTGAAGACGCTGGTAATGTCAAATGAAACGCATCGCCATGTGGCTTACCAATTTGAGTTTGCGTTTCTTAATGACGGCGCAGGAGTACGCCTGTTTCAAGGAGGCGTTAAAGTTTGCTGTGGAGAACAACAATATGGTCAAGGAGACGAAGTACATTGGCAAGGTAAAGCATCTCCTGTCTGTCAACAGAAGCATCAAGCGGATTGTCGAGGAAGGTCGGGATCGGGACGAGGTTGTGGATGCCGTTGTCCATCTTGCTGTTTCACTAAGATACCTGGAGGGTAAAGGTCGTGAGTCTTGATGAGGTTTCGGATCTTAGGGACAAGGTTGCCAACGTGTCAGAGCGACTTGCCAGGATGGAAGAACGCCAGATGACGCTGATCTCAATGATCGAACGGTCACTTGCTTTTCATGGGGATGTTGCTAATAGATTAGGTGCGCTGGAACATCTTCGGACTAAGGTTCTGGCTGTAGCTGGGCTAATAGGGCTTGCTTGCTCAATGGCCTGGGATGTCCTCAAAAACCGCCTTTCTAACTAGGAGACTAAACAATGGCTTCATTTACCGCAGGAACTACATTTGTTGACGGTGTATCCAATGACGTAACAGCCGCCAAGTTGGGTGCGCTCGTTACCAACGCAACGCCTACTTCTGGCTTTATTCAAGATCGTACTGCTGAGACTGTTACTGCTACAAACGACACGCTTTTAATTGGTGACGCTTCCGACTCAAACAACCTAAAGCGTATTACAGTAGCCAACTTTGCTCAAACCCTGCCAACGGCCAAGGTGACAACTGGCACGATTGAGACAGGCACATTTGGAACAACTACATCTACAGCCGCCACAATTACTACTGGAACAATCCCAACCCTAGTCGCAACAACCCTTATCACGACAGGCACAGGCACAGCCGCAGCCCCAGCAATCGTTCCTACTGGTGATACCAACACAGGCTTTTTCTTTCCCGCTGCTGACACCATTGCGTTTAGCGAGGGTGGTGCGGAGGCAATGAGGATTGATTCGAGTGGGAAAGTTCTTATTGGAACAACCTCAAATGATACTGGTGGTAGGCTTGAGGTAAAACAGGCATCAAGCGAAACAGGGATTGGAATTCAGTCATCTGGAACAGATGATTCAAAATTATATTTTAGAACCGCATCTGGAACTTATGGTGGAGATATTGTATTCAACGGATCTTATGTAAAGGTTTCTTCTGGAACAACAGAACGCATGCGGATTGATTCGAGTGGGAATGTTGGGATTGGGGAAACAAACCCTCAAAAACCGCTTCATGTAAAAAGTTCTAGTGCCGCAGAATTACTTAGGCTTCAGTCACCATCAAATACTGGTCAGGCATTTATTACATATTACAAATCAGGCGGAACAAGAAAAGCATATATTGGATATGCCTCTTCCGTAAATGAAGAATTTTTTATTTCTAACGATGAAAATGGTCCAATGTCGTTTTATACGTTTGGCACAGAACGCCTTCGGGTTGATGCGAGTGGGAATGTGTTGGTTGGGACTACGACAGCAATAGGAAAATTTACAGTAGAAGCCGCAGGTGGTGGGGCCTCTACAACTCCGATAACCACAAACTCAATAACTGGGGCTGGTACTAGATTTGCGGCTGGCTTTTATTATTCTGGAACAAAAGTTGGTGGCATTGAGGTAACCGCAAGCGCAACTTCTTATGTAACATCTTCAGATTATCGCTTAAAAACAAATTTAGAATCAATATCAAATGGGATTGAGCGAGTTAAACAACTTCCTGTTTATCGTTTTAACTGGATTGCGGATCAATCTGGAAACAAAGTTGACGGATTTGTTGCCCATGAAGCAAAACAGATTATACCAGAATGTGTTAGTGGGGAAAAAGATGCTGTTGATGCAGATGGAAATCCAATCTATCAAGGCATTGACCAATCCAAGATTGTCCCTCTTTTGACCGCAGCACTTAAGGAGGCGATTACAAAGATTGAGGTTTTAGAATCCAAAGTAGCAGCCCTGGAGGCCGCTTGACCCTAACCGAAATCGCTCAGTATGCGGGTGAGAAGGTTGGCAAGACCGACTCGGACACGCTTACTTTCTTACAGAAAGCTGCAAGCTTGGCCTACCGCCGAGTGTGGGACTTTGCACCTTGGCGTGAGACTGTAACCAACTCCACCTATTCAGTTGGCACAAGCCGAACAATCACGCTTGGCACGAATGTAGAAACTCCTCTCTCTGTGGCCTATAACGATGCCGAGGTTGACCCGATTGACTTGGCAACGATTGTAAGCCAAGACCCAGGCTTGCTGTCCGATGACCGCACTGGCGATCCAGATACATACCATTTCACAGGGCGCAACAGCAGTGGCGTTGCCCAGCTTGACCTTTACCCAAGGCTTGCCACGTCTGGCACGATTCCATTGCGTGTTGTGGAGAAGCTGAAATGCATCACTCGCTCCAACTACATCGTTGACTTTCCTCCATCCAATGATGCCCTCGGTGACGAGCTTCGCTTGCCCCACGTTCATCATTTGGTTCTTGCCTTGACTCACGCAGACGCACTGGAACGTGAACGGCAGTACACCAAAGCGCAGGTAATTACGCAAGGTGCAAATACGGATCTTGCGGCTATGGCTAACTACGAGTTGAGCCAGGTTGGAGGCGTGAAACAGATTACCCCACAAAGCCTTGGCGAGCTAACCATAGAAGAAATGTTCTCAGCTTAAAGTAGGCTTTATGCCTTACTACATAGACACAACAGACGATGTACTGTCAATTGCTGGGTCTACCAGCTTTGAGGGTGGGCAAGCTTCTGGAATTTCCCCAAGCTTAATTGCAAATAATCAAGCCAGCGAAATTTCCAACATGACGATTAGCCCGTCTGGAATCCTCCAGACTAGGCAAGGCATTGAGCAAGTATCTGCAAACGTATCGAGTGGATCAGGCATTCAGGGTATGCACTACTTTGACACGCCTAACATTGAGGAAATTGTTGTTGCTTGCAATGGATCAATTTTCAAATCAACAAGCGCAACAAGCTTTGCCACAACCGCTGGAACTGTAACAAGCGGAGCAGTACAGGTTGATTTTTCTCAGTTCAATAACAAGCTTTATTATACCGATGGAGCGAGCAATCTTCATTTTACGGATGGAACAACAGTATATAGGCAAGGCACAAGTGTTCTTTCTATTACAGTTACAAACGATGGGACAGGATATACTTCAGTTCCAACAGTAACAATTAGTGCGCCTAGCCTAACCTACGGAACGACAGCCACAGCGGTTGCGACAGTTGTTTCAAACAAGGTGTCTGCCATTACTGTGACAAACGCTGGTTCGGGATACACTTCTGCACCCACAGTTACAATTACTGGTGGAGGTGGGTCTAGTGCGACAGCAACAGCCAGCGTTTCTGCTCTCTCGCCTTCTGGTCTACGCTTGATTCGCCAGTTTACCAATCGTTTATTTGCCGTTGGAACTGGAAATAATCGCAACACGCTTTACGCATCCGACATCCTTGATGCCGAGATATGGAAATCGACAAACAGCATTGTTGTCGGTGGTAATGATGGTGAAGACATTATTTCCATCCAGCCATTCTTTGACTTTGAATTGCTGGTTTTCAAGCCAAACAAGATTTACTTGGTTACTGTCGACCCAACTTCAACAACTGCTTCTGGCTGGACTGTAAGGCTGATTAACGACAAGGTTGGATGTCAAGCATCCAGATCCGCAATCTTTACCAACAAGGATGTATTATTCCTTTCTAATGACGGAATAAGAAGCGTTGTAAGGTCAGCAGCCGATGACTTTTACACCGTAGGTCCAACTCTTAGCGAGCAGGTTAAGAATGTAATAGCAAGAATCAATAGGAGCTATATTGGTTCTGCAAACGGAGCGTTCCATAACAACAGATATTATCTGGCTCTTCCTCTGGACAACTCAACAACCTGCAATTATGTGCTTGTTTACAACACGCTGTTTGGATCATTTGAGGGATTGTGGTCAATAGCCGCAAACGCAATGACCAAGACCAACTTCTCTGGTGGGTACTCAGTAAACTGCGTAAAGCTTGCGGTTGGCAGTCCTACAGGACAAGTTGGGCATCTTTACGATTACCTCGACCCAGATTTGCAGGGCGATGGAAATACCGAGTTCAAGGACTACGGAACTTCCTATGCGTCCTACGTTGTGACCAAGGCTTACGATTTTGACGATAGGATCTCAAAGAAGTATGGGTCGCACTATGAGATGGAGTATTATTACTCAACGGCCACCAATTGCACCATAAGCATGAAGCGGGAGACAGATTCCCAATATGTCACAATTGGAACATCCGTAGACACATCGACCCCAGGAGGATTAACCCTGCCCTTCACGTTGCCAGCCACGCTTTCGGCTCAGACCTATAACTTTAGGGCTGATAGTCTTAGGTCTTATCAGAAGTGGCGCAATATGAAGTTTAAGATGGAAGCTCCAGGCAAGAAGCTTTCCATTAAGCAAATTATGATTGCGGCCAACCCAGACACCATTGAGGTGCAAAAGAATATATGACGGCTATTGAGTACATTGAGGAAAGCGGCGTTCCAGAGGCTATGTGGCCTAACCTGGCTGAGTGGTTTGGCTGGTTTGAGAAGCAGGGCATGGTCGGGATTGTAAGGGATGAGGAAGGGATAGCTGGGGTGGCTTTGGCTAGGTGCATAAAGGATGGGCAAAAGGCTGACCATTATGTGCATAGCGAAGATGGTGAGAATGTGTTTGTTGATTTGACTATATCCTCAAAAGGTGCTAAATCCTTACGATGCTTGCTGTTGCTCTTGGCAGAGCGTTTTGGTCCTCGCAAGCGGATCACCTTTAATCGTTCTGGCAAACCAAGGAGTTATGACTATATGACATTTATGCGAAAGGCTTTACTCTAATGGGTGGCGGTCCTTCTATTCCTGCACCTCCGCCGCCTCCCAACCCGCTTGAGGCTTCGAGGGCAAATGATCTTTTCTATCGCTCCTCATTGGAGACATACATCCAGAAGCAACCAGAAGTAGCTGCCTTGGAGCAACGCCTTCGAGAGAAGTATTCGCCCCGCCAGCGTGAACTAGAACGCCAGATGACTGCTCTCGATCTTCAATCAAGCGCGCAGGCTGGCTTGCAGGTTGAACGTGAACTTGGACCACAACGCTCACTGGAAGCTATGCGCCGTCAATTTGAAATGGCTCCAGATACTTTTGCAACCCAGCGTGGACTAGGCCAGCAGGCAGCACTTCAGTTCGCTCGCCTTTATGGTCAATCGCCTATGGGTGCAGTACCACAGAATGTTCAGCAGAATAGCGGAATTGAACAAGTTGATTATCTTCGCGGAATACCTAAAACTGGAATATTCTAATGGCAAAAAAACCAGCAGCTAAACCAGATCCGAATGCCGCTTTCATTGCAGAAATTCAATCATACGGTCTTGATCCAAAAACGTATTATGTTGAAACAACAAAAGAAGTTCCTGTAATCAAAAATGGCAGACCCGTGATTGTAAATGGGAAGCCATTAACCCAAAAAGTTGCAGGCAAAACATATAACATTGAGCAGGCAAAGGCAGATTATCAGTTTAACACGCCTAAACTTGAGGATAAGCCAGCAGAAACATTTACACAGGCTGTAAACAATTATTATGCAGCCGTTGCAAAAGTTGGACAGATTGGCGCAGAAAACTTAAATGACAAGGATAAGGCAACCCTTCGCTCGCTGGGGCGTTCTATACGCGATTTTGACTCGCCATCACTTGGTGCAAATGCAAAGCAAATTATTCAAAATACAAATGATGTTGAAAGCGCAATAAATGATATTTACAACCAGGCAGACACGCTGCGGGTTCAGCAGTTAAGAACTGCTGGTTTTGCGGCAGACGGAAAGACAAAATTAAGTCTTACTGGAAAAGAAAAAGAAGCAGCAAGAGGAAGATTAACAACTGAAGAAGATGCACTCCGCAGACTTGTAAGCACATCCAATCAAGCAATTCCGAAACTTCAAGAGTCACTCACAAGATATGGACTCGGAGATATTGTTAAGCTATCTGGAGCAACAGATAAAATTTCACAACTCGATACTGGACTTGAGGCATTAAGAGGAGATAAAATTTTTGGAACTGGATCTCTTGCTGGGAAGCTTTCAAGCCAGTTGACTGACGATCAAATTGTTTCAGATATCAATACTGCTCGCAGAAATGAGTATAAAAAACTTTCTGATCTTGGAACTGCCGCAGTTACAGATTTGCAAAGTCAACTCACTCAGGCAAAAACACAATCTGCTGGACTTACAGGAAGGCAAAAATCAGATGCAGATTCAATAATTTCAAAACTAGAAACACAGCTTGTTGAGGCACAAAAAGATCAAGCAGAAGCTAATAATCTTTTCCAGAATTATGTTCCAGTATCTGGCGAACAAGCCACTGGTGCAATATCGCAATTCAGAGAATCCTTACGCCTTCCAGAAGAACGAACACTAAGGCAGATTGATGAGATTGATCCTACTGTTGGCGCGACTGTTCGCGGTCTTGCCAAGCAGTACCAGACGATGGCCGAGACTCCTCTTGAGGCAACGACCAGCCCAGAGACAGAAGCCTTTAGGCGTGATGTTGAACAACGGATTGCTGGTCAGGTTGCACTAGGGTCACAGCTTGGCGCGGAAGAGCAGAGGCAGTACCAGCAGGCTGCAAGGGCAGCACAGACTGCCAGAGGCAATATCTTTGGTGTTGCACCAGCCGTAGAGGAAGCAGTCACAACGGGATTGGCTGGGGAGCAAAGACTCCAAGCTCGCCTTGGTGCAGCCCAAGGATTCCTGGCTTCTGGTCAAAGTATGTCAGACGCAATGGCGCGTGACGTTGGCCTGCGTAACGCCCTTACTCAGTCTCGTCTTGGCGCGGCTCAAGGCTTTATTGCAAGCGGTCCGACAGCATACAACTTGGCCTCCCAGCGTCTTGGCACACAGCAAGGCCTGTTAAACAATTACTTAGCTGCCTCCGCACCTCAAGCTACTGGTGGATTCCAAGCCACGCCTTCAGCGGCTAATCCGTATGCCTATGTCAATCCTAACGCTGGATTCGTTGGCGCGCAGAATGCGGCCAGCATTTACAATACGTTGTCGGATTTACAGGCCAGTCAATATGGTTCGCAGGTTGGTGCGATTTCTAGGCAACAAAGTGGTGCGCAACAGGCGGCATCAATACTTGGTGGAATATCTGGATTTACTGGATTGTTTGGTGGACCTGGAAGCAACGCATTCTTTAGGGGATAATTTATGCCAGCATTAACACAAGCAGCACGCGAATACGATAAAGCCTATGAGCAGATGAAGTATAACCAGGCAATGAAGTCTGGTCTTGAGATGGAAAAGTTAAAACTTGATTTGCAAGAGAAGATACGAGAAACTCCAGAATCAAAGATTGCGCTTGCTGAAGATATGGCTATGAGGCGTGAAGCATTAAAGCAAAAACAGCAAGGAATTGAATTTGGTGATGTTGCTAAGAATGCTGCACTTCAAGAAAATTTAAGTCTTCTTGAAGCCAGTAAAAAGCAAGGTGCTGCTGATATTGAAAACAAAATGCTTGCGGCGAGGGGCCAAGCAATGGAAAATATTTTGATGGGCGGAAAGGGTTTAGTACCTACTGCAACTGTAAATATGGGCGGAGTAAACCAACAGGTATTGCCAGAGCAGGCTGGAAAAACTAGTGCAGATATTTATGGTCAAATTTACAGAAATCAAGTTCCACAAGTTGCGGCTACTTATGAGGCAGAGGGATTTGATAAAGATACTGCAATCAGAATGGCAAGCCAAGATGTACGCAAGGAACTTGTGAAAGCATCTACTGGGGGGAAAGTTGTGTTGACAGGAGCAGATGGTCTTAGCACAATTTCATATAACAACGAGCAAGCGGAAAGAATGTGGAGAGATCCCAAAACACCAAAGGCGATAAAAGATCAATTGAATAATTTCTTCGGACAATCAGAAGAACCGAAGGCTCAAAGCTGGATCAAAACAAGACTAGGCAGATAACATGGCTGAAGCCCTAGAGCTATCGTCAGCCAATCGTATTAGGCAACTGGCAGGCATGCCAGTAGAGCCAGAGCCAGCACCCAAACCAGAAGAACCACCAGCGTGGAGTGAGATTAAGGCTTCCGAGGATTATAAGACTCTTACCTATCCAGAGCAGGTTGACCTAGCTCGCCAATGGGGTGCGGAAACAAAACAGTACGCATCCACACTTCCAGACTACACGCCAGAACAAGATGTTGAAATTGATGACTTCGTAAACAAGGAGGCTGTTGATGTACCAGCCAATGTAAAAGCGGCGGCACTTACGGCTGGATTGGTCAAGGGATCGGCATCAGTTATGGGTGGTATTGCTGGTGGACTTGGTGGTGCGGTAGTTGGCGGACCAATAGGCGCGATTGCTGGAGGTGTTGGTGGGTCAATTCTTGGTGGCGAACTAGCAGAAGCAGGCTTACAGAAATTCACCCCAAAGGTTGCTAGATCAAGAGAGTTTGCCCCAAGTTATGCTGCTACTGGCGAATACGCACCTGGAGTTGTGGCTGGTACATTTGGATTGGCTAAGGCTGGAACAACTTTATTCAAAGAACTTG
>Ga0208916_10001275_pt1 | contig 10941 bp, 7 predicted proteins | sample DEB19_08_DNA_5_FD_184523 | JGI IMG/M metagenome (GOLD analysis project Ga0208916, IMG submission 184523) | Aqueous microbial communities from the Delaware River and Bay under freshwater to marine salinity gradient to study organic matter... | ecosystem: Environmental > Aquatic > Marine > Coastal... | reverse complement strand
ACATTCAAGGCGCTTGTGTCTGATGCGAAATCGCACGACATCAAAATCGCAAAAGGGGCCATGCGGATCTCCATTTACGGCTCTGACGTGTCTGGAGGACGAGAGCGGCACAACTCACTCAACCAGAGTCTGACAAGTAACGAAATTCATGAAGTTATTGGCGGCGAAACTATCATTGATAGATTCGAGACCTCTTATCCGTATCAGCTGAAAGACGGGTACACGTCCCGTCATGTAACTGGCGTGTTTGAGGTTCAGCCCTTCACTGTTGGCCCAGACAATATTCGTCGCCGGCAAGAATATACCACCAATGTCTTCTTCGAAGATGCTGGCCAGTGCTTTGATAAAACATACACCGATCAGGACGTTGAAGGTCATCCAGAGCTTGGAAATTATCGATGGTCTGAATCCGGGTACAGCTTAAGAACTGGGATGGCTGCAAATGTTGATGACCGACGTGGTGTCGGAAAGTATGTTTCTGATTTCCTGCCACAGGACAAAGTTTATTGGGACTCTTTGCGACCTAATCTCGGAGAGCAGTCAGAGTACTACAAAGCTGGCATGATTGGGCTTTACTACCCAATTCATATGAATCTTCACTCGGCAACAATTCGAAGATTCCCATTCGAGAATGACGCCAGCGACAATAGAACATATGACAACTCGTATGTTTATGGCGGAACAACCCTAGGAGGCAGAATCGTCAACATTGACAAGGATGGCATTTCTGGCTCATTCACAAGAACTTTGACTGATGATGGGTGGCTACGGGATCCTTACCGGTCATCATACGACACTGAAGGCAATCCCTTGGCTTACGAGCGCTCATTCGTTGATGCAATTTACAAACACGGGGATGCATTCAACCCCAAGACGGCCACAACCTCAAATCTGTCGCCATCTGACTCTGTAAAGCTGCTTTGGGGGTTTGGAGATGCGGTGTTGATTGACAAAGACAATGTCTCTAATCCGAATTTCCCGGCACCAAAAATCTATTACAAGAGTACCGGCATCGGCCCTCGTTCACCGGGCGTTGGCTATGGCGTTGCGGTTCGTGGCTGGAAGTATGGCCTCTATTCTGGGTTCCCTACATCTGGAAAAACAGTTTTGTCTTCTCGGCATCACGGTTTCATTCGTGATGTCTTTGAGCAACCATACGAAACAAAGTGGTACGACAAAACAACCGGGCGGCCACTTGAAGCTGCAATCCAATGTCGGTTCTATGATCAACTGGGGAATCTTACGTCGGCTGAGAAAACCTGGTCATCGAACCTGAGCTACGAGTGCACGTGTTCTGTTCCGTATGACGATGGAAAAGTCAGAAATCGTGAAGAAAACATTGATATCACTCAGCTGAATATCTTCTCTATTTTGGTGTAACATGAGCGACAAAGACGGCGGAAGGAAGCTTAGAAAGTCTGGCGCTGGCGTTGTCATCAACGTAGTGGAGACAAAAGACGTTGAGGTTGGAACCCCCACTCAACCGAAAGATCTGACGGTTTGGGGCGATCTAATTGTCAAGGGTTCTCTTTCGGCAACAGGGATCACTGGTGCGCCTGGTGGCATCACTGGTGGTATTACTGGTCCGAGAGGAGCAACTGGAGCAGCCGGGCCTCAAGGCGCCACTGGACCTCAAGGCGCCACTGGACCTGCAGGTTCCGGAGGTGGAGGAACAACTGGTCCTACTGGCCCAAGAGGCGCAACAGGGGCACAAGGCACAACAGGACTTCAGGGTCCAGCTGGGCCCACTGGATCTCCTGGACCCGCCGGACCAGCTGGAGCTACAGGCGCTGGTGTAACCGGACCAGCTGGCCCAACGGGCATTCAAGGGCCGACTGGCATTCAAGGGCCGACTGGCGCTCGGGGAGCAACTGGAACACAAGGCCCAACTGGGCCGCAAGGCATCACAGGATCTACTGGACCAGCCGGAGTGGGCTCCACTGGACCTCAAGGTGCCACGGGAGTACAAGGCGTCACAGGAGCAGTTGGCCCCACAGGTCCACAAGGAGTTACAGGCTCTGGCGTCACAGGTGCACAAGGTCCAACTGGGGCAGCCGGACCAACCGGTGCTCGGGGGGCAACTGGAGCGGGTGTCACTGGCCCACAAGGCGCAACTGGAACACAAGGCCCAACTGGCCCAAGAGGCGCAACAGGGGCACAAGGCGCAACAGGTGTTCAGGGCCCCACGGGCTCACAGGGTGCCGCTGGCCCAACCGGGGTAGCTGGGGCAACTGGACCTCAAGGCGCCACAGGTTCTGGTGTAACGGGCCCACAAGGGCCAACCGGCACTGTTGGCCCAGCTGGTCCTACAGGCGCCAGAGGTGCCACAGGGACAGGTGTTACAGGCGCCCAGGGCCCAACTGGGGCAGCCGGTGCAACTGGGCCCCAAGGAGTAACTGGAGTGGGCGTTACAGGCCCGCAAGGAGCTACAGGGTTGCAAGGCGCCACTGGCCCCCAAGGCGCAACGGGACCTGCAGGTTCTGGAGGGGGATCCAGTACACCAAATTATTCTATTGAGGAGGAAAGGTATTTGCTGCAGGCTCCTGCAGCAGTCACTGTTGGAACTTACCAGCGAGTTGGAGTCAAGACGATTCATGCTGGCATGTGGCCTCTTTCTCAAAGCTCTTATTTGCTGAAAGCGGATCTATCTGTCATTGTCGAATCCCCAACAAGTGACATTAGCTATTTTGAATTTCGCAGTATTGAGGATTCTGCTTTGGTTGCAACAATGTCGGACTCCTCATCGGCAAATAGGAATGTCCCACACGAGCTTATTAAGCAATTGTCACTAGGCGCCACCTATGGGACTCTCAGAACTGACGCTAAGCGAACATATGAGCTTTACGCAAAAAACAACACTTCGCCCAACGCAAGCCTCATCTCTTCGGGGCTGGTAAGGTTTTCTTACTACCAACCCACAGACCCAAGCCTGCTTCCTCTTTCCTCATTTTTTCTGGGCGAGGATTATAGTGCCTTGACAGGAGCTTGGGCCGGCCGCCCTTCTGCGGGCAATTCTGGTTTACTGTCTTTCTCCTATTATGCTGGCGGAGGAGTTCCCGCAACAGACACCACGGTTTCTGGGAAAATTGTGCCCCGCCCTGGTTCAATTGCTGCAGCTCAGGGTTTCTACACCAGCGCACTTTCGGACTTCATGTCCGCAACCGCAGGAACCATTGTCTTGGCTCAGAAAATCAATTCTGCCCCCCTCGATGCTGGCGACGACACAGATGGAGGAATTGCATATGAGACTTCTGGCTACCTTAAGATCACGGCAAGGACAACCGGGCCAACAATTCGCACAGATCTTGATGCTGCAACATCGGCCACAGATAACGTTGGAACTGCTTGGCACATCTACACATTGAGATGGGATGCTTCCGCAAACAAATTCCAGGTAAGGATAAACCGGGGTGCCTGGCAAGACATATCTAAAACAAATCCATGGGTGACGACTGGAGCCATTTATTTTGGCCTAAATCCCATTAACGCAAATTACTTAGACATCACCATGGGCGGCGTTGTCTCCTCTCTTCTGGCTCTCTCAGACTCAAATATCTCAATTATTGAGTCGTACCTAGCCACTTACGTTGGCGGAATCACATTGGCTTGATATGGCATATTCATACGATATTGGTGGAACATCACCAGCCACTGGTGCAGTGGCAATGTTTAGGTTTAAAGCGACCTTAAAAGCTGCTGGGTGGACAGTCACAAAATCAAGTGACGGCACAACCTACAATTCCAGTGGCGATCAGATCACCTCTGGGGCAGCCGGCGCCAATGGCATGGCCAACAACAATGCATGGTTTGTCATCAAATCCCCATCTGTTTCGTTCCCACGCTCCATTTGTGTACAACGAGGCACAACAAATTTGCTTTGGAGGGTCAAGTATTCGGGGACAGCTGGGTATGTTGGTGGCTCGCCCGCAGCGGCCGTAACTCCATCTTCAACAGATGATCAGATTCTGTTTGGGGCGGGAACCGACGCCGCCCCAACATTCACGCAGCTGCTTTCCGCAGACAACACATACAAGATCAATGTGGTGGCTGGCGGCGCCGCAGAATACTACTCATTTATGTTCTTCACAAACATCAATGGTTCAAGCACGATCACATCCTACTTTTTTCTGGACCCAATGCTCCCAGGAACTTACCCAGTTGCTGACGTTGATCCGTGCGTTATTGACCTTGGCTACAATAACGCCTCAAACCTAAATACAAACCTTACAGCAGTTGCAACATGCCCAAGGGGTTGGTTAAGAAAAGGTTTGGCCGGAGAAGGCTTTGTTCGAATCCCGTGCTTGTTTTTGTTTGGTAATTCCGCCGTTGTCTATCCAGGAGGCGCTGGTCAGAACTCGTTCACTACAAATGACGAAACGATCCCTGTCTCATATGCCCGACCCGCCGGACAGCCAGCACCTGCAGGATGGAAGGGGGTCGGGACACTAATTTACCTAAATGGGGTGTTTCGAGCCAGCGGCGACACCCTTTCCGCAAACTCGACAAAAGATAGATTGATTTTGTCTGCGTCGCCAACATCCACAGCTGTGTACATTTCCATTCCGTGGAACGGAACCGATCTTTTGGTGTAACGTGGCCACATACACATCCACCATTCTCCCCGCCACAGTTGCATCAGTCTCCGCCAGAACCCCTTTTTACGCAACAAGGCTCCCGGCAAGATTAGCGAGAAGGATCGAATATGTGGCATGCAGAGCATCATCGCCTTGGTTGAGCTACCGTTCCACTCGAACAATTTACGTGTTTCGTGGCCAAACCGAAAATAACGCATATGTCCTGTGGTCTAACTTCACAGGAAGTGCTTTAGACGCAATGCCAAAAACGGCAACAAAAAACATTGTCTCGATTGGGTCTTGGGAGATCGCTGATGGCAACATATAGTGCTACTATTCTGCTTTTCCCCGCCGACGCCACCGGCCACCTCCCATTCGTGTACACTTTTAGGGCAAGAGATTCTGCGGCCCCACGGGGCCTCGGGTATATCACCTGGACATCAAGGTACCTTTTGGGCTATGATACAGCCCCAACCCCATATCCATTCGGCGGCCCACTAGAGGATCTAAAAATCATCTCGGTAGCAGCTGCCTAACCCTGCAAGAAAGTCGTTACATGCCACGAGAAAACACTGATTGGGTCGCTATTGCTCGTAGCCTAGGCCACAACAAGCTTATTTCAAAACAGCTTGCCTTCGCCTTCTCGGAGACCAAAGGGTGGCATCTGTTAAGAGACCCTAAATTCTTGAACTTTTTCCAGAACGCTCTAGAGCTGGAGGATGACACGTGTGGTTCTGGCTGCTGCAGCTCACGGAGGGTTGTTGGGCCCAACGGGTGGGTTGAGTTCTACCTTGACCTTGGCGGCAAAGACGGCTCATGGCATATTTCACACGGGCATCTTTATGGAGTTCAAGCCGGCTTCCAAAACTACCCAGAGTGGCTTGCTTGCTACCGCCGCCGATGCAAACTCATTCAAGCTGGTCGAATCCCAAAAAAGGCATAACAGACTCATTCATCCATCGCTTGTAGCCGGAAGGTGTCGAGTGAACCCCATCAGGCTGCGGCAATGACAAATTCCTGCTGTCAAAATAGCTGCACCGATGAGCGATGGCCGCATTCTGAATCAACCCAGGGACAGAGCTTTCCTTCTTTCGGATGAGCGGCGGCCCAACCCAGAGACAGTGATTGGTGCGCTCTTTCACTGCGTCCAACAGTGCATCAATTGAAGACTCGCTTGTCTTTTGCTCGTAATCATTGGAGCCAAGCACCAGAATGATCGAACCGAATTTACCTTGGGGGATCCCTTTCGCCCAATAAGAGATTCTTGACCCAACTTTACATCTTTGGGAGATCTCAATGCCTTCTTTTTTTGCCAGCTGGTAAATGGAAGTTCCCATACCGCATGCTTGAGAGTCACCAATAACAAGTACGTTTTTTAGCACTGGGGCGGGTTCGTCGGCTATTGGCCTGAACGGCTCCGTGACATACACAACAGAAATGTCTTGATTTGTGTCTGCTGTCTTCACCTCACTGCCTTTAGTTGCTGGTGATTGCGCATTTGTGCACGAGCAGAGCGCAACCACAAGAAGCATATAGAGTAGCCTCGAAATAAAAGACATGTCTTTAGCCTAGTGCATTTCGCTATCTAAGCGAAAGCCTATGACTGCAAGAAGAGTATTTCAGCCTCAGGAAGGCCCCACTGGGCCTGCTGGTCCAACAGGGGCGCAGGGGGCAACAGGAGTCGGAACGCCAGGTCCTGCAGGCCCCACTGGACCTGCTGGTGCACCTGGCCCACAAGGTCCCACTGGCCCCGCAGGCCCCTCTCAGCTGATCAACTATTTCAGTATTGACGGCGGCGGCGTAAGCTTGGCTGCGACCGGCATATTTAAGGTGGATTTTGGGGCCACATCTTAAATGTCATACGGAATTTTTCAGTTTAGAAGAGGTACAGCGTCTGAATGGTCTGGCGCAAATCCAATTCTTCTTTCTGGCGAACTAGGTCTAGAAACAGACACTTCTCTTTTTAAGATTGGTGATGGGGTAACACCCTGGAATTCACTTGCGTATGGTGGGGTAAGAGGAGTTACTGGCGCCCAAGGTGTTCAGGGGCCAACAGGGGCACAAGGCCCTGCAGGCGCAACTGGATCTCAAGGTGTAACAGGCCCTGCAGGGCCGCAAGGCTCGACCGGCGCCCAAGGGCCGCAAGGCACTCAAGGTCCAACAGGGCCACAGGGGGCTACTGGCTCTGTTGGCTCCACAGGGGCAATCGGGCTTCAGGGTTCAACTGGCGTGCAAGGAGCCACAGGTGCACAAGGCGCCCAAGGTGTAACAGGCCCACAAGGAGCCGCTGGGGTGACCGGATCCACTGGGCCAACAGGTCCTAGGGGTGCAACTGGCGCAACCGGGCCACAAGGTTCAATTGGACCAACAGGCCCACAAGGAAGCACTGGGTCGCAGGGGGCCACAGGCATTCCGGGCGCAACCGGATCTGATGGTGTAACGGGCCCTGCAGGTCCAACTGGTTTGGTTGGTGCAACCGGGGCACAAGGAGCAACCGGGTCAATCGGCGCAACTGGTCAACAAGGCGCACAAGGCGCAACTGGCCCTACTGGCCCACGAGGAACGACTGGAGTAGCGGGAGCAACGGGTCCACAAGGTTCTCAAGGCGCCACCGGCCCTACTGGCCCACGAGGCTCGACCGGGGCACAAGGAGCAACGGGCCCACAAGGCTCAACTGGTGTCCAAGGCTCAACCGGCCCAATTGGGCCCCAAGGAACCACTGGGGCTGTAGGACCACAAGGCCAAACCGGAGCACAAGGTGTTACAGGGGTCATTGGCCCAACTGGCTCTCAAGGGCCACAGGGTGCGACCGGCATCAATGGCGTTACTGGCGTTCAGGGCCCTCAAGGTTCAACGGGAACGCAAGGGGCTACTGGCGCTCCGGGCCCGCAGGGCCCAACAGGCTCAATTGGTACAACCGGAATTCAAGGTCACACTGGCTCAATCGGCCCCACAGGACCGCAAGGCGCTCAAGGAACCACAGGACCGCAAGGTAACACGGGCTCAGCTGGGGTTCAAGGCCCCACAGGCCCCCAGGGAGCTACAGGTACCCAAGGAGCCACCGGCACACAAGGCCCTGCAGGGGCTACAGGCCCAACAGGACCTGCCGGCGCACAAGGTGCAACTGGAATCCAAGGAGTAACAGGAGTCGACGGCCCAACAGGTGCCCGAGGAGCCACAGGTGTTCAGGGGTCCACTGGCGCCCAAGGCCCCACTGGTGCGCTTGGCCCACAAGGTGTCACCGGCTTTACAGGCTCAATTGGCCCCCAAGGCGCCACTGGAGTAATTGGAGCCACAGGTGCCCGAGGAGCGACAGGCATTCAAGGTGCTACTGGAACTCAAGGGCCGACCGGGTCAATTGGTCCAACCGGCACTCAGGGTGTCACTGGCTTGCAAGGTCCAACTGGGCCAATTGGCTCTACAGGGCCACAAGGCCCTCAAGGAGTCACTGGCCCCACTGGAGCCCAAGGGCTGCAAGGAGTGACTGGACCACAGGGTGTAACTGGGGCCACTGGCCTACAAGGCCCAACTGGCTCGATTGGGGCTACTGGTGCTGCTGGGCCAATTGGCCCAACAGGTAGTCAAGGCCCCGCTGGCATTGATGGAGTTACGGGCGCAACTGGCCCCGTCGGCCCACAAGGTGTCACCGGCCCTCAGGGCCCAACTGGCTCTCAAGGACTTCAGGGCGCTACTGGCCCAACAGGCGCCCAAGGGGTAGCTGGAGCGACAGGCTCACCGGGAGCCACGGGCGCTCAAGGGGCTCAAGGCGTTACAGGTCCAATTGGTGCAACCGGCCCACAAGGAATTCAGGGACCAACTGGCGTCCAAGGTCCTACTGGCCCACGAGGAGCAACTGGCATTCAAGGAGCAACAGGTCCCATTGGTTCAACTGGGGCAGCGGGAACTCCTGGCGTGACTGGATCTACAGGCCCAATTGGCCAAACAGGCCCCCAAGGTCAAACTGGCGCAGTGGGAACTACAGGGGCTCAAGGTGCAACCGGCCCTCAGGGAATTCAAGGTCTGACGGGACCAATCGGCTCAACAGGCTCAATCGGCCCCCAAGGGGTAACTGGAGCTACTGGCCCGCAAGGAGCGCAAGGCGCCACTGGCCAACGGGGGGCGACGGGAATCGATGGAGTTACAGGAGCGCTGGGCCCCCAAGGTCAAACTGGGGCTCAAGGTGCCACTGGCCCACAAGGCCAAATTGGTGCCACAGGTGCTCAGGGAATCACAGGAGCAACGGGTCCACAGGGTGTTACTGGCCCTCAAGGCCCAATTGGCGTAACTGGCCCCACCGGAGCACGAGGAACGACTGGCCCCGCAGGCGCACAAGGCCCCACCGGAGCAGCTGGAGTAACAGGTAACCAAGGCCTGCAGGGGGTTACGGGCTCTACGGGCCCTCAAGGGCCGCAAGGGGCCACTGGCATTGATGGCGTAACTGGATTGCAAGGCGTTACAGGAGCGCAAGGCTCCCAAGGCAATCCTGGCGTTACTGGCTCAACTGGCCCCGTTGGATCTGTTGGCCCCACCGGCGCACAGGGCATTCAAGGTGTCACTGGACCCACTGGCCCAAGAGGCGCTACAGGCGTGCAAGGCGTCACCGGAGTAACTGGACCTGCAGGGGCCCAAGGGGTAACTGGAGTTCAGGGTGTTCAAGGACCCACTGGCCCAAGAGGCGCTACAGGAGCACAAGGCGTCACCGGAGTAACCGGGCCGCAAGGAGCCCAAGGAGCAACTGGAGTTCAAGGCATTACTGGCTCAACGGGCCCACAAGGAGCTACTGGTCCCCAGGGATCTGGATCTACAGGAGCGCAAGGAATTCAAGGTCCAACAGGAGCAGCTGGGGCAACCGGACCCCAAGGTGCGACTGGCCCTGCTGGACCCCAAGGTGCGACTGGCCCTGCTGGACCCCAAGGTGCAACTGGCCTTCAAGGACCCACAGGAGCACAAGGCCCTGCAGGCGTCACAGGCGCTGGTATTACTGGCCCACAGGGCGCTACAGGATTGCAAGGAGCTACTGGCCCACAAGGACCTGCAGGTGGCGGTGGCGGAGCTATTACTACCATCACACGGGCTCTAGGCGCAACCTTTTTCATGGGCTCAATAACTCCAACAGGGCCAACAGCATTCAGAATGGATGTTTCGGGCGGAGATGTATGGGCGCTTGAATTTAACGCAACTGTACGCACGACAAATGCAACAGGTGGTGTCCGCTTTAGAGTAAGTGCCCCATCCGGTACAAGACTTGAAGGGTGGTTGGAAGGCTCTGGTACAGCAGCCCAAACAAAATTTGTGCACAGAATGAATTTTGCAAATACTGGTATCCCTTCTGGTGTGTCAAGAGTCGCAAATACAGATACACCAGCGAAATTCGCTGGTGCAGTCAACATCCCAACAGGCGCACCAACTGGCCCATTGGCGCTGGAAATCTATTCATCGTCAGGCGGAACACTTACAGTCTACCCCAATTCGTTTTTCAGAGCGACAAAACTCACTTATTAGCTAGCATTGGCACATGACTCATGTCGCTGTTGCCATCATTGCAAAAAACGAAAGCTCAACGATTCTAACGGCCGTCAAATCCGTTGCTTCGTTTGCCTCGTCTGTGCATCTTGTGGATACTGGCTCCACAGACAACACCATTCAAGAATTTCTCAATGGCGTCGTTGGCACAAAATGCAAGGCTTTTGTTGAGAAATTCTCGGGCGCATCGAATGAGAATGGAGTGATTCAATCTTTTTCTGTAGCCCGCAATCGCTCACTGGATCTGGCATATGCTCAAAATCCAGATTGGGTGGTTTGGATGGATGCCGACGATGAGATTGAGAACTTCGGCGCTCTTGTTAGCGCCATCGAAAAGGTTGAAGCGGACATTGCTTCCGGAAAATACCAGGAAGACCAGTTTGTTATTTTCTGCCCGTACAACTACGCTTTTGACGCTAATGGAAATGTTATCCTTCAGCTGAAGCGTGAAAGGGCATTTCGCACTGCTGGCGTTGCAAAAAATGACTTTTCCTGGAAAATGCCCGTGCACGAATATCTTGACTGCAATGCTCAAAATCGAGCGGGCCTCAAATCACGAACCTTTGAAGTGTCTGAAGCCATTTGGAATCACCGCAAGCAATGGTCGACATCCAAGCCGGTGGATCCTGAACGCAACCTAAGGATTCTCAATAAGTTCTGCGAAGAGGTTCGTCTCGGCACTGACAAATCCCAAGAGGTGAGGGCCCTTTACTATCTCGGCGCCGAGCTGAGCGATCTTGGTCAGGACTTGCGGGCAGCTGAGGTGTTTCGGGAATATCTGCAGAAGTCCACATGGGCGGATGAGAGATATATGGCCCACATGAGACTCATCCACTCAGCAGTT
>Ga0208916_10001274_pt1 | contig 10943 bp, 24 predicted proteins | sample DEB19_08_DNA_5_FD_184523 | JGI IMG/M metagenome (GOLD analysis project Ga0208916, IMG submission 184523) | Aqueous microbial communities from the Delaware River and Bay under freshwater to marine salinity gradient to study organic matter... | ecosystem: Environmental > Aquatic > Marine >... | reverse complement strand
TGGTGTATTCTCAGCCTTAAACACGCCAATTAAACCTAAAACAATTAAAGGTATGCCATTAGCATAATCGCCCTTTAAACACTCACCTATACCCTGAAATACTGCTCCTATGCCCAAATAACTGCTCGGCTCTTTTAATCGGTCTTTTAAATCGTGCATGATACACCCCTAAACTTAAAAATATGTCTAACAAAACTATAGCATAAGTTAAACTTTAGGCAATAAAAAGCCGACTCAAAGCGAATCGGCTATAAAGAACGTCCGTGTTAGCTGAGTGTTACTCGCCTAAACTGTAGTGATTTCCGTCTGCTCTCGCACCCGTCCATCTACCGCCCCAAGTACCGCCTTTAGACTCCCACCATTCACCCAACTTTCTATGGCCATCACTAGAGCTTAAAAACTTGCCATCTTTAAACAGATTTAAGTCAATCGCTAACCGTTTTTTGTGAAAAGAGTTTGCCGCTCCATAACCTTTTTTTACACCAAAATCACCGTGCAAACGTGGGTCTCTAAACGCATCGCCTAGCGTAACCTCATAACCTAACTCATACGCTTTTAGTATTAGTTCGGCTGCCATTTTAGCAAATTTAGATTGTTGCTCTCGTAGTGTCATAATCAAAACCTATTTTTTATTAACAAACTCTCTTAATTGTGTTTCGTGTTCTTTCCCAAACCATTTGCGCTCTGATAACCCATGAATCAATATAACAAACTTGTCATCATTTGCGTTTTTAATGTCTTTAAGATTTCGGCTTGTAATAACATGACCCGTCAATCTACTTGTAAACACTGCAACACCGTGCAATATATCAAGCGTAGCACCCTCAAAAACTGTATTCATGGCCGCGCACTCTATTTGTTTTATAAACTATAGAGCAACTTGAGCGAGTGTCAAATATAATTATTTTCATGTTTCCAATACCTCGATGTTATGTACAGCCTTCATCATGTGCCGCTTGAGCTTGTAACCCTCTGTTCTAAACCCCTTAGTATCTTCGACCACAAATGCTCCGCCTTTAGTGTCATCAAAGTAAGTAAAATCAGCTTTGTAGCGCACTGGCGGCCTCTTGCGTCCACCCAAAATAACACTAGGCACTAAATCAAAAACTTGTTGAGTCTTTAAATCTCGAATAACTTTTGCTTTTTGCAGTAGCACTAACTCTTGATAACGTGCCGCCTCTTTTTTTGAATCAAACCAAATACCATCGACTAGCGTTTTTTTGTTGTTATACTTAGCCATTAGCGCATCTCCAACCATGTGAGATACTTATCTAAAAACGCATGGTGCTGTTCGGGTGTCCCCCAAAACTTGCCACCACCTGACATATCAACCGAAAAATTGGTATCGTTTGGCTTGCTTATGCCTGTGACGTACTTGAACTGCACGACACCTTGCAATAAAAACACATCAGGCAATGCGTTGATTCTTGAAATAAACTCAGGACTCATAAATTGCCCCCATCAATCGCCATACAAGCCTCGCCACGCTCACCTACCGCACCACCGTATAACAATCCGTTAATTGTGCTTTTAATGCGCGTTAGCTCATCATTAAGCCGTTCGTTTTCTTCGGCCATGACTAAGCATTGACGCTCTCTTTCGGCACATTCACGATGTTTTCGGTCAAGGTCTTTTTTTAGTGCTTGCATCTGCTCTTTATCACTCATAAAAGGTGTTCCTATTTCTAACCAACGCTCACCGCATAATTCACTCATTGTTTTGCTCCACACATAAAATCCAAACTCCATGTTAGACGGCGTTTTGCGGAGTGTAATATCGCTTATAGACTCCACAAACTCAGCATATCGTGGGTGCATTTGCACTGGTAATTCTTGATAGCTCATTTCTTTTCATCCTCCGTCTGCATTTCTAAACACCTAACAAGGCTTGAGACAGCCTCTTCTATGTCTCTACGCTCGTCTTTTACGCCGCGAGTACCTGAGCATAGCAATTTTTTTACAGCGTGTTGTACGCAAGGATTAGTTACGCCAAACAAATCTAACACGCGATAAACATCAATAGTTTTTAGATGCTCCACGTTTTTAAAATAATGTTCATGATTCATACGCCTCTACCGCCAAAATTAAACCTAAAATAAAAACAACCAAAAGTGCCGCCCTAACATCAACTCCATTATTTTTTCGCCTTAAACTTTTCTAAAACTTGCGCCTTAATCTTCTCTACAAATTTAGGCGCATCTTTGGCAATCACACTAAGCCAATATTGACGCTCTGCTAACGTCCCCAAACTCGCTACAAATGCCGCCTGCTCGTTAATCCACAAATTACGGCCACCTACGCAGTAAACATTGTGTCTTGGCTTGCAGTGTGAGCAAGCCGTGTAGTGGTTGACGAATAATTCAAACTCTGGACTGTTCATTGATGATAGCTAAAAATTTAGATTTTACATCATCACTAAACCAGTTTTTATAAGATAAATGATTAAGCCAAAAATCTATGCCGTCCCTAAAAATCTCACTAAACGTCAAATCATAAAAACAGTAATTATCATCTAAAAACTCTATAGCATCATCAACACGGTTAACATTAATCATAAAAATCTCACTTATAATCATTTTTGACCAAATTTAAAAACTTTGAACGACTTAAATCTGTACCAAGCCGAACAGTGCCTACCGCCCCATTTCGTTGTTTTGCTACAATTATTTCAGCAGTACCTTTATCTGTTGAGTCTATGTTGTAATACTCATCACGATAAACCAACATAATCAAATCAGCGTCTTGCTCAATCTGTCCCGACTCCCTCAAATCTGACATAACAGGTCGCTTGTTTGCTCTTGCTGCTATACCGCGATTTAACTGTGCAAGCGCAACAACAGGACAATCAAGCTCTTTAGCCAATGCTTTTAATGACCGCGATATTGTTGCAACTTCATTTTCACGGCTAAACCCTTTTTCTGTTGACCCCATGAGCTGCAAATAATCAACAATAACAAAACTAATAGCCCCGTGTTTTTTCTTGATTCTTCGTGCTTTTGCTCTAATCTCGGTTATTGTTATCGCGCTAGTGTCATCAATATAAAACGGCCATCCTGAAAACTTACTAATTGCACTTGTAATTTTTGGCCAGTCATCGTCTTGAATATCGCCTTTTCTCATGTTATGACTTTGCACTTTCCCAATGCTTGCAATGGTTTTTTCAACTAAGGCATTGTCTGACATTTCCATTGAAAAAATAATGCCAGCCGACATCGCATCACCTTTTTCAATTTGTTTTATCATGGCGTTTTCAGCAATGTTAAAAGCAAATGTACTCTTGCCCATGCTCGGACAACCAGCAATAATCACTAACTCCTTTTTTTGCAAACCAAGCGTCAATTCGTCTAAATCATAAAACCCTGTCGTTAGTCCTGTTATTTCACCGCCATTTACAAACCTTTGCTCAATATCCGTAACGACATTTTTGCAAACATCTCTAATCAGCTTTGGTTCTCCTGATTTCAAATCCAAAGCATCTTTTGTTTGAAAAATGCGAGTTTCAGCAAAATCCAAGATTTCAGAAATAGGCCGCCCCTGATGCTCTTTTGTGTTTTCAATAACATCATGGCACGTCTTAATCAAATCACGACACACCGAAAAATATTTTATTTTTTGTGCATAGTGTAAAATATTGGCAATCGTTGCAGGACTATCGCGCAAAATCTGCTCCAAATACGATTCGCCACCAATACACTCTAACATATCGCTGCTTTTTAGCTTTTCAAAAACCGACAAAGCATCTGCGGGGCTACCACTTTTAAACAACTCGTAAATAGTAGAAAACAATAGACCATGTTTTTTAGCGTAAAAATCTTTAGCTGTTACTATATTTGCAACATCATCAAAAATCTCAAACTCGGTGTCTGACATCAAACCAGCAATGATGGCTTGCTCTAAAGTCAACGAGTGGGGTAAAACTGTGTTTTCTAAGCTCATTTTGATTCTCCGTTTTGTTGACGTTGTGCAGCTAAAAACTCTTTACGCCGCGCCTTTTCTTCTTCGCTAATTGCTTGTTTTTTTGTTGCAACAAAATCCGAAGCACTAGAAGCATTTTCAGGTGTGACCAATTTTTCAAAAGGTTTAATAGTTGGTTGTTGATTAATACCTGGTTGTATTTCATCTTCCCATCGTTTGCCGTTTAGCCAAGTCGATGCGTGAGGAATAAATCCAGTTTTAAAATGTGGTTTTTGTTTTTTTAGTGCATCAATGATTGAGTTGAACAAAGTATCGTTTAGTTTTAACTTTGACCACGATTTGATAGCAGCTTGTTTGGCGGTTTTGTTTGGGTACTCTTGCCAAAAAGAATCAAAAAACTCACTATTATTTTTTAGGTTCTTTGTTAGATTCTCTTTTAGATTCTGCGTCCCAAAATTGGGTTCATTCAAAGTACCGTTTTTGGGTTCATTAGTCGGTAAATTTGGAATCATTCCGTTTTTGGAATCATTCCGTTTTTGGGTTTGTTTATCCTCTCTACAATCAACACCAATTAAACGCAAAACGCGCACTTTTTGAGTGAAACCTTTACGCTCACCAGTATCTAAAATTAGACCTTTTTGGATTAAATCAGAGATAACTTTTTTGACTGTTTTGATGTCAAGCATAGTGTCATTTGTAACACGCTGCATTGACGGATAACATTCATTATCTTCGTTTGCTCTATCAGCAAGTGACAATAAAACAAGTCTTTCAGTTGATTTTTCAACATGGACTGACCATGCCCAACGAGTAGCATCTACACTCATTTTGATTCTCCTTTTAATTTATGAAAACCAAAAGAAAAAACTCTAACACCCATAAACCCAGTGGATTTATATAAAAACCCTTTTCTAAAAAGAGAGTTTGTCGCATCAATAACAGCCCGATTACTCAATCCTGTTGATTCGCAAAAATCAACTAATCTTATAGGCGTTGGTTGATTTGATGTGCCGACCTTACGCACAACAAACAAAAAACACTTTAACTCAGAACCACTAAGCTCTTTTAAGTATTCGTCTATGATGATGTTTGGGCATTGAAAAAAGTTAGGCTCAGGAATAGCCTTTTTTGACTCTTGCATATTTTGATACACCTTTATCACACCTTAAAGAATTAGCCGCACACGCGCATAAGGTGTGGAATGCTTGCTCTTGCAGAATGGCCGTTCTGTTTGCTCAAGAGTGTTTTGCGGCTCGTTGATTATATCAAAATCATTCGTAATTAACTACTTTAAAATACAAAGTATTGCCGTCAATGATTCGTTGTATCACACCTGTTTTGCTTAAATCGTTTAGGCAGTTAAGGAATATCGGCACAGATAAAAAAGCATTTGTTGCTGTGTAATCAAGATTAACCCTGACAACATCTGTTTTATAAAAAGCCAACTTTTTAAGTGCATTTAAAACGCGCTGATTCGTAAACATTCTTAACTCTGTTTTTTCTGTCATGTTATAGTCCTTATTTTATTCTGCAAACAACTGTACATTTTAGATAGCCACACTGGTGCGCTGATAGCCAGTCATTGATGTGCTTATTAATAACATCGGTTAAATCAGTCGGCATACATTTACCAACGCTATCAAAAACAATCGGCACAACATCTACGGCTTCACCGTTTGGGACGTACAAATAAGCAATCATTTGCCAGTGGCGCGGCTTAACCGCTTTGCGTTGACACTTGCCAAAAAATGCTACTTTCGCGTTTTCTGTTGCGTCAAACATTGCAAAATCGGCTTTAGCAAAACGGGTAAAAATTGATTGCTCTGTGTGTTTAATAGCGGCATTGAGAGCTTCCTCTAGCTCGATTTTTTTATCGGCTAATTGTTTTAGTCTGTGTCTGTCCATCACCAATCCTCGTTTTTATCGTCAATATTAAAACGATTTAATGCAATTAAAGACTTTGCTTTAATCATGTTGTCTAGCGTGTTTGTAGTCTCTGACCACTGCCAAAAGTTTTTATTACCTTTGCCTTTTATATACTTAAAACAAACGGGGAATCCTGATTCAATCAACTCATGTACTACGCGCTGTATTGTGCGAATATTGCGAATAAACCCATGTTCTACCAATTCATCAACGAGTTGACGTGTTGTTTTTGGTTCTTCTAAAAAAATAAAAACTAATAAATGAATATAAAACTGCTCGCTAAACGTGCGCCCCTTTACTTTTGCAATTTGTTGCATGATAATTACCCCATCATCTCGTTATGCCTTACGGCGTATCACATCTAAACCGACTCTTGAACAGTCGGTTTTTTTGTGTCTAAAATTTGTTGTTATGGTCGCTATTACGCGAACTGGCCTGCATCTCAAAACAAGCAGAGGATGAGTCTAGGTTTAATCTCACAACAACTAGAAGCACACTAGCGAGCCTAGTAGGTGCGACCTACCCATCTCTTTTACTAATGCGCTTATAGTTGTTCCCCCGAATCGGCACAGTGGGGGTGACTGCTACAATGGATGTCAAAAAACTGTTGCCTACACATTCATCCTATTTACTTACTAACGCCTTTCGCTAATCAGTAAGCCTCGTCCTTGCCCATGTGCTATGGGTAACCCGCCCTAGTTAAGCCATATCATCGGAAAATTTGTCATCAATACTTTTGCTAATGCCTCTGCCAATAGCTAATGCCAGTGCAAATGACGCACAGATACCAGCAACGCATACTAAAAATTGTTGTAGTAAGTTAAGATTTTCCATTTTTTACCCTTGTTTTTTGTTTTAAGCAATTTTTTAGCTTTTCTATAGTTGAGGTTTTTACATCAACTATTTTACCGTTGATAATATCAGATATTGCAGCTTGTGACAGTCCGCAGTTCAATGCCGCTTTTCGCTGACTTCCGAATTTTTCAACAGATTTTAAAGCAAGTTCTCTAGCGTTCATTTTTGCACCCTTTTCTTGATAGATTCAACTATAACACAAATAAAATATTTTAAAATAGTTATTGCGTATTTTGATAAGTGCGTCTATCATGTAACTCATGCAGTAAGCAACGCGCTACTGACAAGCTCTATAAAAATCTAAGTTTTAATCCCTGCGCTAAGTTGTATAGCGTTTTAGTCTGAGTGATTGTAACTCTACGAATGAGTGAAAACTGGCAGAGTAGCGAGATAGTTATACACAGCAGGGCAAAAACACATAGCCATTCGCTCAACATGGATTTTGCTCAGGAGTGGTTAGCTGTTTTTGTAGTCAAACAACGAGGTGAGAGATGACTAATCAAGTCGTGCGTACCGCTCAATACCACGAGCAACGCAAATTAGAAGCAATCGGCAAACAAATGGCAGCCGAAAAAGCAGCCAAGCAAGCCGAATACGACCATCGCGCAAATGGCCGCCGCCATTTTGACGATGATGAAATGTTAGCGATGTGTGGCTTACCACCACGTCGCCGCTAACCGAACAACAAAAAGCCCCTGCTATGGACAAGATAGCAGGGGCTTTGTTTTTGTAGTCGTACAACAACTAAGAGGGATTTAACCATGTTTCTTGAAATTTTAAAAGATTTTTTCGCGCACATATTCTTTTTGTGCTGCTTTGTGTCGATGGTTTGGGCGGTTGTCATGTGGATTCTTGACCGCAAAAAGCCGTTTAACTTTGACGAAGTAATTGAGCGTAACATCAAGTATGACTTGATGCGAGTCAAAGTGAGCAATGAACTAATGCAAGCCGAGTTACGCGCTACCGAATCCGCATTAGTTAATCGCTTTGATTATGAATCGGAGTGCCAATAATGCAAATCACGCCAACCAAAAACGGCTATCTAGGTCAAGTAAAGGGGTGCATTAACGGCATCCCTTTTTGTTTTTACTTTAATGGTGATACAGCCAAAACCGTACACCAAAATCTAATTTTTGAAGTGGCCAAATTATGCGCTTATGCGCGTTTGGCAGCTTAGGAGTTTGTCATGTCTCAACAACAAGCATTGCCTTATGTGCCAAAACATCGCGGCACAGAGGCTCAAAAACAACGTGATGAGCAAATTAAAAAGCACATCGCACAAACCGAAAAAGATTTAGGTGGTAAATAATCATGTTTAAAAAAGCTGAACGCAAACAAAGCAAGTTGCGCCTTGCTATATCGGGCGCAAGTGGTTCAGGCAAAACAATCGGGGCGTTAAAGATTGCAACTGGTCTTGGTGGCTCTATTGCTGTGCTTGATAGTGAAAACGGTAGCGCATCTTTATACGCGGATGAATATAATTTTGATGTGGTAAATTTATCCCCACCCTATACACCTGAGCGGTATATAGAAGTCATCAAGGCTGCTGAAAAGGCTGGATATGACACGCTTATTATTGACAGCACAACGCACGAATGGAGCGGTGTAGGTGGCTGCTTAGAATTGGTTGATGATGTTGCAAAAAGCAGATTTAGAGGGAATACTTGGTCAGCATGGAGCGAAATCACGCCGCGCCACAGAGCGTTTGTTGATGCTATATTGCAGTCAAAAATGCACATCATTACTACAATGCGCTCAAAAACAGAAACCGCTCAAGTTGAAGTGAACGGACGAAAACAAGTACAAAAACTTGGCATGAAAGCCGAGCAACGGGACGGTATTGAATATGAGTTTACCGTTGTTTTGGATATTGTTCATGATGGCCATTATGCCAATGCAAGCAAAGACCGCACACAATTGTTTAGCGGAGACCCAAAGCGCATAACGGTAGAAACAGGCGAGCAATTATCAGCATGGCTAAATAGTGGCAAGGCTGAGTTGTTAGAACAAATCCAACCTGAACCACAACAGCCAGTAGAGCAAAAAAAGGTTTACCAACCAAAGATTGATATTATCGCCCTGCTACGCTCAATCACTAACGCATTAAACATTGATGCGCTCAAAGATGCGGCATCAAAAGTACCAAGCGAAGGGTTAAGTGACAAAGATAAAGAATCTATCAAACGCGCCTACGCCAAGCGCAAGCAAGAATTAAGCCCAGTCAATATCGACAGTATTTTGATGCTAATGGAAACAGCTAACACCAAAGAGCAACTTGATAAAACTTGGGTAGAAAAAGTTGATGGTTTTAATGGTAGTGCTGGATTGCTCACCGAAGCGCAGCCTCAAACACTTGTTGAGGCTTATAACAAGTGTCTTGATGAAATCACACTAAATCAAGAAGCCGCTTAATCGAGTTAGCCACGCTAATAGGTGTGGCTATCTTTTTGGAGTATGTATGAAGGCTATTATTTTGGATAGTGAAACCACAGGGCTTAAAGATAGTCGCCCTGTTGAGATTGCCTATATTGATGTATCGGCATTGTTTAATAAGCCTATGTGCATTGATGGCAGTCGTAAGGTTTTTGAATACCGCGTTGAGTTTGATGTTAGGCACTTTTAGCGATGAATTTTAATAAGGTGAGGCGAATGATGAAAGTAACTAAATTAGGTACAAAACCAAGCGAGGCGGTTTGGGCTGGAAGATGCAACTCTTGTACGTCTGAAGCCGAAGCGACGACTGACGAGTTGAAAAATATTACAACCGACCTTAGAGAAGGCGGTCAATTTTCTTGGGAAAAATGCCCTGTTTGTGGTGCTGGCAGTGCAACAGGTTACGGCGGAATGATTTTTTACCCAAAGAAACCATGACTGCCTAACACAGGCGTAAGGCGTGACCACTTGAGCAATTATTTTTAACTTTAGTAAGCGTCTGAGTGGGCATCGCACTTGACGCAATGTTAGATGTTTGGAGTAATGAGAGATGATGCCTTTAACAAAAGAAGAATGGGAAGAAGCGTTAAGATTATTCCCCTTACTCGGAAAAGATTTAACCGTTGGTGCAAGGGTTTGGTTATGCCAATTTGACCCCGAAGATGGCAGCCTGACTGGTAAAGACAGAGGTTCTATTACTGCAATTTTTGATAGTTACTATCATTTTGGGTTAAAAGTGTATGTGTTTGAGTCGATGTGTGAAAACCCGCATCGTCTTCAAAGAATGCGGTTTGTAAAAGACGTAGAACTAATGACAGATGCGAATTTTGAGCTACCAACTAAGTAACATCTAACACGGTTCAATAAGGCGTGACCGCTCACACGATGATTTTATAACTACACAAGCGCATGGGCGGGCATCGCGCTTGATTGCGATATTAGACAGCGAGGATAGGATAATGAGCGATTTTTTAGAATTTCCAAAAATGGCACGTTTGAGTCGTGAAATTATTGTAACTGAAAAACTTGACGGAACTAACGCGCAAGTTTTGATTACGGAAGATGGACAAATTGTGGCAGGAAGCCGAACGCGTTGGATTACGCCACAAGATGATAATTTTGGCTTTGCCGCTTGGGTTGAAGCAAACAAAGAAGAGTTGCTAAAACTTGGTGTAGGCCGTCATTTTGGGGAATGGTGGGGCATGGGCATACAACGTAAGTACGGAATGGCTGAACGTAAGTTTTCGTTATTTAACGTGCAGCGTTGGGCTAAACATGGTACAGAACCGAAGCAAATACCAACAGGCGACCCGCGTATAATTAAGATGCAAGATGTTTTACCTGCTTGTTGTGACTTAGTGCCTGTGCTCTACCGCGGCGATTTTGACACCAACAGAATAAATGAGTGTCTGGATAATTTGCGTGAGTTTGGCAGTTATGCGAGTGAAGGATTTATGAAGCCCGAAGGTGTTGTAGTTTTTCACACGGCTGGCAATGTTGGATTTAAAAAGACTTTAGAAAAAGATGAGATTCCGAAGTCTGTGGCCAAAAAGCAAGCGGTCTAACTATTGCAATAAGAGGCGATGCCCCACGCTGATATTTGCAAGTGAGAGTATGCCAAAAGCACACAAAAGTATAGTGATTGGTTGGGGCAACGTCCTTTTGATTGCTGAGTTAGATGTGTTTACGATTAACGATGGAGTTTAGCGATGAGTAGCATAATTAAACGTGAACATAGTTTTATTGACAAATGGAATTGGAAAATGGACTTCTGTTTAAAAAAGAAATGGCCGCCAAGTAACTCGTATTTTTGGG
>Ga0208916_10001273_pt1 | contig 10961 bp, 11 predicted proteins | sample DEB19_08_DNA_5_FD_184523 | JGI IMG/M metagenome (GOLD analysis project Ga0208916, IMG submission 184523) | Aqueous microbial communities from the Delaware River and Bay under freshwater to marine salinity gradient to study organic matter... | ecosystem: Environmental > Aquatic > Marine >... | reverse complement strand
CGTTGCCAAACTGCGTTACCACCGCATCATCATCATGACTGATGCTGACGTTGACGGTGCCCACATCCGCACCTTGCTGCTCACCTTCTTTTACCGTCAGATGCCTGAATTGGTTGAACGCGGCCATATCTACATTGCTCAACCGCCTCTTTACAAGGTCAAGGCTGGCAAAGAAGAGCTTTATCTGAAAGACGCCAGCGCCTTGGATGGGTTTTTGCTGCGCATCGCGATGCGCGACGCCAGCATCTTCACCGGTGGTCCGAATGGAACGACCATTGACGGCGACACGCTTGCCGAACTGGCACGCAAGCATCAAGTCGCTGAGGCTGTCATAGCGCGTTTGGGTGCCTTCATGGATGCCGAGTCCTTGCGGTCAATTGCTGACGGCGTGGCGCTTAATTTGGACACCTTGCCGGGGGCTGAAGCATCGGCTGCTGCACTGCAAGCTCATTTGCCTGATGCTGTTGTGGTCGGTGAGTTCGATGTGCGAACAGACAAACCGTTGCTGCGCATCAGTCGTCGCCATCACGGCAACACCAAAAGCAGCGTCATCACGCAAGACTTTGTCCATGGCTCTGATTACGCAGCCTTGGCCGAAGCCGCTCAAACCTTCAAATCATTGCTCACTGAGGGCGCCCGCGTCATGCGCGGTGAAGGCGAGCGGAAAAAAGAAGAAAAAATCAGCGATTTCCGCCAAGCCATGCGCTGGCTGATTGTGCAAGCTGAGAATGGCACCTCGCGCCAGCGTTACAAAGGGCTGGGTGAGATGAATCCGGCGCAGCTGTGGGAAACTACGATGGACCCAACGGTGCGTCGCTTGCTGCGTGTGCAAATTGATGACGCGATTGAAGCGGATCACGTTTTCACCATGCTCATGGGTGACGATGTGGAGCCGCGCCGCGAGTTCATTGAAGCGAATGCGCTCAGAGCTGGCAATATCGATGTCTGACGCCACGACAGCACCTGCCTGCCCGCAATGCGGGCTTGAAAACACCTATCAGGATGGGATCAACTTTGTCTGCCCGGATTGCAGTTTTGAGTGGCCTGTGGCTGAGGAGGCTGATGAGGCCACCGCAGAGTCCGACGGTGTGATTCGTGACGTCAACGGCAACGCTTTGGTCGATGGTGATGCGGTGATTCTCATCAAAGACCTGAAGGTCAAAGGATCATCCATCGTGCTCAAGAAGGGCACGAAGGTTAAGAGCATTCGTCTGCCTGACGGTGCTGGCGACCATGAGGTAGATTGCAAGACCGACCAAGGCGGCTTCATGCTCAAGGCCTGCTTTCTGAAGAAGGCTTGAACTTCAGATGAGCGGCCTCCCCTGATGGGAGCCGCTCATTTTCGCAATCACTTGCCGTCAGGCAATTCGATTTTGACTTCCAGTACATCCAGATTGTCTTGACGCTCAAGGTTGACCTTGATGTCATTTGGATTGATGTTGATGTACTTAGAAATGACGGCAATCAGGTCGCGCTGCAGCGCTTGCAAATAGTCAGGTTTGTGGTTCCCGCCTGAACGCTCGTGCGCCAGGATGATTTGCAAACGCTCTTTGGCGACGCTGGCCGTTTTCTTTTTCTCGCCAAGCAAAAAGGAAAGGAAAGACGCCATGGCTTATTTCCCTCCGAAGAGGCGTTTGAGAAAGCTGGGTTTTTGCGCGTCAATGAAGCGCATCGGCTTGTCTTCGCCAAGGAAGCGGTCGATCACGTCCTTGTAGGCTTCTGAGACGTCGGTGCCAGCCATGTGAACGGCAGGTACGCCTTGGTTGGAGGCTTGCAACACGGACTCTGATTCAGGGATGACGCCGATCAGTTTGATGCGCAGGATGTCGGTGATGTCTTCGAGCGACAGCATCTGGCCTTGGTCGACGCGGTTCGGGTTGTAGCGTGTGATCAGCAAGTGCTCTTTGATGGGCTCGCTGCCTTCCATACCGCGCTTGGTCTTGCTCGACAGCATGCCCAGAATGCGGTCTGAGTCGCGCACGGACGAGACTTCAGGATTGGTGACGATGAGGGCTTCATCGGCAAAGTGCATGGCCATCAGCGCGCCAGTTTCGATACCTGCCGGGGAGTCGCAAATGATGTATTCAAAGTCCATGGCGGACAGGTCTTTGAGGACTTTCTCAACGCCGTCTTTGGTCAGCGCTTCTTTGTCGCGCGTTTGTGAAGCGGCGAGGACATACAGGTTCTCGCATTGTTTGTCTTTGATGAGCGCTTGGTTCAGGTTGGCTTCACCTTGAATGACGTTGATCAGGTCATACACCACGCGGCGTTCGCAGCCCATGATGAGGTCCAAGTTACGCAGGCCGACATCGAAGTCGATGACGGCGGTTTTGTGACCGCGCAGGGCCAAGCCGGTTGCAAAGCTGGCACTGGTGGTGGTTTTACCCACGCCGCCCTTACCGGAAGTCACCACAATGATTTTGGCCATTACTGAAAGTCCTTTGATTGAAAACGTGGGGTCTGAAGGCTGCTTGGATTGACGAACGACGGCGTCATTTTCACATTGCATCCATGACTAATTTGTCGCCATCGGGGCCTGCCACCAGCCGCACTTGGGCTGGCTTGCCCAGAATGTTGGCGGGCAGCGGGTTTTCGCTGGTGCGGTAAATGCCCGCAATGGAGATGAGTTCGGCTTCTAAGCTGAGGGCGAAGATGCGTGCCTCGGTGTTGCCGCGGGCGCCAGCCATGGCTTTGCCACGCAGCGGGGCGTAGACATGGATGTGGCCGTCGGCAATGATTTCAGCGCCGGCGTTGACCATCGCCAGCACCACGAGGTCTCGGCCACGGGCATAGATTTGCTGGCCCGAACGCAAGGGCTTGTTGATGACCAGCGCACCCAGTGGCGCTTCGGGCGGGGGCTGCACCGCCACCGGGGCGGTGACTGGCGCGGGTGTGGGCGCAGCTTTGACGCTGGCCGCGGCTTGTTTGGCAGGAGCGACTTGGCGCTCGGGTTCCGGTGTGGGCGGACTGCTGGCTACCACCCGGGCGTCCGGGGCAGGCAACAGCCCGGCCGCCAGTCCGTCGGCCATCTGGGCTGGACTGCCACCTTTGATGGCAATCGGCACCACGCTGTATTGACGCAGCAGATTCAAGAGGGCCGGGAAATCAATCGATTCAACATCGGTACCGTTTCGCCGCGCCGCTGCATTCAGCTGCGTCAGGTCGATGACCAGCGGGTCGTGGTCAAAAAAGTCGGGAATATCACCGAAGCGGGTTTTCAGGTCGCGCGTCAAGGCGCCTAAGTCGGTGGACTTGAGCAGCAAGGCAACCAACGGCAGGTTGGCACTCTTAATCTCAAATGAGGCCGGTGGAACAACGGTCATGGATGATGGGCGGAGCGTGGCCGAGGGTAAGCAAAACACGGGTATGAAACCAAGGGTCAAGCACAGCGTCTGTTCGACGGGCTTGAACCGGCCAACATTTTAACAGCGGAGCCAGCAGGCAGCGCTAGGGAAGGAGCAGTCTTCGACGGCCCGCGATCAAAACACAATTTCAGCAGCGAGTGGCGCGTGATCAGACAGGTGTGACCAAGGTTTGCGCGGCAACACCAAGGGTGCATGAGCGCTTGCATTGCGCACGTAAATGCGGTCCAACCGGAGCAGCGGAAAGCGCGCCGGAAAGGTCCGCGCGGCCCGACCATGGTTCTGCACAAACACTTCATGCAGGTTCGCGCCTTTTTCCAACTGCTTGTGCGCACGCATACGCCAGTCATTGAAGTCGCCGGCAACGATCACTGGCGCGTCAGGCGGAATGTCATGACGGACCATGTCGCAGATCATGTCCATTTGTTGCTTGCGGTGTGACTCCAGCAGACCCAAGTGGACGCAGATAGCGTGGACGTTGGGCTGGTGTTCTGGCATTTTCAGAGTGCAATGGAGCAGACCGCGCCGCTCGGGGCCGCTGATAGAGACGTCTCGGTTCTCGTGATGGATGATCGGAAACTTGGACATCACCGCATTGCCATGGTGGCCTTTGGTGTAAACCGCGTTTCGCCCATAGGCAAATTCCGGCCAAAGGCTGTCGGCTAAAAATTCATAATGCGGTGCGTCAGGGTAGTTGTCGAATTTGTCGGCGTGCGTGGTGTGTGTACCGGCAACTTCCTGCATAAAAACCACATCGGCCCCGACCCGCCGAACGGCATCACGCAACTCATGCAGGATGAACTTGCGGTTGAAAAACGTGAACCCCTTGTGGATGTTCACCGTCATGACCTTGATGGAAAAAGCCGGCGGATCGCTGGTTTGAGAAAGATCAGCTTCTGGTGACCGGATGACGGGACGCGGGACGAGCATGAGGTGAGCCAACGAACGAATGGTCAAAGTGGCGTTTTAACGCGGGTGGTCATGTTGACGCCGTAGGACAGCGGACACAACCCCAAGGCGCTATGTTGTCACACCTGGCACCGACCTCACGTACGGAGATGTTTCTATACTCGCGCTTGAATGGTCTTGCTGTTGGGCCTGCGTCTGGAGTTGAGCGATGTTGATCTATTTGGTACTTGGGTTGCTGGTGTTTTTGGGCGTGCATTCGATCCGACTGGTTGCTGATGGTTGGCGCAACCGCTGCATCGCGCGTTTTGGCAAGACGACTTGGAAATGCGCTTACAGCGCGGTGTCGCTGGTCGGCTTTGCGGCCATCGTCTTTGGATATGGGTTGGCTCGGCAACAGCCGGTGCAGTTGTGGGTTCCGCTCGCGGGCATGCCGCATTTGGCGGCGCTGCTGACTTGGGTGGCATTCGTATTGCTGGCGGCTACTTATATTCCGCGCAACCATTTCAAGGCGCGCTGGCATCATCCGATGTTGCTCGCGACCAAACTCTGGGCGCTGGCGCATTTGTTGGCCAATGGCACGCTGGCCGGAGCGGTGCTGTTCGGTAGCTTTTTGGTGTGGGCAATTGTGATGTTTGCGAATGCACGGCGGCGTGATCGACGCGAGGCTATGCGCTACGCGCCAGGCTTGCTGAGTCGCAGCCTAACCAGCGTGCTGGTGGGCACGCTGGCTTGGGCCACGTTTGCGTTCTGGTTACACGGCTTACTGATTGGTATATTGCCGCTGAGCTAAAGGATCAGCCGGGATGGCGTCCGTGCATGCCATCCGCGCGCCCCATGCCATGACCACCGTGGCCCCTGAAGGCGAGCTCGAATTGCTCGTCAAAAACCTTCTTTTGATCTGCGCTCAAAACCGCATAAAAGGTTTTGGTGGCTTGCGCACGTTGATCCATCCGCGCGGTCATCTCGGCCACGCGCTCTGCGTGCAAAACGCGCATGCGGTCCAGCCGTTCAGGCGTTGGCAACTTGCTCAGCTCGGCATGCACGGCGGCCATGGATGTCTGAGGCGTTGCGCGAGGGCTTGGTTTGATGGCCTCGGTGTAGGTCGTCCAAGCGGCTTCTTGTGCTGGCGTGAGCTTCAGCTTGGCCTTGATCTCGGCCAAGCGCTGGGCCATGCGGGCCTGCATCGTGGCTGGATCGTGCATGCCCATGGCTTGACCGTGTGCGGCCGGGCCAGCACCCGGACCAGCGCCCGGAAAAGGTTGGGCCATGCTGTAACCAGCGAGTGTGCTGAGAGCGCCTGCCAAGATGAGGGTGTGAAGTGGTTTGAAGTACGTGCGCATGATTTATTCCCTTGAAGTGAAGTTGACGAAAAAGCAAGGGCTGAAGCTTTGTGCGACAGCTTGATGGTGAGTCTGAGCGAGCCTTGTTTCGGCCGCGTGATGCGTGTGTATGGCTTTGTAAAGTTGATCGAGCAGACGTGTTTTAAAAAATGTGCCGCCAGCCCATGCGGCATGCCACAATGATTTCAGCTTGTCGGGGTGCCAAAGATGAAATATCTGCGGCTGAGATCGCTTTACTGCGAGACCCGCTGAACCTGATCGGGATCATCCCCGCGTAGGAAACAAGGCACTTTGGCTCCGGTATTCCATGATGGACTTTGCTTAAAAACGCAAGCCCACCATGGGCATCATCTCCGGCTCCCCAGGCAGGCTCACCACGACCTACTGGAGACAACCATGGCCAAAACCGCACTTACCGTCGACGCTGCAGACTTGACCCGCCGCATCACCCGCACGCCTTTTCCGGGTTCGCGCAAGATCTACATAGAAGGCTCACGGCCTGACATTCGTGTTCCATTTCGCGAGGTCACGCTGACCGACACGCTGGTCGCTGAAGGCAAAGAAACCCGCCGTGAAGCGAATCCGCCGCTGCGTCTGTTTGACTCGTCCGGTGTCTACACCGATCCGCAGGCCAGCATCGACATCACGCGCGGCTTGTCGCCTTTGCGTGGCGCTTGGATCAACGAACGTCACGACACCGAAGCGCTCCCTGGCATCAGCAGTGCTTACGGCCGCGAGCGCCTGAACGCCCCCTTGCTGGCTGCGCTGCGCATGACCCATTCGCCAGTGCCGCGCCGCGCCAAGGCGGGTGCCAACGTGTCGCAAATGCACTATGCACGCCAAGGCATCATCACCCCCGAGATGGAATACATTGCGATTCGCGAAAACTTGGTGCGTGCGCAGTTGGCTGAGCGACTGGCAACAGAACGCGTGCCTAAAACTGGCCATTCTTTCGGTGCGTCAATTCCGAAGGACATCACTGCCGAGTTTGTGCGGGATGAAGTGGCGCGCGGCCGGGCCGTGATCCCGAACAACATCAACCATCCCGAAAGCGAGCCGATGATCATCGGCCGCAACTTTCTGATCAAGGTCAACGCGAACATCGGCAACTCGGCCGTCACGTCGAGCATTGAGGAAGAAGTCGACAAGCTGGTTTGGTCCATCCGCTGGGGCGCCGACACGGTGATGGATTTGTCGACCGGCGAGAACATCCATGAAACGCGCGAATGGATTTTGCGTAACTCGCCGGTGCCGATTGGCACGGTGCCAATCTACCAAGCCTTAGAAAAAGTCAATGGCAAAGCCGAAGACCTGACGTGGGAAATTTTCCGCGACACCTTGATCGAACAAGCAGAGCAGGGCGTTGACTACTTCACCATTCATGCGGGCGTGCGCTTGGCCTATGTGCCGCTGACGGCCAACCGCTTGACCGGCATCGTGTCGCGCGGCGGTTCCATCATGGCCAAGTGGTGTTTGTCGCACCACAAAGAGAGTTTTCTATACGAGCACTTTGAAGACATCTGCGAGATCATGAAAGCCTATGACGTGTGCTTTTCACTCGGCGATGGTTTGCGCCCGGGCTCGATTGCAGACGCCAACGACGAAGCCCAATTTGCGGAGCTGCACACGCTCGGTGAGCTGACACAGATCGCCTGGAAGCATGACGTGCAGGTGATGATTGAAGGGCCCGGTCATGTGCCGCTGCAGCTGGTCAAAGAGAACGTCGAGAAGCAGCTCGAAGCTTGCTTCGAAGCCCCTTTCTACACGCTGGGGCCCTTGATCACCGACATCTCGCCCGGCTACGACCACATTTCATCGGCCATGGGCGCGGCCAACATCGGCTGGTATGGCACCGCCATGCTGTGCTACGTGACGCCCAAGGAGCACCTCGGTTTGCCGAACCGCGACGACGTCAAGCAAGGTTTGATCGCCTACAAGATTGCCGCCCATGCCGGCGACTTGGCCAAGGGTTATCCGGGTGCGCAAATGTGGGACAACGCGGTCTCGAAAGCGCGCTTCGAGTTTCGTTGGGAAGACCAGTTCCGTCTGGCCATCGACCCCGACACGGCGATGGCTTATCACGATGAAACATTGCCGAAAGAAAACGCCAAGGTGGCGCATTTTTGTTCGATGTGCGGGCCGAAGTTTTGTTCGATGAAGATCTCACAGGAAGTGCGCGAGTTTGCGCGGCTGAACCCGGCTACCACCACGCTGTCAACGACGTCTTTGGCTGGCGTGATTCCTATCAAGCAAGTGCAGCAGAGCTTGCAAGACAAGGCGCAGGAGTTTCGCGAAGGCGGCAGCGAAATTTACCAGTGAACTGACGACCCGTCAGCTGCCGGCCAGCTCGTCAAGAATCGGACAATCTGGCCGGTTGTCGCCGTGGCAGCCGTGGATGAGGTGGTTTAGTGTGCGCTGCATTTCTTGCAATGCGGCGACGCGCTGCGCCAGCTCATCGGCATGTTTTTGCGCGATGCGTTTGACGCTGGCACTGGTGCGCCGACGGTTGTTCCACAGGCTCACCAGCTCGGCGATCTCAGCCATCGAAAAACCGAGGTCGCGGGCCCGTTTGATGAAGCGCAGCACGTGCACTTCGGCTTGGCTGTACTGCCGGTAGCCGCTGTCGGTGCGCTGTACTTTGCCCAGCAGTCCGAGTGACTCGTAGTAACGGATCATCTTGGCAGACACACCGGATTGCTCGGCGGCGCTGCCAATGTTGACCGGTGCGGCCTCTTGAGCGGCGGTGCTCATGCGTGTGGGCGCATCAGGCGGCGACGCCATAGCCTTCTGCCGCTATGGCCTTGGCCAAGGCTTCGCGGGCTTGCGTGCTGTCGATGTCAACGCGGTTGGCAGCGCGGTCTATGCTGACTTGGGCTTGCGGGTCAAGCTGCTGCACAGCATTTTTGACGGCGCGTTCGCAGTGACCGCAGGTCATGCCTGTGACGTTGAAGGTTTGGTTCATGGCAGTCTTCCTTTGTGTTGATGAAAGCATAGTCTGAAGCTTCCCATGGTGGCAAGGTCAAGCGTTTTAATATAACTTGACCTTACCACCATGGCAGGGTTTATGCTCCGCTCATGAACACTCCTCTTGTCGCTGAACCCACCACGCTAACCTCAACCTTAGACCTTGGCATTGAGGGTATGACCTGTGCCTCCTGCGTCTCGCGGGTCGAAAAAGCCTTGAAAAAAGTACCGGGCGTGCAAGACGCCACGGTGAATTTGGCAACCGAGTCAGCGCGCATCACTTTCGGGGCGTCAGACCAAGCTGAAGCGATGCTGCGGCGAGCAGTCCGTGAAGCCGGCTACGGCGTCCGTGAAACCGACTTGATGAACGAAGCACAAGACGCTTCAGCTTGGGCTGGTTTTGCGCCTGTTGCGGTGGCGTTGGCACTGTCAACGCCGCTGGTGTTGCCGATGCTGGCAGATCTGTTTGGCCGGCACTGGATGCTGCCGGCGTGGCAGCAGTTCTTGTTGGCGACGCCTGTGCAATTTATCTTGGGTGCGCGTTTTTACCGGGCTGGTTGGCATGCGCTGAAGGCGCTCACAGGCAACATGGATTTACTCGTCGCCATTGGCACCAGCGCGGGTTGGGGTTTGTCGGTGTGGCTGTGGTTGAGCGCCGAGTCTGGCAGCATGCCGCACCTGTACTTTGAGGCCTCGGCGGTGGTGATTTCGCTGGTGATGTTGGGCAAGTGGTTGGAGACGCGGGCGAAGCGGCAGACCACCGCGGCCATTCGCGCCTTGCATGCGCTGCGGCCAGCCTTGGCGCACGTGATCTTGCGCTCTGGCGAGCAGATCGATGTGCCGGTGGCGGAGTTGTTGGTGAATGACCGCGTGGTGGTTTTGCCCGGCGAGCGCTTGCCGGTTGACGGTGTGCTGACAGAAGGCCGCACGCAAGTCGATGAGTCCATGCTGACGGGCGAACCGCTGCCAGTGTCCAAGGAGATTGATGCGACTCTTACCGGCGGCAGTATCAATGGCGATGGTCGTGTCGTCATGCTCGTCAGCGCAGTCGGGCGCGACACCGTGCTCTCCAAAATCATCAGTCTGGTGGAAGATGCTCAAGCGGCGAAGGCGCCGATTCAGCGCTTGGTCGACAAGGTTTCAGCGGTATTTGTGCCCGTGGTTTTGTTGATTGGTTTGGCCACCTTGCTACGTTGGCTGACCATGGGCGAGCCGCTGGAGGTGGCGTTAATTCGTGCGGTGGCTGTGTTGGTGATTGCTTGCCCTTGCGCGCTGGGCTTGGCCACGCCTGTGGCCATCATGGCTGGGACTGGCGTGGCGGCGCGTGCTGGCATTTTGATCAAGGACGCGCAGGCGCTTGAGTTGGCACATCGAGCCGACACCGTGGCTTTTGACAAGACTGGGACTTTGACGGTGGGGCAGCCGCGTTTGGTGGCGTTTGTGGCCGCTGGTGATGCTGATGAGTCAGCTCAGTTGTGCGCGGCAGCCAGCTTGCAAAGCGGCAGTGAACATCCGCTCGCGCGTGCCGTCGTGAACGCGGCCAAAGGGCGCGGTTTGGACTTGTTGGCACCCGACGATGTGCGTGCTGTGGCCGGCCGCGGCACTGAAGGCAATGTGGCGGGTACGGCGTATCTGATTGGCAGCCTGCGCTGGGTTGAAGAGCTCGGTGTGAGTTTGGGTGGTTTGGCACCGCATGCCGAGCGTTTGCAGAAAGATGGTGCGACCTTGTCGGCCTTGCTTGAGCGCACGCCGCAAGGTCTGGCGTTACGCGTGTTGATGGGTTTTGCTGATGAACCCAAGCCGGGTGCACGCGAAGCCTTGGCATCCCTGCGCGCTCGCGGTTTGCGCATCATCATGATCTCTGGTGACAACCGCGGCGCGGCACTGGCCATGGGCGCACGGCTCGGTCTCAGCGCCGATGAGGTGATGGCCGAAGTCTTGCCTGGCGATAAAGCGGCCAAAGTTTCAGAGCTTAAGCAGGGGGGTAAAACAGTGGTCATGGTCGGTGACGGCGTCAACGACGCACCCGCTTTGGCTGCAGCCGATATCGGCATGGCCATGGGCACTGGCACCGACGTGGCGATGCATGCAGCCGGCGTGACCTTGATGCGCGGCGATGTCTCCTTGGTCGAAGGAGCGCTGGATATTTCACACCGCACAGTGATGAAAATCCGACAGAACTTGTTCTGGGCTTTTGCCTATAACGTGGCCGGTATTCCGCTGGCGGCGTTGGGCTACCTGAACCCGGTGCTGGCTGGCGCGGCCATGGCGCTGTCAAGTGTCAGCGTCATGGCCAATGCCTTGCTGCTCAAGCGTTGGCGGCTTAAGCAGGTTCAGCGCATCTCAGGCGAGGCGGATCAGGCCAGTGTTGGGTAGTCCGTGTAGC
>Ga0208916_10001272_pt1 | contig 10970 bp, 10 predicted proteins | sample DEB19_08_DNA_5_FD_184523 | JGI IMG/M metagenome (GOLD analysis project Ga0208916, IMG submission 184523) | Aqueous microbial communities from the Delaware River and Bay under freshwater to marine salinity gradient to study organic matter... | ecosystem: Environmental > Aquatic > Marine >... | reverse complement strand
GCAGCGAGTGCGAAACGTTCGTCGTTTGCAGTTAGTTTTTTTGAATCAGATTAACGAGCACATTCAGCTCGACATGCACCACACCGCGTCCGAACCCACGTCGAAACCAATGCAGCCCCAAGCTGACTAGTTTAAGGCATTCTCAAAAAATTCAAGAGCTCGCCGGCAGAACGAATCGTGGCATGGGCATTCCAAGCGTCGGTTTCACCCGCAGCGCCAAGGTAGCCATAGGCTGCAGCCACGGTCGGCATGCCTGCTGCGCGACCGGCCACAATGTCGCGCTCGTCATCGCCAACGTACAAACAGCGCTCCGGCAATATATTCATCTGCCGCGCGGCTTCCAGCAAAGGCGCTGGATGCGGCTTGGCATGCGGCGTCGTGTCTCCGCAGACAACCGTCGATGCGGTCGAAAAGAGCGGCATGCAGCGCGTCAACGGCAAAGCGAAGCGCTCTGACTTGTTGGTCACCACGCCCCACTTCAATCCAAGTCCCTCGATCTGGCTGATCAACTCGGCTACACCATCAAACGCGTAAGTCCTCTCGGTCAGGCACGCCTCGTAATTCAAAAAGAATTCTTCACGGAGCGCCAAAAAAGCCGGGTCTTGCGGTGTCAAGCCCAAGGCCACACCAATCATTCCGCGCGCGCCTGCTCCGGCCATTGGGCGGTAATCGGTCAAAGGCAGTGCGGACAGGCCTCGATCAGTGCGCATTTTGTCTGCGGCTGCGCCCAGATCGGGCGCACTGTCTACTAAAGTACCATCCAGATCAAACAGCACCGCTTCAATGCCGTCAAAAAATTGAAGCTTCTGGTTCATGCTTTTTGCATGGCCAGCATGTAGTTGACGCTGGTGTTGGCGCTGAGCCAGTAGTGGCGCGTCAACGGGTTGTATTCCATGCCGCGCGTGTGCTGCAAGTCAAGGCCGGCTGCGCGGGCGTAGGCTGCCAGTTCACTGGGTTTGATGAACTTGGCGAATTCATGGGTGCCGCGTGGCAATAAGTTCAGCACGTATTCCGCGCCGACGATGGCAAACAGAAACGCTTTGGGGTTGCGGTTGATGGTGGAGAAGAAAACCCGGCCGCCCGGTTTCACCAGCGTGGCGCAGGCCCGAACCACTGACGCGGGGTCTGGCACGTGCTCTAGCATTTCCATGCAAGTGACAACGTCAAAGCTCGCGGGCTGTTCGTCTGCGAGTTTTTCCGCACTGACTTCGCGATACGTCACGCCTTCGGTTTGGGCCTCGAGTGCATGGAGTTGCGCTACCCGCAGCGCCTTGGTGGCTAAGTCAATGCCCAACACCTCAGCCCCTTTGCGCGCCATTGAGTCTGCCAAGATGCCGCCGCCGCAACCGATGTCGAGCACTTTTTTTCCCTTGAGCGGCACCAAATCATCAATCCACGCTAAGCGCAGCGGATTGATTTGATGCAAGGGTCGAAATTCGCTCTCGGTGTCCCACCAACGGTGAGCAAGATCAGAGAACTTGGCCAGTTCGGCCGGATCAGCGTTTTCAGTTGAGTGCATGGGCTGATTATCGTTGAGGCATAAAAAAACCGCGCCGAAGCGCGGTTTTTTGAAGCGATCCAGAAGGGATTACTTGCTTGCGCGTGTACCGACAACCTCGATTTCGACGCGGCGATTTTTCGCACGGCCTTCGGAAGTTTTGTTGTCAGCCACTGGCTGGCTCTTGCCTTTGCCTTCGGTGTAAACGCGGTTTTTCTCAATGCCTTTAGACACGAGGTAAGCCTTGACGGACTCGGAGCGCTTGACAGACAACTTCTGGTTGTACTTCACGCTACCGATAGAGTCAGTGTGACCCACAGCAATGATGACTTCAAGGTTGATGCCCTTGATTTTGCCAATCAGGTCGTCCAACTTGGCGCGGCCTTCTGGTTTGAGTGCAGATTTGTCGAAGTCAAAAAACGCATCAGCGGCGTAAGTGACTTTGGTTGCAGCAACTGCTGGAACAACGGCTGGGGCAGCTTTAGCCACTGGGGCTGGCGCAGGCGCTGGTGCAGGTGCAGGTGGGACAACAACCACAGGAGCGGCTGGAACAATCGCGCCATCGCAGCCTTTGGCCGCAGTAGCAGGTGTCCAAGCCGTACCGCGCCAGCACAGTTCACCGGCGCCGTTTTTCCAAACCAGATCGCCGGTACCGTTGCGCCAGTTGTCGACGGATTGAGCGCCCGCAGCTGTCACAAGCGCTACGGAAGCGAACAACACTGCCAATTTATTGAGTTTCTTCATAGTTGTCCTCTGAGATTTGCAGCAGCAGAGCTGCCGATGACTGAATTTACTGAAATATGTACGCCATGAGTGGCCATCACCCTCAGCGTTACAACTATTGTGCCATAGGGATGTGTGACGAAGAACAAGGTCGAGCTCTTGTCTCACAAGGGTCTGGCCATTCTTCTTCTATTTTGTTGCGAGCTCACCACAAAAGAAGATGGCGTTCGAGGCCCTAAAATGACGGGTTGCACAAACTCGGCCTAGCCAGGTTGTGTTTTCGCCTCATCCAAGCATTTTGCTTATTTTGCGACTTCTCTCAGGCCCTCCATGACTCAGTTTGCCAAAGAAACCCTCCCCATCAGCCTGGAAGAGGAAATGCGGCGCAGCTACCTCGATTACGCCATGAGCGTGATCGTCGGGCGTGCGTTGCCAGACGCCCGCGACGGACTCAAGCCCGTGCATCGGCGCGTTTTGTTTGCTATGCACGAGCTCAACAACGACTGGAACAAGCCCTATAAAAAGTCCGCGCGTATCGTCGGTGACGTGATCGGTAAATACCACCCGCACGGCGACAGTGCGGTGTACGAAACAATCGTTCGCATGGCGCAGGATTTTTCACTGCGCCACCTGCTGGTAGACGGTCAGGGCAACTTCGGCTCGGTCGACGGCGACAACGCTGCGGCCATGCGTTACACCGAAATCCGCATGTCCAAAATCGCCCACGAACTGCTGGCCGACTTGGACAAGGAAACCGTCGACTTCGGACCCAACTACGACGGCAGCGAGCATGAGCCGCTGGTCATGCCGGCCAGGTTCCCGAATTTACTGGTCAACGGCTCGTCTGGCATTGCTGTTGGCATGGCCACCAACATTCCGCCGCACAACCTGAATGAAGTGGTCGACGCCTGCCTGCACATGTTGAAGCACCCGGACGCCACCATTGACGACCTGATGGAAATCATCCCCGGCCCCGACTTCCCGACAGCCGGCATTATTTACGGCATCAATGGCGTTCGCGACGGTTACCGCACGGGCCGCGGCCGTGTTGTGATGCGCGCCAAATGCCACTTTGAAGACATCGACAAAGGCCAGCGCCAATCCATCATCGTTGACGAGCTGCCCTACCAGGTCAACAAGAAAACGCTGCAAGAACGCATGGCCGAGCTGGTCCATGAAAAGAAAATCGAAGGCATCAGCCACATTCAAGATGAGAGCGACAAATCAGGCATGCGTCTGGTCATCGAACTCAAGCGCGGTGAAGTGCCTGAAGTGGTTCTCAACAACCTCTACAAACAAACCCAGCTGCAAGACAACTTCGGCATCAACATGGTGGCGCTGGTGAATGGCCAGCCGAAACTGTGCAACCTGAAAGACTTGATCGAAGTCTTCCTGTCGCACCGCCGCGAAGTGGTTACGCGCCGCACGGTGTTCACGCTGCGCAAAGCCCGTGAACGCGGCCATGTGCTCGAAGGTCTGGCCGTCGCGCTGGCGAACATTGACGAATTCATTGCCCTGATTCGCAACGCGCCCACACCGCCTGTCGCCAAGGCTGAGCTGATGCTCAAGCCGTGGGACAGCCAACTGGTTCGCGAGATGTTGACGCGGACACGCACTGATGGCGGCGTGGTGAATGCCGACGATTACCGACCTGACGGCCTTGAGCTCGAATTTGGCATGGGCGCAGACGGCCTTTACCGGTTGTCAGAAACTCAGGCGCAAGAAATTCTGCAAATGCGTCTGCAGCGCTTGACGGGCCTAGAGCAAGACAAGATTGTGGTTGAGTACAAAGCTGTCATGGCAGAGATCGACGATCTGCTCAACATCTTGGCCCACCCAGAACGTGTGTCCACCATCATTGGTGACGAGTTGACCGTGGTGAGAACTGAGTTTGGCCAGACCAAGATCGGCGCACGCCGCAGCCTGATTGAACACAGCTCGTTTGACCTCAGCACCGAAGACCTGATCACACCGACCGACATGGTGGTGACCTTGTCTCATTTGGGTTACGTCAAGAGCCAGCCTTTGAGTGAATACCGCGCGCAAAAACGCGGCGGTCGCGGCAAGCTGGCCACCGCCACCAAAGAAGACGATTGGGTCGACCAACTCTTCATCGCCAACACGCACGACTACATGCTGTGCTTTTCAAACCGCGGCCGTCTTTACTGGCTCAAGGTGTGGGAAGTGCCCGCCGGCTCACGCGGTTCGCGCGGTCGCCCGATCGTCAACATGTTCCCCTTGCAAGAAGGGGAAAAAATCACGGTCGTGTTGCCATTGACTGGCGACAACCGCAGCTTCCCGGCGGATCGTTATGTATTTATGTCGACCTCCATGGGCACCGTCAAAAAGACTCCGCTGGACGACTTCAACAACCCGCGCAAGGCCGGCATCATCGCCGTCGCCCTTGACGACGGCGACTACCTGATTGGCGCGGCCTTGACGGATGGCAAGCACGACGTGATGCTGTTCTCGGACGGCGGCAAGGCTGTGCGCTTTGATGAGAACGACGTCCGCCCAATGGGTCGCACGGCCCGCGGCGTGCGCGGCATGATGCTGGAAGAAACTCAAAACGTCATCGCCATGCTGGTGGCTGAAGACGAGTTGCAAAGCGTGCTGACGGCTACTCAAAACGGTTACGGCAAACGCACCTCGATCGACGAATACACCCGCCACGGACGCGGCACCAAAGGGATGATCGCGATCCAGCAAAGCGAGCGCAATGGCAAGGTCGTGGCCGCCACGCTGGTTCATCCAGACGATGAAATCATGCTCATCACCGACCGCGGCGTGCTGGTGCGCACCCGCGTCAGCGAGATCCGCGAAATGGGCCGCGCCACACAAGGTGTGACCCTGATCGGTCTCGACGACGGCTCCAAATTGAGCGGCCTGCAACGCATCGTTGAGAACGATGCAACGCTGAGCGACGCCGAGCCCGAAGAAGACAACAACAACGACAGCAACCCGGAAATGACTGAATGAAGAGACTAATCACAGCCATCGCACTTGCAACGCTTGGATTTAGCGCTTCGGCGCAAGCCCCTCAAACGCCAATGGCAGCACCTGCGGCATCAGCCTCGCAAGCACCTTTCGCCGCCGACCCCAAGCTGGAATGGGCAAGCAAAGTGGTGGCCTTGCAGCAAGGCCCGGACATGGACCGTTTGGTGGCTAATCTCGCTGGCGGTACGACGCAGGACATGATCAACAACTGGCAGCCGCGCTTGCAAGCCAATGTGGCCAAAGCACAGCAGGCCAAGGTCACCGCCGAGTTGAATGCCGAGCTGCAAAAATACTCTGACGAGGTCAGCAAGATCATTCGCAGCAAACTTCAGCAAGTTGGCGCCGACGCATTGGTCCCAGCTTACATGGAGCGTTTCACGCTGGAAGAGCTGAAACAGATTGCAGGTTTCCTTGAAGCGCCAGCGATCCGTAAATACCAAAGCATCGCGCCGGAGTTGGGTTCTATCTTCACCAGCAAGCTGGTGGAGGTATCACGTGCAGAAGTCATCGCCAGAGCCAAACTGTTTGACGAAGCGGCTAGCCGCATCGTCGGCCCGGCCCCTGCCGCCGCCGCGCCTGCACCCGCAAAACCAGCCGCACCGACGGCCAAACCCGCCAAAAAATGAGCCGACCTTACAACTTTTCGGCAGGCCCTGCGGCGCTGCCTGAAGAAGTACTCGAGTGCGCCGCAGCCGAAATGCTGGACTGGCATGGCAGCGGCATGAGCGTCATGGAAATGAGCCACCGCGGCAAAGAGTTTGTTTCGATTTATGAGGCCGCCGAAGCCGACATCCGCGAACTCTTGGCGGTGCCCAAAGAGTTCAGCATCCTGTTCATGCAGGGTGGTGGCATCGCAGAAAACGCCATCGTTCCGCTGAACTTGTCGCGCGGTGAGCAAGCTGACTACGTGGTCACCGGCAACTGGAGTGAGCGTTCACAAAAAGAAGCCCGCAAGTACTGCCAAGTCAACATTGCGGCCAGCAACAGCGCCGACGGCCACACCAGCCTGCCCGCGCCGGCCACATGGCAATTGCAGGCTGACGCTCGCTATGTCCACATCTGCACCAACGAGACCGTGCATGGCGTTGAAATCCATGAATTGCCCGACCTCCAAGCACTCGGCAGCCAAGCACCGCTGGTGATTGATATGTCGTCACACATGGCCTCACGGCCGGTCGATTGGTCGCGTGTTGGCCTGGCTTACGGCGGCGCCCAGAAAAACGTCGGCCCCGCCGGCGTGACGCTGGTGTTTATCCGCCAAGACTTGCTCGGCCACGCCATGCAGCACTGCCCTTCTGCGTTTGACTACAAAATAGTCTCTGACGCCGACTCGATGTACAACACCCCGCCAACTTACGGCATTTACATCGCGGGCCTGACCTTTCAGTGGCTGAAAAAGCAAGGCGGTATTGCCGCTATCGAGCAACGCAACATCGCCAAAGCCAAGCTGCTGTATGACTTCATAGACAGCTCTGACTTCTACACCAGCCGCGTTGCCAAAAACTGCCGCTCGCGCATGAACATCCCGTTTTTCCTGGCCGATGACAAACTCAATGACGCCTTTTTGGCAGAAGCCAAAGCGCGCGGCCTGCTGCAACTCAAGGGCTATAAAAGCCTAGGCGGCATGCGCGCCAGCCTGTACAACGCCATGCCGCTGGCCGGCGTTGAAGCGCTGGTGAGTCACATGCAAGAATTCGAACAAAAACGCGCCTGACCTGCGCCAGACAACAGGACACCATGACACCCAATCTCCCAGACTTGAGAATTCAGATCGACAAGCTCGACAAAGAACTGCTGGCGCTGCTGAATCAGCGGGCCCACGTGGCCGAGCAAGTTGGCGAAGTCAAAAAGCGCGAAGGCTCGCCCTTTTTCAGGCCCGATCGCGTCGCTGCTGTCATTGAGAAAATTCAGCAAGCCAACACCGGCCCGCTGAAGAATGAACACGTCGCCGCCATCTGGAACGAAATCATGTCGGCCTGTCTGGCGCTGGAAGCCCCCGTGCGCGTGGCTTACTTAGGCCCCGCCGGCACCTTCAGCGAACAAGCCGCCCTGAATTTTTTCGGCGCCAGCATCGAGCATGTGTCCTGCAGCAGCATCGACGAAGTTTTTCGCGCAACAGCGGGCGGCAGCGCCAACTATGGCGTGGTGCCGGTCGAAAACTCCACCGAAGGCGTGGTCTCACGTTCGCTGGACCTGTTCCTGAATTCGCCGCTGCACATCATTGGCGAAACCAGTTTGCTGGTGCGTCACAACCTGCTGCGCTTGTCCGATTCCCTTGAAGGCATTGAGGTGGTGTACGCGCACCCGCAAGCTTTGGCCCAGTGCCAAAACTGGCTCACCGCGCACCTGCCGAACGCGGAGCGCCGCACGGCCTCAAGCAATGCAGAAGGTGCCAGGCTGGCCACCACCAATCCGGCTTGGGCCGGCATCGCCAGCGACCGCGCGGGCACGCAGTTTGGTCTGCACACCGCTGCCCACGCGATTCAGGACGACGCCTTCAACCGCACGCGTTTTGTCGTTGTCTGCCTGCCGCAAACACTGCCTTCGCCGCCGCCTTCTGGCAAAGACTGCATCAGCCTGATCGTCTCGGTGCCAAACCGGCCTGGTGCGGTGCATGACATCCTCGCCCCACTCAAAACACATGGCGTGTCGATGACGCGTTTTGAATCCCGGCCCGCTCGTTCCGGCCAATGGGAATACTACTTTTACATCGACTTGCAGGGCCACACGTCTGAGCCGCATGTTGTTGCCGCGCTGAAAGAATTGCAGCAGCTCTGCGCCTTCTTCAAAGTGCTGGGAACTTACCCGGCAGGCGCTTGAGGTTGAGCATCATGTTTGAGCAACTCGGTCTGATCGGCTGCGGCCTGATGGGCAGCTCGTTTGCGCTGGCCCTCAAACGTGCTGGCCTTGTCAAACGCGTGGTCGGCTTCAGCCCGTCCAACAGCACGACGGCACTCGCACTAGAAATGGGCGTGATTGACGCCATCGCTGGCTCAGCCGCAGAAGCGGCCACCGGCGCTGACTTGGTGTTGTTGGCAGTTCCGGTAGCCGCCACCGAAGCCACGCTGCGCGCCATTCAACCCATCATCGCCGCCAACACGCTGGTGATGGACGTTGGTTCGACCAAGCGCGACGTCGTGCACGCCGCTTTGCAGACGCTAGGCAACCGGCTGCCCTGCTTTGTGCCGGCGCATCCCATCTGCGGCCGCGAAGTCTCAGGCGTGCAAAACGCGTTGGTCGATTTGTACGTCGGCAAAAAAGTCATTCTCACGCCGCTGCCGGAAACCGCTGCCGTGCAACGCCAACAAGCCAGTCAGCTGTGGACCGCACTGGGCTCTATCGTCAGTGAGATGTCGCCGCAAACGCATGACGCGGCATATGCCGCTGTCAGCCATCTGCCGCATTTACTGGCTTTTGCCATGATGAACAGCTTGGGCGCGCAAGCCGACGGCGAGCAGTACTTGTCGCTTGCAGGGCCTGGGTTTCGCGATTTCAGTCGCATTGCGGCTGGTGAACCCGCCATGTGGCGCGATATTTTTCTGGCCAACCGGGACGAACTGCTGGCGCAATCACGGCACTTTCAAGCAAGCCTGCAAGCACTTGAAAAATTGATAGCCGCTGGCGATGCAGCATCCCTGCAAGACAGCATTCGCCAAGCCAGCCAAGCGCGTACTGACTGGCACCACTCTGCCGCTACCGCTTCCAAATAACCGTCACGACTCTCTGAGTTTCTGACTTCCCGATGACCGTGGGTGCCTCATGTTTGACATTGAATTTCTAGACATTCCGCCACTCACTGGCGCGCACGGCACGGTTCGCTTGCCCGGTTCTAAAAGCATCTCGAATCGCGTGTTGCTCCTGGCCGCCTTGAGCCAAGGCGAAACCGTGGTGCACGACTTGCTGGCCTCGGACGACACGGCCGTGATGCTGGCCGCACTCAAACAACTCGGCTGCTCGGTCGAGCAAACCGGCCACACCGCCGTCATTGGCGGCTTGGGCGGCAAGCTGATCAACACGCAGGGCAAATTATTCATGGGCAACGCGGGCACCGCCATGCGCCCGCTGACCGCCGCGCTCGCCCTGCTGGGTGGCGACTTTGAACTCTCGGGCGTGCCGCGCATGCACGAGCGCCCCATCGGCGACTTGGTCGATGCCCTGCGCCAACTCGGCTGCGGCATTGACTATTTGGGTCAAGACGGCTTTCCCCCGCTGCGACTGCGCCCCGGCCAACTCCGGCTGGACGCGCCCATCCAAGTCCGTGGCGACGTGTCAAGCCAGTTCCTGACCTCGCTGTTGATGGCGCTGCCATTGGTGGCCGAGCGCGACATTCGCATCGAGGTCTCGGGCGAGTTGATCTCCAAACCGTACATCGAGATCACGCTGAACTTGCTGGCCCGCTTCGGCATTCAGGTGCAGCGTGACGGCTGGCAAAGTTTCACCATTCCGGCCGGCAGCACGTACCAGTCGCCGGGTGAAATTCATGTGGAAGGCGACGCTTCATCGGCCAGTTATTTTGTCGCGCTCGGGGCCATTGCCACCGGCGCAGACCCCAGCCACGCGATTGAAGTCTGGGGCATCGGCTCGGGCTCGATTCAAGGCGACATCCGCTTTGTCGAAGCCGCGCAGCTGATGGGCGCCAAGGTTGACAGCAGCCCCAACTCCCTGAAAATCTCTCGCGGCGCCTGGCCCCTCAAAGCCATCGACCTCGACTGCAATCACATCCCCGACGCCGCCATGACACTCGCCGTCATGGCGCTGTACGCCGACGGCCCAACCACGCTGCGCAACATTGCCAGCTGGCGCGTCAAAGAAACAGACCGCATTGCCGCCATGGCCTGCGAGTTGCGCAAACTCGGCGCTGAGGTTGAAGAAGGTGCAGACTTCATCCGCATCACACCGCCGCAGCAATGGCACAGCGCGGCCATTCACACCTACGACGACCACCGCGTCGCCATGTGTTTTTCGCTGGCGGCCTTCAACCCGGCCGGTCTGCCGGTGCGCATTTTGGACCCCAAATGCGTCGCCAAGACCTTCCCAGATTATTTTGAAACGCTGTTCTCAGTGGCGGAGGCCCAACCGGCCAACATTCCAGTGCTCAGCATTGACGGCCCAACCGCCTCCGGCAAAGGCACGCTGGCCGCGGTGGCCGCGCACCGGCTCGGCTACCACTACCTTGACTCCGGCGCGCTCTACCGCTTGGCGGCCTTTGCAGCCAGCCGCGCCGGCGTTGCCCTGACCGATGCCAACGGCGTTGCCGCCATCGCCGCCACCCTGCCCGTGCGCTTTGTCGGTGACCAGATTTTCCTGTCCGGCGAAGATGTGTCCGACGCCATCCGCACCGAAAGTGCCGGCATGGCGGCCTCGCAAGTGTCGGTTCACCCACCCGTGCGCGCCGCTTTGCTGGCGCTGCAACGCGGCTTTCGGCAGCTGCCTGGTTTGGTCGCCGACGGCCGCGACATGGGCACCGAAATCTTCCCCGACGCGGCGCTCAAAGTCTTCCTCACGGCGAGTGCCAAGCACCGCGCCGAGCGCAGGCATAAGCAGTTGATTTCAAAGGGTATTCCGGCTACACTAGCCGACATTGAAAAGGACTTGGAAGCCCGCGATCTGCGTGACTCATCACGCCAAAGCGCTCCCTTGAAACCCGCTCAAGACGCCAAGCTGCTCGACAATTCTGAGATCTCGATTGAGTCATCAACCGATATTTTGATTGACTGGTGGCGCAGCACCCGGCCCATCTGAAGCTTCTTCA
>Ga0208916_10001271_pt1 | contig 10973 bp, 9 predicted proteins | sample DEB19_08_DNA_5_FD_184523 | JGI IMG/M metagenome (GOLD analysis project Ga0208916, IMG submission 184523) | Aqueous microbial communities from the Delaware River and Bay under freshwater to marine salinity gradient to study organic matter... | ecosystem: Environmental > Aquatic > Marine > Coastal... | reverse complement strand
AAACCCGCTTCTGGAACCCTAAGATGGCTCCGTACATCTTCGGTCACCGCAACCGTATCCACATCATCAACCTGGAAAAATCGCTGCCGATGTTCCAGGATGCAGCCAAGTTCGCGCGTCAACTCGCTGCCAACGGCGGCAACATTTTGATGGTTGGCACCAAACGTCAAGCCCGTGACATCGTTGCGGCTGAAGCTCAGCGCGCTGGCGTGCCTTACGTTGACCAGCGTTGGTTGGGCGGCATGCTGACCAACTTCAAGACGGTTAAGACCTCGATCAAGCGTCTGAAGGAAATGAAGGCTCAGCAAGAGTCTGGCCTCGACACCATCAGCAAAAAAGAGCAACTCACGTTCAAGCGTGAAATCGAGAAGCTCGAAAAAGACATCGGCGGCATCCAAGACATGGCTGCATTGCCAGACGCAATTTTCGTGATCGACGTCGGTTTCCACAAAATCGCCGTGGCTGAAGCTCAAAAGCTCGGTATCCCATTGATCGGTGTGGTTGACTCCAATCACTCGCCTATCGGCATCGATTACGTGATTCCGGGCAACGATGACTCCTCCAAAGCGGTCGAGTTGTACGCCCGCGGCATTGCTGACGCGATCATTGAAGGCCGTGCCAACTCGACTGGCGAAGTGGTTCGTGCTGTGGCGCCTGTCGCCGCCGACGAATTCGTCGAAGTGCAGACTGCAGCTTAATCACTGCGGCCTTGTGCCACTCGAAAAAGGGGCTCGGGTAGCCCCTTTTTCACACTTAAATTTTGCGGACCGGATTCAGTCTGCACCTCGTACATTAAGTCAATCGACTCTCACGGAGAACCAAAAATGATTATCACTGCAAGCATGGTTGCTGAACTGCGCGCTAAGACCGACGCCCCGATGATGGAGTGCAAAAAAGCACTGACCGAAGCCGACGGCAACATGGAAAAAGCCGAAGAAATTTTGCGCGTCAAGCTGGGTAACAAGGCTGGTAAAGCCGCTTCCCGCATCACCGCTGAAGGCGTTGTCGCAACGTATTCTGAGGGCGGCATTGGCGCCTTGGTTGAAGTCAACTGCGAAACCGACTTTGTCACCAAGAACGACAGTTTCTTGGGTCTGGTCAAGGCTGTGGCCGAAGGCATCGTCAAGCACAAGCCGGCTGATGTCGAAGCCATTGGTGCCATGCCTTTCTCGATGGACGGCTTTGGCCCGACGATCGAAGACGTGCGCAAGGGCCTGATCGGCAAGATTGGCGAGAACATGAGTGTTCGCCGCTTCAAGCTGTTTGATGCTGGCAGCCAACTGGCTTCTTACCTGCACGGCACGCGTATCGGCGTGGTGGTGGAGTTTGAAGGCGACGAAACCGCTGCCAAAGACGTTGCCATGCACGTGGCTGCCATGAAGCCAGTGGCTCTGTCCAGCGCTGATGTGCCGGCTGAACTGGTCGCCAAAGAGCGCTCAGTGGCAGCAGCCAAAGCGGCTGAAGATGCAGCCAAAGCCCAGGCCGAAGGCAAGCCGGTTCAGTCCGCTGAGATCGTTGCCAAGCGCATCGACGGTGGCGTGCAAAAGTACCTGAAGGAAGTCAGCCTTTTCAACCAGTCGTTTGTCAAAAATGACAAGCAAACGGTTGAGCAAATGCTCAAAGAACGCGCGACCACGGTGAAAGCTTTCACCATGTACGTGGTCGGCGAAGGCATTGAGAAGAAGGTTGACGACTTCGCTGCTGAAGTGGCTGCGCAGATCGCTGCGGCCAAAGCGGCCTGATAAAGCTGCCAGTTAAAGCCGCTTGATCCTTCACGGCACAAGCGCCGCACCATCCTCATCAACCCACAATCACGGACTCACCATGCCAGCCTACAAGCGGATTTTGCTCAAACTGTCAGGTGAAGCCTTGATGGGTGACGATGCTTTCGGCATCAACCGGGCGACGATTGTGCGGATGGTCGAGGAAATTGCCGAGGTCTCGCGCCTGGGGGTTGAGCTGGCCATCGTCATCGGTGGTGGCAATATCTTTCGCGGCGTGGCGGGCGGCTCGGTTGGCATGGACCGGGCCACGGCCGACTACATGGGCATGCTGGCCACAGTGATGAACGCGCTGGCCTTGGGCGATACCATGGACAAGGCGGGGTTAACGCCCCGCGTGATGTCGGCCATCGCCATCGAGCGTGTGGTCGAGCCTTATGTGCGGCCCAAGGCTTTGCAGTATTTGGAAGAGGGCAAAGTGGTTATTTTCGCGGCCGGAACTGGCAACCCATTTTTCACCACCGACACTGCCGCGGCGCTGCGTGGTGCAGAAATTGGTGCGGAAATCGTGCTCAAAGCGACCAAGGTTGACGGTGTTTACAGCGCCGATCCCCGCAAAGACCCGAACGCCACACGTTACGACACCATCACCTTTGATGAAGCCATGGGCCGGAATCTAGAAGTCATGGATGCCACTGCTTTTGCCTTGTGCCGTGACCAGAAGTTGCCAGTGAAAGTTTTTAGCATTTTCAAGCCCGGTGCGCTCAAACGCGTGGTGATGGGTGAGAACGAGGGCACGCTGGTCCACATTTGAAATTGAAGAAGCAGCTTTTTAGCCCCTTCTTTTGTAAACTTGAATTTTGTTGTAGCCGGAGAAGCAGCCATGAGCATCGAAGACACCAAAACCACCGCCGAAACAAAAATGCAGCAGTCGCTTGAAAACTTCAAGCAAGCGTTGACCAAAATCCGCACCGGCCGGGCCAATCCCGGTTTGCTGGACACCGTGCAAGTCGACTACTACGGTTCGATGGTGCCGATCAGCCAAGTCGCCAATGTGTCCTTGCTGGATGCCCGCACGATCAGCGTCTCGCCCTGGGAAAAAGGCATGGGCGCCAAGATCGAGAAAGCCATTCGTGACTCCGATCTTGGCTTGAATCCGGCCGCGCAAGGCGACTTGATTCGGGTGCCGATGCCAGCCATGACCGAAGAACGTCGCCGGGAAATGACCAAGATCGTCAAAGGCGAGGGTGAGCACGCCAAGGTCGCTATTCGCAACCTGCGCCGCGATGCCAATGAAGGCGTTAAGAAACTGGTGAAAGACAAGCTCGCGTCTGAAGACGACGAGCGACGCGCCCAGGAAGACATTCAAAAGTTCACCGATCGTTTCATTGCCGATGTCGACAAGCTTGTCATCAGCAAGGAACAAGAGATCATGGCCGTTTGACGCACTGCTTGACCCAAAGCTTAACGGCCTGAACGCCATGGCATCGCCTGTACTCAGCAACATGCCGCATCACGTGGCCATCGTCATGGACGGCAACGGGCGCTGGGCGGGTAAGCGGTTTTTGCCACGCATCGCCGGCCACAAGCAAGGTGTGACTGCCCTTCGACATTGCGTCAAAGCCTGTGTCCAACGCGGCATTGGTGTGTTGACGGTGTTTGCTTTTTCCTCAGAAAACTGGAATCGTCCGCACGAAGAGGTGTCCGGTTTGATGGACTTGCTGGCCCGCGCGGTCACCAGCGAAGTGGCCGAACTCAAGCAAAACGGTGTGCGCTTGCATTTCGTCGGCGATCGACAACGGCTTTCAGCCGCCATGCAGGCGGCTTTTCGCAATGCTGAAGACAGCACCGCTTCAAACGCCGGCTTGGTGCTGAATATTTGCTTCAACTATGGCGGGCGCTGGGACATTGCGCAGGCGGCGCAAAAAGTCGCTGACAGTGGTCAGCCCATCACCGAGTTGGCGCTTGACCGGGCGCTGGCACTCGCCCATGTGCCTGATCCAGATTTGTTCATCCGCACCGGCGGTGAACTGCGCATCAGCAATTTTTTACTGTGGCAGTCGGCTTACGCCGAACTGCACTTCACTGACAAACTTTGGCCCGAATTTGACGAGGCTGCATTGGACGAAGCGATTGCTGTGTTTCGGTCACGTGAGCGGCGCTTCGGCCAAACCTCAGCGCAACTCATGGCGCAAGAGTCGGCTCAAGTGACGTCGCGGTCGCAACAAACCATGAAAGCCGTCTGATGCTCAAACAGCGCGTGATCACTGCGGTGGTGTTGCTGGCGATCTTGCTGCCCGCACTTTTTTATCCGTCTCACGTGCCGTTTTGCGCCATCACTTTGGTGCTTATTTCTGCGGGTGGCTGGGAGTGGGGCCGGCTCAACGGCTGCAGTCAGCCGCTGTCCGTGCTGCTGGGTTTGGTTTGTTTGCTGGCCTGCTTGTTGTCGTGGTATTCGGGGCTGTTGACGCAGTCTTTGTCTTGGCTGTGGAGTACTGCGGGAGCCGCTTGGGTCTTGGCCGGTGGCTGGCTACTGCGCAGCGGCGTCAGCGGTTGGCCGCAAATTCCGAAGTCGCTGCGCTTGGTGTTGGGTGCGGTGGCCATTTGGCTGGCGTGGTTGGCCTTGGCTCAGGCCCGCGTGATCGGCGTCAACTTTTTGCTGTCGGTCATGGTGCTGGTGTGGACGGCTGACATCGGCGCTTACTTTGCTGGCAAAACCTTCGGAACCAAGTTCACCAAAACGAAGCTCGCCGCGTCTATCAGCCCGGGCAAAAGCTGGGAAGGTGTTTGGGGTGGCATGCTCTGCGTGTTGATCTTGGCGCTTGGCTGGATCTTGCTTGATCGCAGTGGTGCAACGCAAACTTCAAGTATCTATTCATCGCTGGTCAGCCGCCATGGCTGGCTGGTGATGTTGATCGCGGTGATTTTTCTGTCGGCCATGAGTGTGGTTGGTGATTTGGTCGAGTCGCTGGTCAAACGGAGCGCCGGCGCCAAAGACTCCAGTGGCTTGCTGCCGGGTCACGGTGGTGTTCTGGACAGGGTTGATGCCTTGCTGCCGACGCTGCCTTTGGCGATGATGCTGGCCAGTCTTTGACCCAGAAATGCATTCAATGAAACAGCGCGTCACGGTTCTAGGCTCAACGGGTTCGATCGGCGTCAGCACGCTGGACGTCATGTCCATGCACCCTGAGCGCTTCGAGGTGTTTGCCCTCAGTGCGGCCACGCAGGTCGACCTCATGTTGGCCCAATGCCAGCGTTTCAAACCGACATTTGCCGTCATGGCGAGTCTGCCGCACGGGCAGTTGCTGGCTGAGAAAATGCGAGCCAATGACCTTGCCACGCAGGTCTTGTCTGGCCCCGAAGCGCTGGAGATGATCGCTTCGCATGAGCAGGTGCATGCCGTGATGGCCGCCATCGTCGGTGCCGCAGGTCTGCCGCCGTGTCTGGCTGCGGTCAAGGCCGGTAAGCGCTTGCTGCTGGCCAACAAAGAAGCCTTGGTGGTCGGTGGTGAGATTTTTATGCAAGCGGTGCGCCAAGGCGGCGCAAAACTGCTGCCGATTGACAGCGAGCATTCGGCTATTTTGCAGTCCCTGCCTGAAGACCCCGCAACATGGTCTCAACGCGTTGAAAAAATCATCCTGACAGCGTCAGGCGGGCCGTTCCGCGAGCGCGCTCCCGAGACCCTGCGAGGCGTCACACCAGACGAAGCTTGCGCCCACCCGAACTGGGTCATGGGCCGCAAAATATCGGTCGACTCGGCGACCATGATGAACAAGGCGCTGGAAGTCATTGAAGCGCGCTATTTGTTCGGTGTCACGCCGCAGCAGATCGAGGTCGTGATCCATCCGCAAAGCATCATCCATTCCTTGGTGCAGTACCGCGACACCTCGGTGGTGGCCCAGCTCGGCACACCTGACATGCGGGTGCCGATTGCCTATGGCTTGGCCTGGCCGGAACGCATTGCTTCTGGCGCGCGCGCGCTTGATTTTCGGGCTCTCGCAACCATGACTTTTGACACGCCGGACCCGCTGCGTTTTCCTGGTTTGCAACTGGCTTGGGACGTGCTGGACGGACCGGTTGGTAGCACGGCTGTTTTGAACGCCGCTAACGAAGTGGCGGTGGCCGCTTTTCTGGCCGGGCAAATTCGCTTTGACCAAATTCACCACGTCAACCGTGACAGCTTGGATGCCTGCTCGCTGAGCGAGATACACGGTATTGATGATCTGCTTGCGCTAGACCAGCAAACCCGCGCGGTGGCCACTGCGCACGTCAAGCGAATGTGCGTTTGAGATGCTGACACTACTGGCCTTTGTGGTCGCCTTGGGACTGCTGATCACCATCCACGAGTATGGCCATTACCGCGTTGCCGTGGCCTGCGGTGTGAAGGTGCTGAAGTTTTCTATCGGTTTTGGCAAACCCCTTTACACATGGCGTTGCGCCGGCAAGCCGACCGAGTTTTCGATCAGCGCTTTGCCGCTGGGCGGCTACGTCAAGATGCTGGATGAAAGCGAAGGACCGGTCGATGCGGCCGAGCGCCACCTCGCCTTCAACAATCAGCCTTTGCGCTCCCGTGCCGCGGTGGTGGCCGCCGGGCCGATCGCTAATTTGCTGTTGGCCGCCTTGCTGTATTCCGCGGTCAATTGGATTGGTACAGACGAACCTAAGGCCGTGCTGGCCACGCCGGTGCCCGAGTCCATGGCCGCGCGGGCCGGACTGGTCGGTGGCGAGTGGGTGGCCCAAGCTGCTTTCAATGGCGAGGCGCTGGAAGACGTGCGTTCATTCACCGACTTGCGCTGGCGGCTGACCCAGGGCGCCATGACTGGGCAAGACCTGCGCTTGGTGGTGACATCTGCGGGTTCAGTTCGTCCAACTGACGAGCAACAGGAAGAAGCCAACCAAGACCCCACCCGAGAAGTGGTGCTGCCTTTAAGTCAGTTGAATGCCAGCGAGGTTGACGCCCGTTTTTTCCGCAGCATTGGCTTGATGGGCCCGTTGACGCAGCCATTGATCGGTGAAGTCGTGGGGGGCGGTGCCGCCGCCAAGGCGGGCTTGCAGGCTGGTGATGTGGTGTTGCGCATGGACGAACGCCGCGTCACTGACGGCCAGCAGTTGCGCGAGATGATTCGCGCCTCTGCATCGGCATCAGGCGCCGGTCAGGGTGTGACGCCGCAAGCGTGGCAAATTGAGCGCGCCGGTCAGGTTCTGACGCTGATGGTGACGCCGCAAGTGCAGCTCGAGGCTGACCTGCCCGTCGCCAAAATAGGTGCGTTTGTGGGGTCTGCGCCGGCCATGGTCAGCGTGCGTTACGGCTTTTTTGAAGGTCTTTCGGGCGGTGTTGTCCGGACTTGGGATGTTTCGGTGCTGACCGTGCAGATGATGGGGAAAATGCTGATTGGCCAAGCCTCTTTGAAAAACCTCAGTGGACCATTGACCATCGCTGACTATGCAGGCAAGTCTGCTTCGATGGGTTGGACCGCTTACCTGATGTTTTTGGCTCTGATCAGTGTCAGTCTGGGTGTGCTGAATTTGCTGCCGCTGCCGGTGCTGGATGGCGGACACCTGATGTATTATCTTTGGGAGGCGGTGACCGGCCGCAGCGTCTCCGAAGTCTGGATGGCGCGCCTTCATCGCGGTGGTCTGGCCATTTTGCTGATGATGATGACGATTGCGCTTTTCAACGACTTGCAGCGGCTTCTTGGTTAGGCTTCCCAGCGTGAACTTGGTTTCATCTATTGCAAATATCCGTCACATCTGACTCTCGCCTTCAGCCACACGGCTGAAGCTTGCTTTCATTCAAGAATCTCATGCATCACCACCTTCATCGATTTAAATTTCGTGCGCTATCGGTCTTGGCCGCCAGCATGCTGACCGCCACCATGGCTTGGGCCGTTGATCCTTTCACGGTCCGCGACATTCGCGTTGAGGGGCTGCAGCGGGTTGAGCCGGGGACTATTTTTGCGTCTATTCCATTGCGTGTCGGCGAGGTTTACAACGACGACAAGGGCTCTGCTGCGATTCGCTCGCTTTTCGCTCTGGGACTTTTTAAAGACGTGCGCTTGGAAGTCACCGGTGATGTGCTGGTGGTGATTGTCGAAGAGCGTCCCACCGTGGCCGGTGTCGAGTTCGTCGGCAGCAAAGAATTTGACAAAGACATTCTGAAAAAAGCCTTGCGCGATGCAGGACTCTACGACGGTCAGCCGTTTGACAAGGCACTGGCTGACAAGTCCGAGCAAGAACTCAAGCGCCAGTATGTCAATCGCAGCCTGTATGCCGTGACCGTGGTCACGACGGTCACGCCGATTGAGCGCAACCGCGTCAACTTGACCTTCAGCATCACCGAGGGTGAGATTGCCAAGATCAAGGACATCCGCGTGGTCGGCGCCAAAGATTTCAGCGAGTCATCGCTGCGCAAGCTGTTTGACTTGGACACGGGCGGTTGGCTGAGCTGGTACACCAAGTCTGACCGCTATTCGCGCGTCAAGCTGAATGCCGATATCGAGACCTTGCGGTCTTATTACCTGACCCGCGGTTACCTTGACTTCCGTGTCGACTCGACCCAAGTGGCGATTTCTCCGGACAAGCAAGAAATCACACTCACGATGAACATCACCGAAGGCCAGCGTTTCGTGGTCTCCGGCGTGCGCCTGGAAGGCAATTACCTGGGGCATGAGGAGGAGTTCAAAACCCTTGTCACCATCAAGCCGGGCGAGTCTTACAACGCCGACCGTGTGGCTGAAACCACCAAGGCCTTTAACGACTACTTTGGCACCTTTGGCTTTGCTTTTTCTCGGGTTGAAGCGGTTCCGCTGATTGACCGCAAGACCAATCTGGTCAGTTTCGTTTTGCAGGCAGACCCGTCACGCCGGGCCTATGTGCGTCGCATCAACGTGGTCGGTAACAACCGCACACGCGACGAAGTCATTCGCCGTGAGTTCCGGCAACTGGAGTCATCCTGGTACGACGGTGACAATATCAAACGCTCCCGGGATCGGGTTGACCGGCTGGGCTTTTTCACGAATGTGGCCATCGACACACAAGACGTGGCCAATGCACCCGATCAGGTTGATCTGGTGATGACGGTGGCTGAAAAGCCAACCGGAAATCTCTCGCTCGGCATGGGCTTTTCAAGTGCCGATAAGTTGTCTCTGATGGCGGGTATCCGGCAAGAAAACTTTTTCGGCTCCGGCCATTACGTCGGACTGGAAGTCAACACCAGCAAAATCAACCGCCAAATCGTGCTGAGCACGGTCGACCCTTACTTCACGCCTGATGGCGTGTCGCGGGCCATCGACATTTATACCCGTACCAACCGTCCGTACACAGGGCAGGGCGGCGATTACGCACTGATCACCAACGGTGCCAGCATCCGCTTTGGCGTTCCGTTCACTGAAAACGACACGGTTTATTTTGGTGGCGGTCTGGAGTCGATCACCATCAAAGAGGGCGTCACGCCACTGCCATTGGCTTGGGATCGATACAGAACGCAATTTGGCGAGAATAGCAATTCGGTGCCTTTGACGGTGGGCTGGTCACGTGACAAGCGCGACAGTGCATTGGTGCCGACCACCGGCCTCTTTCAGCGTGTCAATGCCGACTGGGGTGTGGCTGGCGAAGTGCGTTACCTGCGTTCAAGTTACCAGGCCCAGCAATACATTCCGATCAACAAGCAGTTCACGGTTGGCCTGAACGGCGAAATCGGTTGGGGTAAAGGCCTGAACGGTCAGCCTTATCCAATTTTTAAGAACTTCTATTCGGGTGGTCTTGGCTCAGTGCGTGGATTCGCTCAGGGCTCCCTCGGCCCGCATGAAACTGATATCAATGGCAACCGCATTGCGATCGGCGGTTCCAAGAAGATCACGCTGAATGCCGAGATCTCGGCGCCTTTTCCAGGCGCTGGCAACGATCGAACCCTGCGCATGTACACCTTTGTGGATGCCGGGAACGTCTTCGCAGAAACCGACCCTTACAGTTTGGCCGGCTTGCGGGCCTCTGTGGGCGTCGGTGTCAGCTGGATATCCCCGGTCGGTCCCCTGCGTTTAGCCTTCGGTCACGCGATTCGCAAACAAGAAGGCGATAGAATGCAACCCGTTCAATTTCAAATTGGTACCTCTTTCTAATGACGATCTCCCTACGACATCTGGTTATTTGCGGTCTCTTGCCATTCGCAGCGGCCGCCGCGAGTGCGCAAGACTTCAAAGTCGGCATCGTCAACCTCGACCGGATTTTTCGCGAAGCCAACTCGGCCAAGGCCGCCCAAGTCAAGCTGGAGCAAGAGTTCACCAAGCGTGAAAAAGAAATTGCCGATTTTGGTGCGCAGATCAAGGTTCAGTCTGAAAAGCTCGAACGCGAGGCGCCGACCTTGTCAGAAAGCCAGCGCAACACACGTCAGCGCCAACTGGTCGATCAAGACCGCGAATTTCAGCGCAAGCGACGTGAGTTTCAAGAAGACTTGAACAACCGTAAAAATGAAGAGTTGCAGTTGGTCATTGAACGAGCCAACCGCGTGGTCAAGTCCTTGGCTGAAGCTGAAAAGTACGACTTGATCGTGCAAGAAGCTGTCTACGTCAATCCGAAGCACGACATCACCGACAAAGTGATCAAGTCGCTGAATGCCAGCAACGGTCGATAAAAAAATTCAAGGCGAGCCAGCGTGACCTTGCGCTTGGGCGCCATTTTCGACTCGCTTGCGGGTGAGTTTGATGCCAGACTTTTTGCTGACCCCACTGTTCTGATCGACAAGCTCGCGCCGATTGAGGCCGCCGGGCTGTCTGAACTGTCCTTTCTCAGTCATCCCAAGTACCTGAACAAGCTGGCCACGTCTAGTGCCGCTTGCGTGATCGTTTCACCGGCCATGCAAGCCGCGGCCTTGGCGCGTGGCGCTTGCATCGTGGTGGCGGACCCTTATCGGTATTTCGCCCGTGTGACGCAAGTCTGGAAACAGGCCCATGAACCGCAATTGCTTGCGAGCATCCATCCATCCGCCTTCATCGACCCTTCCGCCCAATTGGCTGAGGGCGTCTCGGTGGGCGCTTTTGTTTGCATTGGCGCAGGCGCGGTGATTGGCGCCGGCGCACGCCTAGGTGAGCACTGCGTGGTTGGCCGTGAGGCCGTTGTCGGCGCGCACAGCCGCTTGGCTGCACGGGTCACGCTCGGCGAGCGCTGCCAATTGGGTGAGCGCTGCATTCTGCATGCTGGCGTCGTCATCGGCTCGGATGGTTTTGGCTTTGCACCAAACGCTGGCCGCTGGGAAAA
>Ga0208916_10001269_pt1 | contig 10978 bp, 16 predicted proteins | sample DEB19_08_DNA_5_FD_184523 | JGI IMG/M metagenome (GOLD analysis project Ga0208916, IMG submission 184523) | Aqueous microbial communities from the Delaware River and Bay under freshwater to marine salinity gradient to study organic matter... | ecosystem: Environmental > Aquatic > Marine >... | reverse complement strand
GTCCTCACCCTCGCCATGCTGACCCTCGCCGCCGCGATCGTGTTCGCCGCCCTCCGGTCCGACGCCGACATCTTCGCGCCGCTCGGCCCATACCCCGTGCAGCACGTCGGGCTGCCGGTCGAGGACGGCCTACCCACGCTCCACGTCTCGGATGACCCGTTGGTCGTTCCCGTGTCCGGCCGCAAGTGCGTCGACGGGTCGGGCATCAGCGTGACCGGCGAGGTGTCTTGGCAGTCCGTCAACCCGCCGGGGACCGTCATCCGCACCGGGACAGGCGCACGCGAGACCCGCGACGGCTGCCCCCCGCTGCGCTCGCCCCGTTCACCGCCCTCGCCGCCGAACTCACCAAGGAGAACCGCTGATGCCCCGCAAATCCATGGCCGCCCTCGCCGGCACTGTCCCCGAACCCGCCGAAGGCGTCGACCACCTCGACGCCGCGTTCCGCACCCCCACCGCCGACGAACAGGTCCGCCTCACCCTCGACGTCACCCCCGACATGCATGTCTGGCTCGGCACCATCAAGCTCCGCGAACGGGTGCCGATCGCGGGGCTGCTCAGAGCGATGGCCGGCGAGTGCGCCGACGACCCCGACCTCCTCGCCAGAGTCATCGCCCGAGCCAAGACCGACGGCTGAGGACCAACCGGCGATGGAGGAAGGCAAGCTCGAGCTCACGTGGGTCGGTAAGGACCGCCGGCTGCTGTCTCACGGCGACGACCGCTATGAGTGGGTCGACCCGGCCGACTGGCGGGTCTCCGAGATTCGCCTCCTTCACGACGTCGACACCGTCGGCGACCCCGACAGCGGGAACCTGCTGATCCACGGGGACGCCATGCACGCCCTCGACGCGCTCATCCACATCCCCGAGCTCGCGGCCCGCTACGAGGGCAAGGTCAAGCTCGTCTACATCGACCCGCCGTTCAACACCGGCCAGGCGTTCGCCCACTACGAGGACAACCTCGAGCACTCCGTCTGGCTGACCCTGCTCCGGGACCGGCTCACCCAGATCCAACGGCTCCTCGCCCCCGACGGCTCCGTCTGGGTCCACCTCGACGACGTCGAAGCGCACCGGGCCCGCTGCGTGCTCGACGAGGTGTTCGGCGCCGAGAACTTCATGGCCACCGTGATCTGGGAGAAGACCGACAGCCCACGCATGGACGCGGCGGGCTTCTCGGTGCGTCACGACTCGATCCACGTCTACCGACAGGGCAGCGCCTTCGCAGCGAACCAGATGGCGGCCGGGAAGTCGAACGCCAACCGAGTCGACGAGGAGGGGCGGCTCTACTACCTCGATCCGCTCCGGTCCCGCTCACCACAGGGATCCACGCGAGAAGCGCGACCGAACCTGTACTTCCCGATCATCGCCCCCGACGGCACTGAGGTCCGGCCCAAGCTGCCGGATGGCCGAGATGGTGCCTGGCGGTGGGGTAAGCCCAAGGTCGAGTCTGACAGCGAGCTGATCGAGTGGGTGAACGGAAAGCGGGGATGGAATCCATACACCCGGATCTATGAGGCGGCCGATCGCTCTCGTCCTCCCGAGACCATCTGGGCCCACAGCGAGGTCGGGTCCACGCGCACAAGCGCCAATGAGATCAAGGGCCTCACCGATGGCACTTCGTTCTCCACCCCGAAGCCGGAGCGGCTGTTGGAGCGAGTCATCCACATTGGGTCGAACCCTGGCGACATCGTGCTGGATTGCTTCGGCGGCTCAGGGACGACAGCGGCTGTGGCGCACAAGATGGGCCGCCGGTGGGTGACGGTCGAAATGTCTGGGGAGACGGTCTCGACGTTCTTGCGGCCCCGGTTGGAGATCGTGGTGAACGGCGAGGACCCCGGGGGGATCACGACAGTCGAGACCCCCACAGGCGAGGGCCTTCCTGACGGCGTGAAGGCGGGCGAGGCCAAGGCCGCGGCCAAGGCGCTGGCCGCTTTCCAGAAGGCTGGGGCGTTGGAAGAGGTCGACGGGCTCGACGAGGCCACTGTGACGGCGGTGGTGAAAGCCCTCCGGGCCGCTGAGAAGACCACGAGCGAGGTCCGTTGGGAGGGCGGCGGCGGGTTCACGCATGTCGAGGTCGGCCGGTCCATGTTCGAGGAGATCGACGGGACGGTGGTCATGGCGGACTGGGCGGTCGGCGGTGAGTTGACCGAGGCGGTCGCCGCTCAGCTCGAGTTCGAGTTGGCGCCTGAGGGGCCGTTGGCGGGCCGGAAGGGCCGCAAGCGCCTGGCGGTGGTGGACGGGATGGTGACCGCTCCGGTCGTCGAGCATCTGGTCGGGTTGATCGGCGACGACGAGACGCTGCTGGTGGTGGGGCGGGCGTTGGCGCCGGGGGTGGAGGACCGGGTGCGGGAGCTGCGGTCGGGTTCTCGGGCCCGGAAGATCCCTCGTGATCTGGCGACGGTGGGCCGGTTGCCGTCGAGGTTGGTGCGGCTCAAGCCGCGGAAGGCGGAGGTGAGCTGATGGCCGGGCATCCGGTGGTGCCGTTCGTCGAAGGCTCCACCCTCTCCTGGATCACCGAGACGTTCGCGGTGGCACCGTGATCGAGCACATGGGCGAGGTCGCCACCTCCCCTTTCTCGCTGGCGGTGATCGCCGTGGCGTCCGTCGTGAACCTCGCCATCGGCATCGTCGGCGGAATCTTTGGGGCTCAGATCAGCGACGGCACGCTGGTCGCATTCGGTCTGAGCGTAATGGGCATCGGGACCGGCATTCTCGGCTGGTCGCTGGTCCTGCTGATCAAGCTCTCGCAGGTCGTGGCCCGCTTGGAGACGACCGCCGAGGACCACGACCGGCGCCTGGGGAGGTTGGAGAAGTGAACGGTGTCCGATGCCGGACCTGTGGCCGACTCATACACGGCTGCGCCACCACCAAGTTCGGGGGCGGCTGGGTCCACACCCACAACAACGCCGAACGATGCCCAGCCCCACACCGGGCCTTCGCCCAACGCCCGTCCCTCGAGGACCTCAACGCGAAGGTGCTCGCCGACTCGGCTCGGGCCCGTCGCCGTGCCGGAGTGAAGCCCCGCACCTGAGAACGCCCAGCGCGTCCCGCCACCGGCCGGGGCCATGCCAAATCGGCATGGCGAGCCGAGGACCTGACCCCCCACCAAGGAACAGCCCCTTGCGCCGACTCACCGCCGTGCTCATCCTCACCGTCACCCTCAGCGCCGCCACCGCCTGCACCCCAGGCCAGGTGACGGCCTTCTTCGATGCCCAAGGCCAGTCGATCGACCAGCCCACCGCGGTGACGGTCGCCCAGGCCCTCGACCGATGGGCCGACCAGCAGCGGCTCCTCCTCGCCTACCTCGCCGCGCTGCCCCAGGACGTCATCTCCATCGAGCGGGCCGCAGCCCGCGAGTTCGGCATCCCCGAAGGCGACTTCGTCAGGGTCCTCGGCTGCGAGTCCGGCCACAACCCCCACGCCGTCAACCGGTCGTCCGGCGCCCTCGGCCTCGGCCAGCACCTCCCCCGCTACTGGGGTGCCCGGGCTGCAGCTCTCGGCTACCCCTACGGGGCGTGGTCCGACGCACGGGCCAACGCCAGGGTGTCAGCGTGGCTGTGGCGCACGTCGGGCCCGCAGCACTGGGTGTGCTACTGACGTAGGCTCATCTCGGCTTACGAGGCCATCCCGAGAAGCCCCCCGCCCACCGCCCGGGCGGGGGGCTTCTCCGCGTCCGGGCCCGGTGTGGTGCACCTCATGGCGCTGTCCACTCCGGCCGAGGGCCATCCGCCACCGCCACGAACTGGACCGCCTCGATGGGTGCATCGGCAGGCACATCGAACTGAACCCAACCGCGGAGGCAATCGCCAGGGGACATCTCGAGCTGCGTGTCGAGCTGGGGAACCAGCGCGTTCCCATAGGTGGAGGTCGACTGCCCAATCAGCGAGTTGCCTGAGCGCAGCCTCCAAGAGTCGAACCCGACCGGGCTGGTGAGTTGGGGGCCGTTGCATGCCTCCACATCCGCCGATGCCCACACGACGCCGGCGGGTAGCACATCAGCCGGCGGCGGCTCGGCGTTGGGGGTGTCCAGCCGAAGTTCGAAAACAGTGAGCTCGGAGCCGCTCGGGGTGGTGTAGGTCTCCCCCATGGCGAGGACGGCGTCCAGCTCCGTTGTAGTGGTTGCCGGTGCCGTCGTGTTCGTGGCCTCCGTTGGAGGTGAGCTGGTCGTCTCCCCACTCACATCGCTCCCGCTGCCAGACCCACACCCCGCCACAGCGATCGCCGCCACAGCGACCGCCACCACCGTCTTCTTCATGTTGCGATCCTGCCACCGGATTGCCACCGTCGCATGCCGAGCACCCCACCGCATGGCGGGTGAACGCATCCGGCCACGCCTGCCATGCCTGACATCCCGCATCGTCGAACTCCTTTGCAAGCAGGGGGTCGTGGGTTCGAGTCCCATCAGCTCCACCAACGTTTCCGCAGGTCAGAGCAGATTTCCGGGGCCGTGTCACAATCGGCCCTGGACACCTGCCACCGGATCTGCCACCGTCGGAGCCGATGAGGGGCACGATCCGCGAGCGCGGCAAGGGCACCTGGCAGGTCCAGGTGTACGCCGGGAAGGGCCCCGACGGCCGCGAGAAACGGGTCGCGCGCACCATCCACGGGAAGAAGGCCGACGCCGAGAACGCCCTCCGCAACCTGATCCGCGAGGTCGAAGCTGGCCAGCACCAGGGCGACGACCTCACCGTCACCGAGCTCGCCGACCAGTGGCAGGCCGCCCGCCAATCCGACTGGTCCCCCCGCGTCCGCCTCGAGTACCCCCGGCAGATCAAGAAGTGGATCACCCCCCGCCTCGGCACCCGGCCCATCCGCAAGATCACCACCCGCGAGCTCGACCTCACCTACTCGGCCATGACCGCCGACGGCGCCGGCGCCGCGACCGTCCGGGTCGCGCACACCATCCTCCGCTCGATGTTCACCCAGGCCGTCCGCTGGGGCCTCATCACCGTCAACCCCGCCGACAACGCCCGCCCACCCCGCGAGCAGCACTCCCCCATCGTCCCCCCGGACCCCGCCGCCATCCGTGCCCTCATCGGCTCCCTCGACGAAGACCTCGCCCTCGCCGCGTTCGTCCGCATGGCCGCCACCACCGGCTGCCGCCGCTCGGAGCTCTGCGCCCTGCAGTGGGACGACATCGACCTTGACCGCGGAGTGCTCGTCGTCGCCCGGGCCATCGACGGCGCCGGCGGTGTGAAGCTCACCAAGACCGGCCAGGCCAAGACCATGGCCCTCGATGCTGCGACCGTCGCCGCGCTCACCCGGTGGCGCTCCCAGCTACTCGAGCTGGCCCTGGCCGTGAAGGCCAGGAGCCCGGTGTGGGTGTTCCCGGCGTCCCGCGACCTGGGTCGGTGGGTGAACCCGTCGACGATGTCGCACCGGTGGGCGCGCCTGCGCTCCGAACACGGCCTCGAGGACGTCCGCCTGCACGATCTCCGCCACTTCATGGCGTCGCGCATGCTCGCCGCCGGCGTCGACGTGCGCACCGTCGCCAACCGCCTCGGCCACGCCAACCCCACCACCACCCTCCGGGTCTACGCCCACCTCATCCCCGAGGCCGACCGGGACGCCGCCGACGAGCTTGGCCGGCTCCTCGACACAGGCGGTTCCTCATGAGCGAACGGGTCGACCGGTTGACCGCCCTCGACCAGGGCCTGCGCTCGGGCTGGGCCGTCCTACGCTCCTACGAGGCGCTCCTGGCGATGAACCACGAGATCGCCACCGAGGTCAGGCCTCGCCTCGGTGGCGCATATGAGGAGCGGGTCTCGTTCTGGGAGCTCCGGATCGAAGCCCACGTTCTGCTGATCTACCCGCAGAACCTCGATCGAGCGGTCCGTGCGCTGCGTGACCTGGGAGCGGATGTGCCCCGGCAGAAGAAGCGGACTCGCCATCACGTCAGGGTGCTCCGCAACTCGTTCGAGCACTGGGACGACCGCACCGGCGAGTCGTGGCAGAAGCTGGTCGAGCTGGTCGGTCACGAGCGTGCGAACCAGTACGGGTTCAGCCATGAGGAGGTCTACATCGGCGGGCTGGCCCTCGGGCCCGTTGCCGAGTACACCAGGGATGTCCACTCTCTCCTGGTGGCGCTCGACGAGACCGGCTGGGCCCCAGACAGTTAGGCGCTCATCCTTCGGGCCCGCACGGTCGCGAGCTCCGTCAGGGCCTGGGAGGCCACGACCGGCGGCACGTCGAACTCCTCGGCGACCTCGAGCGCTGTGACGCCATGGCCCAGGCCGGCGATGCGGTCGACCACCGGGCCGAGCTCGTCAAGCGGGACCAGCCGGCGGGCCACCTCGCGCTGGATCCGGTTCTCCTCGCGCACGACCTCGACGGAGAGGGCTCCGCGGATGTTGCGGCACTTCGACACGCTCCCCCGCTCGAGATGGAGCAGCTCGTGCGCCAACGCCGCTTTCCGTTCGGCCTGGGTGAGGCGGGTGTCGAGGAGGATGACGGTGTTGCGGGCCCCGTAGTAGATGGCTGCGCCGCCGCACTCGTTGGGGAGGCGCTCGAAGCCGAGGCGGACGTTCGGCATCCGCTTCAGTTCCCGCCAAGGCGACCAACGCTGCACCCTTCGACCCTATGGAGGGGGTGTGACGCTCAACGCGCCGGGCGCTCATCCTCGTCGAGGTAGGGACTGACGAGCTCGAGCACGGCCCGTCGGATGTGCTCGGGCACGTGCGTCATCGCGCTGTTGTAGTCGACGTCCCCCTCGGGCACCGGCGGCGCTGGGGATGGGTCCTCGTCCATGAGCAGGCGGACGATCGAGAGCACTCGGGCATTGGGCTGCTCGAGCTGGGCCTCGGCCTCGTAGAGGGACTGCCACTCGTCGGTGCTGACGTCGAGGACCTCTCTCATCTGGGCCAAGGCGGAGGTGTCCGGCATCGATGCGCCCGACTCCCACTTCGAGACGGACTGCTGAGAGATGCCCAACCGTTCGGCGAGAGCCTTCTGCGAGAGGCCGCGCGAGGTGCGCACTGCCTGGATGAACTCGGTCATGGGCTGATCGTGCACGTCCACCGGCGACAACTCTAGTAGTGGAGCCACAACTCTTCGTTGTCATGTAGTTACACGGTCCAGATTTCACAACTACAGGTGTTGACCCGTGACACTTGTAGGTGTACAACTACGGGCGTGCCCACCCACAACGGCGAGCGTCGCCAACCCAAGCTCCGCCACAACCTCGGCGTCTACTGGGGTCAGAAGGTCGGCGCCAGGCGCCGCTACCTCGGGTTCTCGCAGCAGCAGCTCGCCGACCTCTGTGGCATCTCCCAGCAGGCCGTCTCCAAGATCGAGGCCGGCGAGATGATCCCGCTCGACCGCCTCAAGGTGACGATCGCAGCCAAGCTCGGCACCACTCCCGCCGACATCTTCCCGTGGCCCCCGATGGCTGAGCTCGTCGCCGAGGAGGGCGCGGCGTGATGGGCGCCAAAGCGGACCGCATCGCCTCGCTCGAGGCCGAGATCGACCGCCTCGACAAGCGCATCGCCCAACTCACTCAGATGGCCAGTGACCTCCACGAGCGTGTTCAGGCGCTAGAAGCGAAGGCCTCCCAGCCAGGCGTCCGCCAGCAGGTCACCGAACCCATCCGCCGCTGGCTCGACGACCTCTCCACAGCGGTCGGGCTGTGACCGTGCTCGAGTTCGGCGACGCCCAGGTGCTGTCCCCCGGGCAGGTCGCACGGGTCCTCGGGGTCGACCCGTCGACTGTGCGCCGCTGGGTGCGCGACGGCGCTGTCCCGAACGTCTTCGCCGACCTCCCGACCGATCGTCTCGGAATCCCCACCTGGTGGCTGGCTGACCGGATCTCCCCGGAGGGGCCGGCGACGTCGACTGGCGAACGTGATGGCGCTGACACTGGCCGCCATCTTCGAGCTGTCGGGGGCCGGTGATGCGCCGCCTCCTCGAGCTCGTCGTGGCGTGGCTGGCTGACGACAAGATCGTCCGGTTTCCTCGGGGCTCGAAGTGACCGGGCCCGGCTTGGACGTGGTCGAGCGGCTGGACGAGATCGCCCGCACGTTGGTGCAGGCGATGGTCGACGCGGTCGCGGAGCTGCGTACGGCGGGACCGGATGTCGTCCTGGTGGCGGACAACCTGGAGGACTTCGCTCGCCGTTGCGAGGCCGAGGTCGACGAGACACTTGCCGATCTGGACGGGGGTGAGTCGTGACTCGCCCGACGGTGGTGTGCCCGCGGTGCGGGTCGGTCGAGACGGTCGCTGTGGCGATCAACGGCAGGGTGGTGGTGCGCCGGTGCTGGTGCGGCCAGGAGTTCGACGTCGACACCAGCCGCCCTGGCCCGGTCCGTGAGCTTGTGCAGGTGGCGTCGTGATGCGGGCCCGTGGCGCCCGCCGGGGCCGCACGACCGTGGCCGGCGTGGAGTTCGTGAGGCTGGGGGCCGGGACGTACCGCACGTCGGACGGCCGGTTCTCGGTGCTGCGCGATGAGCACACCGGTTCGTCGGCGTGGATCCTGCAGGACCGCCGGACAGGTGACCCGCAACTGGTCGGGACGCTGCGGTCCGCGGCCCGGGCCATCTCCCGCCAGATCGCCGCTGAGGCCGCGGCTGACAGGTCGACCGCACCCGAGGCCTCCCCCCGGCCAGCGGGTGCGGTCGACGGGTCGGCTGGGGTTCACCGTGGTCCTGCCGAGAGTGCCCTTCCCGGCGGCTGTTCAGCGGTGAACGTCCCAGCCGACCCTACCCCTGGTCAAGGGGGTGTGTCCTGATGGGCCTCGGGCTGGTCGAGCAGCGTCTCCTCGACGACGTGATGTTCCTCATCACCGGCGCGGTGGAGGGGATGGACGACATCTGCCGCGAGCGGTGCACCGAGATCGTCGCGAACCCGAACCGGGCCTGGGCGGTCGTGAACGCTCTGACGACGTTGAACCGGGACCTGCTCCGCCAGGTGTGCGGCCACGACCTCGACCGCATGGCCCGCCTCCTCGGCGACATCCGCGACGAGATCGAGCAGGTCCTGACCGACCACACAGGAGGCACCCGATGACCGGGCTCCGTACCCGCCCCCCCTCTGGTGTTCCCGGGTGGCCGGTCGTGTTGATCGACTCGGAGGAGAAGGCCGGCGGCACGTACACCGCGCTCGCGGTGTCCGCGTCGGCGAGAGTGGGCCGGACGTTCGTGGTCGACCTGGACGGCACCGCGGACGGGTACGCGGATCTCGGCGACTTCGAGCTGGTCGACCACAACGGCACCCTCGAAGACGTCGTCGACCAGATCGAAGCCGCCGCCGCCGAACCGGCGGAGCCCGCCACGGTGAACGTCCTGGTGGTCGACCAGGTCTCGACCCTGTGGCCGGCGACCGTGGGGTGGGGTGACGCCCGCTCCCGCCGGGGGAAGAAGCACCGACACGTCCTCGAGGACGACCCCGACGCCGAGGTCCGCATCCCCGACAACATCTGGGCCGACGTCCGCGACCGCTGGCGCGGCTTCGTCGAGGCGTGCCGGTCGTTCCCCGGCCCGGTGATCTGGGTGGCCCGCGGGTTCCTCGACGACCGTGGCCGCTGGCAGGTGGTGTGCGAACACAACCTGATCCGCGAGGCCTCGGTGTGGGTGCGGATGCGCCGCGACCCCCGCACCGCATGGCTGGTCGGCTGCGAGCTCCTCACCGGCCCCGTCGACGTCCCCGTGGAGCTCGACCTCGACGCCACCCTGGCCGACCTGATCTTCGATCTGCTGGAACCGGCCGGCGGGTACGGGCCCCGCCACCGCAACCCCGCGGTGGCTGACGGGTACACCCGGGCCGCGGCGAAAGCTGCGCTCGAGCGGCGCATCAGCGAACGGTTGTCCCTGTCCGCCGTCGACGCACGCGACGAGGCCCGCCGACTGTGGGACCTGTCCGGCCTCCAGGGGTACCGGTCGATCACCGCCGCCCAGTGGGAGACCCTGGTCGCGACGATCGGCACCCCGCCTTCGCCCGAGGAGGAGCCGGCCGTGACTGACAGCGCGGACACGGCACCTCCCGGCGATCCCGACGGGGAGGTAGAGCCGCCCTCCACGGTTCCCTCCCCGTCGGCACCCACTGAGGAAGCGGCGTGATCGGATGGGAGCGGCTCTGCGCCGCCATGGACCGCGGCCTGCCGGGCCGCAAGTGGACCCCCGCTGACGATCGGGCTGTGCGCCGTCTGGTCGACGAGCACCGCGACCGCCGCTCGATCGACAACTTCGCCCGCACCCGCCTCGCCCTCGCGAACGCCACGAGCGCCCCGAGGTGTGTCCCGTGACGATCCCTCCCGCTCTCGCGAACCTCCAGCGTCGCACCAGCCTCAAGCACCGGTCGAATATCAAGGCGCGCGCCCAGGCCGACCGTCGCCGCCTGATCGCACGTCTGACAGCGGAGTCCCCGTGGTGCGAGCTCGGCCCGATCATCCACGAGGTCGACCCGGACTGGCCGTGCACCCGCCGTACCGAAGGCCTCCACGAGCTCCGCAAGCGCTCCGCCGGCGGATCCACCACCAACCTCGCCAACCTCCGCCGCGCCTGCAACCGGTGCAATTCGTGGGTTGAAGACCACCCCGCCACCGCCCGGCGCCTTGGGCTCGTCGTCCGCGCCGGTGACCCCGCCTTCGACGAGCTCGCCCAAGACCACCCTGACGAGAGGACCACCCGATGACCATGAACCTCGAGATCACTCTGACCGACGGCCAGGCCGACGCTCTCCGAGCGGCGCTGACCCACGGCCTCACACCCGAACCGTCAACCAACGAGTGCGCCGCCGCCCGCACCGGCCCGCCGGAACCCGACGAGAACGGAACCGTCACTCTCACCGAAGACGACTTCGACGACACCGGCCTCTACCGGTGGGGCGACTCCATCACCGTCGACAACCGCCTCGTGATCAACGTCAACCGCTGGGTTCGGTTCGGCGAGGGCATCAAGGCCGGCGAGGGCATCAAGGCCGGCGGGGGCATCGAGGCCGGCGAGGGCATCGAGGCCGGCGAGGGCATCAAGGCCGGCGGGGGCATCAAGGCCGG
>Ga0208916_10001268_pt1 | contig 10979 bp, 9 predicted proteins | sample DEB19_08_DNA_5_FD_184523 | JGI IMG/M metagenome (GOLD analysis project Ga0208916, IMG submission 184523) | Aqueous microbial communities from the Delaware River and Bay under freshwater to marine salinity gradient to study organic matter... | ecosystem: Environmental > Aquatic > Marine > Coastal... | reverse complement strand
CCAACAACATCCCGTTGTGGTGTGGAGGAATGCTAGAAACCGGAATCGGTCGTGCTGCAAACCTCGCGCTAGCAGCCATGCCTGGGTTCACTCTTCCGGGTGACACTTCGGCTTCGTCTCGCTATTTTGAAACTGATTTGACCGAGCCATTTGTTCTTGTTGACGGCCACATAAATGTTCCAACCGGTCCGGGAATCGGCGTCGATCCAATTCCCGAGATCATCAACCGCTTCGCTGTTTCTCGCGAGTGGATTAGGCGCTAACACAAACGAAAATGGGCGGTCACCTCGGTGACCGCCCATTTCTATTTAGCTAGTTAGTTGCCGTAAACAGTCTTCCAATTTGGGATGGTCATCAGGTAAAGCTGACCGCCTTCAATTGAATTTAGAAGTGCAGTTTGCTTAGCGGCATCGGTGATGTCTGGACGGGCCTTTAGTAGAGCCGCGCCAGTCGCGTGAACCTGAGCGTTCAAGATGTAGTAGGAGTTCTTGTCCTTGCTGTTCTTTCGAAGCAACGAGGTGACGTTTAGCACGCCGCTCTGTTCTTCATCCTCGGTGATGAATGCCGAATCGCTAGCAGCCTTGGAGAACATGTGGGCCTTGAACTGCGTAAGAACAGTGATTGCACCGTCTGACATGCGGTAAGCGAACATGCGCTCCAACTGTGGGTTGTTGCCTGGATCTTCTTCAATCAGAATGTTGCCCATGCCGTCAATTTCTAGGTTGTCGGGCTTGTTTAGGTAGGGAGCCTCTGAGCCGTCAAGCACCATTGTGATTGATCCGCCCAAGGCCGGGTTCTTCACATCGGTTAGACGAAGACGCCACATGGCACCGCCATCGCGCTTAGTCACGAGTGGGTTCATCGGGTCAAGCGTGGTTGCGGCCTTGGTGCCATTGGATTCAGTGGTTAGGAAGTAGTAGTCGCGAGGGTTCCGAGGGTCGAATGCGCCATCCTCGACTCTTGCAAGAGCGGTTCCTAGGAGAGCTGCTGACTTGTTCTGCTCTACGCCATTGACAGAGGTGTCAACTGTCTTGAAAGAGACAGCTGTCTCTTTGCCTTCTCCAACCTGTGCGCGGAACTCAGCTTCGGTTTTGAAGCCACCGATGTTCATGACATAAGTTGAACCGCCGGTGAGGCCTGCTCTTTCATACCAAGCGCCAGTGTTGGTCTTGGTGCCCTGGTAAAGCCAGAGTTGTGAGTCGGTGGCGGAGCCATCTTCGTTTCCAAAGATAGCTGTTGTCTTAGTTTTGGTCGGTGCTGAAACGAAGGTCTCCCAAGCGGCCAATCCGAAGCCAGGAATCTGTGCAAGTTGGCCTGCTGCGTTAACGGCAAATCCGCGACTCTCGTCGCCACCCTCTTCACCGGTCAAGTAAACGGCATCCTTGATGCCAAATGCCTGCTTGGTTTTTGGGTCAATGTATGAGAACGAGCCAGCTGGGGCTAGTGAGGCTGAGCAAAAACGGTTAAGGAACTTGGTGTGCTGTGGTGTGCCATAGCTGTCTTTTTCAGCTGCCGCGGTTGGGGCACCAGGAGTTGTACCAAAAGTCTTAGCGGTGTAGTCGTAGTAAACAGCAGAAGTCAAGAACTCGCGAGCGCCGGTGATGGCCTTTGTGGTTGGGTTCATAGTGAATTGGGAGACAGTTGCGCCGAAAGCGTTTCCGCCAGCTCGAGCCTGAGTGCTTGAGAGCGTGCCGTAAGAGATTTCGTGGTTCATAAGGATCTTGACGCTATTTCCAGACTTGTACGCTCCGGTACCGTCAGGGATTCCTTGAATCTGGTAGCCCGAAATTACATCTCCGGCTGACGCAAGAACTTTTAGTGAGATGCCCTTGGCGATTGTTTCGATGTAGACAGGTGCGCCTGCAGCCTGTGCTGGGATGGCCGAAGTAGCGATTATTGCAATCGCTATAGCCGAGGCCGCTGTTCTCGAACGAATGTTCATTTGATTCCTCCATTTTGACCGGACAGATGTTCCGATGAATGAAGTCAAGGAAACCACTGTGTCCAAAAGATGGAGCAAATTCAAACTAGGAGTGAATATTAGAAATGTTGAGTAAACAACGAAAAGCTACAGAGGTAGTCGCGAATCACCGAAGAAGTGGCTTTTAGAAAATAGCCTTCTCGGCAAAGTAGCAAGCTGGGCAAAGTGACTCGTAAGTCACATGCTCGCCATCAATGGCAACTTGGTCGCCATCGAACACAAATGAGCCATCGATCTTGCGTGCGTTAAACATCGCCTTGCGCCCGCAGCGGCAAATTGTCTTTAACTCTTCGAGGCTGTGGGCGATCTCTAGGAGCCTTAGGCTTCCAGGGAAGCCCTTGGTTAGAAAGTCAGTGCGGATGCCGTAGGCGAGCACTGGAACGCCGTCTAGAACGGCAATCTCGAGCGCTTGATCTACTTGTTCGGAAGTAAGAAACTGGGCCTCGTCAATGAGTAGGCAGGCAATTGATTTGCCGGTGCGCGCGATTGCTTCCTCAACTAACTTTCCAAATTCAGCTCTCAAGTCAAGCTCGGGGGTAATCAAGAAATCGACTGTGCGGTCAACGCCGAGGCGGCTGAGAATTGCCTTGTCACCTTTGGTGTCAACCGCAGGCTTTGCCAACAAAACATGCTGATCGCGCTCTTCGTAGTTGTGTGCGGCCTGAAGCAGTGCTGTGCTTTTGCCGCTGTTCATCGCGCCGTGACGAAAATAGAGCTTGCTCACTTGTGCGCGCTGCTATTCGTAGCTGCGGAACACGATGACGGCGTTGTGGCCGCCGAAGCCGAATGAGTTGCTGATCGCCAAAATCGGACCAGCTGGAAGTGCACGAGGGCTGGTTACTACATCCAAGGGAATCTCTGGGTCTTGGTTGTCGAGGTTGATAGTTGGGGGAGCGGTGCGCTCTTTGAGGGCCAAGATGGTGAAGATTGCCTCGATTGCGCCAGCACCACCAAGTAAGTGGCCGGTAGAAGACTTGGTCGCTGAGATGGCGATGTTGTTCAGGTGATCACCGAAAACCCGCTTTAGGGCTGTGTACTCGGCGATGTCGCCAACAGGTGTGCTGGTTGCGTGTGCATTGATGTGGACCACGTCTTCGATTTTTGCGCCAGCTTGTTCCAGTGCGTTGATTACTGCGCGGGCTGCTCCGGCTCCCTCTGGGTCTGGGGCGGTGATGTGATAAGCGTCGGAGGTTACTGAGCCACCAACCAGTTCGGCATAAATCTTTGCTCCGCGAGCGAGCGCGTGTGCTTCGGTTTCTAGAACTAGGGCTCCAGCGCCTTCACCCATGACGAAGCCGTCTCGGGCTGTGTCGTAGGGGCGCGAGGCCTTGGTTGGGTCGTCGTTGCGACGAGAAAGAGCGTGCATCGATGCGAATGCTGCGATTGGCAGCGGGTGAATTCCGGCTTCGCAACCGCCGGCTACAACGACATCGACTTCGCCCGAGAGCAAGCGATTGAGTGCGTTGGCAATTGCCTCGGTGCTTGAGGCACAGGCCGACACCGATGTGCGCACGCCGCCACGGGCTGCGATGTCCATGCCGATTGCCGACGCTGGGCCATTTGGCATCAGCATTGGAACGGTCATAGGTAGAACTCGGCGTGGGCCACGTTCTTTCAGTGTGTCAAACGCGTCTAGCAGTGTCCATACTCCACCGATTCCGGTGGCGTATTCAACAGCGAGACGCTCGGGCGCGACGTCTGGTGAACCAGCGTCTGCCCAAGCCTCGCGTGCTGCGATTAGTGCAAATTGGCTCGAAGGGTCGAGTCGCTTAGCCTCTTGCGGGGTAAGCACCTCGGATGCCTTAACCTTTGCCTGACCGGCGAAGGTAACCGGAATTTCGTAGCGAGCTACCCATTCCTGTTCGAGAGTGGAAATGCCTGACTCACCGGCGAGCAGTGCCCGCCAGGTCGATGGTGCGTCTCCGCCGAGAGGCGTGGTAGCCCCAATGCCGGTGACAACGATTTTCTGAGTCATTAGTGGCCTTCGTTTAAATTACTGGGCGTTGGTGATGAAGTTGACGGCGTCGCCGACAGTGATGAGGTTCTTCACTTCTTCGTCTGGAATCTTTACGCCGAACTTGTCTTCTGCGTTTACAACGATGGTCATCATCGAGATTGAGTCGATGTCAAGGTCGTCAGTGAATGACTTGTCTAGCTGAACAGATGCGGTTGCAATTCCTGTTTCGTCGTTCACGATGTCGGCTAGGCCGGCGAGTACTTCGCTCTGCGAAAGTGCCATGGTGTTTCTCCTTATTTATTGGTTATTTGACCGGTTTTAGTTTAGGGGAGGACTACTACTTGGGCCCCGAAGGCAAGCCCCGCGCCGAAGCCGATTTGCAGTGCCAGGCCGCCAGACTTAATCTCCCCAGACTCTAGAAGTGCATGCATGGCCAATGGAACACTTGCTGCTGAGGTGTTGCCTGTGTAAATGATGTCTCGGGCAATCACAACGCTCTCAGGAATTTTGAGTTGCTTGGCAAGCTCATCGATGATTCGAATGTTTGCCTGGTGAGTCACGAGTGCTGCTAGATCAGAAGCCTGAACGCCAGCTGCATCGAGTGCCTGCTGCGCTACCTTCGCCATTTCCCAAACTGCCCAGCGGAAGACAGTTTGTCCCTCTTGGCGCAGCGTCGGCCAGCTAGCGGTGCCGTCTCTAAATTCGAGTAGTGAGTGGGTCATGCCCACAGCTTCCCAGTGTGATCCATCCGAGCCCCAAACCGTAGGGCTGATGCCCGGCTTGTCTGATGGGCCAACAATTGCAGCACCAGCACCGTCACCGAGCAAGAACGAGATTGACCGATCGGTTGGGTCGATGAAGTCGGAGAGTTTCTCTCCACCAACGACCAAAACATACTTAGCCATTCCTGATCGAACTAGCGCGTCTGCCTGGGCAATGCCATAGCAGTAGCCGGCACAAGCAGCAGAAATGTCAAATGCTGGTGCTGGCATGGCGCCGATTTTAAAAGCCAACAGCGCAGCGGCCGAAGGTGTTTGAAATGGATGCGTGATTGTGCTGAATAGCACGGCGCCAATTTCGGCCGGGTCAATACCGGCGGCGGCAATGGCTTGGTTCGACGCTTCAACAGCCATGTCCATCAGGCTTCGGTCTGCACTCGCACGTTTGCGGGTGATGATTCCGGTGCGCTGGCGAATCCATTCGTCACTTGAGTCAATTGCCCCAGCTACATCATCGTTGGTGACGGTTAGGTCGCCACGGGCTGCGCCCAGAGAATAAATCTTTGAGAACTGCACTGGCTGATATTGATTGAGCGTCGGCTGAGACATTAATCCTCTGTTTCTGTGGTCTCCCACCAATTTACCGCGGTATGAACTAGCGGTGGTTGTTAATTAGCGACAAAGCCGCATCTAAATTATCGGGAGTCTTTACAGCCAAAGTTTCGATGCCAGGCATAGAGCGCTTGGCGAGTCCAACTAGTGTTCCTGCAGGTGGCAACTCGATGAGTGCGGTAACTCCAGCCGCGACCATGCTTTCCATGCATAGATCCCATCGAACCGGGTTTGAAACTTGGTTCACCAGAAGTTTGAGAAATTCGGCACCGGAAGAAATTAGTTGGCCTGCGTTGTTGCTCCAAATAGGCAGCTGAGGGTCATTGACAGCCATAGCGGCACTGAAAGTCTCTAGCGATGCAACCGCTGGTTTCATGTATGCGGTGTGAAATGCACCCGCTACCTGAAGGGGAATAACCCTTGATCCCTCGGGGCCGTGAGCTTGAAGCTCGCCGATCGCTGCCATTGAGCCCGCTGCCACAATTTGCCCGCCACCGTTGTAATTGGCAGGGGTTAGGCCTAGTTCTTCAAGTCTGGCCTGAACCACGGTCAGGTCGCCACCGATGAGAGCGGCCATGCTGGTGGGTTCGAGAGCAGCTGCACGCGCCATTGCGCTTCCACGCTCCCTCACGAACTTAATGCCCTGATTGGCGTCAAATATCCCCGCTGCAACTGCGGCAGTTATTTCGCCAACCGAGTGCCCCGCAACTCCATAAATCCCGGCCTCGGCTGGCGTTGAGTTGCCAAAGAGGGCACTCAAGGCGGCAACTCCAGAACTGACAATGAGGGGCTGAGCAACGGCGGTGTCACGGATGGTGTCCGCGTCGCTCATGGTTCCATGGCCAATAAGATCGATTCCAGAGGCCTCTTGCATCGACTGCATCGCATCTGCAAAAGCCGGAACTTCAAGCCAAGGACTGAGAAAGCCAGGCGCCTGAGAGCCTTGACCCGGAGCAACGATTACTATCATGGCGAAACCTTGCGCTTTCTATTTTCTAATTCACTCATTGAACCCAAAACCATCGCCACCTGCAAAACGAATGCTTCGCGAGCACCGGTTGCATCCCAGCCAATAACTTCACTAATTCTTTTTAGCCGGTATCGAACCGTATTTGGGTGAACAAAAAGCTCTCGGGCTGTGGCCTCGAGTGACCTGCCAGTGTCTAGGTAGGTGGCTAACGTTTCTAGCAGTTCGGGTGAGTTGAGGGAGAGTGGTCGGTAGATTCGATCGAGCAATGTCGTCTTTGCAAGCATGTCGCCAGCCAGGGCTCGCTCTGCCAGCAAGTCATCGGCGCCGATTGGTCTAGGTGCGCTCTTCCAAGCCTTGACTACCGCAAATCCCGCCAGCGCTGCCCTTGCAGACCGATTAGCTTCGGCCACAGTAGGCACCTCAGGGCCAAGAACCAGAGCGCCAGGGCCAAATTGAGAGTCGAGCATGCTGGTTAGAGAGCTGAATGATGGGGCTGATTCGCGCCCCTCAAATTCGACTCTGCCGAGAACAACGATTAGGCGGTTTCCGTGCACCCCGATGAGAACATCCGCGCGATTCTTGCGGGCAATCCTGCGAAGCGCATCCTGATCCACTGGTTCGGTAGCGGTGCCAACTAGAACCGCAACGGCTCCACGGGCACGCCAGCCAAGGGCTGCAATTCGAGAGGACAGTTCCTCTTCATTTTCACCACTGAGGATAGAGTCAAAGACCAGGGCCTCGAGTCTCGCATCCCACAAGCCTCGAGCCTCGGCGGCCTTGGCATAAACGTCGGCTGCCGAGAATGCAATCTCTCGAGAATAGAGAAGCACGGCTTCCCGTAGGGCGCCATCCTCAGAAATCACCCGGTCTTCGACGACCTGCACCACAACGCGAATGAGTTGAAGCGTTTCTTGAAGCGAAATTGATCTAAGAAGTTCACTTGGAGCCGTGCTAAAAACATCGGCTGCAACCCAGGGCTGCGACTTTGGGTTTTTATACCAAGCCAAGAACGAGGTGATGCCAGCTTGTGCAACGAGTCCAACAGCAGAACGTCTTGCCGGAGGCATGTCCTTATACCAGGGCAGCAATTCGTCAAGTCTCTGAAGGGTGGTGGTGGCCAGCTCTCCAGAGATCGACTTCAGCCAGTCAAGCGTTTCTTGTTTAGTTCTCTCCACCGGCAGACCCAGATGTTCCTGCTGCAACATTGTGCAGTTGGTAGCGGTCGATTGCCATCTGAGGAACGTTGGCATCCATTTCACCGCGAGCTACGAGCTGCTCAAGTACCCGAACGACAATGGAAGGGCCATCAATCTTGAATGCGCGACGTGCGGCTGCACGTGTGTCGGAGAAGCCAAAGCCATCCGCGCCCAAGGTTGCATAATCGCCTGGAACCCAAGGACGAATCTGGTCCTGAACTGCGTGCATGAAGTCGCTCACGCCGAGGAATGGTCCTTGCGAGCCAGACAACTTATCGGTTATGTAGGCGTCGCCCACATTCTCGTTTGGGTTCAAGAACTTGTGCTCGTCGCGGGCTAGGCCATCGCGACGAAGTTCGGTCCATGAGGTTACCGACCAAACGTCGGCAGACACGCCCCAATCTTCTTGAAGAAGCTTCTGCGCCTCGAATGCCCACTGAACAGCTACGCCGGAAGCAAGGATTTGAGCCTTGCGACCTTCGAAGTTGTTCGTGCTGACCTTGTGAATTCCGCGAAGAAGTCCATCGATGTCGACATTTTCTGGTTCGGCCGGTTGCACGTAAGGCTCGTTGTAAACGGTGATGTAGTAAATGACGTTCGGGTCAACGTGACCGCCACCATACATGCGCTCGATTCCCGCGCGAATGATGTGTGCAATCTCATAACCGTAGGCCGGGTCGTAGCTGAGGACCCCGGTGTTGGTCGAGGCAATCAATGGTGAGTGTCCGTCGGCGTGCTGCAGACCTTCGCCGGTGAGTGTGGTTCTTCCTGCGGTGGCGCCAATCATGAATCCGCGTGACAACTGGTCGGTCGCCGCCCAGATCGAGTCGGCTGTTCTCTGGAAACCGAACATTGAGTAGAACACGTAGAACGGGATTAGCGGCTGGCCCTGAGTTGCATAGCTGGTTGCAATTGCGGTGAAGCCTGCGACCGATCCCGCCTCGTTAATTCCGGTGTGAAGAATCTGACCAGCGTCGCTTTCCTTGTACGAAAGAAGCTGCTCGCGGTCAACCGACATGTAGTGCTGGCCGTTTGGGTTGTAAATCTTTGCGGTAGGGAAGAAGGCATCCATTCCGAAGGTGCGAGCTTCATCCGGGATGATCGGAACAACGCGCTCACCGAACTCTGGAGACCTCAAGAGATCTTTCATGAGGCGAACAAAAGCCATTGTTGTTGCGATTTCTTGAGTGCCCGAGCCGCCGCGGGCAACCTTATAGGTGCCCTCTTCAGGAAGTTTGAAGTCTACGTACTTGCTGCGGCGCTCAGGGAGGTAGCCACCGAGTTCGCGACGACGGTCGTGCATGTATTGGATTTCTGGTGCGTCTTGACCAGGGTGGAAATAAGGAGGCTGGTATGGGTTTTCTTCTAGCTGCGCATCGGTGATCGGAATTCGAAGTTCGTCACGGAAACCCTTGAGGTTGTCGAGAGTTAGTTTCTTCATCTGGTGAGTGGCGTTGCGGCCTTCGAAGGATTTGCCGAGGGTGAAGCCCTTGATGGTCTTTGCAAGAATTACGGTTGGTCGACCCTTGTGCTCAAGTGCAGCCTTGTAGGCGGCATATACCTTGCGGTAATCGTGGCCACCGCGCTTCAGTCCCCAAACTTCGTCATCGGTCATGTGCTCGACGAGCTTGAGTGTTCGAGGGTCTCGGCCAAAGAAGTTCTCGCGCACAAACGCGCCATCTTCGGTCTTGTAGGTCTGGTAGTCGCCGTCGGGAGTCTTGTTCATCAAGTCAACAAGAGCGCCCTCGGTGTCGTTGGCAAGAAGTGTGTCCCACTCGCGACCCCAAACAACCTTAATTACGTTCCAGCCGGCACCTCTGAAGAAGCTTTCCAATTCCTGGATGATTTTGCCATTGCCACGAACTGGACCGTCGAGACGCTGGAGGTTGCAGTTGACCACGAAGGTCAGATTGTCGAGTTTGTCGTTGGCAGCTAACTGAAGAGCACCACGACTCTCGACTTCATCCATTTCGCCATCGCCAAGAAAAGCCCAGACATGCTGCTGAGAGGTGTCTTTCAGGCCACGTCCCTCAAGGTATCGGTTGGCCTGCGCTTGATAAATAGCGTTGATTGGGCCGATGCCCATTGAGACTGTTGGAAACTGCCAGAAGTCTGGCATCAGACGTGGGTGCGGGTAAGAAGAAAGTCCGCCACCGGCATGCGACTTTTCCTGACGGAAACCATCCAGTTGATTTGCCGAGAGGCGTCCCTCTAGGAAAGCGCGTGCGTAAGGGCCTGGTGAGGCGTGACCCTGAACGAAGATCTGGTCTCCACCCGAAACGTGGTCCTGACCCTTGAAGAAGTGGTTGAATCCAACTTCGTATAGCGAAGCAGAAGATGCAAAAGTCGAGATGTGACCGCCGACGCCCACGCCTGGTCTCTGGGCTCGGTGCACGAGCATGGCAGCATTCCAGCGCATCCAAGCGCGGTAGGTGCGTTCTACCTTCTCGTCACCAGGAAACTCAGGCTCGTTCTCTGGAGCGATTGTGTTTAGGTAGTCAGTGGTTTGAACCATAGGAACATTGAGCTGCAACTCGTGAGAGCGACGCAGAAGGTTGAGCATGATCTCTCGAGCTCTTCCTCGACCGTGCACTCTGGCAACGGCGTCGAGCGACTCAAGCCACTCGCTGGTTTCTTGTGGGTCTTGGTCTGGGTTGCTGACCGCGTAAGCGTCCTGGTTGTTAATCGACACCGACATCCTCTTTCGTGGGGGATGGACAAAGATTCAAGTGACTTTGGTAAAGCCCCTACGAGTTTATGTTGTCGACCGGAAGTATTTGTATGGTTTCCTAGTTCCATAAGAGCGAAACCGAACTTTTTTTATAAGGAGAAGACAAATGTCACTAATCATCGGAGACCAGGCGCCAGATTTTGAGCTTTCAAATCAGTTCGGCGAGACAGTCAAACTAAGTGATTTCAGGGGTGTAAAGCCAGTTGTAATGGTGTTTTATCCACTTTCGTTCTCGGGTATCTGCACCGGTGAGCTTTGCGAGCTACGCGATAACTTTGCCAAGTTTGATAATGAGAACGTTGAATTGCTAGCCATTTCGGTCGACTCGAAGTTTGTGCAGAAACAGTTCGCCGAGCACGAAGGCTACAAGTTCTCAGTCCTTGCAGACTTCTGGCCTCACGGTGGCGTTGCCAAGCAATACGGTGTCTTCCTTGAAGAGAACGGCTTTGCGAACCGAGCTACGTTCGTGATCAACAAGGATGGCGATTTGGTGGCAAAGTTTGTGACTGCACCGGGCCAAGCGCGCAGCCTCGACGAGTATGACAAGGCACTCGCGAGCCTCTAGTTCGCACAAACCTTTCACATGGGGTATTCTTTTGACGTTGCGGTTTACCGCATCCCTCGAAAGAGGGGCCTTTAGCTCAGTTGGTAGAGCGCCACGTTTACACCGTGGATGTCATCGGTTCGAGCCCGGTAGGGCCCACAAATAGCTACACGTATCACTAATGCCGAGGTGCTTATGCACCTCGGCATTAGTATTTCCCTATGGATTCGATACCCTTCAACCCGCCCTCGCCACAGGCAATGACCGAC